>Ga0306920_100008407_pt1 | contig 13697 bp, 18 predicted proteins | sample flu12Cox44000170_FD_204666 | JGI IMG/M metagenome (GOLD analysis project Ga0306920, IMG submission 204666) | Lab enrichment of tropical soil microbial communities from Luquillo Experimental Forest, Puerto Rico - flux4day.12C.oxic.44.000.170 (v2)... | ecosystem: Environmental > Terrestrial >... | reverse complement strand
GGCTCGTGGTGAGCACTGTCCAGATGAAGCGCGGCATGGGCGTTGCCGCTGACGAGAGCGATCGACAGCAGTAAGACCAGGCAGCGCAAGAGCAGGGATCTCTTCACGGTACGAGCACGCAACTTCAAAGGTTCTGAATTCTTGCCGAATCCGGCATAGCACACGGCTGGCTCAAGGTGAAGGCGGGCCCCGTCACCGCTCCCGTCGGCATGTGCGGCGGTATTGATAGCCAGTGACGGCAAGAGCCAGACCCGGAACCACCAGCCATTGGAATAACGGCGTGAGGCCGGTCCCAAGGAAAGGCAGAACCGGCATGGCCGCGGTATAGGACCAGCTGCGCCGGATCTGGACATTCAACCATTCACTGAAAATGGTGTAGCCAGCACCAAGGACGATCGCGGTGAACACCATACGCGAGCCGAAGGCAGGCCAGCGGAAATGCTGCGCGAGCGCAGCTGCGACTGCGAAGGTGGCTGTGGTGATCAGAATATCGCCGCCGGTGCAGTGAAAGAGAGCGAACGCGATCTCGCGCGGCGTGCCGGTCCGCCACAGGGTGTAAAGCGGCAGCTGCGCCGCCTCCCAAAAGAAATGCCCGATCGCCGCAAGGCCGATAGCGAGCGCGATCCATGGCAGGCGCGAGCCATCTCCGGAATTACAAGTTGATCGTGCGCAAGCGGAGCGCATTGGTGACGACGAGGACCGAGCTCATGGCCATGGCTGCGCTGGCAATCATTGGATTGAGCAGCAAACCTAGAAATGGATAGAGCACGCCGGCCGCGATCGGCACCGCCAGCGCATTGAACACGAAGGCGAAGAACAAATTCTGCCGGATGTTGCGCATAGTGGCCCGGCTGAGCCGCCGCGCGCGCACGATCCCCTGCAGATCGCCCTTGATGAGCGTGACCGCGGCGCTCTCCATGGCGACGTCGGCGCCGGTGCCCATGGCGATACCGACCTGCGCCTGCGCGAGCGCCGGCGCGTCGTTGATCCCGTCGCCCGCCATGGCGACGAAGCGGTGCTCATCCTGAAATTTCTTGACCGCGGATGCTTTTTGATCGGGCAGCACCTCGGCGACCACGTCGTCGATACCGAGTTTGCGCCCGACCGCGGCGGCCGTCGTCCGGCTGTCACCGGTCAGCATCACGACGTGAATCTGCTCGGCATGCAACGCCTTGAGCGCAGTGATGGCGCTCTCCTTGATCGGGTCCGCGACGGCGATCAGCCCTGCCGCCTTGCCGTCGATCGCCATCAGCATGACGCCTTGACCTTCCTGGCGGAGCGCGTCGGCGCGGGCCGGGAGATCGCCCGGCTCGATTTCGAGCGAACCGAAAAGAGCTACGTTGCCGACGACGACGCGCCTGTCGTCGACCAAACCCGTCACACCCTTGCCCGGTATGGTGTCGAATTCCGCCGCCGGCGAAATCTTGAGGCCGCGCGCTTCGGTGCCGTCGACAATGGCGGCTGCAAGCGGATGCTCGCTGCCGCGCTCAAGGCTGGCGGCGAGCTGCAGCAGTTCGTTCTCCGCAACACTGCCGATCGGGCTGACGCCGGCAAGGCGCGGTTTGCCTTCGGTCAGGGTGCCGGTCTTGTCGAGGACCAGCGTGTCGATCTTCTCCATCAGCTCGAGCGCTTCGGCGTTCTTCACCAGGACGCCGGCGTGAGCACCGCGGCCGGTGCCGACCATGATCGACATCGGTGTCGCGAGACCCAGAGCGCAGGGACAGGCGATTATCAGAACGGCGACGGCGTTAACGAGGCCAAAACCCATGGCCGGCGCGGGACCGAACAGCGACCACGCGACGAAGGTTGCGGCGGCAATAACCACGACGGCAGGCACGAACCAAGCCGAGATCGTGTCGACCAGTTTCTGGATCGGAGCGCGGGAGCGCTGCGCTTCAGCCACCATCGCTACGATCTGGGCCAAGAGGGTATCGCTGCCGACGCGTTCCGCACGCATCACGAAACTGCCCGTCGTATTAACGGTGGCGCCGGTCACCTTGTCGCCGGGGTTTTTCTCGGCCGGCACCGGCTCGCCGGTGATCATGGATTCATCGACGGCGCTGCGCCCTTCGATCACGACGCCGTCGACCGGCACTTTCTCGCCCGGCCGCACGCGCAGGCGATCGCCGGGAATGACCTCTTCAAGCGGAATGTCCTCGTCGCTGCCATCCTCGCGCAACCGGCGGGCGCGTTTCGGCGCCAGATCAAGAAGGGCACGAATGGCGCTGCTGGTTTGCGAGCGGGCGCGCAGCTCGAGGACCTGGCCGAGCAAAACCAGCGTGACGATAACGGCCGCCGCCTCGAAATAGAGCGGCACCTGCCCATCAACATCGCGGAAGGAGGCGGGAAAGACCCCCGGCGCCAGCGCGGCGACCAGGCTATAGGCGTAGGCGACGCCGGTGCCGAGCGCGATCAGCGTGAACATGTTGAGCCGCCGGCTGACGATCGATGCCCAGCCGCGCTGGAAAAAAGGCCAGCCGCCCCAGAGAACGGCTGGCGTGCCTAAGATCAGCTGCACCCAGACGAGAAGGCGAGGGGCGATCAGGGCATCAAGAGCCGGTTTGTTGAAGTGCTCGGCCATGGCGATAGCCAGCAACGGCAGCGAGAGCGCGACACCGACCCAGAAGCGGCGCGTCATGGCGCGCAATTCGGGATTTTCGGTTTCGCCTGCCGTTGGCGTCATCGGCTCGAGAGCCATGCCGCAGATCGGGCAATTGCCCGGCTCCTTGCGCACGATCTGCGGATGCATCGGGCAGGTCCATAAGACCTCCTCGCCGGTCGCGGGAGCCGCGGCGCCTCGGCCTCGGGTGGAACCGGCGAGATAGCGCGCCGGCTCGGCCGTGAACTTTTCGCGGCACCGGGCGCTGCAGAAGATGTAGCTGTGGCCGGCATGCTCGGTGCGGTGCTTCGCCTTGGCCGGATCGACGGGCATCCCGCACACAGGATCGCGCGCCGCCGGCGGCGGCGCATGGTGCCGAGGAGGGGAGAGTGGTTCGACCGCAGTCATCAGGTCTGGTCCTTACGCGATAGTCTCCCGCGCAGGAAGGTTTACTTTTTGCCAACCTTCCTGCGCTGGAATCTTCCTTTGCCTCTATTTACATGCGGCAAATCGACGACCAATTTGATCTGGATCAATTTGTCCGGCAACTGCACCGGATATAGGTAGTCAGGTGGAGAGGATGTGACATGCGTCGCCGCAAAGTTTGTATCTGGCTGGTGCTGATGCTGGCTCTGATGACAGGCCCGGCGCTCGCACAACAGCCGCAGCATGACGAGCATCATCCGCCGGCGCCCCCGGCGGCGGCTGGCCCGGGGATGCCGGGCGGAATGGCCGGGGGCGGCGACATGCCGATGATGGGCATGATGCGCATGATGATGGGCCGCGACGGCATGGCGATGATGGGCGCCATGGCCCGCCATGTCGAAGGCCGGCTGGCGTTTCTCAAGACCGAGCTCAAGATCACCGAAGCCCAGCTCCCGCTATGGAACCCCGTGGCCGACGCGATGCGTGCCAACGCCAAAACCATGGGCGACATGGCGGGCGGCATGATGGGCGGCTCGCAGACGGCCACGCTGCCGGACAAGCTGGCGATGCGGGAAAAGATGATGACCGCGCATCTCGAGGCGCTGCGCAAATTCAAGGCGGCGGTTGATCCGCTCTACGCGGCGCTCAGCGAGGAGCAGAAGAAAACCGCCGACGAGCTGCTGATCGGTCCGATGGGGATGATGTAGCGAAAGCGGGAGGTGTCATCATGAGCCAGATGCAAAGCATGGCCGGGTCGCGGCCCGGATTGAAGTCTGATGTCGGCCGAGTGGGCGCAATCCCGATTGTGACCTTCGGACTGAGCCTCAGTCTGTTTTTCGTAATCTCTTATCTGATCTGCATTGCGGGATATCTGTTGTTCCCGGGTTTCCCCGTGCAGCATGCGGCACTGTCGATCTTTTTGCCGGGTTTTGAGTTACTGAGCTGGCGCAGCTTTTGTCTGGGAATGGCCGAGAGCTTCATCTGGGGTTGGTACATCGCGCTCGTGTTCGGGTGGCTCTACAATTTTTTCAGCCGACGCCTTGAGCGCTGAGGAAGGGACTGCGCCAGTGAACCATGAACACCAAGAACAATCTTGGTGGCGATCCCCGATCGGAATCGTCACCTGCGGCTTCCTTATTGTGGCGGGGTTCTTCTTACTGACGGAGCATACCGCGCATGTCTTTGGCGTGCTGCCCTGGCTCCTGATCCTCGCCTGTCCGCTGATGCACATCTTCATGCACCATGGGCATCATGGCGGGCACGGTCAGGCGCCGGGGCCGAAGCCGGATGAGGAAGGGGAGGGAAGGCCATGACGCATGACACTGTGCCCGCCTATGGCCTCTGGGGGCTGGTGATCATCAACACCGCGGTCTTCGTCATTTTCGCCTTCAGTTTTACGAAGCCGGCGACGAGCCGCGACTGGCGTTCCTTTGGCGCCTTCTCGGCCTTCATCGTCGCGCTGTTCACCGAGATGTACGGCTTCCCGCTGACCATCTACCTGCTTTCGGGATGGATTAGCCGCACCTATCCGGGCATCGATCCCTTCTCGCACGATGCGGGACATTTGTGGTCGACGCTGCTTGGTCTGCATGGCGATCCGCATTGGAGCGTTCTGCATCTTCTCAGCATCGCCGCGATCTTTGGCGGTTTCATCCTGCTGTCGGCAGCGTGGAAGGTTCTCTACGACGCGCAGAGACGGCACACGCTGGCAATGACCGGTATCTATGAATATGTCCGGCACCCGCAATATGTCGGGTTTATTGTCATCATGTTCGGCTTCCTGCTGCAGTGGCCGACGATCCTGACGCTGCTGATGTTTCCGGTGCTTGTCGTCATGTACGTGCGGCTAGCGCGGATCGAGGAGCGCGAGGCGCTGCGCGAATTCGGGGACCAGTACCGTGCCTATATGCAGCGCGTGCCGGCTTTTATACCGCGGCTTGGTGCAGGGCATTCGGCGCGCACCTCATAACGACGGCCGCTAGCGGTTGGCGCCGACAGGGGCGCCCTCGAGGTCACGTAGGATCGGACATTCCGGGCGTTCATCGCCGTCGCACGCATCAGCGAGCGCCTTAGCCCAAGCCATGATATGCTTTGAAAAACTTGATATCTTGAATTTGAGGGCATGCATTTGGCCAACGGTTGGGGTGGTCGCCGCAAGGGCGCCGGTAAGCCGCCGGGCAGCAAGAATAGAATACCGCGCAATAAGAAGAGTTTTGACAAAGTAAAAGAAATGGTTACTGAAATAGAGACATCTAATTATCTTCATACTAATGACGATAAGAAATTTACTGGCACCGCGGCAGAGTTATTGCAGGCGATATACCGCGCCGAGAGTGTGCCGATACAGTATCGGCTCTATGCAGCCAAGGCGGCACAGGAATTTGAGCCAAAGCCTATTGTGAAGCCAGAGCTGTTCGAGACGCCAGCCGAGCGAGAAAAGCGCCACAAAGAGCTTGACGAATGGGTTGCCATGGTCGTCGAGCAATGTGCGCGTATGGTGGCACGGCGTATCCTGGGCAAGCCGAAGCCGCGATACGAGGGTGGCGAGCTGGCGATTGTCGTCAAGGCGGTGCACGAAGTCATGGACAAGTTCGAGGCCGAGGCGGCTGAGGCCGAGGCTGTCAAGAATGCGCGCAAAGGCGGACACCGTGCTGACACGACGCCGCCGCTGGATACGCAACATGTTGTTAAACAAGAGTATAACGGCGCTGTAGAGACAGATTACAAATCAGTGGCACCAGCAACGCCGCAACCGCCGCCTGCGCAGAATGGGCATGCGCAGCCGCAGCGTGTCAGGGTCATGTACACGCATTTCACGGGCGAATTCCGGACGCTGGCCGGCAAGGTCTACCAGGCGGATAATCACGGCGAGATCGTCGCCGACGAGGATGACGCGCAAGAGCTGCGCGAGCGCTTGGGCGCCAGGGACCGGCGGTAAACCCGGTATGGGAGACATATCCTCCGCCTAACTGTGGGCTGAAAGCCGCAGAAATGCTTAGTGTGTGTGCGGCATTGTCGGCTGTTCCCCCATTTGCTCCCACAGTTTGAGCTTGACGATGCGGCGACAGCGGCGATTGCTGAGAATTTGGCAGTGAAGATGACAGCGGCGTGGCCTGAGATGCTGGCGGCCGCTCGTATCCATCCTGGGCAATAGAACTACGTTTCTCAAAGTAGATGGGGTCAATTACGAGAACCGTATTTGCAGGAAAACCCGGTGCTGTGGGTTTGACAGTTCTCTTTTTCGTGAAAGCAGAATTCGCCACCACTACGAGTGTGATAGCACTTTTCGACGATATCGCAACACTCCCTCCCGTCAAACGTGCAGGGGCCGATCGTGTTCGAGAAATCGCGACATCCCCGTTCCATGTAGATAACACCGGACGACGGGGAAAAGGTGATACGGCCCGTACTTGACGACATTGCTGGAAGTCTCATTTGTTGTCCTCCTATAGAACCGGTTTTGACTCGTCAATCTTCGTCACATGGATGTCTTGAGCATATCTGCCAGAAAAGGAGATGACACGATTCAACCATTCTCTTCGGCGTTGGCATGCCTCACAGTAGCGCAACCCTATCCTCTGCGTGACGTGCGTAATGACGTCGCCTAAGCCACGAGTGGCGATTACCCTCTGGGTGCCGTCCAGCTTCACGGCCTGCGTTTGACGAGGAAGCTTCATTTCGCAGATTTCCGGCCCTAGCGGCCGGGCCATGAACGAAAACTACCGCCAACCCTCACAGGCAAACCGGTATGTGGCGACACGTCAACGCTCATCCGATAGACGCGGCCGGCATGATTTGTATTCTCCGCGTCGAAGAAAATTAGCTTGACGTCAAGCACCTCGCGCCCCGGCCACGCGATAGGGGCCGGCTCAACTTCAATTCGATCGAGCTGTAAACGGCGGTTAAGCGCGTCTCCGAATACCTGGTTCACGTCCGTGAGCGCCTCGGTCGCGACGAAATTTATGGCCCGCTCCGCAGGCGTTCGGCCCAACGAGCGCAACTCGAAGTAAATCTTGTGGAGAAAATCAGTAATGGCCGAGCGGCGTATCGATTCTCCCGACTTCTCGCCGACCACGACTTTGCCCAGCGCGTCGGTTGTCCAACTCGCCAGACCTCGGAGCTCCGGAACGAGGCGAGGGACCTCAATGCCGGAAGCCAGTCGCGAACCTCCAGTTGCCACTCCAGCGGCCGATATGCGTTCGACGCCCAGGGTCATGTCGTCAAGGAATTCAACCAAGACCGCATAAGTTTCCCGGGCAAACGCTCCGGCCGGCACCAAGTGGTACGCCGGGGTTTCCTCGATCGTGAGAACCCAGGCGAGCGACTCGGCATCCGCCGGATTCTCCTTCAGGTGCTTCACCAAGGCGACGTGGTCAGACGGATCAAAACCGAGACGCTGGGCGACCGAAGCGAGGTGAGAGGATGATAAGAAGTCAACGTCCAGTCGACCAACCGCGTACACCAGCAGAGGTCGCTCGTAGCCGCCGCTGCCGCACGTCGCGCAAAATGGAGAAGCCGAGATGCCAGGCAGGATGGCATCACTTTTCGTGGGAGTTTCGGGTTCGATCAGTTGATCCGATTCCATGCGCGCCTCTTGAAATCCAAAGGGCACCCATTTCGAATATTGCGCTCATGGTCAGCCGGGGGTGAATACGTGCGACTACGTATGCTCGTTAATAGCTATTAACGAGCATGAATAGCTATTAACGAGCATGTCGTGGCGCGGTTGGGTGCGCTCGGCGGCAAGCTGCTCACCACGGCGCACCGTAGAGGTAAAATGCGGCAGGCGGGTAAAGCGGCGCTGCACACCACGCCAGCGTGCATTGTCACAATATTTCGGGGCTATTCGCTTGCGTGAGGCGCAAGATATCGGATAGTCTGACGGGTTATGAACAGCGATATCGACCCACCCGCCAGCAGCCGCTCGGCGGGTTTTTCTGTGCGCGAGCAGGTAGCGCGACTTCAGGCTCAGGTAGAGGAGCTACAGCGGCAGCGTCAGAATTGTCAGCCGGCGATTGATGCGCATGAGCGGGCGGAACTGCTCGTGAAGACGCTTATGCAGCAATACGAGCGCGAGGATGAGGATGCGCAGCGGTATGGGCGGCGGCCGCCGTCAAAGCGGGCGCTGGATGATGCTGAGCTATCCGAGCGGGCGTTACGGGGTTCGGCGCAAGCCGCATTACGGGCGCAAGCGCGGATAGACGAGGAACAGGCACCCATCAAGGTCGAGCTTGGGCGGCTTGGGGTTGCCCTGGAGCTGGAGAGGTGGCGTGCGGTGCCTTCGGCGCTGGCGGCTGAGTTTGCCGTGGGGGAGGAATACCGCAATTGCCTGGAGCGGGTAGTTGGCCGGATACGTGGTGTTGCGCAGTATGCGAGCGAGATAGCGCATCGGGAGGCCAATGGTCGCGATCCTTCGCAGCATGCGGCGATGGCGATATCGGCTCAGTTGCGTCAGATGAGTGAGGTTCTGGCTGAGAAGGCACCCTGTACATCACAGCTGTTCTGTCTCAAGCCCGCGCAAAATGCACTGCGGCAGAGCTGGGCTCAGTGCACCTGGGTGATGAACGTCCCCCAATTGGTGTCGTGTCCGCGCGGGAATTCCGTCGGATCCGGGATGTACTCATTGGCGATGTAGAAAAATCCGGTGGCCGCATCAACTGTCGCCGCGCCATAATCGCCCCACCGGCCGGGTATGAATATCTCAGGCCCGACACACCCGGTAAATCCGTCATACGAAGTCGCGCCCTGACCAGTGACCATGATGTTTCCCCTGGGGAATCCCGAAAACTGGATAAAGCCGGAGCTCGGAAAACCACCGGCCACATTCGGGTCTGGGTTGGTGATGCTCATGCCAATAAGGCCAACTCCTGCTTTGTTAATCGCGAACGCCGGATAGGACAGGCTGTAACCGTTGGGCGGCACGACATAGCCCTGCGCAACAATATTGGCCGTAAGCACTCCCGGACTCGTCAGCATCGGCTGCAGGATGAACCAGGCGAGCACGTCGCGAGCAAGACCGTTGCCGTCCGTTGCGCCAAGCGGGAGCACTCCGTAAAGGTTCCCGCCAGCCTTCTGGATCGTAGCCTGAAAGGAAAGAACGCCGCCATCGAGTTTCGGCGCGGAGGTGACGCCGACCGATGCGCAGAAAGGCCCGATGACGTTGGGCTGAGTCTGCTCCACCGGAAAGTCATACGGCTCCGACAGAACATCGATACTGATTTGTTGTAAGTTGCCGGGTGCACTGATAATTTGCTCGGTATTGTATATCGCGATAACCCGAACAGTGGGCCTGGCAATGGTGAACGTCGGATTGAGCGCCTCCAGAAAATATTCAGTGCCATTATTTGCAGTAGCGAAAGGCTCTCCAGGGGCCGGAACGCTAGGCTGCACGACGAATTCGTCGACGCGCAAGAACCGAATGTAGTTGAAGTCGGCGCCTGCTTCGAGTTTCTTTTTCGGTAGGACATATATGCCGACCTTCCCGATGAACAGATTGGCAGTGATGAAAAAGGCATCAGCATTGTAGCCTGCCTTTGGGAAGTCTGGAGAGCAATTGCATGATGGAATATCATCGCTAAACTCTCTTAGATGATAGATAAAGTATTCTCCCAATGGGTCGCTCGTTTTGCTGACGGCGAGCCCAAACCCATTGAAACTGCCTTGTGACACTAAAATGTCGAAGAACCAGCGCTTAGACTTGGGATCAAAAAAGGCTTGTGTGTCGGATAGGAAGGCACCTTCGGCTAGGAAGAACGCCGAGGCGGCGATCGGATTAGTTAGTGGGGTGCCGTCTGATTGAAAGAATTGCACAAGGATATTGTTGATCTCGGCGACAACACTGTCATGGACCGCTAGTCCTTGATCGGGCGGCTCCGTTTCAAATCCGTTCACGGTCGCATTATCGCTCGCGAAGACGCCGGTGAAACCGTGAATATGTTTGAAGGGGCGGGAGATGCCGCTTTCGACGCCTGCATTTGGTTCGGGCGTGAGCGGCAACGCTTTTAGGGTTTCGCTGCTAGGCGCCGACGTCAGACTGCCATCCGGCAGACGATGCTTCTTGAGTAGTCTTAAAGGGTAGGTGTCAAGCGATTTTCGAGAGGGACGTACCCGATATGTCACCCCACCGCGAAATGTCCTAGCCCAAGAGGCGTAGAACATTGCGGTTAGGTCTCGGCACGCCCCGGGAGATTTCATCCACCAGGACAGTTATGTTCATTTCGCGGGGCCTCCGGGTTGCTCCGGCTGGAAACCGAGGTGGGTCGAGTTCACCAGCGGCAACGTTCTCGGCGTGCGCCTGCGGCGGCGGTAAAAGCCTTTGCGGAGCGTCAACTATATTCGGGCAGCATGCGGGCATGCCATCCGACGAACACATGCTGGCCTTGCGCCAAGTCGATCAGCTGCGAACCGATATGGCCCAATTCGAAGCTGGTCAGGAATTCTTGATGCAGCAGATCAATCGGCTACCGACCGCGCGCGATCTATGGCGTGCGGCAACAGTGATTGGGGTCATCGGCGCGGTGCTGGGGATCGTCGGGATCGAGGCGTTTTGGCGGTACTTTGCATGCGGCTCGATCTGACCGACGAGGAGACCTTCGCGCTCCTCAACCTGCTGGTCGACACGATCGAGGCCGCCCGCTACCCGATGTCGCCGCGGATCAGGCTTTTTCGCGCGATCGTCCGCAGGTTCCTTGAGGTGGGAGGGCTGTCAAACGACCTCGAGCAGAAGCTCCGCCGCTACCGACGCGTCGGCCAACGCCCGAGGAACGCGACCGGAACCGGGCCCCACGGCAAGGACGGCGACCGCGGCGCTGATCCTCGGAGGCCCCTGGCAGCCTCGGTCAGCGCTTTCCGACCATCACTTGCTGATACAGCGCAACCCAATCCTTGGCGAAAGCAGCTTGATATTTCACCAGCTGGGCATCGTCGCGCGTGAGACAGATTTCGGTGCAGACCTGTTTCTCGAGTGTGTCTTTATCCGCCGCAGCCCACTGACCGGCATTGGGTTGCGCCCAATGGTTCGCCGGGTCCTCATTGGCGCCTCCTAGGCAGACCGGCACGAGGTCGTCGTCCTCAAATTGGCCCGCAGCGGATTGGGGTATTCTATACTTAGCCAGGGTGCCGGATTTGTCGTGCCAGACGCGATGCGCCCGGTCGTACCCACGCGCACAAATGTCCGCCGTGTGTGTGGAAATTACGGCGCCCGGCGTCAAACGCGGATCCGGCAGGTATCGGCTGTCGCCGGCAGAAGCAGCGCTCCCCGCTGCGCCCGCCGTGCCGTTTCCAGCTGCAATCCACACGGCAAAGATCGCAACGACAACACGGGACCCGATCACGACTGTTCCTCTGACTCGCCCCTTTTTCGACCGTCAAGGCCCCGTGAAAATTGAATTTTCTTCAAGCCTTGAGTATATTTGAAGGGCGAGACGGCGTGCTGTTGAGAGCAGCAACGCCGTCTCTAACCACCGACGTGATAGGAGCACGTTTATGGCTGATGATGATTTATCTCTGCTCTCCGATGATGAAAAGGTGGCGTTGCTAGCGCTGCTGAAGCGCACCATCAAAGACGATCGCTATCCGCTATCGCCGCGAATCCGCACGTTGCGGGACATTCTGACGAGGCTACAGCCGCCGCAACCAGCGCCGGCGCCTCTACCGCCGCTGCGGCGTCACGCACCGCCACGTGCCACGGCAAAGCAGCGGCGGGCGCGAGGTTAGAGATGGCGACGGTCAGAAAACGCACCTGAAACAAGGGAACACCGAACGAGAAGACCGCTTGGATTGCCGATTACTTCGATCAGAAGGGGGGGCGGCACATCAAGACGTTCCCACGGCAAGCGGAAGCCAAGGCGTGGCTTGCTGAGACGACAATCCAGGTCAAGCAAGGCACTCACACAGCTGAACGGCAGAGCATCACCGTCGCGCAAGCGGCCGAGCTATGGTTCGAAAACCGCCGCGACGTTGAAAAGCTCGAGAGCGCGACACTGAAGCAATATCGCAATCACATTCGGCTGCACATCGTCCCTAAGATCGGTAGCATTCGCCTTGCGCAGTTGTCGGCGCCGATCGTCGACGATTTCAAAGACCGGCTGCTCGCGGCGAACTCGCGTGTGATGGCCGGCAAAGTGCTGACGAGTTTGCGATCGATCCTCGCGCATGCGCAGACGAAGGGCAGGGTTGGACATAATGCGGCTGCCGCTGTTCGGCTCGGCGCCAAACAGCGGCGCGAGAACGGGCGGCTGGAAATCGGCCGTGACATTCCAACAAAGGACGACTTGCGCCGCATTCTGGATGCCGTTCAAGGGACGCGATGGCATCCGATTCTGGCGACGGCGGCGATGGCAGGGCTGCGGTCGAGCGAATTACGCGGCTTGCGCTGGAGCGACCTCGACCTCGACGTCGGGATTCTGCGCGTGCGGCAGCGTGCCGACGAGACCGGCAAGATGGGCCCGCCGAAGAGCGCTGCCGGTACCCGCGACATCCCAATGTCGCCGTGGCTCGTAAATGTTCTGAAGCGCTGGCGGCTGGAATGTCCGCGCGCGAGGGGCGCGCTCGATCTGGTGTTCCCGAATGGCAAGGGGCGGGTCGAGAACCACGCCAACATTGCGAACCGCGGCCTATATGAGACAGAGCGCAAACTCGCCATGGTCAACGCGGCGGGCGCACCGCGCTACGGCATGCACTCACTGAGGCATTTCTTCGCGTCGCTGATGATCGAACAGGCCCACCTGCCGAAGCGGGTGCAGGAGATGTTGGGGCATTCGAGCCTGCAGATGACCTATGACCGCTATGGGCATTTGTTCCCGGCGGACGATGGCGAGCGGGCGAAGATGGAGCAGGCCTCGGCGTTTCTGTCTGCAACAAATCCTGCCATGATTTGCGACAATAATAATTAAATTATTGAAATAAAAAGGTAACTCACTACCGAAGCGAAGTATCATAATCCCAAGGTCGGGGGTTCAAATCCCTCTCCCGCTACCAACAGCGTCGAACGGGTGAGCTGGCTCGCGGATCGGATCGACGCGGCGCCGTTCGCTGCGCTACCAGGGGGTCAGCTGCCGAGCCTGCGCAGACGCGACCGGCCAGGGTCCCGGTTTGTGTTTCCGCGCTCGATGGACCCCAGGATTGCGCGCCGTTGTTGGCCGGGACGCGGATGGAGCCGCCGGCAGAGCGCGTTCGGGGAGAGTCGGGCTAGCTCCGCTCTGCTCAGTCGGCACGGCGATCACGGAACGCGGGACGACATTGCTCGATCCTCCGCTACCCTCGTCCCCCCGCGTCAACAACGCGCCAGGCCGCGTGATCCGGTCACCGCTGACAATAATCGGGAGGGCTGCCGTGGCTGCAGGCCCGGTGACCGTCCCGGGAATGGGGTCGGCGGTCGGCTCGTCCGTCGCCGCAACTGCTGTGTTGCGCGCTAAAAGCCTGGTCGAAAGCGGCCAGCACGCGATCAGCGAGATCACGGTGCAGACGATAGCGGTGAACGCGAACCACAGCACGTCCCCGGCAGGCCGGCTTCCCCCGATGATAGGCGCGGCTTTGGTTGCCATGATCTCACCCCCTCGTTCGATTCCCCCGTCGAGAAACGCTGGCCCGATCGTTAAGTTTCATCAAGACGGCGCCGCGGAGTTCACTTTTGACGTAGGAAAACCTAATCCTGGGCGAAAATGCGGGCGCG
>Ga0306920_100008404_pt1 | contig 13698 bp, 10 predicted proteins | sample flu12Cox44000170_FD_204666 | JGI IMG/M metagenome (GOLD analysis project Ga0306920, IMG submission 204666) | Lab enrichment of tropical soil microbial communities from Luquillo Experimental Forest, Puerto Rico - flux4day.12C.oxic.44.000.170 (v2)... | ecosystem: Environmental > Terrestrial >... | reverse complement strand
AAGGGGCCGGCGGTAACGGCGCCTGGGCGCCGAGGGGAGGTTGCCCAACGACGACGGCGCCAGCCGGGCCGGCCGGGACAGCGCCGTTGCAGCAGGGCGCCGGGGCCGCCCGAACCACCGGTGCGGTGCCGCACGCCACCGGTGGCGGACAGCAGGCACGGTTGGCATGATGACAGCACCCCGTCACCAGGGTCAGACCGGCCAGGGCCAAGCCTGTCGCTATTTTCCGCATTGCCATGATTCAATCTCCTCAATGATTGGCGGCTGTACGGCTTTGTCCAAAACTTGGAGTCTTCGCGACTATTTCGCGCCGCCAGCGCCGATCGTACCTGAGAAACGCGCTGTGATATTCCCAGCCTAAGTTTGAAAATTTTTCGAATCAACGTTTCCTTGACAAAAGGATTGGAAGAAATCTTTTTTTCGGACGGCTTGTAGCACCTGCGCCGCTTGAGGGGTAGAAGGAGAATGGCGCGGGATCGTTGTCTGCACCGGCAAAATGGCCTGGAAGTCTGGCATCGGCTGTAGCGGATATTCCACACGCGACGATTGTGTACAAGAAATCACCTTTCATTGGACAAGGAGGGACTTGTGATCTACATTTTGACAGGTCATTTTTTCTCCAGTATGCGCATCTTTTGTCGTCGGAAAGGACCAGGCCGTGACCGCTCTCCGGGCGCTTGCCGAAGCAGGTGGGAAATTCGCCAAGGCGGCGGGCGCCGCACCCATTCCGGGAATCCGTCTAGTGGAATTGCTGGGCAAGAGTGCTGTTGGCGAGGTATGGCGGGGCGAAAATCCCCAAGGCCAGGCAAAGGCGGTCAAGTTCGTATCCGGGCCGGTTCATCCATTCGCGGCCGATCCCTCTCAGCCGGAGCTTCAGGCCTTGCAGCAGGTGCAAACGATTCGCCATCCTTTCTTGCTTTCCGTGGAACAGGTTGAGGTGGTCGGCGGCGAGCTCGTCATCGTTATGGAGCTGTCGGAGAAAAACCTGGCCATGATCCTGGCGGAGCTTCAGGCGGCCGGCAATGCGGGTCTGCCGCGCGACGAGCTTCTTGGCCATCTCCGCGAGGCCGCCGAAGTCCTCGATTTCATGAATTTCCAGCACGGCCTGCAGCATCTGGACGTCCGGCCGCGCAACCTCTTTCTCGCCGACGGGCACATGCAGGTCGCCGACTTCGGCCTGGTTCAAAGTTTGGGCCAGCAGAAAGGCGTCCTGGGCGCCGGCATTTCCGCTCTGTATGCCGCACCGGAGATTTTCAACGGCCGTATCAGCCGCACCAGCGATCAATACAGTCTGGCCATCACCTATCAGGAATTGCTCACAGGCACGTTTCCCATTCAGGGGAAAAATGCCCGCCAGCTGATGCTGAATCACGTGACTGTGGAACCGAACCTCGAACCGCTTCCTGCCACCGATCGAGCCGTGTTGGCCCGCGCCTTGGCCAAGGACCCCGACCAGCGCTTTCCATCCTGCCTGGCGTTCATTGACAGTCTGAATCAATCGAACGTTGGCGAAGCTGGTGGGTTTCGCGTTGCTCCACCCGCCCTACCTTCTCCCCAGGAGGTGGCGGCCCTTTTCCAGAATCCCGGTCCGGAGGAAACCACGGTTTTGGTGCGTTCCTCCCCGGATGAGCCTCCCGACCTGATCCGCGAAGAGAGCAACGGCAAAATACCAAGCCGGGACGCGATTCCGGGGTACAAGCTCCTGGAATGCCTGGCCGCCAATTCGCTGGGCGACATCTGGCATGTGCAGGCCCCCGATGGCCGGCGGCGTTTGGCCAAGATCCTCAATACTTTGGGGGACCAAGGTGCAACCCTGGCCGCCCGTCTCCAGCAACTTCGCCATCCGGCCTTGCCCGAGCTGGACATCTTGCGCAGTCCTTCCGGCCGGCTCTACCTGGTATTTGATGCCGCGGAACAATCGTTCCTGGATCGGTATCAGGAATGTCGGGAGGAGGGCCTGCCGGGCATTCCCCGTCAAGAGCTGCTGCCTTACCTGAGCCAGACGGCGGCCGCCCTGGATGAACTCTGGCAACGCTCCAGTTTGCTCCATTTGACTCTCAATCCGCGCAACCTGTGGTTACAAGAAGACAAGGTGCTGCTGTTTGAATTCGGCCTGGTGGCGCTGCTTGGGCTGCCTCAGCCGGCCGGCCCTTTCAATGCCCGCTATGCCGCCCCCGAGCTGTTCGAGAAGGGAAGCGCGCCAAAAGCCGACCAATTCAGTCTGGCCTTGATTTATGCGGAGTTGCTCACCGGCTTGCATCCACGGCCTAGCCGGTCAGCGCACCGGTTGTCGGGATCACGGGGCGGAGTCAAGTTTAATCTCGATTTGCTTCCCGCCTTCGATCGCCCCATCATCGCCCGCGCCCTGCACAGCGATCCCAGGCAACGTTTTGAGAGCTGCTTGGATCTGGTTCGGGCTCTGGAACAGTCGGACAAGATCCATGGTTCCATGAAAGACCTGGTGGTGACCTTACCCGCGCGCCTGCCAGTCACGGCCTTGCGGGGAGAATCCAGCCCCTCCGGCTCATTCTGGCCCAGCGATGAATACGTCAACCGGTGGATCTTGCTCGAAACGGGCGCCGAAAAGATTGCCGCCAAGCAGGATCTGCAATACCTGGTCAAGCCGGGAAACATGGTCGAGCACCGTTGCCCAGTCCGCATGATTCCAGGCGGGCTGAACTTGAAGTTGCACGATTTCCCCAGGCAATGGCAAGCGATCCCTCTCCGCCAGGATGACAACGCCTTCATCTGCCGCATTCCGGCTTCGCGCACCATCTGGCAGCGCTGCTTCGGCCGGCAAAGCGGCATGGAAGTCCAGGTCCTTCTGGAAACCCCCGAACAGTCGGCAGCGCACCTGGTCGAAGCCGTCATTTGCATTAAACCCTACGGCGTTTGCAATGCGCGGCTGACTGCCCAGATTCACGAAATCGGTCCGGCGTTGATCGATAGTGTCCGTAACTATCTGCAAGCGGAGCCCAGCCATCGCGGCCACGTCCGCTGGCCCTGCACGTCCGGGGTGCACGTATATCCGATCTTGCCCGACTTGCAGGTGGGACAACGGATTGAAGGGACTGCCAGGGATATTTCCCTGGGCGGCCTGTGCCTGCGCTTGTCACAAGCCCCGCCAAGCGACCATGTCTATGTCAACCTGCCCGCCTGCCCCGCGCTGGCCGCCAGTGCCGTGCTCGTCCACATCCACCGTCAACAGCCGATTTCCGGGGGCTGGTTCGAAGTGGGCGCCACCTTCGCTCGTTCCGATCCCACGCGCACTCCGTCGGTGCAAGCGCTGCCGCGCTAACTTACGGCAAAGCCAAACCCTTGAACGCGAATGGAATGGGGACTTCGACGATCCGGCCCGGGGTCCGGTACACGAGCTGCCAGTCGCCGATCTTTCCCGGCATGCTCCGGCTGCCGCTCTTAGGTGTGAAGTGATAACTGATGGCGGCCTGGGTCGCGGTCACGTTTCCCAGGGTTTCCTCTTCGGCCGGGTTGGGCAAAAAGACTTCCCGGTTCTTGCCCGTGCCTTTCTGCAAATAGATCTGGTTGTTATCCAGCCAGGATTGGTAGCTTTCGAACTTCGGGCCGCCTGGCGGGTTCTCGATGAGCACATCAAAGGTCCAGCGGTCTGATTTCACGGCGATGCGCGTCAAGCTGACAGTCACCCCTTCCTGTTCCTGACGGATCGGAGCGCTTTTGATCGGCTTGAGAGCGGGAAAGGTGAAAGTCAGCATCTTGCTCGGGCCGATGACGCGGAAGGCGCCTTCCAGGAGATCGATCCGTGCGGCGGAACGCTTGGGAGCGGGAAGGCGGACTTCGACCTCGACGGCATTCTTGCCGGCTACAGAAAGCTGGCCGCGAGTGGGGACGGCCGCCTTGAACACTTTGCCATCGCCATCCGCAGAATAGACAACTGTTGCCGGCCCCGTTTCGAGGTAGAAAGGCTGAAACCATGGCTCCCAGGCAACTTCCAGTTGGGTCACGCAAGAATGGTTATCGGTTTCCAGATCGTGGCTCAGCCGCAGATGCTTGACGGCAACGCGGAAGGGGCCCGAATAAACCATCGGCAGCGGCCGATAGGGGCCCTCCACGAGGGCGATGACTCCATCCGCCTGGTAAGGCGAAATGCGGGCATCGGCCGATCTGGCGACGGCCTCCAGGGCTTGCCAAAAAGGCAAACGGGCTATACGGAGCTGGAGCTTCGGATCGTTTTTGGTCAGACGGCGATCGGCCAGCACAGTTCCGGTTTGTTCCTTGATCTGTGCCAGCACTTCGCTCAGAAGGATGTTGTCCTTTTGCAGGGTAACTGTGCGCGGCGCCAATACCTTCTTCTGATCGTCCTTGCCGGCAAACGTGTCCACGCCCGGCAGCAAAAGGGCGGCAGCCAATACCAACATGCTGCGGCCCGGTTTCATGGGAAGTCTCCACGACAATTTTCAATTGCTAATTTGCAATTGTCAGTTTGCAATCCTTGATCCTCGGCTTCTAATCATTGACAATTGACAATTGCAAATTGACAATTTCAAATTTTTCTAGGACGATGTCAATTCTTGACTTTATCCGGGGGCTTGGGATTCAGCACCAGCCGATTGAAGGCGAAATAACCCAAGCCCCACATGATGGAGAGCATGATCGTTGTTGTCCACATCCGCAGCGATTCGTGGTCGCTGAATTCGTACCACTCGCCCCTGGAATAATAGGGAAGCACCAGGCAATAAAGAATCAGGAAAATGACCATCAGGAAAATGGCCAAAGCGCAGGCGAGGCCGGGCAAGAGCCACATGAAATGCTCGCCGCCGGTCATTTCAATAACCTTAGCCGTTTTGCCCCAGGTGCGTGTCAGCGTGTTGTAACCGCAGTACAGGCACACGACCGCCTCTTCGCTTTCCATTTCGTTGGCGCAGTTGGGGCAACGGGGAGCAAGATCCAGCTCGGTGACGCCGTAAGGATTGGGATTGTCCTCATCGTCCTCGGCCATGGCTTTTGCGGCCGGGGATTTCGCTGCCGCTTTGGCGGCCGGCTTTTTGGCGGCGGGTTTGGGGGCCGGCTTTTCCTCCTCCGACACCGGCACCGTAAACGGCTCCCGGCAAAAGGGACAGCGGATTTTCTTGCCCTGCAAGTCCCCCTTGCCTTTGAACTGCTTGTTGCACTCCGGACAGGTGATTACGGGACTGGCCATGGCTGTACCCTGTGCCCTCAAACCTCCGTAATTATACCATTCCTTCCCATAGAATAAAGCGCGGAGGATTGAAGATCGAGGATGGAGGATTGAAATGGATTTTCCATCCTCGATCTTCAATCCTCGATCCTCAAGGAGGAGTTGTGACCCCCCATGGCCGGATTCTGGTGTCCACGGCGACCTACAACGAGAGGGAAAACCTGGCCCCCTTGATCCAGGAAATACTCCAGGTCGTTCCCGGCGCCGACGTGCTCGTCATTGACGATAATTCGCCGGACGGCACCGGGAAGCTGGCGGATGAGTTGGCCGCCGCCGATCCGCATATTCATGTCATTCATCGCGCTGGCAAACTCGGCCTGGGCACCGCCATCCTCGCCGGCATGCGCTATGCCATGGACAACCATTACGACATTTTCATCAACGTGGATGCTGACTTCAGCCATGACCCGCGTTATCTTCCGGCACTCCTGGCAGGAATGAAACGCCACGACATCATGATCGGCTCGCGCTACGTTCCGGGGGGCGGCACCGTCAACTGGCCCCTGTCGCGCAAGCTGATGAGCTGGGGAATCAACACCCTCGTTCGTCTGCTCATGCGCATCCCGGCCCATGACACCAGCGGCGGCTACCGCTGCTATGGCGTTGACCTGCTCCGCCGCACCAACCTGGATAACCTGGTTTCGCGCGGCTACTCGTTCCAGGAAGAGGTCCTGTATCGTTGCCGGAAAGCCGGCTGCAAGATCGGCGAAACTCCCATCGTCTTCGCCGACCGCCGCGCCGGCGCCACCAAGGTCAATCTCAACGAAGTCGTCCGCTCCCTGAGCATTATCCTCTGGCTCGGCCTGGGGGCGATGTTCGGCGATGGATAGGAAACAGCCAATCGAGAATTCTCGCGGCTGCAATTTTCAATGCCCGTTCCGCCCGTTGCCGTTGGCTTGCCGGGCAAACTGGACGCGGCCCTGGCCGAGAATGGTTTCCAGGTCGGTCTTGACTAGAGTATCGGGGTTGATGCGGAATTCGTCGCTGCTTTTGAGCTTGAGCCATTTGCCGGCGGCGTCCTGGATGTGCAGGAACACGGGCAAGGAGCCGCGCGCGCGCCGCAACACGCTGGCCACCGAGCCCAACAGGCCGGGACTATGCTGACCCAGATCGAGCAGGAGCACCAGGCCGGTGGTGCGCTCGCGCTTGCCTTGCTCGGGGCTGACGACGCGAGTCAGTACCAGGCCCGGCTCTTCGCGGTTGCGTTCGATGGTCCCCGCGACAAAGACGATCCGGTCCTCGGCAATCAGGTCCTTGTGGCGAACATAATCGTCCGGCCACATGACGCACTCGACCGCGCCGGTGAAGTCTTCCAGTTTGCAGCGAACATAACGGCTGTTGCCGTTGCGCGCCTTCTTGGTGTTCAGGAAGCGGACCTGCGTGAGCATGCCGCCGAGGAAGACTTCCTGGTTTGGCCCCAGGTCGGCTAGCTGGCTAACGGTGTGCGTGGAAAACCGGCTCAAGTCGTCCTCGTGCTCGGCCAGGGGATGACTGGAAATGTAGAAATCCAGGGCTTCCTTTTCGTATTTGAGTTTTTCGTTGGCCGGCCATTCGGGGATGTCTTTGAGTCCTTCGGCGGCTTGCGCTCCATCCAGCGCGTTTCCTTCCATTTCAAAGAGGTTGCCCTGACCATGCCGGCGGTCTTCCTGGACTTCGCCGGCCGAGACAATGGCGCGCGGCAAGGCCTCCCAGAGCTGGGCGCGGTTGCCGCCGCACTGGTCGAACGCCCCGGCTTTCACCAGCTTTTCGATGGCACTTCGCGGCACCATCTTGTGATCGATACGTTCGCAGAAATCGAACACGTCTTTGAAAGGGCCTTTTTCTTCGCGGGCGCGGACAATCTCGGCGGCGGCGCCGCGCCCCAACCCCTTGATCGCTGTCAGGCCGAAGAAGATCTTGTTATTCGCCGCGGTGAACTCGACGTGGCCGGCTTGCACATCCGGGGGAAGAACCTCCACGCCCAGCTTTTTCGCATCCTCGATGTGCTGCACCATGATGTCGCGTTTGTTGCTGTCCTCGATCTCGCTGGAGAGCAGGGCGGCCATGAACTCGGCCGGGTAGTGCGCCTTCAAGTAGGCCGTCTGGTAACCGATCAAGGCATAGGCGGCTGAATGAGATTTGTTGAAGCCGTAGCCGCCGAAGAAGGTAATCAGGTCAAAGATTTCCCGCGCGGTTGCCTCGGCCACACCGCGCTTCTGGGCGCCGGCAAGGAACTCCGCGCGCCGTTGATCGATAATCTCGTGCTTCTTCTTGCTGATCGCCTTGATGCAGGCATAGGCACTGGACAGCTCGATGTCCCCCAGCCGATTGAGGATGCGCATGACCTGTTCCTGATAGCACATGACGCCATAAGTTTCCCCCAGGATTTCCTCCATGATCCGGTGTGGATAGGCCGGTCTTTCCCGGCCATGCTTGCGGTTGACATAGGCGTCGACCATGCCGCCGCCGAGGGGGCCGGGACGGTACAGGGCGTTGGTGGCGATCAGGTCGCGGATGTTGTCCGGCTTCATGCGCTTTAGGAGTTCGCGGATGCCGTCCGATTCCAGTTGAAACACCCCCTTGGCGTCGCCACGCTGGAGCAACTCGAAGGTTTTCGCATCGCCGAGTGGGATTTTCTCGAGGTCAATCTTGATGCCGTGGTTTCTTTCGATGCGCTTGACGGTGTTGTCCATGACCGTCAATGTGCGCAGGCCGAGGAAATCCATCTTGAGCAGGCCGACGTTTTCCAGATCGCCCATGACCCACTGGGTGGTGACGACGGCATCGCCGGCGCGCGTGCCCCCCTCTGCGCCTTTCCGCATGACGCGGTGCAGGGGCACGTAATCGGTGAGGTCGCCGTTGGCGATGACCACGCCGGCGGCATGCGTCCCCGCCTGGCGATTGGTCCCTTCGAGCTTGCGGGCAATGTCGATCAGCTCGCGGATGTGCGGATCGGATTCATATTCGCGCTTCAAATCCGGACTCTGGGCCAGGGCGTCGTCGAGAGTGATATTGAGGACCCGGGGGACCATGTTGGTCAGGCGATTGACACGGTCCAGGGGAATGTCGAGAACCCGGCCGACGTCGCGGATGGCCGCCTTTGCTGCCAGCGTGCCAAAGGTGACAATCTGAGCGACGCTCGGCTCGCCGTACTTCTGGCGGACATAGGCAATGACTTCGTCGCGGCGGTCCTGGCAAAAATCGATGTCGATATCCGGCGCCTCGCTCCGGTTCGGATCGAGGAAGCGCTCGAACAATAGATCATATTCAAGCGGATCGACATTGCTGAGCTTGAGGACGTAGCTGACCAGTGCGCCGCAGGCCGAGCCGCGCGCGCTGGCCGGGATGCCCTGGCTCAGGGCATAGCGCACGAAATCCCACACAATCAGGAAATAGCCGGCAAAACCCATGCGGCAAATGATGTCCAGCTCGTGTTCCAGCCGTTTCCGGGCTACTTCCGCGCGCTCCGGGTCGGCGTTCTGGTAACGTTCCTGGAAGCCTTTCTCACACAACTCGCGCAAATAAATATCCGGCTTCTTCCGGTCCGGCGGGGCGAACACCGGGAAGTGGCGGGCCTTGAAATCGAGCTTGATGTCCACGCCGTCGGCAATCTCCTGGCTGCGCTGGACCGCGTCGGCATGCTGGGGAAAGAGTCGATACATTTCCTCGGGCCTGCGAACGTAGAACTGGTCGCTGCCGTAGCGCATGCGGTTCTCGTCCTTGATGGTCTTGCCGGTGTTGATGCACAACAGCACGTCGTGAGCCTGGGCATCCCCCTGGCAGAGGTAATGAGCGTCGCAAGTGGCCACCAAGGGCAGACCGAGCCGATTGGCGATCTCGATGGCCCCCTCGGCACAGCGGCGCTGGATTTCCAGGCCGTTGTTCTGAATCTCGACATAAAAATTTTTGCCGAAGGTTTGGTGGAACCACCGCGCCAGCTCGGCGGCCTCGTCCAGCTGTTCCTTGAGAATGAATTCGCTGAACTCCCCCGAGGCGCAGCCGGACAGGCAGATGATGCCGTCCTTGTACTGGGAGAGCAATTCTTTATCGATGCGTGGCACGTAGTGGTAGCCTTCGAGGAAGGCGAGAGAGGCCATCTTGACGAGGTTTTTGAAGCCGGTGAGATTCTGAGCGAGAAGTGTGAGATGATAACCCGCCTCACCGCGCCGACGGGCTTCGCGCTCGCTTCTCTTTCCGGGGGCTACGTAAGCCTCATAACCGATGATTGGGTTGATGCCGGCGGCGGTGCACTCCTTGTAAAACTCGATGGCGCCATAAAGGTTGCCGTGGTCCGTCAGGGCCAGGGCGTTCATGCCCTGCTCCTTCGTCCTGGCCACCAGTTCCGGAATCCGGCTGGCACCGTCGAGCAGGCTGTAATGGCTATGGCAATGCAAATGCACGAAAGAGTTTTGCGACATGGTCCAAAGTCCATGGAACGGGTAGTGATGTCCTTATGATGAACCATTGTAGCAAAACAGCGGCGCGATGGGCGAGCCGGAAGCGTGAACGCCCGGAATGGTTTGTCGCCCGATTCCGCTTCGTTGAATTTACGCGGATTATTTGCCGTGCCATTCGCCAACATGCTAAAATACACCCATCGCATTCACAGGAAAGGAATGGTCATGAACCAGATTACCCTCGACCAAGACTGGCGGAAAAAGTTGCCCGATCTGAACACCCAGGCAACTTTCTTGGATGAAAATGGCCAAGCTGTGGGTTTTTTCCTGCCGCTGGCAGCTTACAAGAAAATCCTTTCTTCCATTCCCATTCCTTTTTCGGAGGCAGAATTGGACCGCCGCAAAAATGAACCCGGCGGGTATTCCCTGGAAGAAATCTGGCAACGCCTGGGTGTAAAATGATCTACACCGTGGTTTGGAAACCCGCGGTTCTAAACGATCTGGCGAATGAATGGATGAATGCCCCGGACCGTGCCGCGGTAACGCAGGCAGCTGACCGCATCGATGCCATGCTTCGCAACGATCCTTACACGTTCAGTGAATCCCGTTCCGGGTCGACGCGGGTTATGTTTGTTTCTCCCTTGGCGGTAGCTTTCGAAGTAAGCGACCCCGATTGCCTGGTAACGGTGAAGGCGGTTTGGCGGATTACGTGAACGGACGGCGGGAAGAATACCATCTCGTCTTGGCCGGGTTCACTCAAATTGAGGTGTGTTATGCGTGCGCTTAGAGTCACAGCTTTCCCAGTTCGCCATCTCCTCCGTCCTGATGCCTTCGCTCGCAGCAAGGAAATCAAATGGAGTACGGGTCGGAACACCGCCCCTGGCGATATTCAGGCCACTCTTGGTGAGCATCGAGAGTTGGCGGACGATCAGCGACGCGATGCAGTTCACTCTATCTGGATGGCGATAACACCAGTGAAAGACGAATTCGCTGAGCAAAAATGGCCGGTGCAGGCGAAGTTCAAGTTGCTCGTCAAACTCCGCAACCCGGTGCGCAAGGCCGCCTTGGTTCGAGCTGGGCTCCTGAAGGGATCATGGCCACGAAATTCGGCTGGGAAGCTCTTGACTACTGGCAGTGCCATCAGCACCCTGGGTGAAGTCCTGGCGCGAGCAAACCCTGACCAACGCGCAGACGTGTTTAATGCGCTGGGGCTTCCTCTTGAAAGGGCTGGCAGAGGGCCTTGCAATCGTACATCATCTTCAAATTTTCGCGGCAGCAAAAGGCAAGCGACGGAAGACAACGGTTCAGGATGTGCGAATCGTCAGTGCAAACTGTCATCAGGTCATCCACGTCTCGAAAAAGCCCATTGACGTCGATGATCTGAAGAAGCACCTGTCAGAGTTGTGGACACCTTGGAATGAAACGGGCGTCGCACGGAGGATTCGGAAGAGGATCCACTCGTCTTGAAGAGAGGGGACGAGGTGAGGCTGGGTTTGGCTGGAAGCGGCGCGGCCCGAGCTTGGTGAGTCCGATCTTCCGCAGCCATGTAGACATGGCAAATGCGAAATCGAAACCAGGAATCCTTTGAGTTATGCCAAGTTCTCGTGCTTCCAATTTGTTTTCGTGTTTCGGATTTCGAGTTTAGGAATCAGAAGCCGATCAGGATGCCGAAATTGAAGCCGTAGGCAAAGAAATCGGTTTTATGGAAGGGAAATGGGGGCACGTTGACAGTTTGGCCGGTGAAGAAGTTGCTCGACGGCACCTGACGCGTGTCGATCACGTTGGTGATCTGATCGCCCGGACGGACTACCTGGCTCCAGTACATGCAGCTGATGCCGGCAAACAGGCGCACCGAGCGGAACAGCTGGAAGCCGAGGTTGAAATCGGCCTCGGGAATATAGGTGAAGCCCTGCTTTTTGTGCACGCCGCTGTTGCTGGGCACGGCCATCACGCCGCCATTGGCGACCGGCGTCCCGAAGGGAGTAGCCGCATTCGGGGAGGTGGAGTTGCCAAAGATGTTCAGCGTTTCCACGGTTTCGCCCAGGGCCAGTTTGCTGTCCAGGAGCAGAGCGATGCGGCCCCAGTGCAATCCCGTGCGGATGCCGAGCTGGCCGCCGTTGAACGCATTGCGCGTGCCGAACTGGTCGTAGCGATTGACGGCACTAACGCCCGGAAAGATGCCGTCGAAGGGAATCAGTTGGCCGTCCACCGCCGTCTCGGAGTTAAAAATCAAAATGTTTTCCCGCAGCTCCTGGTAGCGATAGCCCAGGAAAAGATCGATGTTCAGGACATCATAATCAATGAGGTTGAAATAGGCGTTGGCATCGATGCCCCAGAGGTTGCTGTTGGAGATAACCGAGATCTGGCCGGCAAACTGATTCGGAAAGGCGGCCAACAAGGCGCTTTCCTGGCCGTTCTGGAAGGACAGAACGGGCTGGGCCAGGACCGGGTCATTGGGCCCGCCAGGCGAGTTGCCCGTAAACAGGCTGCGGCTTCTTTGCATGGCGAAGCCGCTGATTTCGACGGGCGGAAGAAAGCCGGGACAAAAGCCGGCAGTGAGCCGGCCGCCTTGAAATACACCATTGTCGAATGATCCGCTGCCCAGAAGGATCGCTGTGTGGGGCTGGCCCAGAGCGCCGACGTCCGTTGGCATGTTCGGAGCCGTATCGGTGGTCACCAGGATCGCCCTCAGGTTTTCTTTGCTGAAACGCCAGTTCAAATAATCGGCCTTGAGCCACAGCATGAGGGGCGCCGGTTCGCTGATTTTGTAGTCGAGAAAGGCATTGCGATTTTCCTCTTCCACGGGAAGAAAGGGCGTATGCGGCTCATCCCCGGGCGGACAAAAATCGGGAGTGCCCTTGGGTATTGATTTCGGGTCCGGGGCAAACTGCGGCTCCGGCGCAGCCGGGCCGTTGGAAAAGGCGGGCGGCGGATCCTCGTGCGGCTTCTTCCCGAAGAAAAGAAACTGGGCTTGGGCCCGCGACGCCAGTAGCGCCACACCCAACACAATTGCGCCTAGCTTGCACCCGTTAGCCATGTTCGCCTCTTTCCACTCCGTAGGATTACCCGCCTTGGCCCGTTTCTCCAGATGTCTACCAGCGGCGGAATCCAATCGGGGTTCCTCTTCGAAACCAATCGGCCGTACAAGCGGCAAGCTTGAACTTTTCGGCATAACCGGCAAGGTTTGCCTGTCTTTGGAAAGGGAAAATACCCTAGCTTGACGGGGTGAGATTATTTCTCGAGGAATCCCTGCTGGCGCATCCAGGCCGCGCAGCGTTCCGGCCAGGTGGAACACGGCAGGTTGCTCTTGCGCAGGCCGAACCCGTGGCCGCCCCGCAGAATTCGTTTCAGGGGGTGCCCCTGTCTCCTGCAACGAATTTTTGCAACGAATCGCGCCCACCCAATTCGGGCTCGTAGCAAACATCATGGATTGGTGCGGAGCGAGTGATTCTCCGAGCGCGAAACGATGAATCAACAACCCGATTCATCGTTTCGCGCTCGGAGAGTCCAATCAGCCTCATCACGCACACTCTCACCATTTACCAAATCGACTGGCAATAATGAATTGCAATTTGCCAATTCCATGGTACTCTGGACGGACGTTTGAAACGTTGTATTCCTTTTCACGAGGAATGGAAACATGACTGTAGAAACCTCACACGACCAGTCGTTTCGGATCGAACGTCATGGCGAAATTGCCGTGGTGATCCCGTCGCCCAAAGTGGAGGAGATGCACGAGGGGCTGATCGACCAGGCGGCCAAGATGGTGGTGAACACCTTGCGCGAGGACCCGCCGGCCGGCATCGTGGTCGATTTGAGCCAGGTGAATTACGTCGGCTCGGTGTTTGTTTCCTTCCTGCTCCGCTGCTACATGTTTTCCAAGAAGGCGGGAAGCGAGATCGTGCTGGCCGGCGCCTCGGAACCGGCCCGCGAGCTGTTGCACCTGCTCGACCTGGAAACCCTGTGGGCCATCTACGATTCCCGCAAGGAAGCCATTGAAGCGCTGAGCGGCTCGGATTAGTTCTTCCATTTTGGTCAGCCGCGACGCGGAGTCTTCGGAGCGGAGCGCGAGACTGTGGTTTTCCAGCGCTCCGCTCCGAAGACTCC
>Ga0306920_100008403_pt1 | contig 13699 bp, 11 predicted proteins | sample flu12Cox44000170_FD_204666 | JGI IMG/M metagenome (GOLD analysis project Ga0306920, IMG submission 204666) | Lab enrichment of tropical soil microbial communities from Luquillo Experimental Forest, Puerto Rico - flux4day.12C.oxic.44.000.170 (v2)... | ecosystem: Environmental > Terrestrial >... | reverse complement strand
TGGCCATCCAAAAGTCGCCAAACCGCCGCTCCTGTGAAGAAGTAGCGGAGCGCGTCGAGATGTTGGCGCGCATCAGCCGAACCGCTTGCCGATTCCTCCCGGACCCCTTCAACGGGATCGATCCGGAATAGACATCACGGGCCTCTTCCGGAATCACCGTCTCAGCCGCTATGATGGCGTTCGGGAGGGCGAAGCATGAAACGCAGCGACTCTATTCGTGTGCCCCGCGGTGCTCTTGCGGGATTTTGGTCCCGCCACAGCACCATGATCGCCGCGATGTCGGCGTTGGTGCTTCTGCCGATCGGAGTCAGCGACGCCGGCGCGCGCTCACATGTCTCCAAAAGCTCGTCACGGCACGGCAAGTCGCCAAAGCACGTCGCCTCGCCAAAGTCCCATCATATAAGGCTTGCCGCTCTGGGGCCGAACGGCATCGACCCTTCCGCGCTGAAATCGGTCGCGAATCCATGCGATCCCTCGAAATTCAAAATCGTCCTGGATGTCGGTCACACCGCCGAATCGGAAGGCGCGATCAGCGCCCGCAATATCGCGGAGTTCGTCTTCAATCTGCGTCTTGCAAAGCGGATCGAGGAGAAATTGAAGGGTGAAGGTTTTGCCGAGGCGAGGGTGCTCGTGACCGAAGGCAAGGCGCGACCCAGCCTGTTCAGGCGCGTCGCCGCTGCCAACCGTCTGCACGCGGATCTCTTGCTGTCGATCCATCATGACTCCGTGCCCGATTCATTTCTGGAGAATTGGGAGTTCGAGGGCAAGAAAAGCCATTTCAGCGATCGCTTCGGCGGTTATTCCGTGTTCGTCTCCCGCGCCAACGCGGACTTCAGGACCAGCCTCTTGTTCGCCAACCTGCTCGCCAAGGAAATGAGGGCGCTGGGCTTGCAATATGCCCAACAATACAGCCAGCCGGTCATGGGCCGGTACCAGCACCCGCTGTTGAACGAGGAAACCGGTGTCTACAGCTACGACAAGCTCATCGTGCTGAAATCGACCCAGATGCCTGCCGTCCTGCTGGAGGCCGGTTCGATCATCAACCGGGATGAAGAACTCAAGATGGATTCGTCCGAACGCCAGGACCTGATCAGCGGCGGCGTCACCGCGGCTGTGAAGGAATTCTGCGAATCCCGATCCGTTCGGATGGCGCGGTGAGGGGATCGGAAACAATCCGCCTCGTCGACATTTCAGTCAGGGTAGCCGATCGCCGATTTCGGTTGTTTACTGCGCCCTGATCTCGTCGAATCTGGTAAGCGCTTTTTCGAATTTGGCGTTGAAGAGCCACATCGCATCGAGGATTTCGCGGACGGTTGCGGACGTTCTTGCCCTGTCGGCCTGTCCAAACGCGAAGATGCTGTTGTTGCGCAGATATCCCATGTTCCTCGCGCCCGAAATTCTGTAGTCGACCAGATTGCCCGACTTCAAGGCCGAGATCGTCGGAGTAGGGATGATCTGGATCAGTTCAAAGAACTTCATCTGGTCGATCGGATCCGGCAGCGTTTTCACGATCGCCGGCAAACGCGGGAAAATATCGGCGTGAGCGCTCATCAGGCCATCCCGCACGGCGGTCCAGTGGTTGTAGCGATGATCCAGACTGCCGGCACGCGCCTCTTCCTTGTCGTCGCGGAGAATCAGCGCGGGATCGAAGGTGGCGATCGACGCTTTCATCGCCGCCCATTTCCTTCGGCCTTTTTGATCTTCGCCTGGATCGGTCTGCATGCTTCCCTTGTATTTGTTCGAGCGCGCATTGCCTATGTTCTGATTGCCGTTCGTCTCGGCGAAGAAGATCCCAAGGCTGATGCGGCCTGCGGCCTCGGCATGGCTCGCATCCAGCCCCCTGGCTCGCGCAATGGCGGTTCCAAGATCGACGACGTCCTTGAACGGAGTATCCGACGTTTGCGCGTCTGAGGGCGGCGTCTCCATCAGGTCGAAGAGTTTCCGGTACTCATCGATGAGGGCCTCGTTGTCGGCATCAAAGTATGCCGGCGGGATTTTGAATTTGTTCGGTCTTCCGATTTTGGAAGGAAGGGCGTCGGTGAGATCCTTGTAGGCGCTCATCATGTTGATGCGTGCAAGATAGAGCGCCTGTCCCGGCAGGTTCGGCAGCCCTTGCTTCGAATCGATCTGTGCGCGCCGCTGGGCAATGATCGATTCGAAGTTCTTCACCGCGTTGTTGTAGGTCTCGAGTGCGTCCGATTGTTTTTTTTCAGACGCGCCCGGCTGAGCCGCTGCAGGAGATAAGGGGCCGAGAGCGCCGGTGGCGACCCTGATGCGCGGCGCGAGCGAGTTGATGATCGCATCGATGACGACGCAAACCGGCGGCATGATAAGGAGTCCGAAGGCAAGAGCTGCCGCAGTGCTATGGCTTTTGATCCCCATGGCAGTTCCCAAAAATCTGTTTTCACGGATCAAGGCTCATTGGATCGTAAACGCCGAACACCCCGCTTGGCGAGACGGAAGCTCGAAAATCCCATGCCGGAGGCGCGACAAAAAAGCGGCCCGCGTAGCTGCCCCTGAAAGCCAGGATCCCGAAGGGTGCCGATCCGGCCTCCGTTCCGGTGGAAATTCCCGCAAAGCTTGAACTGACCTTCAACCTTAGGACCGCGAACGCGCCGGCGTGGTCACTTCGCCCATCTGCTCGCCGACGAAGTGATCGAATGAGACATATCGCGCGATTGACCAACCTGGGATCACGCACTAGCCTAGCCCTTCTAACATGTGCTGCTCAGGGGCAGAACACATGGCGTCGGGTGATCCAGATCGCATTGAAATTGCGCTTGCCGAGGCCGCTCTCGAATCCGGATTGTGGATTCGCGTCCCAAATCTGACAGAAATCGGAAGTTTCGGCACTCTTGCTCCTCTTTGGGATGTGCAGAGCATTTATCTCCGAGGTGGGGTCGCCCGCTCGGCTCGGGCCGACGGCTGGTCGTCATTCGGTGGCGGCGCCAGACGACGCGCCGCTCAATGCAATCGCATGTCTGCTCGCTTGCGAGATCATGCCATCTGGCCTGCGTCCGTCGACGCTGTCACGCCGCAAGAGAATCGCGCAACCAACGTAAGGTCATGAATGCCTGAGGGGAGAATTCCATGCAAACCGCATCCTTGTCGAGAATGGCCGTCGCATTCCTGTTTGTTTGCGCCAGCGGGGGAGCGTCATGGGCCGATACGAGTGACGTAAAGGGTCCAGCTCCCATTGTCATTGGAAAAACCGGAAAGCATTGCAAGGATGATCCGCATTGCTTCAATCGTTATCATCCCAATATCAAGCCGGCGGCCACCGTAAAGCAGGATCAGCTTTTCGTTCTTGAGACCCGCGACGCTCTTGATTCCGATCTGACCTTTGCGTCGACCGCTCAGGATGTGGCTGCCGTCAACCTAAATCTCGTTCACCCTCTGACGGGCCCTGTCTTCTTCGAAGGCGCCAAGAGGGGTGATGCTCTTGCCGTGACCATTGTTGATATTGCGCCTGACGACTTCGGTTACACCACGATCGTGCCTGGTTTCGGTTTTTTGAGGGACGTCTTCCGCGACCCCTACATCGTGCACTGGAGTCTGAATCGTCTCGAGGCTCGCTCAAAAGACCTGCCGGGCATCGTGGTGCCGATGAATGCGTTTATGGGGACTGTTGGCGTGCTCCCGGGCAAGCCTGAACTCGACAAGTGGATCAAGCGCGAGAAGGCGCTTGCCGATGCCGGCGGCGTGGCGCTCACGCCGCAGCCTGTCGACGCGCTCCCGGCCGATCTTTGCGGGACCAATGGAACGGCAAAGGATGAGTGTGTCCGCACCATTCCTCCGCGCGAGAACGGCGGCAACCTTGATACCAAGGAGACCGTTGTCGGAACGACTTTGCTGTTTCCCTGCTTCATCGACGGATGCGGGCTTTTTGCCGGCGACGTCCACTATGCCCAGGGCGGCGGCGAGGTTTGCGGCACTGCAATCGAGATGGGCGCGAAGGTGACGATGCGGGCCAAAGTCATCCCCGGAATGGCTTCGCTTCTCTCAACCATGCATTTCGAAGGCGCCGAAGGCCAGCTCAAGAAGCTTGCACCCTCGAGCTTCTACGCCGTGTCCGGGCTTCCCCTCAAACCCGAAGGCGAGCTTCCCGCATTCTCGACCTATCTCGGCGGGCAAAAAATTGCGCCTTTGGCAAACCTGTCCGAGGATGTGAGTCTGGCCGCTCGCAATGCCACGCTGAACATGATCAGCTTCCTGGTAGCGAAGAAGGGACTGACGCGCGAACAGGCTTACGTCCTTACCAGTGTTGCTGTCGATCTCAACATCGCCCAGCTCGTGGATGTGCCCAATCTTGGTGTGACGGCAATCCTCAATCGCGACATTTTCCAGCCCGAACAAAAATGACTGGTGGTCTAACATTTGTATCCCTTCTCAGCAGGCACTTTTACAAATGTTAGAATCGAAGGACCACTAGCAAATATCGGATTGTAGTGGAGTTTCGGATTTGACATTCGCTCTTCGAACACGTGGCCGGGCGGGTAGCGAATGTCAAATCCACTCCACTAGCAAGTTCTGCAGGCGGGCCTCCACGCCCGCCTGCGCCTTTTCGGGCAACCGGCGGGTGATCCTCACGGGCTTTGTGAGTGTTTCGGCCACGCTTCTTATTTCCAGGGCTGGCGCATTCCCGTTTGGCGGGGGTGCAGGGCTGACCAAAGGCGCCGGGTTTGTTGAACAGACCGATCTCAATCCAGACCGCATGTGGCCGGTTTACCGGCGCTATCATCTGATCATCGTCGGGCAGCGGGATGACGAGAAGGGGCTGACCCTTACCAAAGCCTCCACCGATACCCTTGTGCAGTTTCTTCCGGAGTCGCGTGCGCTCCTCGTCAGGGCGGCCGACACGAGGCGCATCGGGGTGCTGATTGCCACCGATCAGCAGGATGTAGCGGTGATGTCGGCGGAGGGGGCGAAGGCGCTGTTTCTCGGCGAACCTCCGTTCGAAGATATCGCCGGGGGACCGGTAAGAGCGATTGTTTCCTTCGGGACCCACCACATGGTGTGCCGCCCGAATTTTCGCGCGAGGCATGCTTACGCCATTGCAAAGACCCTGTCGGAACATCAGGACAGTCTCGCCGCGAGCGTTGCTGCCCCGCAAGGCGTGGTTCCCATGCATCCCGGCGCGCGCGCGTTCTTCGCAGGCGAAGATATACCCGATGACTAGTGGTCTGATTCTAACATTCGCTTCCCATTGGGCGGCACGTTTGCGAATGTTAGAATCAAAAGACCACTAGCAAATTCAGGATTCTAGTGGAGTTTAGGATTTGACATTCGCATCGCGAGCTCGCAGCCAGGTGGTTAGCGAATGTCAAATCCGCTCCACTAGCGGATTCGTGTATGGGCCTCGGCGCCGGCCCGCGAACAAGCTGATCTCCACCATTTCCGCGACAGCCCTTTTTGCAATAGCCGTCGCCGGGGCAGCCGCTCATGAGATCATCGATCTGGACAGGGCCAACGAACTCGTCGCGGCAGCCGATTCGGCTGCGGAACGCGAAAAGAGGGCATCCGACCAGGAGACCAGGGGCGGGACCTTGTATTTGCTCGGCGCGGTGCTGGTCGAAGCAACTGATCTTCTCAATCGTGACCTGGCGGCACATAGCGGCGAATTGACGCTGAACGGACAGCTTCTGCTCAGGGGATTCGCCCAGCGCAATTTGGCCCCTCGCTTCGACGAGGTGCTCAAGCGCTACCTGCTTCCGAGGCTGCAGCTGGAGGAGGCGATCCGCATTGCGCCCGCCGCATCTTACGCACCGCGGGCGCGGTTGGCACTACTGAAGTCGAGCTTTTACGAGAGCTTTGCGTTTGATCCTTTCAAGCCGCTGCGCGCCGATATCCCCGCTCTCCAGCAAGAGAGTTCCGAGGCCGAGGCATTGGTCCCCTTGCTCGAAGACGCCGACGAAAGAGAGGAGGCGGCTTTCATCCATGCGATCGACCTCGCGCGGGAAGTCAGGCTTGCCGCCGATGCCAAGATTGCGTCCCCCGTTGAGGCCAAGGCACGCGCCGCCCTGAAGGCTTTCGCCGATGCTTATCCGGACAGCATGCGCGCTGCCTCTGCAAGTGTGATCCTGCAAGGGATTGAGCGGACGCAGCGATGAGAGGTTTGCACGAACCGCCGAAGACTTCCGATCACTGGTATTGGATCATGAGGTTTTCAGGTGAATTTGCCTTGCGGGCGCTGTTACTCGCGCTGGCCGCCATGCCCGCCTGCGCCCATGACGCAGGTGTCAGCTCATCCGAAATATCGGTCAACGGCCGCGTTGTTGCGATCGAGATCAATGCTTTGGCCCGAGACTACGAAAAGGCAGCAAATGTCAGGATTTCAGAGGCGAGGTCAGGTTCCGTCAATGCGGTCGCCCTTGCTGTCATGGCGCCTGCGTTGCTCGGCTACGTGCGCAGTCACGTCGAGGTGCTTTCGGGTGACGTTCCATGCAAACCGGATGAGGGCAAGGCGTTGCCCGCAGACACACATGTCACGGTGACGCTTGTCTGGAGCTGTGCCGATAGCGGCGCACTGCGCTATCGCCTGAGCCTGTTCAGGGATGTCGACCCTTCGGCACAGCACCTTGTTTCGCTAAAGACTGAAACAGGTGAACAGGACTTCGTCCTGGACAAGAATACGCCCGAGTTGACCCTTTCGGGCGCAGTGCCGTCCACTTTCGAGGTGGCGCGGCGTTTCCTCGCGGCTGGCGTCGAGCACATATTTCTTGGATACGACCACATCGCATTCCTGATCGCGATCATTTTATGGGCAAGCAGGCTTTGGCCTGTGGTCAAGGCCGTTACCGCGTTCACGGTGGCTCATTCGATAACCTTGTCGCTCGCCGCACTCGATGTTATCCGAATTCCAAGTGCGATCATCGAGCCCGCGATCGCAGCTTCAATCGTCTACGTTGCGGCCGAGAATTTCACGACACGCGACGCCGACAAGAGGTGGCGCGAAACATTCCTGTTCGGTCTGCTTCACGGCTTCGGTTTCGCAAGTGCATTGGAAGAGTTGGGCCTTCCCAGGGAAAAACTCATCACAGCGCTGGCTGCGTTCAATTGCGGGGTAGAGATCGGACAGGTTGTGATCGTGGCAACTGCCTTTGGCCTTCTTTCGGCGTTCGACCGATGGCAGATCTCGAAAGCATCGGGACCAGTCCGCAGCCCGGCTTTTGTTCACGCGGTATCGTTTGCGATCGTCGTTTTGGGTAGCTACTGGTTCGTGTCGCGAGCATTCGCTTCCTAGCGCATGATCCGGAAAAGTGTGTAGCGGTTTTCCCTCGCGACAAACGCGAATGCGTTTGCGCGGAGATCATGCGCAAACAGCAAACTAAAGCGCGATGGCAATTCGACCTAAAGCCATCAAGCTTTAGGCTTGCTACGTCTGGATGGGATTTCAGGCGAGGAACTCGAAACTATCCGGCGCCGAAATGTCTCCTGTTCGCGCCCAAGCGCCTCATTTTCGCAGCCGACGCTCCGCAATTCGGGCGCGGTGCTTTTCCACACTCTGTACGGCGTAAAAACATAGCCAGGTATCGCCCAAGCAACTATCCTCCTCGCCACCCGAATCCGGCAACTCCGCCAACAGGTCGACCGCCCCTTTCGGAGCTCCTGCAAGCAGAATGCGCAAAAATCCCGTCATCGTGCAGAAATACGGCGGCGCCTGTCTTGAAACACCGGCAAAAATTCGCGACGTCGCGCGCAGTCTCTCCGATTTGCATGGCCGCGGTCATCGCGTCGTGGCGATCGTTTCAGCCATGGGCAAGACCACTGACGAGCTCGTCAGGATGGCCTATCAGGTAAGCCCGCATCCCAATCGCCGTGAGCTCGATATGCTGCTGACTACCGGCGAGCGCATCAGCATGGCTTTGATGAGCATGGCGCTGTCGGATCTCGGCGTGCCGGCGATCAGCTTTACCGGCAGCCAGGCCGGAGTGATGACCGACCAATCTCATTCTTCCGCACGCATATTGGATGTGCGGCCCCTCCGCGTTCTCGAAGAACTCGATCGCGGACGCGTCGTGGTTTTGGCGGGCTTTCAGGGCGTCAATCCGGTGACGAAGGAAATCACCACGCTGGGCCGGGGCGGCAGCGACACCACGGCGGTCGCCATGGCGGCGGCGCTGAAAGCCGGGTCCTGTGAAATCATCAAGGAGGTCGACGGAGTTTGCTCGGCCGATCCGCGCATCGTGACCAACGCGAGGCCGCTGCGTCAGCTCGATTTTGCTTCGCTGTCCGAAATGTGCTTTTGGGGCGCCAAGGTCTTGCACTTTCGCAGCGTGGAGCTGGCGCAAAGCCAAAATGTGCCTTTGGTTATCAGGAAATGGGGCGGCGCCGAACACAGCACGCAAGTGATCGAGGAGGTTAAGGGAATGGAAAGCGGAAAAGCTTTGGCCGTCAACTCCATCGCTCGCGTTGAGCATGTCGAGATCGATTCGGCGGATCTCAATCAGGGCTTTGAAAAATTTGCGCAGCACCTCAAACAAAACGGGCTGTCCTGGCCGCAACTCCTCGCGTCGGCTTTCGCGGACGGAAAAACCCGCATCATGATGACTTGCGACCCGGAGTGGCTTGACGCTCTGCTGCGCACGCTCGAAACGAGCAAAGAGCTGCGTCAACAGCGTGAGACCCTGAGTTCGGTGAGCGTCACTTGCTTCGGTGGCGTTTCTTCAGATTTGCCATTCAGGGCGATTCAGATTCTCGGACAGCACGGGATCGTCGCCGATAAATATGTCATGTCACCGCATTCGGTAAATCTGTTCGTTGCCGTGGAGAGCCGCGAAGCCGCGGTCAGAGCCTTGCATTCGCTGATCTGACAGGCGTCGAGTCGAGAAACCGTCAGCCTCGATACCAGCGAGCTTGAGACGGCCGCGACAGTTGGCTGCGTGCGTCTTCATGTATCGATGTCGTCCCGGGCAAGCCAACGGGTCCGCGCAAAGCGCGGCCCGATGACAGGCTCCGCGCGACCCGGGACCCATAACCGCGACTGCGCGTTGGCCGAAATCGGGAGCGGCCTTTTAATGACAAACATCGGCGGTTATGGCTCCCCGCTCCAGTGCGCAATCGCGCACAAGGCGGGGACGACGAAAACCCTGTGGTCAAAAAAAGCGCCGCACGCCCATTAGGTCAGCCCGTCTGACCATCTTTTTGGCATTGCCGTTGCAGACGTTTCTCGTTTAGAACGAGCCCGAGGGGTCGTCCGCTCGAGGCAACCAACCATCAATGGTTTTGGCCCAGGATGAGCCCGAAAACGGTTTTGGCAATGCTGATTCGCGGCGAAACGCGTGGAATTTTGAGGGAAGGGGCCGCTGTCGCCTCCTGCCCTTCGATTCCGGCCGCGACCTTGCCCACCCTCCTTCTCGGCGGGCTTCTGCTTCTTATCGGCCCCTGAGGGCCGTCTGGGCGGTTTGCGCCTGGGCACTCAGGGGTTTGCGTGAGAACAACAGGAACCCTTCAGCGCTCGTCATGAGGCGCACTACCTAGAGGAACTTTCAAAATGGCCCCCGTGAAAAAGTCCGAGAAGGACCGCATCATCATTTTCGACACCACGTTGCGCGACGGCGAGCAGTGCCCCGGCGCCACCATGACCTTCGAGGAGAAGCTCGAGGTCGCCGAGATGCTCGACGACATGGGCGTCGATGTCATCGAGGCCGGCTTCCCCATCACTTCCGAAGGCGATTTCCAGGCAGTGAGCGAGATCGCCCGCCGTTCAAGGAATGCCGTCATCGCCGGCCTGTCGCGGGCGCATCCCAAGGACATCGACCGCTGTGCGGAGGCGGTGAAGTTTGCCAAACGCGGCCGCGTCCACACCGTGATCGCGACTTCGCCGCTGCACATGCGCGTGAAGTTGAACATGACGCCGGAGCAGGTGATCGAGACCTCGATCGCCAACGTCACCCGCGCCCGCAACCACATCGACGACGTCGAATGGTCGGCCGAGGACGGCACGCGCAGCGAGATGGATTTCCTCTGCCGCATTGTCGAGGCCGTGATCAAGGCCGGTGCCACCACCGTGAACATTCCCGACACGGTTGGTTATACGGTGCCCGAGGAATACACCCACTTCATGCGCACGCTGATCGAGCGGGTGCCGAATTCGGACAAGGCGGTATTCTCCGTCCATTGCCACAACGACCTCGGCATGGCGGTGGCCAATTCGCTGGCCGGCATCGCCGGCGGCGCGCGGCAGATCGAATGCACCGTCAACGGCATCGGCGAGCGGGCAGGCAACGCCGCGCTCGAGGAAGTCGTGATGGCGATGAACGTGCGCCACGACAAGTTTCCGTACTGGAACAAGATCGACACCACGATGCTGACGCGCGCCTCGAAACTTGTGTCGGCGGCGACCTCGTTCCCGGTCCAGTACAACAAGGCGATCGTGGGCCGCAACGCGTTCGCCCATGAGAGCGGCATCCACCAGGACGGCGTGCTGAAGGATGCCGCGACCTACGAAATCATGCGCCCCGAAATGGTCGGGCTGAAGCAGTCCTCGCTGGTGCTCGGCAAGCATTCGGGGCGCCATGCCTTCGTGCACAAATTGGAAGAAATGGGCTACAAGCTCGGGGCAAACCAGATCGAGGACGCGTTCGTGCGGATGAAGGCGCTCGCCGACCGCAAGAAGGACATCTACGACGAGGACATCGAGGCCTTGCTCGACGAGGAGATCGCAGCCGCCCATGACCGCATCAAGCTCGCCTCGCTCACGGTGATCGCCGGCACCCATGGGCCGCAACGCGCCACCATGAAGCTCGATGTCGACGGTGTGATCAAAATCGAGGAAGCCGAAGGCAACGGGCCGGTTGATGCGGTCTTCAACTGCATCAAGGCGCTGGTGCCGCACGAGGCCACGCTCGAGCTGTTCCAGGTGCACGCGGTGACCGAAGGCACCGACGCGCAGGCCGAGGTGTCGGTGCGGCTCGCGCACGAGGGCCGCTCGATGACGGCGCGCGCTGCGGATCCCGACACGCTGGTCGCTTCGGCCAAGGCGTATCTGGGCGCGCTCAACAAGATCGTGATGAAACGCCAGCGCGACACCGTGGCGAAAGCCGCGGGGTGAGGGACGTTCGACTCCCTCCCGTCATCGCGAGGAGCGTGAGCGACGAAGCAATCTACCTTTGCCGGTTGACAGGTATTGGATTGCTTCGCTTCGCTCGCAATGACAGCAGTCGAAGCGAGGCGTGCGGCCTCTGCTTTCGTGATGGCCGGGCTTGACCCGGCCATCACGTCTTTGTCTCCGCGAAAAGAAAGTAAGACGTGGATGCCCGGCACAAGGCCGGGCATGACGGGCGACGATGGCGGCGGCGAACGAACTTTCCTTGTTTTTGCAGCGCAACATTGGTTTCCCGCGACCCCTGCTAACGGGCAATGGCCTTTCGCCCGCCTTGTCTGTAATGGTGCGGACCAACATCCAAAACCCAAGGGAATTGCGCCGTTTTGGCGCGTTCCGCAAAAAGTCGACCGGGAGGACACATGCGTAAACTGCTATTGGCGGCTGCGGCGATCGCGGCATTGGCGTTGACGGGAGGCGCATCGGCGCAGTCGCCGATCGTCATCAAGTTCAGCCACGTCGTGGCCTCCGATACGCCGAAGGGCAAAGCGGCCGAGAAGTTCAAGGAGCTTGCCGAAAAGTACACCAACGGCAAGGTCAAGGTGGAAGTCTATCCGAACTCGACGCTCTATAAGGACAAGGAAGAGCTGGAGGCGCTGCAGCTCGGCGCGGTGCAGATGCTGGCGCCGTCGAATTCCAAGTTCGGGCCGATCGGCGTGCGCGAATTCGAGGTGTTTGACCTTCCCTACATCCTCCCGGACCTTGCCACCTTGCGCAAGGTCACCGACGGGCCGCTGGGCACCAGACTGCTCAAGCTGCTCGAGCCGAAGGGCATGACCGGTCTTGCCTACTGGGACAACGGCTTCAAGCAGATGACCGCCAACAGGAAGCTGATCGCGCCTTCGGATTACAAGGGACTGAAATTCCGCATCCAGTCGTCCAAGGTGATCGAGGCGCAGTTCCGCACGCTAGGCGCCATTCCGCAGGTGATGGCGTTCTCCGAAGTCTACCAGGCGCTGCAGACCGGCGTGGTCGATGGCCAGGAAAACACCTGGTCCAACATCTATACGCAGAAGATGCACGAGGTGCAGAAGTACGCGACCGTCACCAATCACGGTTACATCGGCTATGTGGTGGTCGCCAACAAGAAGTTCTGGGAAGGCCTGCCACCCGATATCCGCGCGGCCTGCGAAAAGGCGATGAAGGAAGCCACTGAATTCGGCAACGGCCAGTCGGCGAAGGAGAACGAGGACGCTCTCGCCGACATCAAGAAGTCCGGCAAGACCGAGATCCTGACCTTGACGGCTGAGCAGGATGCGGCGATGCGCAAGGCCATGATGCCGGTCTACAAGGAGGTGGCCTCGCGGGTCGGTCAGCCCCTGATCGACGAATTCCTCAAAGAGACCGGCCGCGGCCCGATAAACTGAGGCTCGACGGGTCATTCCAGGCGTTTCGATGAATACGCGGCATTTTCACGCGTCATTGCGAGGCGCGTTGGCGCCGAAGCAATCCAGCGTTATGAAGTAAAAGCGGGATTGCTTCGCTGGCGCTCGCAATGACGGGGGGACTTGTGTTTTTGAAAATTCTGGACCGCCTCGAGGAAATCCTCATCGCAAGCCTGATGGGGGCGGCCACCGTAATCACCTTCGTCGCCGTGGTGCATCGCTTCCTCGTCGACGTTCCGTGGCTCTATCCCTATCTGTTCGCAATCAACCTCGCCTGGTCGCAGGAACTTTGCATCTACATGTTCATCTGGATGGCGAAGTTCGGCGCGGCCTACGGCGTGCGCCAGGGCATCCATGTCGGCGTCGACGTCCTGATCAACCGCCTCAACGATCGCTGGCGCAAGGTGACGATCCTGTTCGGACTGGCGGGCGGGGCGCTGTTCACCGCGATCGTCGGCACCATGGGCGCCAAATTCGTCATCGAGCTGATGCACACCGACCAGGTCTCGCCCGATCTCGAACTGCCGAGCTGGCTGGTCTATGCCTGCATTCCGCTCGGCTCCTATCTGATGTGTTTCCGCTTCCTGCAGGTGATGTGGACCTACTATCGCACCAACGAGCTGCCGCACCACGACGCCGCCCATGTCGATGATATCGAGGTCAGCGCGAAAGCGCCGATCGCGCTCGGAGAAGCATGATGAGTGCGGCGCTGATCTTTGGGCTGCTGTTTGCGCTGATGCTGACGGGCATGCCGATCTCGATTTCGCTGGGCTTAACCGTGCTCACCTTCCTGTTCACCATGACGGAAGTGCCGATCGAAAGCGTGGGACTGAAACTGTTTTCCGGCCTCGACAATTTCGGCATCATGGCAATCCCGTTCTTCATCCTCGCCGGCACCTTCCTGACCCGCGGCGGGGTGGCGCGGCGGATGATCGCCTTCACCACTTCGCTGGTCGGTCATCTGCCGGGCGGGCTCGGGCTTGCCGGCGTTGCGGCCTGCGCGATGTTCGCCGCGATCTCGGGGTCGAGTGTGGCAACCGTGGTTGCGATCGGTTCGATCATGCTGCCGGCGATGGTGCAGTACGGTTATCCGCGCCGTTTCGGCGTCGGTGTGATCTCGACCTCCGGCGCGCTCGGCATCCTGGTGCCGCCCTCGATCATTCTGGTGCTCTACGGCGTCTCCACCAACACCTCGATCGGCGCGCTGTTC
>Ga0306920_100008402_pt1 | contig 13699 bp, 14 predicted proteins | sample flu12Cox44000170_FD_204666 | JGI IMG/M metagenome (GOLD analysis project Ga0306920, IMG submission 204666) | Lab enrichment of tropical soil microbial communities from Luquillo Experimental Forest, Puerto Rico - flux4day.12C.oxic.44.000.170 (v2)... | ecosystem: Environmental > Terrestrial >... | reverse complement strand
CGCTGCGGCACTTATGGATGGTCTTGCTTTCGGAGGCGGCTCTGATCGCCCGATACCGCCCTTTTAATACTTGCGGGCTCGTATTGGTGCTCAGCACCGGGTCGTAACAACCCAGCGCAAAGTGCGGGGTTGATAACAGACAGATTAGAATAGTCATCGCTCTCAATTGTTTCATACTCCACCTCTCATTTTCTCTGCGCTCTGGAACCCGTTTCCGCGCTAAAGGTCTTCGCTTCAGCGGTCCATCGACCTCGAAGAACGTTCAGGCTCTTGGTGTTCATGCGACAAGAGAGGCGAATTTCCGTCGATCACCCGTCAATTATCTCAAACTCTTTCGTGACGGGAATGGCCTGAAAATAGCGCAGGAATGGTTGTTGGGCCGTGAACAGACTGTGCTTAACCTCACATCAGAAAAGTTGGCCGAATCAACCGAGGGCAATTATGAAAACGCGAATATCGATTTGCACGCCTTGGAGGGCATCTCTTGGGTACGCCACGCTTTTGGCCGTGAACCTGGCGAACGCAGACAGCACGAACAAACTGTCTTCTAACATCCCAGCGGATTTGCAGCGGATTCAGGATCAACTCGAGGAGCAGACGAGGCGGATCGACCGGCTCTACAAGGCCCTTGGGCCGCAGCTGGCTGACTTCGAAGAACGGGCTGCCGAGCTGGAAAAGCAAGCCCGGGAAGACAAGGCGTTGGCTTTGGAGACTATTCGTCAGGTTACGGACCAGGCCCTTTCCGGAATCGGGGCCAACAACCCGAGCACAGCGGAATTCGGCGTCCTAACGACGGGAGGAGCCATTCGTATTTACGACGGCCTGGGTGCGGCGCACGAGCTGCCAAAAACGGAATCCGACATTACCTGCCTGGCATTTTCACCCAACGGCAAAGAACTGCTAACGGGAACGCAGGATGGGGCGCTTTTGATATGGAATCTGGCCGAACACGCCTGGTCAACAGTGTCTACTAACCTTGGTGCGAAAATCGACCGTGTAACCTGGCTTGGCAATGACCGAGTCGTTTGGGGAGCTTCGCGGGTCTATTGGAATAATGAGGGCAAACCCATAAACCAAGATCAGCCCGCGGGAGCCGCCTTGGATCGCAGTAGCGGTCGAAAGCTTTGGAGCTTCCGTAGTTTCGTCCGCAATGATTTCTACTCGTTAGCGGGCGCAAGGAATGGTGAACATTTGGCGGTCCTTGAAATTCCCGGGCAGCGCCGAGGCGCCTTCCTCCTCGAACACACTAATGGAGATGTCGTACGTGTATGCTATGACAAGGAACACGGGTCAGGTCCCCTTTCGGTCGGACTTTCTCCAACTGGCGACCTCCTGGCCGTGGGCTACGCACCATATGACATCATTTTGTGGGACCGCACAACAGGCCAGCGTCAGAAGCTCTTGAGCGGCCATAAGAACTGGGTGGTAAGCCTTGCTTTCTCGGCGGACGGCAAGAAGCTCATATCCGGCGCGGGTGACAGCACCGCCCGGATCTGGGGCTTGGATAAAGGGCAAGAGATAGGTCGACTTCGTTTTCCAGGCGAGTCCAGCTACGTGGAGGGCGTGGGATTGTCACCAAAGGCAGATGTCTGTTTTGCCGTTACAAGCGGGCTGCTGATCATAGCCAAAGTTCCATAATATGTGAACTCCTGGAGCAACTAAAAGAGCGTTTATTATAAGATAGTATTAAACTACTATTACATAGAATTCATTTTAAGAATTTTATACTGGCATTGCATTTCAGGACGTCCTAAAAAGGGCTCAGGCGTTTCGATACTGGGGCTTACCAGACTATGGCGATATGCGAGTGCTCACCAAGTTAACTCTGAAACTGCAAACATCGCCTCGGCACATTGCAGCGGAACCTTCAACCAACGTTTACCTCTTATGAAAGCCATTCTGAGTTTTTTCGTTGCGGCGGGCTCGAGCTTTGGACCCAGCAGCGCCATTCTTGAGAGAACATCGTGAAACAGAAAAATGAATTCAGAATGTCCATGTTTGAGGTGTCCTTGCTTTGGCGTGACTATCGTCTGCAGCGTCACGATGCGCAGGCAGGCTCGACAAGCTCTGGACATCGCCGGAAGTATGTCCGTCCCGCGACCAGAGCACACGGCGACGACCCTGTTGAAGGGTGACAGGCAAAGGTTCGAGTAATGAATGACCTGAAACGCCTGAAACATATCAACACCCGGAAGTTTATCGCTGTCTGCGTATCGGCGGCTGCATTGGGTTGCGTTGGCTGCGAGGAGTTGCAGTTGTGGCATGAGCACGAGTTGTGCGAGAGGGAACAGTACGAGCGTCTAAAAGCGGACTTGGAACGCAGTTGGCAGCAGCCTGATAGCTCCGGTCTCGGCGATAGGGCAGCCCGAGCGGGTCCCGGCGCGGACTGAAAGTGGTGCCCCATAGCGATGCATGCATGTTATGTGCATGATTGAGCGGATATCAATTCTACAAACCTCTCCTGACTTCATCAACTGGACGACCTCAGATTTGGTCACCACGGATGATCATGGGACTGCGCGTTTTGTGATGCATGGTGATTCCTCAAAACCGTTTTCGTTCTTCCGTGCTGTATTGCCATAGAATAAATCGTCGAGAAGGCATACTTCAGCTCGTGGCATGAATTTAGAGGCCCGCAAAATGAGAGACGCTTGTTCTACGCCTTATCTTCTAGACCCCGCAAACGAGAACAGAGAAAGGCCGATGCGGGTTTTGCGGTTGTGGCTACCCCTCGCGTATGTAGTCTTTTTTGCAGGTTTGGTCCTCTCGATTCTAGCCCGGTGTTCCGACCGGGCTTTCCGAGTCGAGGACGGAATACTGTCGGACTTATTTTCGCGCATAGACAATCCTCGCGGGTACTTGATTGCCTGTTCGGCCATAACAATCTGCGGGCTCGCTCTGCTCCCGGTGGCATCATTTATTCAGCAACGTCTTCATGGGGCTAGCCGGTTAAGCGCGGTTTCCGGATGGCTGTATCGGTTGGGCGTTTTTGCGACCATCGCGGTCGGCCTCACCACGCCCTTTCAACGACCTTATGTGGCAGTTCACATATACCTGTCTTTTTTTTCCTTTATGGCCATGGTTGCCGGGTTAATGCTCGGGTTCGCGGCGGTCGCTCGCACTACAAGGGCGGGAAAGTCGTTCCTATGGTGGCTTGCCGCTATGCAAGTCGCATTTTTGCTTTTCCTGGGATACTTGTTAGTAAAGCCTGGTTTCTTTCATAATCGTCGTGATGCACTCGCGATTTGTGAGTGGGTGATGTGCATTTCGATCGGCCTTTGCACGACGTTGCTGGCGATTGCATTGCCCAGGTCCAGCCAAGATATCCCGCGCCGTTTAGCCGTCGGTACTGGCTAAAATGCCACTAGCCTGGCGGGATCAATCATTCGCCAACTCTTCCAACCTGCGTTAATATCCTGCAATGATCCCCACCGAAAAATGCCCCTTTTGCAGCAGTGAAAATGTTCTTGAAGGCAAAATAAAAAGCTCTGAGGGCTTGCACGGTTTTCAACCCGACGAAGCCAGGCTTCCGTCTTTTCAGCTTGCGAGCCATTCCAGATTTTACCTTCGATGGCGGAGCCCAATTTTGCGCCAACTGCTACAAGATCTGGTGTAAGCCGATTCACTCGACGTGGAAGCCTACCTGCAGAAGTACGCCGCTGAATCGCTGAAAAAGCGACTCGCGGCGCTGAAGCCCGCCCGGCCAGCCACTCGGGCAACCAAATCGTAACTCCAACACGTGCTCAAGACACACGCAGCAGAAACCAACTCGCCCGACGTCGACCGCCAATCGCCTCACAGCCACGTTTTCTGGTTCACCTGGGTCTTCACCATCCTTGTTCTCCTTTATCCCTTGAGCACGGGGCCAGCAGCACTCCTCTGCGACCACGACCTGCTCCCCATCGCACCGACATTTCGCTTCTACAGGCCACTCGAGTATCTCGCTGACCACTCGCCTCTGGTCGAACGCTTCTTTGAGTGGTACCTGAAAGTCTGGGGCGTAGAATTCCCCAAGGTCCTCAACTGAGCGGCGTCTCGCCAAACCAAAGTCCGGGCCGGTCTCACCCACAATCCATTGTTGCCTGCGCTTCAAACCTAGTCCAGCCCTCTCTCGAGTTGGCGTAAGGTCGAGTTGCCTTTTGCGCTTCCTTTGGCCGCAACCCATCGGAGTCCTCCACGCTGCGGCCCTCTCACGACACGCGCCAAAGTGCAACCCGATATGAGGAGTTCCGGGCGGCTTTTGTTCCCGAAAACAAAATCTTTTTTCCCGGAATATTTCCGACCCTGGAAAGGTTTCCACTAAGTGAAGGCGCGGCGTGATGGCCGCAATAAAGCACAGGAAATCGAAGCAACCAAAAAGCGCATTACCGAGACAAGCGATGAACAACTCACTATGGATAAAAATGCACGGGGGAATGACTCATTTCCCAATTGCACTGGTCATGGTGTCGATAGCGTTTGACCTTGGGGGCCAGTTTGTGCTCGAGAATGGGGAGAAGACCCGTCGGGCCGGTCTACGCGCGGCCGGCTTTTACACGCTAGTACTCGGGGCACTTTCGTCATTCGGCGCGGTAGCGTCGGGAATAATCATCAGCCATGGCGAGATTTGGGGCCGCGGCAACCTCGCCCGCCATCACACATTTCTGTGGCCTGCATTCGGGCTGGTGATCGCATTGGCAGTTTGGCGGCTGGTGGTGGGCAACCGCGCATCGAGCGGCGCTTTCAAAATCTACCTGACGGCATCGGTGATAACGGGGGCGCTGATGAGCGCAGCCGGCTATTGGGGCGGCGAACTCCTGCTCAACGGTTGAAATCACGGAGGATCTAAAATGCGAATTGAAATCAAAGCGGCAATCCTGGCTGTTGTCATTTCCGGGCTGGTTCTTGAGCTGACGTTCGGTATCGCGCCGTTTCTTGGCTCGTTGCAGGGGGCCGGCCCGCATCGCGAAGTCCAGGCTAAGACCGGCGACACCAAACCGCTCGCCAGCCCCGGCGGCCAGGCGGAGCAAGGGCGCAGCCTTTTCGAGCGTAATTGTGCTCATTGCCACGGAGGTGACGCCCGCGGCGACGAAGGACCGACACTTTTCAACCTGGCTCTGAGCGATGCACGAATTGCCAGGCGGATCAAAGAAGGCATCAAAGGCGAGATGCCCAAATTCGGCAGCAAACTCAATGACATGGACATCGCGGCGCTAATTGCCTACCTGCGCACGCTAAACGATTGAGGCTTAACTGATCCGATGAAACCTCCCAAAAAGCGCATTCTGATCCTTGGCGGTGGTTTTGGTGGCGTCTATGCCGCCTTGCATTTGGAGAAGCTGCTGTCGGCGAGACTGACCAAAGGGGAGGCAGAGATCACCCTGGTGAATCGTGACAACTTCTTCCTATTCACCCCGATGCTTCACGAGGTTGCCGCCAGTGACCTGGAGATCACCAATATCGTCAATCCGCTGCGAAAATTACTAAAGCGCACCCAGGTCGTAGTCGGTCAAGGGACCAGGATTGATTTGGCTAATCAGAAGGTCTGGATCGAACGAGGGCTCAGAAACCAACCTCACGAACTCGGTTATGACCATTTGGTGTTGGCGCTGGGCTCGCACACCAATTATTTCAATCTGCCCGGGCTCAAGGAGTTTTCATTGGCGATGAAGACCCTGCCCGATGCGGTTCAACTGCGCGCGCAGATTATCCAGCATTTGGAGGACGCCAACTCCGAACGCATTCTCAATGATCGGCGTTCACTTCTGACTTTCGTAGTGGCAGGCGGCGGGTTCGCGGGGGTCGAGACCGTTGCCGCGATCAATGATTTCGTGCGTGAAGCGCTGAAATTTTACCCGAACTTAAACGAGGAAATGTTGCGAGTCGTGCTGGTGCATCCCGGCGCGGTCATCCTGCCGGAACTGGGAGAGGAGCTCGGGCAATATGCGCAGAAGGTGCTGGCACAACAAGGCGTGGAGATTCTACTGAATACGCGCGTCAGCGGTATGTCCGAAAAGCAGGTGTCGCTGAGTGGAGAAGAGCCGCTCCCAGCCAACACGCTGGTGTGGACCGCGGGAACAATTCCCAACCTCTTGCTTTCAGACCTGCCTTGCGCGAAGGAGCGGAATCGTATTGTTGTAAATCATTTCCTGCACGTCCCCGATCGGCCCTGCGTTTGGGCCGTTGGCGACTGCGCTCATGTGCCGGACATCAGGCACCCGGGCAAGTCCCACCCGCCGACGGCCCAACACGCAATCCGGGAAGGCATGTTGGTGGCTCGCAACATCGCGGCGACATTCTCGAACCGACCGCTGAAAGCATTTTCTTTCAAAACCATCGGCCTACTGGCTTCGATCGGCCGACGCACCGGGGTGGCACGTATTTTGGGATTCAATTTGTCCGGGTTTTTCGCCTGGTGGCTTTGGCGCACCATTTATCTCAGCAAATTGCCTGGCTTGGACAAAAAGGTCCGGGTGGCCTTTGAATGGACCCTGGACCTGGTATTCCACAAAGACGTCTGCACAGTTAATGAGGAACGTCGGCGCAGCTTGCAGGACTTTGATTCTTCGGCACTGATGCATGACGGGAATGGCGTAGACGATCAAACTACTTCAACAATGAAAGAGCCTCAGCCCGAAATCCCAATTCTGGATAAGCAACCCAATTGACGATTTTTCTTCTAACAAAAGCCCCTCCAGTCATGAGCAATCGAACCTGACCCAGGAACAACCAACCTCCAGGACCCAATCAATTACGACGAACCGGAAACAAAAAACAGATCGCGATAGACAAGGAAATAAATATGCATCGTATCTTCAAACAACAGAGCTCTACAACAGGCAGCGAAGCGTTTGTAACGCCGGGCGCAGGGGAAAACCGCAAATTGAGATTCCCACAGTTTTTGGCAGCGACACTGGTGTTGACGAGTTTGCTGGCCAGAACAACCAGTTCGGACGGAGCTCAAGGCGTGAATGGACCGGATTCCGGCGACGGTTCGTCTCTACAAACACCCAACCCCGTTGTGGAATGGAATAAGACACTGTTAGTGATCGTGCGCACCCACGGCGCCCAGGCGGCAACCGTTCACCCAACCCACAGTTTTGCCCTGATGCACGCTGCCGTATATGACGCGGTCAACACGATTCAAAAGAGACACGAGCCCTATCTGATCGATTTGCCCGGGGTCTCTGAAATGGCTTCCAAAGATGCCGCAGCTAGCGCAGCTGCTCACGAAGTCCTGGTGCAATTGTATCCTAACTTTCAATCCGCTCTCGACGCTCGACTGCAACAATCTTTATCAAAGATCCCGGATGGCCCCGATAAGGTAGAGGGTGTCACAGTTGGAGAGCGGGTCGCGGATCTGGTTCTGAGCTTGCGAAGCAACGACGGTTCGGGCGCGCCACCCCGCCCTTACACTTTCGGAACCGCGCCCGGAGACTATCAATCGACACCACCCAACTTTCCGGCGCAGCCGCAGTTCACACAATGGGCGGAGGTGACCCCATTCGCCCTGGACCGCGCCAGCCAGTTTCGGCCGGGCCCGCCGCCGGCATTGACCAGCGATTCTTACGACGATGCATTCAATGAAGTAAAGGCTTTTGGCATTCAGAACAGCACGGCCAGTTCCCCGGACGAATCGCTGAGAGGCAAGTTCTGGAATGGTGCGATTCAGAATTATTGGAACGAGATCGCCCAAACCGCGACTCTGGGTCATGGTCTAACCACCGCCCAAAGCGCTCGCCTCTTTGCTTTGTTAAACCTGACCATGGCCGATGGAGTGATCGCCTTCTACGATGCGAAATATACCTATAATTTTTGGCGGCCAATCACCGCGATCCGGGCCGCTGACAGCGATGGTAATCCGGACACCGCGGTGGACGCCAATTGGCTGCCGGAAGTTGGAAACACGACGCCGGATCCGTCTTACCCGGGTGCTCACGCAGTCATCAGCGCGGCTGCATCGGCAGTACTCAGGTCAGTGCTGCGACACGACCGTTTTGACTTCGTCGTAACCTCCGAAGCGTTGCCGGGAGTAGAACGGTCTTTTGATTCCTTCTCGGCAGCTGCCGAAGAGGCGACCCTTAGCCGCATTTTCGCCGGGGTCCACTTCCGGTTCGATCTCACCGCAGGACACCGCCTAGGCCGCGAAGTGGCTGATTTCGTTCTCGACCACCTCTTGAAACCCGTTCGGGGCGATCAAGACGATCAGGGTGAGGACCAATGAACAAACAAGAACAAAGTAATCATCGAATGCATATGGAAGAAGTATCAGTCGGTTTAGGTTCCACCTCGAAGAGGGTGGAGATAACGCAACCAGCGACCTCAGCTCGTACCTCAAGCGGAGGTCTTGGGCGCCGCACTTTTATGAAGCGCCTGGGCTTGAGCGGCACTGCGCTGCTACCCGCCAGTACTTTATTAGCGGGAAGAACCGTTGCCCGGGCCGCGCGATTAAACGGCGGTCTGAGCCAGGGCGACACGGCCATCCTTAGATTCCTGGCCGCGGCCGAACTGCTCGAGAGTGACCTTTGGCAGCAATATAACGAGTTGGCTCTCGGTAATGAATCCTATCAGTTAGCATTGAACGTCCTCGACGGCGATGAAGCCACCTACGTCAATCTCAATACGCGGGACGAGTTTAGCCATGCGGCTTTCATCAACAAGTACCTTGAGGCGAAAGGGCGCAAGCCGGTGGTCCTGGACCAGTTCAAAATCCTGCCCAGCAGCCAGGCCACAGGGTCAAACAAGGACGCGAAGCGCCTGACTAACCTGATGCAGTTGACAGTGGATACGAGCTTTTATTTCCGTTATCGCAGTGCGCTGAACCCGGACTTTGGCGCGAGCTTCCCGCAAATTGTTGAACTGGTGAATGTGCCGGGCATACCCAATTCCGACCTGCCGCCACCGACCGATCCAGTCAGCGGGTTCATGATCCAGTTCATCGCGAACACCGCGGGGTTTCATTTTGCGAGCATCGAGCAAGGAGGGTCGAGCTTGTACCAATCGTTTCTGCCCAAGGTGACCAGCCCGGAGGTGATTAAGATTGTGGGAGCCATAGGCGGCACCGAGATTCAGCACTACCAAACCTGGACCGACAAAGCGGGCAACGCACCTATGTTGATGGATAACCACGGCAACACCATCTTCCCTCAGCTTCCCTTGGCACAGTCCCTGCCGAATCCGCCGGACAGCACCGACAACGCCGACGCGAACGACACCAATCAAATCTTTGCCACGCCATGCGAGTTCGTCGATCCCAGTTTGCCGTTGTGTTCTGTGATTCGGCCCGTCTCGAATGAGCAGGCCGGCGCCAGAGCCACAGTCGCCTTCTTTCAGAAGGATGGTTTATTCATCGGCCAAACTCAAGGGTTCCTGGATTTCCTGAACGAGTTGGCCGAAGAAGCAGACGCTGCACAACGCGAGTCGGATTAGGGAGGCAGCTTTCACACCCGAAGCCGTTTTCCAAGGAACGGCATTCCAGGCCTGCCGGATTGTCCGGCAGGCCTGTTAAGTGACCAAACCAATTGGGTTAGAAAGCCTCTACTTGGCAATATCAACCGTATAGCCATACTTTCTTTCGAGCGTGTTCATGACGGCGTAGATGTATGACTCGTCGCCCGGCTTGGCGCTAACGCCGACAATTCGGGTCACGGCGTCGCCATCAACTGTGTCAGGGCGAGATTGTTTCCAGGTTAATTCTCCCGAGTTGGAGACCTCTGTCCAGGCCTGCTTCAGCTCGTCTATGTCCGGGCCCGCACCCTCAGTTGAAAGACTGGCATGGTTTGAGGCGTCGAAATTGACTGTTCCGAGTCGAACCATCTCCTCGGCGTCATTTTCCTTGGAGACGATCAGCTTTTTGTTAGTTGTGGTTTTCATTTGTTTTTCCGTATTGACGCGAGCCAGATCATGAACGGTTTGCGACGATTGCGGGCTGGCAGCGGGCCCCGAAGTTTCGGATTGGTGGCCGCTTTTGCAGCCGATCAGACCGCAAGCGAGTGCCAATATCAAACAGCAACGGGCTAACATCGTGGCATACATTCCAACTCCTCTTAAATCCTGAAGCGGCAAACCATTGCGTTTTCCTATCTGCCAAGTTGAGCCCTTTGAACCGCCGCGCCGGTAATGCGAGAATGGTTCTCTTGCGGTTGCGTGAAATATTCGTCGCCTGTATTGGCCGAGGGCGTCTTCTCCGGTGGCTGGACGTAGAAACCGCGCTTGGTGTCGTTGAGTTTGAAGCTCATGGCCTGATCGTACAGTGGGTCACCTTGCTTGATCTTCCCCGCTTCGAGTTTATCAATGAGCTCAGCCTGATAACGATGTGCGTTTTCGTGGACCGCGGTGTCAATTGCTTCGTCGAACCCACCATCCTTAAGAGCCAGGTCATTCTCGTTGACGTGCAGCATCCCATCTTTATGCCTGTAAAACCCAAAATCCTTTGCGTCGGCCTTTGAGTAGGTAGTAATGGTGGTCTTCGAAATTCCATAAGCATCAGCCTGGTAATCAATGGCTTTCTTCATGATCGCCACCCGTTCTTTCGTGCTGAGCTTTTTCCAATTGTCCCGAGCTTTCTTGAAGTCCGGATCGGCCTTCATTTTCTCGATCATTTTCTTGCGGTTCGCCTTGTCGATCTTTTCAAATTCAGGGTCCAGGTATTTCTGAGAATACAGCTTTTTTGCAGCGGCTTTCTTGTCGTCTGTCCAACCGTCTTTCTGCATCTCCTCCAGGAGCCGGTTGCGGACCTTGGTTGGTAGATGCTGGATTTCATCATCAGTCAGCGAGTTGGAGACCGTTTTTGCCACATCGCCTCGTTTATCCACGGTGGCAGCATCCAGCTGCTTCGAAATGTCCTGGCCTTTTTTCTCGTACTTTGCGTCTTCTGCCGCAGCTTTCTTGAGGTAATCATCGAGCTTGGGCTCCAGCTCTTTTGCGAGCTTGAGAGCTTTCACGAAGTCCTTGGCAGAGACGGCGGCGTCGACCTTGTCGTTTACTTTTACGATGTCCTGCCGGGCTCTTTTGATGGAATCAAATCGCCGCGCCGTTACCAGCGCATCATCCAGTTTTGGTTGTATTCTGGCCCAACACTGGTTGTAGTCCTGTTCAGCCTGTTTCTGCGCCGCGTTATTTTTGCCGACCTTGGCCGGCTCTCCCTCCAAAGATGCCTCGGAATCAGAGGGCTCATCGGCGGGCTGGCCGCCGGACTTTTCAGAGGCGGGTTGGTTCTGTTGAAATTCGTCGTAGATGATTTTCAACTTCGGCAGGAATTGATCCAGGGTCGTGGAAGCCTGCGCGAACCGGCCGGACTGCGCGGCATTGTCGATTCCATCTACTAACTTGCGTAACGGAACGGCCTTGGGATGACTTGCGGTCTCAAGTTCCTCGACCTGTTGGACGGCCATTTCAAAGTCCGGTTGACGCTCCTGCCAGTCGATTTGTGCCTGGTCCAACTCCGGGCCGGCTGGCGCCGTCTCAACACCCGGTTCGGTCGGCTCTTCTTCATCTCCGCCCTCCGACTCCGTCTCCGTACCATCGACCAAGACGCGGACTTTTGTAAAGAGAGTGATTCCTTGTGTCCTCAAATGCTTGCGCAGCATCCGAGCCACACCGGAAACTGGCGGTCCGGCCAGGTCGAGTATCAGCGTCCTGGGATCATCTTTGTCTGCCTGCGCCTGTCCGCAGCAGGCCTTCATCAAGCCGCTGTAAGTCTTTGCCGACCGCATCAGGCTTTTGGGATTGCCTCGCGGATGAACGGTAAGAGCGCATTCCTCAGGTTTTGTACCAAGGGCGAATCCGAAATTGACTGGTCCACGAAGAGCCCTGCGGATATTGGCGCCTACGAACGTTGTATCGAATAACTTGTCTTCGGGGGTAGCCTCATCCTGGTCGGCGGATTTCGTGTCGGCTTTTGCCCGTGCTCCAGCGGCCGCCTTTTTCGATTCCTGCTCGGCCAATAGCCTCAAGCCTTCGAGGTTCTTCAGCAGGTCTTTTTGTGTTTTATTATCCAGCCCCCTGGTAACCTTGGCGATGGCCCCAGGCACTGTCGCAAGCGCTGCGACCAGATCCTCTCCTTCAGCCCCTTCCACGGATGCCAGCGACCTGTCGAGTTCAGGGCTTTTCAGGTCCTTGGGTCGAACCCCGTTCCACCACCTCCTTGTTAGCTCGATTTTGCTCATGGAAAAAAATACGAGGGTTTTTAATCCTGGAAGAGGACTTTCGACTCGGTCACGTGGCAATTCATAGAGTTGGCTCGGCGTTGCTCCCGGGAATGGAAAGAACTTATTCCTTTACGACAATAAATCAAGTTGCGGCGTGCATTTCTGGATTTGGCCTTGCCGGCAGGATCGGTGGCCACCCAGCGGCCGTCGGCATGTGAGCCGTGTGGATTCAGCCCATGAATTAGCGGCGGAAAGGCGGCGTGTCGCGGGGTGACACTCGAAGCCACGCTATGATTCGCGCTTTCAGCGCTGGGTATGGGTCTTTTGGCCACCAACCCAGGACTCCTCGCCCCGGGCTGGTATGAACGACGCCTTTGGCGTCAGCGTAAGGGCTGGCAAGGCAGGGCCTCGATGCCTTGCACATCGGTTGAACGATTAACGGTGCCAATGCCCACCGTGATAACCACCATGGTACCCGCCGTGATAAGCATAACCCCAGTGAGCGGGAGCGCCCCAGCGGCCACGGGTCCATACCCAATGGTTATTGCACCATCCCCAGCTTCCACCAACCCAGACGTACCCCGGGGTGGGGCAGACAGGCACTGCTTCAACAATCGGTGCCGGCATTGGCGGCTGTACAACGACAGGCGCCAGGGGCACCACAACAGGCACCGGAGCCGTTACGACCGGGACCGGAACCGGAATTCCAACATTGAAACCGACATGCACCCCAGCGTTTGCAGAGGTGAATCCCAGAGCAGCCAAGGCCAGCATTGCGATAGTCTTTTTCATAGCTATAGGTTCGACGCCTTGGATGAGAAAAACATGCTTACAAATGGATTACCGTTTTGTAACTCAACCGACCCTAACCGTAGCGGCAGGCGTCTCGCCTGACGTAGAGCAAGGCGATACGCCATTGCGTTTACACGTACACCAACAAGTGCAGACGTGGCGAAACGACAATTTGGTCGATGCGACTTCGAGTCAACGGGGAGGAAAAGCGAATGGTCACAATTGAGGTAAACCCCGCAGGCGTTCAATCATTCAGGCACGAGCGAAATGCAACTGGTGCGCAGGAAATCGTTCGGGTGAGATTATTCGCCAGTGGGCCTCGTGGGCGGGTCTGCAGTTGGAAGTGGCCGTATAAACCTGAACCCACCGCAAGCGACCAAGCTCGTTGGAATTCTCAAATCCCTTTCGCTAAATGAAAAAAGCATATGGGCTGGATTGTAGAAACTTGTAAACGCAATCCAAGTCGTGAAGCCTCGAAACAGTACTTACATGATCCCGGTCCAAAATGTGCACAGCATGATTCATCAGCGGTTGCGAAAACGTTACGACCAGCTCTGGTTGCGCGCGTTTGCCAGAATCCGGACAGGGAAAATCGATCGGGATCCTGTTCTGGAAGCGCGGACGCCCGATCGAAGGCGTGGGTGTACGGTTATTGTGCGGCCCTCTGCAGCGGTTAAAAAGTCTGTAGCCTTATTCCTGCGGGAACTGCGCAGGCTTGAACCCGACCAATACTATTACGCTGTCTCGGAATTTCACATCACCGTGCTCTCTCTGTTTAC
>Ga0306920_100008401_pt1 | contig 13700 bp, 10 predicted proteins | sample flu12Cox44000170_FD_204666 | JGI IMG/M metagenome (GOLD analysis project Ga0306920, IMG submission 204666) | Lab enrichment of tropical soil microbial communities from Luquillo Experimental Forest, Puerto Rico - flux4day.12C.oxic.44.000.170 (v2)... | ecosystem: Environmental > Terrestrial >... | reverse complement strand
GGATCCGCACTTCCGGAGTATCTCGGTGTAATCGGCGCCGGCCGCGCAAGCATGGCCCGTGTCGAGCAGCAGCCCAACCTGCTCCGGAGTGGATTCGCAGAAAGCCTCGATCTCTTCCGCTGTCTCAACTAACATCTTCAAATGGTAGTGGTAGGCCAACGTGATCCCCGTCTCCTTCAGCATGGTTGCAAATTCCGCAAGCTTTTGGGCCCAGGTCGAAAGCTCGATCTGCTTCAGGGTGGGACGCTTGCTTAGAGGTTCATCCCATGGAGAGGTCCGAGTCATCAACCCGCATTCTGCATAGACGAGCACCCGGCTGCCGCAGTCCTTCAACAATCGAACATGATCCGCGGCTGCATGCCATTCTTCTTCGACCGAGCGTTCGGTGAGAAACCCTGAGTACCAGCCGCCCACCAGTCGAAGCCCATAACCTGAAAGGAGCGGTGAAAGTTTTTGTCCTTCTCTGGGAAATTTTCTTCCCAATTCGACTCCCTCGTAGCCGATTTCGGCGGCCTCTTTAAGGCACGTTTCCAGCTGGGTATCGCCACCCAACTCAGGCAGTACATCGTTAGTCCAACTCAATGGACTAACTCCCAAGTGAATTCCTGGTAATAAATCTTCCTTAGCCATGTTAGAAGCCTATGTATTCATTCCTTAAATCGACTCAACCTGCGTCCACGCACCACCAGCTCCGCAGGAGCGCATCGCGCCTTCCACAAAGGCTACCCCTCGCGCTCCGTCCGTGACGTCCGGAAAACCGAGCTCCGCTTTTACCCAGGTTTTGCCCTCTGACCTGGCTAAGAGAGCGTCTGCGACTTCCGTGTACAGGTTTGCAAATGCCTCAAAGAATCCTTCCGGATGTCCGAGTTCCACTCGAGTCCAACGCTTTGCGTCCGGCCCCAGCCAGTCCGCACCTTGCGCCAGAATCTGCGGCGGGCCATCGACCGGGCTATAAAGCAAATGATGCGGATCCTCATGATGCCAGGCCAGGCTCCCCTGATCCCCATAAACACGAATCCGAAGACCGTGTTCGTTGCCGGCGGCCGCCATTGATGCCCAGAGCGATCCACGTGCCCCATTAGAAAACCGCAGCAATAAATTCGCATTGTCCTTGATCGCTCTACCTTCAACGATCTGGTTCATTTCTGCAGCCACCTCCGTAACTTCCAGCCCGGTTACAAACCGGCTAAGTTGGTGTGCATGAGTGCCCAGATCATACAGTACGCTGGCATCACCAAGAACGCCCGGATCCGTTCTCCATGCCGCCTGCGGATGCCCTTCTCTTTCCAGAAGCTTGATCGCCCAACCTGACGCGTGCTCGGCTTGCACAACCTTCACTTTCCCCAGATCGCCGTTTCTGACCATTCGAGCCGCGTGTCTAACCATCGCGTAGCCTGAATAGTTATGAGTCAGACAAAAGATCAGTTCACCCTTGTCGACGAGCGCCTTGAGTTCCTTCGCTTCCGAAAGCTTCAGACATAACGGCTTGTCGCAAATGACGTTGATTCCAGTCTCCACGAACTTTCGCGCGATTTCATAGTGGCTGGCTGTTTGAGTTACGATCACAACCGCATCAATCCTGTTATCCTTTCGCCCCGATTCCGCCTCTGCCATCGCCACATAGTCCGAGTAAACTCTGTCCTCGGGAATGCGCAGTTTCTTCGCGGCAACCAGCGATTTCTCCGGGTCACGGGAAAAGACTCCCGCGACAATTGTGTACCTGTCGTCAAGCCGCATCGCCGTCCGGTGAGTCTCGGCGATTCCGGCGCCGGGGCCGCCGCCAACCATTCCTACTCTGACTTTTCTGGATTCTTCTATTGCCATAAGCTTGCAGGTCCCATGCGGGTCCACCGATTTACACAAACAATCATTGTGGATCCCGCTCTTTGGGGCTTCCTTCTTGAAAAGCTCTTCACCCATAGGTCGAATGATCCAAATCTGAGCCATCTGCGGGCAAAAACGTCGTCGCCATTGACAAAGAATTCATAATTTCTACGGGGGGATTCAGAGAGCGTTTAGCAGATATTACAAAAAACAGCTCAGAAATCAATCAAAAAACTTAATGAGTTCTACTTAAAATTCATTGTAGTGTAATCATAATGATTGGAATTAATCCGAAGTGACATTATTTGAGTATTCGTCAGTCTCAAAATAAGGCGGATTCTGGTCGGTGTACGATCAGAGCACTGTGCGCGATTGCAGGTTGAATTTTGAAACAAGTTCAATCGGGACCAGATTCAACTCCCCAAATCGATTGGTGCCAGTCCGTAGGCCGATTACAAAACGCTTTACCGCGTTCACAATGGATTCAAAATTTTGCGTTATGAGAAAGTCGATCGCTCCGGCCCGAAGCAAAGGTTCAGCGAATTCGTCCAACTCATGCGTGATGTACAAGGGGCGACGAGGGAGTCGAACCTTGCTGATCGCTTGTGCCAGACCTAGATTCTCACCCACCAGATTGTAGATTCCGCCAATGGTGTGACCGTTACTAAGCACCCGCAGGGCCGCCTCGCAACTCGCTTGGGGCGAGTCACCTTCCGTGACAATCTCGACAATGCTGATCTGGGGAAAGCGTTGCTTCAATAGCGAGCGAAATCCGATTTCGCGATCCTCCCAGCAGCGGTATGCCAAATTGCACGCGACAATCGCTACTTGGACGCCTAATTCCCGCTCCAGAGAACGGCCGAAAATAAAGCCCGCGAGTTGACCGGCGGCGCGATTGTCGCCGCCGATGTATGTTGTGCGCACGCTCGGGTCCAAATCCGAAACAAGTGCAATTACAGGTATGCCCAGGGAACGAAATTCGAGAAGCGCAGCCTTCACTTGCTTGGTGTTTTTGCCGAGGAGGGCAAAGACGTCTGATTGATGGCGAAGTGTTCCCATCAGTTCGAGTGTCTCCTCGTCTGACTGGCTGGCGACAGCGTGAATTGAGACACCGTGAAGACCTTTCTTGACGAAGCGCCGAATAGCATCCAACACCGAACGCGCAAAAGGCGCGTTGGTTTGCACGACAATACTGCAACGCGTTGCCCCGTTGGTTCCCCGAGGGATGCGAGGAAAGGACGAATTTTCAGATAGCCAGTTTGAGCCGTTTGTATGTGAGTGATTGTGATATATCATGAGATGATATTGCAACTCATATGTATCATATAAGCTCTGTCAAATTGTTTTTGATGTCTATTGATATATAATGAGCAAGAACGCCCCCTGATTCGAAGACGGGTCGCCGAATCGAGCATCTGGTTAGCGCGTTTAGGTACGCTAAACACACCGTCCTGGCCTCTCCGAGGCGCCGTCGGTTCTACTTACCCGCCATCCACCCCGCGTCCCGTGTACCAGTCGTGTCCGTATCAGAAGCGCTAAAGTCGTACCGACTCAATTTCGAGTCGGCAGCAAATCGGGTTCCCGGCTGTAAAACACAATGGGTGGGACTGGATAGGGTCGGGCCGGATAGGGGGGCCGGATTTCCGAGCCGGCCGTTCGAAGGACAGACTCACGAGACGAGGGGCTGTTTTCGGCGGCCAGCTAGGCAACGCAGAAAAACAGGCAACCGGCCGCGGCCCAGGGGGTTGCGTTGAAAATGAGCCGGCGACTGCGTTGCTCGTCGGTTACGTATCGATCTAGATATGCGCCCTCCTCGCGCCTTGTCGGCGGCCCATTTTGAAGGCAACGACGTCACCATTATATGTGAGACGGCGCACTAGCCCCTATTTGGTGTCGCCGCTCGGGAATAAGGTAAATTCCGAGACCGCTTCCACGGGCACGTAATTGAGCTCACGCACAGAGCCAGCGCCCAACCTTAAATCGATCAACACTTGCCTGGTCATGCGAAGCAAGGATCGAATGTTCTGCGTGATCAGAAAATCGATGACCCCTGTTCGCAGCAACGGTTCGGTGATTTCATTGACTTCGTGAGCTACGTACAGCGGCCGCTGGACGAGTTGTGCCTCTTCGATCGCTTTCGCTAACCCGAAGTTGCCGCCGGCCACGTTGTAGATGCCGGCGACATCGCGGCGATTTTTGAAGAGGCGACGCGCCGCCTCGTAAGTCGCCTCTCGCGAGTCCTCTCCCTTGACGACTTCCACAATTTCTATTCGTGGAAAGCGTTGCCTCAACAGAGATCGAAACCCAATTTCCCGATCTTCCTGGCATAGATAGGAAAAGTAACCAACGACAACAGCAACCTTTGCTTCTCCCGCTCGCTCCAGGCACCGGCCCAGAATGAAGGCCGCAAGCTGCCCCGCTGCTCGATTATCGATTCCCACATAGGCGTTGCGGGCTGTCACGTCAAGGTCCGAGACCAAGGCCACAACGGATTTGCCTGCACCCTTCAACTCTTTCAGCACCGACTTCACCGGCTCGATATTCTTGCTCACAAGGGCAAGTCCGTCCGAATGTTTGCCAACCGTTTGGATAAGTTCAATCGTCTCCTCATCCGACCCGCTTGCAGCAACCTGCAACATTGTGGCGCTACTTTCTGCGTCCTTCATCTTTTGCGCAGTCTCAAGCACCGAACGTCTGAACGTCTCACCGGCTTGAACCACGATCGCGAATCGATGGGCCTCACGTTTTTCAAGAGCAAGAAGAGGCTCTTGCGACCCCACCTGCCCACCGTTCTCTAAATGAGCGAGCACGCGAAGCACGTGAGCCTGTGTTCGCGGATGAACTCCGGGGCGTTTGTTCAGTACACGATCGACCGTCGCCCGGCTCAAACCTGTCGCGGCGACAATTTCATTTATACTTACAGGTCCCCGAATATTCATATTAGTTTTCGCACGGTTATTTCGGACTAGCTCACCTCGACAACTGGCAGGCCGCCCTGATGGGCATGTCCACCGATTCGATCCCCGAGAGATCATTTGTCGAATCTTTCGGTAACATTTTAGATTGACTGTATATCTCAAAAGTGCTCATGTAAATCAGAATTTATGAGTGATTATGATGAATAATGCTCAAAAATGGCCCGGCGATTGCCGACCGACAAAAGGAAACCATCAATCGCTTAGGCGTTTTGGAGACCTCTTCACATAGCTTATGGAAATCGACACCCGCTTCCCGACCAAATTTAGTACCGTTTCCGACGCGCCGGAACCATTCCAGAGCGCGTTGGTTAAAAATCTCCCATCAGGAGAACCAGTTCGTTTATTGGTGCACGCTCCAGCTTTTGCAACGGAGGAAAAATCGCCCGCGACCGTGCTTGCAGTGACGAATAACAGTTGGCTCCTGGCTTCAGAGACTGAAGACGGCGGCGCTGCCGTAGAAAAATCCAACTTCAGCGACGTCCTGTTTCTTGAACTGAAGTCTATTCTTCTTTTGGGCCAGCTAAGAATTTCCTTTGCCACGGTGGACAAGGCGCACTCCGCAACGATTAGATTCGAGACAGTCGAAGACGAGGTTTATCGCGAAGCAATTGATCTAATACTCGCGGGCATCGATCCGGCACTCACCGGCGCAGCCGAGAAGGGTCGAAGCGAGACTTCGATGCTGGAAGGTTGGCCGATGAAAATCCGAAACGAGGCGCAGCGTTATTGGCCCATGGGGCAGCGGTTTCTGGCCGCTATTCAGTGGCCGGCTGTTCTTGGCGGATCACAGGAAGAACTTGCTCCGGCGGGCGCACTATTAGTCACCGAGCGCGAGCTGGTGGTGATTTCGGAGGAGAGAGAATTCGCGGCAGAACGCCCTCCGGAAGCCCGGCCTGCAGAGGAAACAAAGGCCATATTTGGGGGAATCATTACGTTTGTTCCTCGTGTTCGGCTGAAAGACTTTTCTGTGAGCCATCGGGAAAGCCTCGGCGTTCTTGCTCTCCAGGTGAATGGAGCACACGGGGGAGAAAAACTGGAGGTCACCTTTCCGTCTGGTGACGAAAAGGCTGTATCGAATGCGATGGAACAGATGTCGCTTTCCCGCGGATCCGCTAAGCAGTGAGGGTGTTATGTCAGCAACTGATTTGCTTTGCCTGAACCGGATAATCAAGCCTCAGATTGCTCTGGAGGAATTCCTGAAATTCACCGCTGATCTGGGCATAAAATACGTCGAGGTCCGTAACGACTTCACCGATAAGGGGATCTTGGATGGGCTCTCAGACAGTGCCCTGCAGAAGGCCTTCAAGGATACTGGTATCAAGGCTTTGACTATCAATGCCCTCTATCCCTTTGAAGATGCCAAGGTTCTAAAGGAGAATATCGAGAAGCTGAAGGGATTGATTGCTGAGGCCAAGCGTATCGATTGTCACCAGATCGTGCTGTGTCCGTTGAATGACGCTAATGACAAGCGCAACCCCGCCCAACGGGCTGATGAGCTAGTGACTGCGTTAAACGCCTACGGTTCATTGTTTGCTCAAGCCAAGATGACCGGCTTGATCGAGCCCCTGGGTTTTGCGATCTGCTCCTTGCGGACCAAGAAGGCTGCCCTCGAAGCCATTGCGAAGTGCAACTATCCGGAATCCTATAAATTGCTTCATGATACCTTCCATCATTACCTGAGTGGTGAAATCGAGTTTTTCCCAAAGGAGACGGCCATTGTCCACGTTTCAGGCCTCCTGGCGGGTAAGACCAAGGCCGCGACCACCGACGAAGACCGGATCCTGGTTACCGAGGACGATATCATGGATAACCGCGGCCAGGTTGCAGCTCTGCTGAAAGCCGGGTGCACAGCGCCCATCTCCTACGAGCCATTTTCGTCACAGGTGCGCGGTCTGCCGCTGTCTGAGCTCAAATCGCAGCTCCAAAAGAGCATACATTACTTGTTTGCGTGATGCGTTTATCTTGAACGTATTCCCGCCTTGGAAGCCCCCTTTCAGACCCGTTTCAAAAATTATAAACACGAAATTATCTTTGGGAAAATGTCTATCAACGTCGGAGTTATCGGAACTGGAAACATTGGACAGGATCACATCCGTCGGATTACCCAGGCTTTGTCCGGGGCACGCGTGGTGGCAGTGACTGATATCGATCTGGCACGAGCCCAGAGTATTGCCAAGGACCTTGGCGGCCGGGCCGAGAGCACCGGACAGAACGTCATTGCAGCAAAGGATGTGGATGCTGTCATCGTCACCTCCATTGGTTCGACCCATGAAGAATACGTTCTGGCGGCGATCGCAGCCGGCAAGCCGGTGTTCTGTGAAAAACCTCTGGCGACCACCGCGGCCGCCTGCAAGCGTATTCTTGATGCCGAAGTCGCCTGCGGCAAGCGTCTGGTTCAGGTCGGTTTCATGCGTCGCTACGATGCTGGCTATCGCCTTTTGAAGGAAGTCGTCACCAAGGGGGTTATCGGCGCGCCGCTGATGGCCCATTGCGCCCATCGCAATCCGACCGTCGGTGACAATTACACCACTGATATGGCCATCACCGATACCGTCATCCATGAAATTGATACCATGCGCTGGTTGCTGGACGACGAATATGTTTTTGCCCAGGTCCTTTATCCCAAGAAGACCAGGAAGGCTTCCAAGCACCTGGCCGACCCCCAGATCGTCCTGCTTGAAACCGCCACTGGCATCCGGGTTGACGTCGAAGTGTTCGTTAATGCCGTCTACGGCTATGATATCCAGTGTGAACTGGTTGGCGAAACGGGTGTGGCCCGCCTTCCGGAACCGTCCAACGTTCTGTTGCGGAGCGAGGCTAAGCTGAGCGTTGAAATTCTCACGGACTGGAAAAAACGCTTCATTGCATCCTACGACGTCGAGTTGCAGGAATGGATCCATTCGGTGGCATCCGGAAAGATCAGTGGCCCGTCGTCCTGGGACGGCTATGCTGCTGCCGTCACTGCCGATGCCTGTGTCGAAGCCCAGAAGACCGGTAAAATTGTGAAAATTGAACTCGGTTCGCGTCCGGCCTTATACCATTCAACAGTCATATAGTGCTCCGGGGCCGTTCTCCGGGTGTCTGTTCCTGGAAAGGAGCGCTGTTTTATTACTTCTTAGTTACCCCTATTGCAGCATCACCCACTTTAATCATTTCAAACATAAATCGCCCTGGCTGAGTTATTGGACTTAGTGTGGGCCCTGAACGGACCATCAGTGATCCCGATACAGTTAGCGTGGTTAGTAGCAGTAAATTTCGCAATCTCTCATACGATGTGTGTGCACCGGCCGCCCAGCGTTCCTTAATGTTTCTTCGCCAACAGCCCTTATATTCGAATGGCTCATTTTTCGATGTGGTCCGGGATTGAGAGCAAAAAGAATCGTGTCGCCGGCTTCCTGTTCAAGATCAACATTGCGTCGGCGCTTGCCTTCAGCGTCAAGACTTCGCATTTTCACAATGCAGTAGACAGGTTCGCCCTGGTTCTCTGCATGTCCCCTATTTGTGATCGTTCCCGTAAATTCAAAGAAAGCGGTATCTTCGTTCATACGTTCGTAAGCTAATTGTTATTTGAGTAATAGACCTTGTTCGAGTGCGCCGATGGAGTTGGCCTTATTTAAGAACCGGCCATTGTACGCTGATCGGTGGCGGTCGCACGGCGCCGGATCGCGCAGCGTTTTATAACACCGCGCTGGTGCGCTACTTGGATTTCAACGACAGCTTTCTGGCCAGTGGTGAGACTCGTCCAGCTTGAATGCCTGCGCTCTGGCATTTGGGGTACTCAGAGTCTTTGGGACAGGATCCTAACATACAAAGGTTGAACGGTTACGGCGAATTCGACGACCCAAGGCCCACGATTAAGCAATTGGCCGAAGCGATTCTTGCCAAGTTCGAAGTGGGTCTAAATGACAAAGGAGCGAATACACCTTCCCAGTGAAGTATGCGGGAAATTTTGTCTCAATGACGCATCACTAATGGGTCGTTTCGTCTCAACACGCGGCGGTGACCCGGCGGCATGAAATGGACGACCGGCTTTGGCTGGGCCAGCCTCGATATACTTCTGGTACCTATCCCAAGTTCGAAAAACCGAACTCCCAATTTGGGGATTGGCACTGCCTTCTCAGAGGGCGGGAAGCGGTCAGACTCCAAGCAGCGCTCTTCGGCACAGAGAGAGTCAAGAGGCAACCCGTTCAGCGTTGGCGGCTTACCTGATCCAGCCCCCGGATTTGGGCGCGCGAGGTGCAGGGTAAATACGATATTTTCGTGCTCTGGCATAGGATAAGCTGTGTACATTCAGATCCCAATTGTGAATCCGCTTTAGAGCGACACCGCTGCAGTGACGAACCCCGCGCGGGCCCCTTGTCCGGTCTAGGACATGATAGAACAGCAGATGATAGCCTGCTCGGTGCGAGACCGAAAGGCCGGACAAGGAGCCCGCGAGCAAAGGTGGCGCTTAGTGACTGGTGCCAGGAGCTTTGCTTCATTCGCGGTTTAATTCGAACCACGGCCGTGATCACGATCGCCGATGCTTGCCGCCCGTTGGCTGGCGCGGTATCTTCTGGCCGTGATCAAGAGCGAAATTCCCGGGGCGCGGCCAAAGCTTCTCAGTCTATGGAGGTAACGGCCGACTTCCAAGACGACGACTTAAGCAGATTTGCAGCAGATGGCGCTGCTGCGCTACCAACTGCAGAGAAGGAAGGGTACGTTGAACACGAGGGCGCTCGTATCTGGTACGCATGGTATGGGGCAGGCTTTCCTGTAATTCTGCTGCACGGAGGCCTCGGCCATAGCGGCAACTGGGGTTATCAGATTCCAGCGCTGCTCAGCAACGGCTACCGGGCAATCTTGATTGACAGTCGAGGCCATGGCCGCAGTACACGCGACTCTCGCCCGTGCGACTATGAACTTATGGCGTCCGATGTTCTAGCCGTGATGGATGAATTGCATCTGGAGATGCCCGCTTTTGTTGGATGGAGCGATGGTGCCACCATTGCTTTGATCGTAGCGATGAAAGCCCCGAAGCGTGTCGCAGGAGTCTTCTTCTTTGCTTGCAAGATGGATACGAGCGGCGACAAGGAGATCATTGAATTGACTCCTATCCTTGAGCGCTGTCTGAGCCGGCACGCAAAGGATTACAGCCAGCTATCGGCCACGCCAAATGAGTTCAAAGCATTTGCCGAAGCGGTGAGTTTAAAGATGAAGACTCAGCCAAACTATTCGGCTCAGGATCTCGCCAAGATCAGCGTGCCAGTCGCGATCGTGCAGGGCGAACATGACGAATTCATCAGACACGAACACGCCGAATACCTTGCGCGGACTATCCCGAACGCGGAATTTGTGGATCTGAAAGAGGTGAGTCACTTCGCACCACTGCAGAGACCGAACCAATTCAACACCGCAATGTTGGCCTTCCTGGGGTCGCATCTAAAGATTCAAGAAAACGCTTCGTGATATTCCTCTGCTTTCCCAGCATACCGCCGACGGACTTAACCTTGGCTGGCTGCAATCAACTTCGCGTAGTTCAGCGGCTTGGCGAGACAAAAATGGCCGATCGAGCTTCCCAGGAACTGGTTGCTGGAGAGTCGGTAGGAGGGTCGCATCCAGCACCAGTTTCTAGAGGACCGCGAAGGATGGACTCGATGTCGCTTGGCAGAAACTGGTGCTGGATCGGACCCTACCGCCACCCCGTCACGGCGCGATCTCGTGTTGCCTAAAAATAATCACAGGCGCCAGCCCATGCAAAGCTCCTTCCCCTCAACAGGGGGCGTAGCGACCCCCCCTTTTGCCGGTCGAGAAGCCCTTTCGATCTGAGGCCAGAGGCATTTCACTTAAATTCAAACTCCGTCGCAATCTTCTCGGCCAAATCGGCGGCTTTTCCCGTGCCCCAAGCATTGATGCACCAAAACGCTTCTTCGGTTTCAGATTTGATCACCACAGCGGTCATTTGGCCTTGGGCGTTTCCGTAGAAGGCGGGAAAACGGATAACTCCCGCCTCGTGCACTCCGTTGGCGTAAGTCCAGTCGATTTTTGGCATGTTTGGCGATCGAGGGTTAGCACTCCGATAGAAAGTATTAGATAAAATATCCTCGATTTTGCCTTTGGTTCCCGGGGTATTTGTCAATTTCATGACCACAACAAAGACGCCGCTAAAGTAAGCGGTCCGTTGTATCATTTTTTGCTTTTTCCCCCGTACCTCGACGGGGAGCCTCTCGAGCGGGAATTCGGTAGGGGATCCAAAAGCAGCGGGCATACGGAGAGACAACCGTTCGTCAAATGGCTGCAGAGTCGCAGGCCCGGTAATATGTAGGGGTGCTGATTCGCGATCGTTTCGAAATCTCCCCACGAGTCGCTCCCCATAATTTGCAGCAACCATAATAATTAGCGCGAGGATGAGACCTCCCAGAATCCATCTTTTTCTCGTCGCATTCATTTGTCGGTCGTCACCGAATTTCGCACGGCTTCGGAGACGAAGGCCTCACTGGTCGGATTGAAGACCTCCGAGACCACCCATAGCCGTTCAGCCGCCAGCTTCGTTTCGCCGAAGGAGTAAGTCGAACCCGACTGGTCTGCTTGGTCATCGTCCATCGTCTATATAGTAAGCGCCCTGAACGCTTTTGCAGAACCTCATGTACGCACTTCCGCTCGAGTGCGGTGTGTCTGACCCTGAAGCCGCCCGCTTTGAAAATTTGGGACGGCACGGAGGCTGTCCCTCTCAGGTAAATGATTCGGCGCGCACTCGGCTGGATTACTTTGCGGTAAGCGGCTAATCGACTACCTCTCCGCGAGAAACCGTGACAATCACAGGGTGAATGGGTAAAAAGCTCCCCGATTTCTCGATGATATGAGAAAAGTCACACTGCGGGTTCCAGTGCTTGTGTTGATGTTGGTGTTTTCCTTGCCGACGCTTCTGAACGCGGAATTCGATATCTGGTCGCCAGATTTTGTCACCATTGACAATGCGCATCCCAATCTCTCAACCAATACGATCGCCATCTCCGGTAGAAACTTTGGTAATCAGCAGCCCGTAGTCAATCTTGGTGCGACTTCGCTGGTCGTCACGTCGTTCAGTCCGACGGCAATAACTGCAAATCTGCCCGCAAGTCTAGCCCCCGGCTCTTACCATCTGACGGTTGTCGCCGGTGGCGTATTTCCGCGGGTTGGCTTACTGGACCTGACGATCGGGAATGTCGGTCCACAAGGCCCTGCTGGCCCTCCAGGGCCACAAGGACCACAGGGTCCGCAAGGTCCGACGGGACGGCAGGGTGTGCCGGGGTTTGCTCGCCCGGCGGGGTTGGCAATCAATCCGTTGCAGGTAGCATTGCTAAAATGGGCCCCCTATTCAGGCGTGACGTTCCCGGTGGAAAACGGGCCGTTTGGCATCGCCTTTGACGGAGCCAATATCTGGGTTGCAAACTCTGGCAGCAACAGCGTGACGGAGCTACGTAGCAGCGACGGCGCCAACCTCGGCACTTTCAACGTTGGTGCCGGGCCGCTTGGCATTGCCTTTGACGGGGCCAACATCTGGGTGACAAACGGTGGCAGCAACAGCGTGACCAAGCTGCGTGCCAGTGACGGCGCCAACCTCGGGACCTTCGGCGTGGAGTTTTCCCCGTTTGGTGTCGCCTTTGACGGAGCTAATATCTGGGTGACAAGCGGCGAAAGCGTGACCAAGCTGCGTGCCAGCGACGGCGCTCCTCTTGGCACCTTCTTTGTCGGGGGAAACGCGTTTGGCATCGCCTTTGACGGAGCCAACATCTGGGTAGTTGCTGCAGGCCAATTTCCGCATGTGTGCAAGCTGCAGGCCAGCAACGGCGCCAACCTCGGCAACTTCCCCGTCAATGCCGGGGGTGGCATCGCCTTTGACGGAGCCAATATCTGGGTGACAAACCGTGGCAGCAACAGCGTAACCAAGCTACGTGCCAGTGACGGCGCCAACCTGGGCTCCTACGCTGCGGGAACCAGTCCCGTCGGCATCGCCTTTGACGGAGCTAACATCTGGGTGACAAACAGTGGAAGCGCCAGCGTGACCAAGCTGCGTGCCAGTGACGGCGCCAACCTGGGCTCCTTCGCTGCGGGAACCAGCCCCGTTGGCATCGCCTTTGACGGAGCTAACATCTGGGTGACAAACACAAGCAGCAACACCGTGAACAAGCTATAGCGGGCTGATTCGTACGGGCTAAGCGACGTAACCTCGGATCTCCGCGCTTCTGAAGCGCACGCTGAAACGGAAGACCTTCTTCTCCTGAGAGTAAATCTTTCCGGTCTGCAGATCGATCCGTAGTGCCACGCCGACCCGGGTGACGTCCACAGTTGCGTGAAAGCCGCGCTCGGAGAAGACGTCGATCAGCATCGCCAAGGCCACCGGATCCTCGAAGAGCAGGTCTTCGGAGTTGATGCTGGCGATGCCCGAAACCGCGTGGCGAACCACGATGGGCATCATCTTGCTTTCAATGAACTCGATCACCCGCCCGAAGGTTTCTGGCTGCTCCACCTCGTAGCTGTCCAGCCGGCGGACGAGGTCCTGGCGAGCGTGCCGGACGATTTGGCTGGCCAGCGGCAACCCCCGAAGCCGATCGAAGGTTCGCGGGTCCAACTCCAGCGAGCTCTGGTATTCGAGCTCGCGGACGATGTTGGCCCGCACTTCGGGGATGGGCGCTTGGGCGTTGATAAAGTGGTAATGGAAGATCTGCTTGAGGGAAACCAGCGCGTCGTAGGTTTGCTCCTTGAAGACGCGATAACGGTTGCGCGCCAACCCCTCGCTAAAGTCCGTCGCCCGTTCCTCCCAGCGTTCGCCCATCCCCGAGCGGGCAACCTCCTCGTTGTGGGCAACGACCTGCCGTCCGCGCTTGAGCTGGCGCGCCACGCTCTCGGCCTCGTCGACGAACAACACCATGATGTGGA
>Ga0306920_100008400_pt1 | contig 13700 bp, 12 predicted proteins | sample flu12Cox44000170_FD_204666 | JGI IMG/M metagenome (GOLD analysis project Ga0306920, IMG submission 204666) | Lab enrichment of tropical soil microbial communities from Luquillo Experimental Forest, Puerto Rico - flux4day.12C.oxic.44.000.170 (v2)... | ecosystem: Environmental > Terrestrial >... | reverse complement strand
GCCGAACATCGCGCGCCCACGCGTCATGTGATCAAGTTGGACGATGCGGCTCGCGAGCATGAAGGGGTTATGATACGGCAGCGACGTCACGCCGGTGCCAAGCCGAATGTGCTTGGTACGTTCGGCAGCCGCGGCAATGAACATATCAGGCGCGGCGATGATCTCGACACCGCCGGAGTGATGCTCACCGATCCACGCCTCGCTGTAGTTCAGCCGGTCGAGGTGCTGCAGCAGCTCGAAATCACGTTCCATCGCCAGTGTTGGATTGTCGGCTTTGGCATGAAACGGAGCGAGGAAAATACCGCTGCGGAGAGGCATATTCATCGGTCCTCCTGATGGTTTTCGCCGGCGGTCGATTACCGCCGATTGGCTTGAGCATGTGTCACTGAGGCAGTCAGCTTTTCGCGAAGGCTATCAGGTCTGCTGGTCGACAGCTCGGATTTCCATGCTACGTCCCTCAAATTCCTCATAATGGCCCCAACCCGCTTCGCTGCAGAAGAGGCGGCGATGTGCCGGCCACAATACCCGTGGAGAACTTATCGACCGCGATGGCGCTTGTCAGCCTCTAGAGGCCACTCCGGGTGAACGTTCCCTTTGCCCCCCGGAAACGGACATCGCGGGGTTTATGAGTACGCGCCCCAGATTTACGGCCTAATATCAGCGGCATCGCCAGCTCGGCGGGCGGTTGATTGAGGCCGCGGTGCCTTCGCTGTCAGCCAAAACATTTCAATTGACTTCACTCGACTGCGGCGTAGCCTCATCAACGGATCGCGTACACCCAGCCGTGCCCGAGCGGGTCGCTCCCGCCAGCGCCAGTCTGAGTGGGCCCGATCCCGGGTACCCAGAACGGCGCTGGCAACGGCGCCGTTTTTGTTTTGCCTGCTCGCTTTTGTGCCCAAACCAGACTTGGTGAAGGGGTCGGCGGAAGGTTTGCAAATGACCCGTTTCGGGCGTTTGGCACAATACCGTTGTGCCGTGTGCGGCGATGCAGCGTGCTTAATGTCGCGCAATTGAAAGGCTCGTTGCGAGAGGGTCCGCGTGCTAATCTGATCATCACAAACGATCATTGTGTGAAATCGCCTACCTCCCCCCTGAAGGGAATGAAGCTGATTTAATGTTGCGCAATACGGGAGAGAGATGCATGCCAACCGGTCGCCTGACACCAGGGCTCAAAGCCGAGATCGTTACAACAGTCGACGACAAGCTGGTGGTCAAGCACATGGGAGGCGATGGCGTGCTGTCAACGCCATCGATGATAGGGTTGATGGAGCGTGCCGGCATCGACGCCGTACAGGCATATTTGCCCGAAGGCCACACCACCGTCGGCTTCGAGGTCAGCGTCAAGCATTTCGGAGCCACGCCAAAAGGCAAGAAGGTAACGGTGCGCGCTGAGCTGCTCGAGGTTGATGGGCGTAAGCTCCGATTCAAGGTCGAGGCGCACGACGAGGATAAGAAGGTTGGCGAAGGCACCCATCGGCGTGCAATCATTGCCGTTCAGCGCGGGGGCTAATCTGTTTCAACCGAGGTCGCGAATTGGAGCGGGTCCGCCTCTCGCCCATAGCGGGACATTGCCTTGTGGCCTGGGCGCAAGGCTCGCCGGCCGCACAAGACCGTACATACGAAATCATCGCCTACGGCCTCGGCTCCCCCCGAGCCGGGGCCGTTCGTTTTGCAAACGAGCGATCGGGCACCCTTGCAGCAAAAGGGGTAGCCTGGCGGCTGGCCAAAGGCCGAAGAAGTCCGCTCCGGGTCATTAGGCGACATTCCCAAGTTCAAGGGAATGTCGGTCTTTCCCCCGAAAGCGGACATCGGAAGCGTGCAATGTCGGGGCCGCCTTGGCGCCCGTGCTCCCGCTGTCTATCCCGCGCAAGCGCTTATCGTAGATCGACCCGTCGGGCTTGGCCCGCTTGCCGCTGCTGGGGGTGCGAGTATATTGGGTCGATGATTGTCAGTTCGCCCGGACTGAAAGCGTTCTTGCTCGGGACACCCTTCTTCGGTGGCCTCACAGACGCAAGCCTTGATCTCTTGGTCTCAATGCTGGTCGAGCGCCGCTTTGACGTCGGTGCTACTGTCGTAGCGGAAGGAGAACCGGGGCGTTCAATGTTCATTGTTCACTCCGGCGAGCTCGTGGTGAGCAGGCTCGGGGATTCGGGGCGCGTCATTCGTATGGCGGCTCTCGGGCCTGGTGATTTCTTTGGCGAAATGACGCTCATCGCGATGCACAACCGATCAGCCACCGTCGTTGCAGAGAGCCCAACTGTGCTGTACGAGCTCACGGCCCGAAACCTCTACACGTACCACAAGTCCGACATCCACGCGTATGTGATGGTGATACAGAATATCAACCGCGAGCTTTGTCGGCGACTCCGCCGAGCCGACAATCGCATTGCCGAGCTGCAGCTGCTTCACACGACTCAACGCTAGGCGCACGTTTCCTCTACCGCAGATTGCGACCTTCGGTCCAACGCAATTTCTGCAATGCTTGAAGGAACGCCGTGCTGCGTGCCTGCGCTTCCGGATTGTCTCTGGCAAGCGACATTAGCACGCCAATCCGCCGCATCTGCCCGGATTGCTGAGCGCGCAAGGCGAGCGGCCAAGCCGCCGCCGCGCCTCCTACAAGCGCGATGAACTCTCGCCGTCTCATGGAGCGCCCCTACGGACCGACCACTGCAGCCTATCACATCGCCCGGCGCTGGAAGCTATGTTGTGCGGTTCGGTTCAAATGTCCGCTTTGGGTCACAAGCGGACATTCTCGGAGATTTGCGCGATGTCCGCTTTACCCCCGAAAGCGGACATCGGCTAAACGTATTGGGATGTCCGTTAAGGGCCATAAACGGACTCATGCAACGCAGCAAATTGCGTGATTTCATCACCTCATCGGCGCGGGCGAGCAACTGGTTGGCACCAGATCGCCGGCTTATCGCCGCAACATGTATGATCTAGATCATACATGAAAGCAACGCTGCACCGCTAGCAACACACCTAAGCCCAAGGCCTGCACCAGGTTCCGAAGAAAGACGTTCACGAGACAAGGTCAAAATGAAGAAGCATATTCCCGAACAGGAAAAGAGCGTGTTTACCGGCGCCGTGATAACGTTATTGCTGTTAGCCCTTCCGATCGTAGTCTGGCTGGATCTTTCCGCGTTGGACGATGCTGCTCTACGCCAACAAGCGGACAATTTTAACTCGGTCATCTCAAGCGTTCGCAGCTACTACGCCGACAACGTTGTCGGCCGGATCTTGACGAACCCCGGAACAACGAAGGTCGTGCACAACTACGAGGCCATCCCCGGCGCGATTCCGATACCTGCGACTTTGTCGCTTGAATTGGGAAAGGTTATCGGCGCGCAGCAAAAAAATTTCACCTACCGCTTTGTTTCCGACTTTCCTTTCAAAAATAGGGCCCCTCATCAGCTCGACGAGTTTGAGAGGAATGCCCTGGACAGTTTGCGGGAAAATCCCGACCAGAAAATCGTAGAAACGGCGACTTCGCTTTTCTCAGACAAAGTTCGGCTGGTTGCGCCGGTCACAATGGGCCCAGCGTGCGTAAGCTGTCACAATAGCCATCCGGAAAGCCCTAAAATCGATTGGAAAGTCGGCGATGTTCGCGGAATACAAGAGGTCACTATATCTCGGCCGATTGCTGCAAACCTTTTCTCGTTCAAGTATCTCTTGGCCTATTTCTTACTGGCTGCCATTAGCGGAATGACATTCCTCGCAATGCAGCGGCGACAGGCCCAGCGAATCAGAAGCATCAATCGAGAGTTAGAATCGGCTAATGATTTCCTCGCAACGCTTTCGACGAAAATCTCGCGCTATATCCCACCGCAGGTCTACAAGAGTATTTTCAGCGGTCAGAAAGATGTGACGATACACACGGAGCGCAAAAAGCTCACCATCTTCTTTTCGGACATCCAAAACTTCGCGGCGACGACAGAACGGCTTCAGCCGGAGCTGCTAACACAGCTGTTGAATGAATATCTCACCGAGATGTCAGCAATTGCTCATGAGCACGGTGGCACGGTCGACAAGTTCATCGGAGATGCAATGCTGATCTTTTTCGGTGATCCGGAGAGCAAAGGTGATCGCGCAGACGCGCAAGCCTGCCTTCGGATGGCTTGGCATATGCGCTGCCGGCTCCTCGAACTAAATGCGAAATGGCGCGTCTCTGGAATCGAGCAGCCTTTCAGATCTCGCATCGGCATCAATACTGGGTACTGTAATGTCGGCAATTTCGGCAGTGCTGATCGTATGGAATACACCATCATCGGCGCGGAAGCCAATCTAGCCGCGCGGCTCCAGTCAACTGCTGAGCCGGGCGAGATCGTCACGAGTTATGAAACCTATGCGCTAGTAAGCGATATCGTAAGCGCTCATCCGCTGCCAGCAATCACGATGAAGGGTATTGCCCGCGAGGTTGTTCCCTATTCTGTAGATTCTATTGCCGACCCCTCAGCAGAAAAGAGCAACGTCATCGTCGAGCGGGTCCCCGGGTTGGACTTCTATTTTGATCCTTCAATTGCGAAGTCGTCAGACCCTGCGCGAGTTCGCTCGGTCCTGGAGAATGCGCTGTCAGCGCTGAAAACGGTGTAGTTTATTGCCAATAGGTGAGAGGCACTTGGCACAAGGTCCAGTCCGTCGCAAAAGTTGTGCCGCGGTGATGGACGCCTCGGCTCCGTACAAAATCTGAGCCCGTCGCTTTGCGGCTGACACGAGCGGGGAAGAAACGAGCATGACCTGGCCTCCAAAGAACGGTTTGGCACCTCAAGCTCAACCACACCCAGTCGACAGGAACTCCCTCGCGGTCGTATGCGTCGACATAACGCTAGGCCGCCGTGACCAACCGAATCTTGCCATTCTGCCTTGCAATCTCGCCCTTGGCGCTCATATCGGAAAGCGTACGGTAAAGCGCTTCGTGTGTGAGACCCAGCTCCGCCGCAAGATCCTTGAGAGTGCTCGGCAACGCCACCGTCCGCTCCTTTCCGCCAACGTGTGCCGCTAGATAGTGGCGAACGCGATCCCGCGCGGAGTGAATACTCCGCCGCTCAAGACGAACTCTCAAGTTGAGGATTTGCCCCACTAGCATCGCCATGAAAGCAAGCGCAACTCGCGGATTACGCTCCAACTCCGCCAGCAAGAAGGCTTTCCGATATAGACGGACGATGGCGTTTGTGAGAGCTGTTGCCGCACAATCATGCGTCTTTGAGAAGAGCGAACCCTCCGCGATCAATTCGCCCGGGCCGGCAATGCCGACCACCACGTCTCTCCCCCCCGGATCGATCCTCACCTGTTTGACCTGGCCGCTCACGACCTCGTAGAGGCCGATCGCAGCGTCGCCTTGATCGAAAAGCATTTGTCCAGCGCCAAGCTTGCGCTCGATTGCTGAATTTGTTTTCCCCGCCGGAAGCCACTCTTTTGCGTTCATGTCCGAGGTACCCGTGTTGCGCGAGTCGCAAAGCCTTTCTCCTGGGTAGCCGAGCTGCTCCTTAAATGTCCTTTAGCGATTCTTAATTTCGCTGGGATTGAGCGCTTGGATCAGCGTTATGTGATTTGACTCGCCCGCTCGTGAAACAGCGTGGCATTGCGACACAACTTGTTTGAGCAAAGTGCACGATAATTGGAAACGTGCCCGTCGAGACGATGCACCACGGCGGGACCTAGGGTTTTGGACGCTTCAAGATGCGTAAGGTAAGCGTGCGGCAACGCAACCGCTGTCAGTCTCGACCTGCGTCCATGATCGCTCGCGCCAGCTGAGCCGGGTTCGAGAAGCAGAGCTCGTGACTGCCTGAAATCTGTATAAGCCGGAATAACCCGAGTTTCTGCGACAATCGCGGGTGCCAAGGATGTTGATGAGGCAGTGAAATGTCCTCGGTACCGTTGACGTAGGACTTGCCAATAGCCATATCGGCCGGATTAACCTTCAGCGAAATCTTGTCGGTTAGTGTTTTAATCGGGTGTGGATTCAAGAGCTTGTAAGCACACTCCGCCGTCTCGAGGTCGACATCGTTGATTAGAGTTTCCCTCCAGACCTGAAACGGCAGCATGACTGAGCCATCCCCCCGCTCGGCAGCACTCGCGCGCAAAAGCGCTATGTGTTGTGGTGTCAACATATCGTAAACGCTTTCGCCGTCATTGGGGACGAACGCATTCCAATAAACGAGCCTGCGTATGCGGTGAGGCAACCTGTCAGCGACCGCCGTAATAATCATACCACCATAGCTGTGCCCAACGAGGACAATGTCCTCAAGTTCGCGCTCAGTCACAAAGTCGATGATTGATTCAATGGCCTCGGCCAATCCAATGCCCTTAACATCGCCTGGACGATTGCCTTTCAGTGTCGGTGTATGCACTACATGTCCCGCCAACCGGATCGCCTCGGCCAAGGATTCGAGCTCGTCACCCGTGTGCCACGCCCCATGCACGAGCAGATACGTACTCATGTTGAGCTTCCTCGAAAGTTTCGGCACCCACGCCCCATTGTGACGATAGTCGGCTCGAGACCGCAGGCACATGATCTCGATCATACCGGCGGGGTGGTAGAGAACGAACGAGTCGGCAGCGATTTGTTGGGATGGTCGCGAATACCGTCTCCGCGTCTTGAAGGCTGGCATTCCCACCAAATGCACTCACCATTCATTTAATAGTTCCAGAAAAGCATCCTTGCGTGATCTGCAAGTGATGGGTTTCGGCAATAAAAATCGCTTTTGTCGGAGACTGTGTAGGTGTGGTTTTTGTGAGTCTGATCTAAAATGCGCAGAATTCCGCTGCAGGCTGTCCCGTGGAAGACCGCCGAGCGGTCCGGAAATCGCGTCTTCAATTCATTGCCCGTGACCCATGGAGCAGGATCAAACACTGCGCTTTGGTCGATTTGAGATCCACCGACACCAGGGCCAGCTGTTGGCGGACGGCAAACCGGTGGAAATCGGCGCCCGTGCGTTCGATATCCTGCTCGCATTGATCGACCGCGCCGGAATGCTGGTCACGAAATCCGAGCTAATAGAGCGGGGTTGGCCCGGGCAAGCGGTCGAGGAAAACAACGTACAGGTACAGATTCATGCGCTGCGCCGCGCGTTGGGGCCGGATCGCGACCTCATTCAGACAGTGGCGGGGCGCGGGTACCGATTTGTGGGCCAACCGCAAAGGGCGCCTGTTCTCGATGAATCTGGGCCGCAACTATCCATTATTGTGTTGCCGTTCCAGAACGTACGCGGCGATCCGTCGCTCGACTACCTCGTCGATGGAATCACTGAAAGCCTGATCACCGACATATCTCGCGCTTTGCCTGGAAGCTTCGTGGTATCGCGCACCACGTCATTCACATATCGTGACCGTGCGATAGATGCGCGACGCATTGGTCGCGAGGTCGGGGTCCGTTATGTCCTGGGCGGCAGGGTTCTCCTCGACGAGAACCTCACGCGCATCAGCGTGGAGCTCATCGATACCCTCACGGACGGCCAACTTTGGTCGGACCGTTTCGATGCCGAGCGCGCTGACATTTTGGCCGTACATGACGAAGTTGTCGCTCGCCTGTCCCGGTCGGTTGGTCTTCAAATCATCGATGCACAAGCCAAGCGCAGCATAAAATCGAAATCCCCGGAGGCCGTCGACTTGGTCATGCGAGGCTGGGCAGTGATGAATCGGCCCTCGACGAAGAACACCCTGATCGAGGCACGAGGGTCGTTCGAGCAGGCTCTGTCCGTCGATCCCCACAATATCGACGCTCTAGCACAGATCGCGACCATACTCGTGTTCGAGGTTGCGAATTGTTATTACGAGAATGGCCGTGCCGAGCGACTCGCGAGAGCTGATGCGCGGCTCGCCGAGGTTCTAGCGACAGATCCGAACCACATAGCTGCGCTGCGGGCGCGTGCTACTCTCTTGCGGACGCGAGGTTCGTTGCGTGAGGCGATCACCGCCGCTGCGGCCGCAATCGCATGCAATCCAGGCGAACCGAGAGCTTATAACGAGATGGGGCTCAGCTGGCTTTATCTTGGGGAGTTGGAACAGGCTATCGAATGCTTTCGCAAGGCCGAACGTATCGCACCTCGCGATCCGTCGCGGTGGGTTTGGTTGAGCGGCCTTGGACGCGCGCAGATGTTTCTCAGACAAGATGCTGCTGCAGTGCAGTCGCTATATGCAGCCGTCGCCGCGAACCCGAAGGCTTATGATACGCACGCATTTCTGGCTGCGGCATGCGCTCTTGCTGGGCGTCGCCAGGAAGCACACGTCGCGTTGAATGAATGCAACCGACTGAAGCCAGGGCTAACCATCACGCGCCTTGAGCGCATATGGTCAGTCCCACTCGAGGCCACCGACCCACGCTATCGGAAGTACCACGATCGTTTGAACATCGGATTGGAAAAAGCCGGTATGCCGATATGATTTGCGTAAAGATGGCGCGGGCCAACTACGTCGCGCGCGTGTCGTAAAGTGTTGCCTCTATGCCGCCTATGTGTCCGCTTCGATATGATCATGATCATACGAGCGGCCGCCGCTTTGGCGCATGACGGTCGGCAAGGGTACGCTGAATCGAAATGGTCCGATGCCGCACGTCACCTGCTTCACATGCCGACTGATCGGACGCGACCCGCAGTAGTCTGCAGGAGCCCTTCATGTCCCTCGCATTTTTGCTGCGCAATGCCGCGAGTCGTTTTCCCAACGAACCCGCCCACTATCAGGAAGGCCGAGTGTTAACCTATGCGGAGCTCGATGCCGAGGCACAGCACTTCGCGCGTCGACTTATGGCTTGCGGCGCCAAATCTGGCGACCGGGTCGCTCTGCACATGCACAATGGTGCGGAGATTGCGATCGCGTATTTTGGCTGCTTTCTCGCCGGTGCGATTGCTGTGCCGATTAATACGCGAATGAAGGCTGCCGAAATCGAGTACGTGCTCGAACACAGCGGCTGCTCCGTCTATTTCGGGCAATGCGAGCTGTTCGAGGAGGTCGCCAAAATCAAGGGACGTCTACCGACTGTCCGTCAATTCGTGATCGATGGGCGGGGGCCGAAGGTTGGTTCGGACGGATCAGCGACAGTATTGGCAACCACTGCGCCCGATCAACCGGCGGTTATCCTGTACACCTCCGGCTCAACGGCTAAGCCCAAAGGCGTGGTGCACACCAACCGTTCAGCTCAGAGGGCCGCCCTGGACTTCACCCGACACTTGAAGGTGGCAAAGGCCGATGTTGTAGCGATTGTTACGCCGATGGTTCATTCGGCAGGTTTCTTTACGTGGCTCGCAACCGTTGAGGCGGGCGCCAAGGCGCTGACCGTGCCACGCTTCGATGCCGACATCATACTGGACGCAATCGCGCAATATCGTGGCACCCATATGTTGGCGATGCCCGTCATGTACCGAGCACTAATCGCCGCGCAGAGAGAACGCCCGCGCGACGTGAGTTCGGCGCGAGCATTTTTCGGCGGAGGCGACGTGGTTCCCGCGGCCTTGAAGAGCGAGTTTGCAAGACGCTTCGGTTGCGCGCTTCATGAAGGATACGGAACGACCGAAACTGGGCTGGTTGCGCTCAACTGGTCCGACGCGGCGAGCCGCGTCGGCTCATTCGGACGCCCGATTCATGGTGTCGACATCGCCATTGTAGATGACAATGGAGCTCCAGTTTCGGCCGGGACAGAGGGCGAATTACTCGTTCGCTCCGCGAGCAACATGGCGGGTTACTGGAACGACCCGGTAGCGACGAACCTGGCGCTTGAACATGGGTGGTTCCACTCGGGTGATCTGGTCCGCGAGGATTGCGAGGGCTTTCTCTGGTTCGGCGGCCGCAAGAAGGAGGTCATCGTTCGCGGCGGATCGAACATCTCTCCGCGGGAGGTCGAGGCCGTGCTGTACCAGCACGATGCGGTCAGCGAAGCGGGGGTTGTTGGCCCGCCGGACGAGATTTGGGGTCAGCGAGTGGTCGCCTTTGTGAGCCGCCGGCCCGGTCAGGCCGTCTCGGCGGATCAACTCATCGCCTTCGTGGCCGAGCGTCTCGCAGCCTACAAGACGCCCGAGGAGATCGTCTTTCTGGACAATCTGCCGAAGAACGCGTCCGGCAAGGTGCAGCGCCGCGCCCTCCTTGAGCGATACGGCGTACCTCGATCGTCCGAAGCCGTAGCCGACACGTACCTGCCAGGCCATCATCCGTCGGTCGTCGCCGATCATGCCAAACGGACGGCGGAAACGGCGGCCGCGTTCTTTCTTCCATTCGTCAAGCCAGGCATGCGGTTGCTGGATGTCGGGTGTGGACCCGGCTCAATTACTGCGGGCCTGGCGCTGCGCGTAGAGCCGGGCGAGACCATTGGTATCGACGCGTCCTCGCAGGTGATAGGGATGGCGAGGTTACTTCCAGATGCAAAGAAGGCGAAATATCTAAGCTTCGAAGTCGGCAACATTTATGCGCCGCGCTTTGGTGCTGGAACCTTCGATGCAGTATTTGCCCATCAGGTGCTGCAGCACCTGCCCCGGCCGGTCGACGCGCTCGAGCAAATACGCTCTCTCCTGACACCCGGCGGCGTAGTAGGTTCACGTGTCGTCGACTGGGGTAGCGCAACCTTCTACCCCGAAAATCCAGGGATAGTGCGCTTTCTCGCCTTGTACTACGAACTGGCGCGCCGTGACGGCGGCGAACCTAACGCCGGGCGCCATCTGCCGCGGTGGCTGCGGCAGGCTGGGTTTGTCGATCTACGCGTCTCGACCTCGACGGTGTCCTACACGGAACCGAAAACGATCCAAGCGTGGGCCGAGGCCTATGCGGAAGCAATGTTGCAGTCCAACTTTGCCGAGAAAGCCTTGAAATATGGCTTGGCGACTCGCTCCGATCTAGCTGGTATAGCCGCTACTTGGCGGTCTTGGTGCCGCCACGCGGACGCATTCTTTTGCTTCTCGCAGACGGAGGTGGTGGCGTGGAAGCAGTAGTTGAGACACGAGCTATCGTCGTCGCCGTCATGCCGACTGTTTGGCTTTGGCCAGAAGCCGTCATTTAGCACCGTCGCATGGGCCGAATTGCCGCGATGGCGCCTCGTGGTAGGCGAGGATCTCCGGCCGCTGAAGTAGACGCGATCGGCCACGCTGACGCCACTTACACTTAAATGGCTGTACCGTTTGAAATCGCTGCCTCTTCGTATGATTTGATCCTTCGTAAAACCGGCGCATCGCGCGGCCTGGATCGCTCAGTCGGTGCCCGCCAACGGCAAGGATTCGATCTCAGGCTGAAGGCCCTCAAACTCCCGGTATGATCGGAGTCATATGAAGCACGCGACAGCCGCTCTATGTCAACGCCGGGGCATTGTTCGGTTGTCCCCGGAACAACAGCAACTTGGTCTAAGTGGCGTCGAGGCGCCTGAACGACAAAGGCCGGATGCGCTTGGGCCGAGATGACCAGCAAGCCGCCAAGAAAACGAGTGGCGAATGATTGCCAGCATGAGTAGGCAAAGGCTGCGGATCGCCGTTATAGGAGCTGGCATCGGTGGCCTGACGCTCGCCATCGAGTTGCGGCAGCGCGGTCTTGCGGCGAAGGTCTTCGAGCAGGCGTCTGAACTAAACGAGATCGGCGCGGCGGTGGCGCTGTCCGCCAACTCGACTCGGGAGCTGCGGCGCCTTGGCGTCCTTGACGCGATCACCGCCGTCTCCACGGAACCAACGGAGCTGATCTATCGCGACTGGCGAGACGGTCACCGGATCGCGGCCTATCCGGTGCGCGATGACAATCAGTATCAGAAGCGCTTTGGTGCTCCATTTCATGGTGTTCACCGCGCCGACCTGCAGCGCATTCTCAGCGACGCGCTCGGCGGCGTCGGGCTGCATCTCGGGCATCGGGTGACCAACCTCGTCGATCACGGCGACACTATTGGCCTCGAGTTCGCCAACGGCTGCTTTGCGCAGGCAGATCTGGTGATTGGGGCAGATGGGGTCCGCTCGGTGGTCCGCCGGTTTGTGACTGGCGGTGAGGACGCGGTGTACTCGGGGACCAGCGCCTTTCGCGGCATTGTCCCAGTGCACCGGCTGCCGTCCCTACCCAACTCCCAGGCCCTCCAGTTCTGGATGGGCCCGAACGCCCATCTGCTGCACTACCCGATCGGGGGCAGAGGCGAAGCCGTGAACTTTTTGGCCGCCGTGGAAGGTCCGGCTGTCTGGCCGCATGCGGACAGGTGGCTGACCGAGGTCGAGCCCGGCGAGGCGTTGACCGCGTTCAAGAGCTGGCATCCGGCAGTGACCGAAATGGTCGGCGCCGTAGAGCACAAAGTGCGATGGGGCCTGTTCTCGGTTCGCCCGCTGCTGACTTGGCGCCGTGGACGGGCGCTGCTACTGGGCGACGCGGCGCATGCGATGCTGCCGCACCACGGTCAGGGCGCGAACACGACCATCGAGGACGCCGTCACTCTAGCCGAGCTGCTCGCGGGCGCTTCACCTAGCGAGTTCGAGGCCGTGGCAGGCCGCTATCAAGCGCTGCGACGTGCGCGCACGCGGAAGATCCAGCGCAGTTCGCGTGTGACGAATGACCTGCTCCATTTGCCCGACGGCCCCGCGCTGGCGGAACGCGATAGAAGAGTATCCAGGTTCCCGGAAGACTTCGGCTGGATCCATCAGTTCGATGCGCTGCGCTCGGTCTCCAAGGCAGATCAAGTGGCCGGTCTGGCCGAGGCTCCGCTGCCGGAATGAGAAGGTTTAGCACGGTGTCCGAAACGAAATGCCAGGAGAAAGACTGTGCATCAGGACGACATCAAGACGGCTTTCGTCGAAATACTTGAAAAGGTTGCCAACGCGGACCGGACCGCGGTTACTGGGGATCATCGCCTCCGGGAAGATCTCGGCATCGACTCGCTTTCGCTGATTGATGTGGCGGTCGCCGCAGAGGAAACGTTCGGCATAAGGATCCCCGATGAGGACCTTGAAGGTTTTCAGACGGTCAGTGATGCGCTCGGTTACATCAGGCGCGCCAGCATGACCGCTTGACGCCCTCGTCGCGCTTGGCCGCGCTGACACATCGGCAGCGTGGATTGAGGCGACCCGATGCTGTGGACTGCCCAGATTGATGTCCGCTTTGGGTCAAAAGCGGACATTCTCGGAGGTTTGCGCGATGTCCGGTATTCCCGAAAGCGGACATCGGCTGAGCGCATTGAGATGTTAGGGGCCATAACCAGACCGACGCACTGCAGCAATCAATGCTTGGCTTAGGACAACCATGACGTTGGCTGAAAAGCTTCGGAACGTGACCATCGCAGTGCGTCGCGTTGGCCGTAAAGCTGCACTTCCCTTGCACCGCCACGACACCTAAATTGAAGGCGAACGACAGGGAGTTCGCCATGCCACAAGCTGAAGCACCGACTGCCGAATCCGCTCTTGCGCCCGACCATATCGAAGCGACGCTGAACTACATTGTCGACGATGGTAGTAAGGTTTTCACCGTCGTCGCCAGTCCCGGCGGGACCGACACACGCTCAGGCGGCACGGCCGATCCGCGCCGCGTAACCATTCACAACGGCCGTCCCCATGCGGAAGATTTTGTGTTGGAGCGCCACGGCTTTCGCTTCGTGTGCCATGACACCAAAGTTGAGGACTTTTATGACGAGGATCAAATCCGGCGGGTCTACCATCCGGAGATGGAAGCGCTGATCAAAAGCGAGAGCGGCGCCAAGCGCGTCGTCGTATTCGACCACACGCTACGCACCGCCGACGACGAAATACGCGAGTTGAAGAGGACCC
>Ga0306920_100008398_pt1 | contig 13701 bp, 11 predicted proteins | sample flu12Cox44000170_FD_204666 | JGI IMG/M metagenome (GOLD analysis project Ga0306920, IMG submission 204666) | Lab enrichment of tropical soil microbial communities from Luquillo Experimental Forest, Puerto Rico - flux4day.12C.oxic.44.000.170 (v2)... | ecosystem: Environmental > Terrestrial >... | reverse complement strand
GAGGTGCTGCGTCTCGCGCACGAACGTGATCGCGTCGCCGCTCGCGCGGCAGCCGAAGCAGTAGTAGAGGCCCTCCTGGGCGTTCACCGAGAACGACGCTGTCCTCTCCTCGTGGAACGGACAGAGCCCGGTCCAGCGCTGGCCGGACTTCTTGAGGGCCACGTGCTCGGAGACGAGCGCCACGATGTCGGTCGCGGAGCGGACCCTCGCGATCTCCTCGGGGGCGACCGACATGCACGGACCGTACCGCGCCGCCGGGTCGCCGTCAGCCTGAGTTGACGATCGCCTGTGCTGCGGCGAGCCGAGCGACCGGGACCCGGAACGGGGAGCAGCTGACATAGTCCAGCCCCACCCCCGCGAAGAACGCGATCGACGCCGGGTCGCCCCCGTGCTCGCCGCAGATGCCGCACTTGAGGCCGGGCTTGGTGCGGCGGCCCTCGGTCACGGCGGTGCGCACGAGCGCGCCCACCCCCGGCTCGTCGATCGAGTCGAACGGGTTGTGCGTGATCAGCCCGTGCTCGAGGTACGGCCCCATCAGCCTCGCCTCCACATCGTCGCGGCTGAACCCGAACGTCATCTGGGTGAGGTCGTTCGTGCCGAAGCTGAAGAAGTCCGCGAACCGCGCGAGGTCGCCGGCGACCAGGGCCGCGCGAGGGGTCTCGACCATCGTCCCGATCGTCACGCGCAGCCGCCGGCGCTGCGCGGCTGTGGGCACCGTGTCGTAGGCGGCGCGCTCGACCCACGCGCGCGCGTGGGCGAGCTCCGCCGCCGAGACGGTGAGCGGGATCATGATCTCGACGATCGGCTTGCCCCCTTCGGCGAGGCGGACGAGCGCCGCCTCCATCAGCGCGCGGACCTGCATCTCGTAGAGGCCGGGCCGGACGACGCCGAGGCGCACGCCCCGCGTCCCGAGCATCGGGTTCACCTCGCTCCACGACCGCGCCGCGGCGAGGAGGGCGTGCTCCTCCTCGGTCAGCCCCTCGACCGCCTCCTTCAGCACGAGCGCCTCGACGGAGGGGAGGAACTCGTGCAGCGGCGGGTCGAGGAGCCGGACGGTCACCGGCAGCCCGTCCATCGCCTCGAGGATCGTGACGAAGTCCTGCTGCTGGGCGACGCGCAGCTCCTCGAGGGCCGCGGTCTCGGCGGCCTCGTCGGGCGCGAGGATCATCCGGCGCACGATCGGGAGGCGGTCCTCGGCGAGGAACATGTGCTCGGTGCGGCACAGGCCGATGCCCTCGGCCCCGAGCCGCCGCGCGGCCGCCGCGTCCTCGCCGGTGTCGGCGTTCGCCCGCACCGCGAGGTGGCCCCTCCTGATGGCGTCGGCCCACGAGAGGATCGTCGTGAGCTCCTCGGGCGCCGTCGCCTCGGCGACCGGCACCGCCCCGAGCATGATCGCGCCGCTCGCGCCGTCGATCGAGAGCCACTCCCCCGCGCGCACGACGTGCCCGGCGATCGTGGCGGCGCCGTCTTCGATGACCACCGCCTCAGCGCCGACGACGGCGGGCTTGCCCCACCCACGAGCGACCACGGCCGCGTGCGAGACGAGGCCGCCACGCGCCGTGAGGATCCCCTCGGCGGCGAGCATCCCTTGGATGTCGTCGGGCGAGGTCTCGGGGCGGACGAGGATGACCGGCTCGCCGCGGGCGACGGCGTCCACGGCGTCTGCCGCGCTGAACCGGACGCGGCCGACGGCTGCGCCCGGCGAGGCGCCGAGCCCGCTCGCGATCGGCGCGGGGCGGTCGGCGGCGAACTGCGGGTGCAGCACCTGGTCGAGGTGGTCCTCGGTGATGCGCAGCACGGCGTCGCGCCGGGAGATCCTGAGGTCCGTGCTGCGGGTCATCTCGACGGCCATGCGCAGCGCCGCCGCCCCGCTGCGCTTGCCGATGCGGGTCTGGAGCATCCACAGCCGGTCCTGCTCGATCGTGAACTCGACGTCGCACATGTCGCGGAAGTGGCGCTCCAGGCGCGCGAAGATCTTGAGGAGCTCGGCGTGCGCCTTCGGGAACCGCGTGCGCATCGCCCGGAGCGGCTCGGTGATGCGGATCCCCGCCACCACGTCCTCGCCCTGCGCGTTGACGAGGAAGTCGCCGTAGGCGCTGCGCTCCCCGGTCGCGGGGTCCCGTGTGAACCCGACGCCCGTCCCGGAGCGGTCGTCGCGGTTCCCGAAGACCATCGCCTGGACGTTGACGGCGGTCCCGAGGTCGTGCGGGATCCCCTCGCGCTCCCGGTACGCCACCGCCCGCGCACCGGCCCAGCTCGCGAAGACCGCCTCGATGGCGCCGCGCAGCTGGGCGTCGGGGTCCTGGGGGAACTCGATGCCGGCGCGCTCCCTCACCACCGCCTTGAGCTCGTTGATGAGCGGCTCGAGCCGGGCGATCGGCACCTCGGCGTCGCTCGTGGCCCCCGTGTCCGCCTTCGCCTTCTCGAACGGCTCGTCGAAGTGCTCGGCGTCGAGGTCGAGCACGATCCGGCCGTACATCGAGATGAGCCGGCGGTACGAGTCGAGCGCGAAGCGCCGGTCGTCGGTCTGGCGGGCCAGCCCCTCGACGGAGCGGTCGTTGAGCCCGAGGTTGAGGACCGTGTCCATCATCCCTGGCATCGAGTGCTTGGCGCCGGATCGCACCGAGACGAGCAGCGGGTCGGTCGGGTCGCCGAGCCGCTTGCCCATCGCGCGCTCGAGCCGCCGCCGCGCACGCGCGACCTCGTCGTAGAGCTCGGGCGGGATCACGCCGGTCATCCACGCGCGGCACGCGTCAGTCGTGATCGTGAACCCCGGCGGCACCGGGAGCTTGAGCACCGACGTCATCTCCGCGAGGTTCGCGCCCTTGCCGCCGAGCAGGTCGCGAAGGCCCTTCGGGGAGCGCCGGTGCGCGTGGCTGAAGTCGTAGACGTAGCGCATGGGTGCGAGCCCGATGCTACGGCCGTCGGTGCGGTCGGGCGCGACGGGCACCCCTATAGGGTTCGCCGGTGCCCGAGGCCCTCGCCGTCGAGGTCGACGACGTCTCGAAGACGTTCCCGAAGGGCAACGTCCGCGCGCTCGACCACGTCTCGCTCAGCGTCCGCCCCGGGACCGTCTTCGGGCTGCTCGGCCCGAACGGCGCGGGGAAGACGACGCTCGTGCGCATCCTCTCGACCGTGCTGCTCCCGGACTCCGGGTCCGCGCGCGTGCTCGGGCTCGACGTGGTGCACCAGCCCGACGCGGTCCGGCGCACGATCGGCCTCGCGGGCCAGTACGCGACGGTCGACGAGAACCTGACGGGTGCGGAGAACCTCAAGATGGTCGGGCGGCTCTCCCGGCTCTCGCGCGCCGACGCGCGGACGCGCGCGCTCGAGCTGCTCGGCGTCTTCGGGCTCTCCGACGCGGGCGGGCGCGCGGTGAAGACCTACTCGGGCGGGATGCGCCGCCGGCTCGACCTCGCGGCGTCGCTCGTCGCCGGCCCGCCGCTCCTCTTCCTCGACGAGCCGACGACCGGGCTCGACCCCCAGAGCCGCCAGGACCTCTGGCGCGTGATCGAGGAGCTGGTCGAGGGCGGCGCCACGATCCTGCTCACCACCCAGTACCTCGAGGAGGCCGACCGCTTCTGCGAGTCGCTCGTCGTCGTCGACCACGGCAGGATCATCGCCGAGGGCACCCCCGCGCACCTCAAGGCCCGGCTCGGCGAGACGATCGTGGCGCTCACGTTCGCCGACGGGGCCCGCGCCACCGCGGCGGCGAAGGTCCTCGAGGGGGTCTCTGACCGTCCGGTCCTCGTCGAGGAGCGCGACGTCGAGCTCACCGTGGACAAGGGCCCGTCCGCGACCGTCGAGGCGCTGCGCCGCCTGGACGCCGCGTCGATAGAGGTCGCGGGCGTCGTGCTCCGCGAGCCGAGCCTCGACGACGTCTTCCTCAGCCTGACCGGGCGTCGCACCGAGGCCGTCGGCGAGCCCGAGCCCGCCGGACGCCGATGACCGACGTCGCGATCCTCGAGCGCGCCCCGGCGCTGAAGCGCGGCTCCGCGCTCGGCTGGATGCTCGCGAACATCGGGACGATCGCGTGGCGGAACCTGATCGCGATCACGCGGATCCCCGAGCTGCTCTTCTTCTCCACGCTGCAGCCGATCATGTTCGTGCTGCTCTTCCGGTACGTCTTCGCCGGGGCGATCTCGCGACCGGGGTTCGACTACGTGCAGTTCATGATGCCGGGGATCTTCGTGCAGACCGTGTGCTTCGGCGCCGTGTCCACCGCCATCGGGCTCGCCGACGACCTGCACAAGGGGCTGATCGAGCGGTTCCGCGCGCTCCCGATGTCGCGGACCGCCGTGCTCGCGGGCCGCACGGTGGCCGACGTGTGCCGCAACGTCTTCGTCATCGTGGTGATGACGGTCGTCGGCATCGCCGTCGGGTTCCGTCCCACCCAGGGAGCGGCGAGCTACACGCTCGCGTTCCTCATCATGCTGTTCTTCGCGTGGGCGCTCAGCTGGGGGTTCGCCTACGTCGGCCTCGCCGCACCGAGCGCCGAGACCGCCCAGGTGATGGCGTTCCCGATCCTCTTCCCGCTCACGTTCGCGTCGTCGTGCTTCGTGCCGGTCCAGACGATGCCGTCGTGGCTCCAGGGGTTCGCATCGAACCAGCCCGTGAGCCAGGTCGCCGACGCGGTGCGGTACCTCATGATCGGCGGGACGCCGCCGCACGAGAACCAGGTGCTGCTCGCGATCGGCTGGACGCTCCTGCTCCTCGTCGTGCTCGCGCCGATCTCGGTCAGGCGGTTCAAGCGGGCGATCTGACCGGGACCGCCGGGTCCACCGCCCTGCGGCGCACCTCGTCCAGCAGCCCGTCGATCGGGACGCGGACCTGCTCGGTCGTGTCGCGGTCCCGCACGGTCACCGCCCTGTCCTCGAGCGTCTCGAAGTCGACCGTCACGCACCAGGGGGTCCCGACCTCGTCCTGGCGCCGGTAGCGCCGGCCGATCGACTGGGTGACGTCGAGGTCGCACATGTAGTGCGGCTGCACGATCGAGAGCACCTCGCGCGAGACCGCCTCGAGCTCGGGCTTCTTCGAGAGCGGGAGGACCGCCACCTGATAGGGGGCGAGCCGCCAGTCGAGCCGCAGCACGGTGCGGCGCTCCCCGCCCACCTCGTCCTCGTCGTACGCGGAGAGCAGGAACGCCATCATCGAGCGCGTCGCGCCGAGGGCGGGCTCGATCACGAACGGCGTGTACCGCTCCCCGCTCCCCTGGTCGAAGTACTCGAGCGACTCGCCCGAGGCCTTGGCGTGGGCCTTGAGGTCGAAGTCGGTCCGGTTCGCCACGCCCTCCAGCTCGCCCCACCCCCACGGGTACAGGAACTCGAGGTCGGCGGTGCGCGAGGAGTAGTGGCTCAGCTCGTCGGGCTCGTGGAACCGGACGCGCAGCTCCTCGGGCTTGATCCCGTACTCGAGGTGCCACGCCTGGCGCTGGGCGAGCCAGTACTCGAACCACGTGTCGGCCTCGTCGGGGGGGACGAAGTACTCGAGCTCCATCAGCTCGAACTCGCGGGTGCGGAAGATGAAGTTCCCGGGGGTGATCTCGTTGCGGAAGGCCTTGCCGACCTGGGCGATCCCGAACGGCGGCCGCTTGCGGGTGGCGCGGAGCACGGCGGCGAAGTCGACGAACATCCCCTGGGCGGTCTCGGGCCGCAGGTACGCCACGTGCGCCTCGTCCTCGACGGGCCCCGCGAACGTCCTGAACATCAGGTGGAACGCACGCGCCTCGGTCAGGTCGTGGGAGCCGCAGCTGGGGCACGCGCCCTCGATCTGGTCGGCCCGCCACCGCTCCTTGCAGCTGCGGCAGTCCACCATCGGGTCGGTGAAGTTCTGGAGGTGCCCCGACGCCTCCCAGATCGCCGGCGGCGAGAGGATCGCCGCGTCGAGGCCGACGACGTCGTCGCGGAGCTGGACCATCGCGCGCCACCACGCCTGCTTGACGTTGCGCAGCAGCAGCACGCCGAGCGGGCCGTAGTCGTAGGTCGAGCGGAACCCCCCGTAGAGCTCGGCGGAGGGGAAGACGATCCCGCGCACCTTGCACAGGTTCACGACCTTCTCGAAGAGCGACGGGTCCGGCGCGTCGGCCATGGCGCGCGAGACTACCGGGCTGCGATCAGCGTCCCCTCGCGAAGGTGCGTGGTCACCTGGTTCGCGAGCAGCCGGCCGCGCACCGTGAGCACGACGCGGTCCCCGTGGCGCTCGACCAGGTCGCCGAGCTCGTCCACGTCGTCGAGGGCGCTCGCCGGCACGCCGTCGCGCGTGCGGAGCCTGAGCGCCAGCGCCTCGAAGGCGCGCCCCGACGCCGTGAGCGTCTCCCTTCCCGCGGTCGGGTCCCGTCCGGAGCCCACGAGCTCGACGTACCGCCGCGGCGTCCGGACGTTCCAGGACCGCACGCCGCCTCGGTGGCCGTGCGCGGCGCACCCGATGCCGACGTACTCGCCCTCGGTCCAGTACAGCCAGTTGTGCCTCGCCTCGTGGCCCGGGAGCGCCCAGCTCGAGATCTCCTCCCACCGGTACCCCGCGACGCCGAGCCTGCGGTCCACCGCCTCGTAGCGCCGCGCGAGCGCGTCCTCGTCGGGGTGGCGAGCCGGGTCCATCCCGAGCGGGGTCCCGGGCTCCGGGGTGAGCGCGTACGCGCTCACGTGCGGCGGCGGGTGCGCGAGCGCGAGCACGTCCTCGAGCGTCGCGGCGAGGTCCCCGTCGCGCTCTGCCACCGCGCCGAAGACGAGGTCGACGCTCCAGGTCGCGAACCCCGCGTCGTGGACGAGTGCCGCGACGCGATCGAGCGCGCCGGTCCCGTGGCGCCGGCCGAGCGAGCGCAGCACGTGGTCGCGCGTGGACTGGACCCCGAGGCTGATCCGGGTCACGCCGGCCTCCCGGTACGCCGCGAGCCGCGCGCCGTCGACGTCCTCGGGGTTGCACTCGACGGTGACCTCGGCCGACGCGTCGCGGACGATCGCCGAGATCACCGAGCCGAGCGCACCCGCGTCGATCCGCGACGGCGTGCCGCCGCCGACGTAGACCGACGTCGCCGGGCGCAGCTCGTCGGCCCGCATCGCGAGCTCGGCGTGCAGCGCGGCGACGTAGGCGTCGATGAGGTGGTCCTGGTCGGTCCAGGTCGCGAACGCGCAGTAGTCGCAGCGCGCCCGGCAGAACGGGACGTGCACGTAGACCCCGAACGCGTCGGGGCGGTCGACTGCCAGCGGCACCGTCACGGTCGAGCCTCGACGGTGCGCGCGGCGCGCAGCCGGCGCCCGACGTGGGCCTCCATCGCGTCGACGGCGATTGCGGCGACCTCGTCGGCGCCGGCCGGCCGGCCCTCCTTGAGGACGCCCGCGAGCCCCCCGAGGAGGATCCGGCGCAGCAGCTCGACGCCGTCGGCGGTCACGGGGCGGCCGCGGCGGCAGGACGCGCACAGCAGCCCGCCCTCGAGGAACTCGAACGCGACGAGCTCGCCGTCGGACCCGCAGCTCGCGCAGCGGTCGAGGACCGGCGCGGCGCCGTCGTGCGCCAGCGTCTTGAGCAGGAACGCCGTGGCCGCGAGGGAGGGGTCCGGCGCGGTGGCGACGGCCACGAGCGCGCGGCGGACCATCTCGAAGTACTCGGGGTCCGGGTGGTGCTCCAGCGTTGCGGCGTCGGCCGACTCGACCACGACCATCGCGGCGGCGAGGGTCTCGAAGCTCGAGCGCAGGTCCGGCGCGGCCCCGCGCGGCAGCGCCTGGCGCACCGTGCCGAGCTCGGTGCGCCCCGGCGCGACCTGCACGTCCACGTGGTCGAGCGCCTCGAGCCGCGCGCCGAGCCTCGACGTCGTCCGCCGCACCCCGTGGGCGACGGCGCGGACCTTGCCGTGCTCGGCGGTCAGCAGCACGCAGATCCGGTCGGCCTCGCGGAGCCGGTACGTCCGCAGCACGATGGCCTCGTCCCGGTACGGGTTCATGGCGGTGGCGCGGGGCCCTCCGGCGCGCCGGCGCGCGGCGCGCGCCCCCTCGAGATCCCGAGCCAGTGCTGCAGCCAGTTCCCCCCCGCGATGAGCAGCACCAGCACGGGGAGGACGACGGCCGGCGCGACGAGCGCGGTCGCCCCGGCGGCGACCGCCAGCCAGAGCAGCGCATAGAAGAGGAGGGCGAGCGCCGCGCCCACGAGGCGCCAGCGCATCGCGGCGATCCGCTCGCCGAACGGCGGCGGCGCGTCGGGTTCGGGGTCGCCCGGTGCGCTGCTCACCCGTCCAGCCCCCCGTAGCGGCGCGAGCGCCCCTGGTAGGCGCGGATCGCGTCGAAGAGGTGCTCCCTGCGGAAGTCGGGCCAGAGCACGTCGGTGAAGACGAGCTCGGCGTAGGCGAGCTCCCACAGGAGGAAGTTGGAGATCCGGTACTCCCCCGAGGTCCGGACGACGAGGTCGGGGTCGGGCATGTCGGGGTGGTACAGGCGTTCCCGGATCGCCCGCTCGTCGACCTTGTCGGCGGCCACCTGATCGCGGACGAGGGACCGGACCGCGTCGACGATCTCGGCGCGGCCTCCGTAGTTGAACGCCATCGTGAGGGTCATCCGCCGGTTCCGGCTCGTCAGGGCCTCGGCCTCGTCCATCCGGCGCAGCACCCGCTTCGGGACGCGCCAGTCCCGTCGGCCGCTGAACCGCACCCGCACCCCGCGCTCGTGGAGCTCGTCGCGCCGCCTGAGCAGCAGCGACTCGTTGAAGCTCATGAGGAACCGGACCTCGTCGGTCGGGCGGCGCCAGTTCTCCGTCGAGAACGCGTAGACCGTCAGCCACCTGACCCCGAGGTCGAGGGCGCCGTAGGCGGTGTCGACCAGCGCCTCCTCCCCCGCGGCGTGCCCCTCGGTGCGCGGCAGCCCGCGGCGCCTCGCCCAGCGGCCGTTGCCGTCCATGACGATGCCGACGTGGGTCGGGATCCTCGCGGGGTCGATGCCCGCGGGGACGACGAGGGTGGCGCGCTTGGCGTCGGACCGCGGCACGGCACCGAACCTACCCGCGGCCCATCGGGGGCCCGGGCGGTCGCGCGGGTCGGCGCCGGTACCTTGGCGCGAGTGCGCTCCTTCGACCCTGACGTCGCTCAGTCGCGCGACGAGATCGACGCGCTGCCGTCGCGCGACGTGCGCGACGACCTCCGCGACGCCGACCGCGAGGCCGTGCTCTGTGCCCTCGACCGCGTGACCGAAGCGCTGCCCGGCGCGGAGCGTCGCGAGGGGCAGCGCGCGATGGCGGTGGCCGTCGCCGACGCGCTCGCCACACAGGGCCACGTCGTCATCGAGGCGGGGACCGGGATCGGCAAGTCGCTCGCCTACCTCGTCCCCGTCGCCCTCGAGGGCCGCCGGGCCGTCGTCGCCACCGCGACCAAGGCGCTCCAGGACCAGCTGATGGAGAAGGACGTGCCCGCGCTGCACGCCGCCGGGATCGAGTGCGCGGCGACGGTGCTGAAGGGTCGGCAGAACTACCTCTGCCAGCAGCGCCTGGCAGACCTCGGCGCGCCCGAGCAGGCGACGCTCGAGCTCGACGCGCGCCCCGAGGCCGGCGTGGTCGCCCAGCTCCGGCGGATCGCGGCGTGGGCCGGCTCGACCGAGACCGGCGAGCGCGACCACCTCGGGTTCGAGCCGGACGCCCGCGCATGGGCACGGGTCTCGATGCCCGCCGAGGAGTGCCCCGGGGCGGACCGCTGCCCCCACGGGGTGACGTGCTTCGCCGAGGTGGCGAAGCGCCGCGCGGACTCCGCCGACCTCGTCATCGTGAACTCCGCCCTCTACGGCGCGCACCTCTCGACCGGGCGGACCCTGCTCCCCGCCCACGAGATCGTCGTCTTCGACGAGGCCCACGAGCTCGACGCCCAGCTCTCGAGGAGCCTGGGCGTCGAGTGCTCCGGCTCGAGGCTGCGCGCCGTCGCCGGCCTCGCCCGCCGCGTCGGCGTCCCGGACGCCGGGGACGACCTCGCGACCGCTGCCGACCGGCTGCAGCGCGTGCTCCAGGACCGGATCTCGCGCGGCACCCAGACCGGGCTCGATGACGCGACGCGCGCCGTCCTCGACGACGCGTCCCGCGCCGCGGACCGGCTCGTGGAGGCCGTCGAGGCCCGGCCGGTCGGCGACGGCGAGCTCCAGCGGTGGTCGGCGCGCGGGGCGGCGGTGCACCTGCGCGGCGATCTCGTCCGGCTGCGCGACCCCGGCACCGACGACCTCGTCTTCATCGAGGGCAGCGAGCGGCAGGCGACGCTCGTGCGAGCGCCGGTCGACGTCGGTGGCCTCCTCGCGCCGCTGTGGGCAGAGACCGCCGGCGTGCTCTGCTCGGCAACGATCCCCGAGCGCCTCGAGACCCGCCTCGGCCTCGACGGCGTGCGCCGCGTCGAGCTGGCCTCGCCGTTCGACTACCCACGCCACGCCCTGCTCTACGTCCCGCGCCACCTCCCGGACCGCCGCGACCCTTCCGCCGAGCCCCTGATGGTCGAGGAGCTCGCGTGCCTCGTCGAGGCTGCCGGCGGCCGCACCCTCGCGCTCTTCACCTCGCGCCGGGCGCTCGAGCAGGTGGGCAGGTCGGTGCGCGACCGCGTCGCGACGCCCGTGCTGCTGCAGGGTGAGGGCTCGCGGGCGCGGCTGCTCGAGGCGTTCGAGGCCGACGAGTCGACCAGCCTCTTTGCCACGATGGGGTTCTGGCAGGGGGTCGACGTGCCGGGGCGGACGCTCTCACTGCTGGCCATCGACCGGCTCCCGTTCGGGCGACCCGACGACCCGATGCTCCAGGCGCGTCGCGAGCGCGCCGGCGACGGCGCGTTCCTCGCCGTGGACGTGCCCCGCGCGTCGATGCTGCTCGCCCAGGGGGTGGGCCGGCTCATCCGCACCGCCGAGGACCGCGGCGTGGTCTGCGTCCTCGACACGCGGCTCGCGACGGCGACCTACCGCTCGCGCCTGCTCGCCCGGCTCCCGCCGATGCGCCGGACCACGAGCCGCGACGAGGCCGTGGCGTTCCTGCGCGCGGCGACCGCCCCGACCCCGGCGGTCAGCTGACCGTCGCGCGCACGACCCCGGTCGGCACCTCGACGACCCGCAGCGCGACCGGGGAGGCCTCGATCGGCAGCACGGCGGCGCGCAGCGCGGCGAGCGCCCTCGCGAGATCCCCCGGGCGCATCGCGAGGGTGCAGTGCGGCACCCAGATGCCGGGACGGTAGAGCGGCCACGCGCCGAGGCGCGCGGTGTCGAGGCGCGCGTGCACGCGGCGGTTGAGCTCGAGCAGCGCGGCCGTGGGCGTGACCCCGAGGAACACGGTCGGCTCGGGGGTGATGAACGCGCCGACGCTCGAGAGCCGCACGGGCGGGAGCCCGGCGGTCGCGACCCCGACGAGCGCGTCGCGGACCGCCCCGGGCTCGGCGTCCCCGGCGACGGCGACCGAGACGTGCGGGTGGACGTGCGGCGAGATCGTCGTGATCGGCGCGACGCCCGCGGCCTCGAGGACGGCGAGCAGCCCGAGGACCTTGCGTGCGGCGTGCTCGTCCAGCTCGAGCTCGACGGCGTGGGCGACGCTCACGCGACCGGTCCCGCCCGGTGCCGGCCCGCCCCGCTGCGCCGCTGTCGCAACCACGGCGTCGGCACAGGACCCCGCGCGGTCAGTACCCCCACCGGTCGAGCACCTCCTCGCGCGACTGCCACTCGGGCTCCACGACGACGCGCAGCTCGAGGAAGCATCCCTCCGGGAGCTGGGCGCGCGCCGCGGTCCCGACCTCTTTCAGCACGTGGCCGCCCCGGCCGATCACGATCCCCTTCTGGCTCTCGCGCTCGACGAGGATCTCGACGGTGACGACCGGCCACTCCGCCGACGCCACGCGGCAGTGGATCGAGTGGGGCAGCTCGTCGCGGACGTGGCGGAGCAGCTGCTCGCGCACGAGCTCGGCGACGGCGTCCCCCTCGAGCGGGTCCCTCGGGGTGTCTGGGTACCACGCCGGGCCCTCGGGCACGACCGCCAGCAGCGCGTCGACCAGCGCGTCGGTGCCCTCGCCCGTGCGCCCCGAGACCGGGTAGTACTCGACGCGGCCGGCGGCGGCCTCGTCGCCCGCGGCGAGCTGGGTGACCGCCGCCTCCGCCTCGAGCAGGCGGGCGGCGACGGTCGCCGGCCTCGCCGCGTCGCGCTTGGTGACCGCCACGAACGGGGCGGGTCCTGCGCTGCCGGCGGCCTCGAGCACGGCCGCGAGCGCGTGCCGGTCGCCGGGACCGACCGCCGCGGTCGCGTCGACGAGGGCGACCACCGCGTCGACGTCGTCGAGCGCGGTGCGCGCGGCGGCGTTCAGCCGGTGCCCGAGCGCGGTCTTCGGGCGGTGCAGCCCCGGCGTGTCGACGACGACCAGCTGCCCGGTCGCGCGGTGCACCACGCCGTGGACGGCTCGCCGCGTCGTGTTCGGCGTCACCGCGGTGATCGAGACCTTCCCGCCGACGAGCTGGTTGCACAGCGTGGACTTGCCGACGTTCGGCCGGCCGAGGAGCGCGACGAACCCCGACCTCACGACGCCACGAGCTCGCTGCCGCCGAGGTGCTCGATGCGGACCCGAAGGATCCGCCGGCCCTCGACGCGCTCGACGGTGAACCGGAACGGCGGGTGCTCGAGGACCTGGCCCTCGGCCGGCACGCCGCCGGCGAGGTCGTAGGCGAGGCCCGCCACCGTGTCCCACGACCCCTTCGGCAGCGGCGTGTCCAGGAGCTCGTCGACCTCGTCCACGGGGGTGCGGCCCGAGACCACCACGACCCCGTCGCCGCGCTCGGTGACCGAGGGCTCCTCGATGTCGAACTCGTCGCGGATCTCCCCCACCAGCTCCTCGAGGACGTCCTCGAGCGTGACCAGCCCCGCGGTCCCGCCGTACTCGTCGACCACGATCGCGAGGTGGACGTTCTCGGACTGCATCTCGGCGAGCAGGGTGGCCACGCGCTTGGTCTCGGGCACGTACTTCGCCGGCCGCATGGCCGTCGCGACCGGGTCGCTGCCACGGCCCGAGCGCTCCGTGTGCACCAGGTCCTTCGTGAAGGCCACGCCGACGACGTCGTCGACGTCCTCACCGTGGACCGGGACGCGCGAGTACCCGGCCGTGAGCCCGCGCTCCAGCGCCCGGGTGACCGTCGCCGAGGCGGAGATCGTCACCATGTCGGTCCGCGGGACCATCACCTCGCGCACCACGGTGTCGCCGAAGGAGATCACCGAGTGGATGAACGCGCGCTCGGTCGGCTCGATCACCTCGTCCTGGCGCGCGACGTCAGCCATGGCGAGCAGCTCGGACTCGGTGACCGTGGGCGGCGGGTGGCCCTTGCCCCCCATCAGCAGGTCGGCGAGACCCACGAGCACCGACGAGATCCAACGGATCGGCGGGAACCGGGTGACCGCGTCGATGACCGGCGCGGCGAACAGGGCCGCGCGGTCGGTGTGGCGCACGGCGTAGTTCTTCGGGACCGCCTCGAAGAGGACGAAGACCACGATCACCTGGACCGTCGTGGCGACGACGATCCCGAGCGGGCCGAACCAGCGCGACGCGAGCACGCCGACGAGCGTGGCGGCCACCAGCTGGCAGACGAGCACGAGCAGGATGACCGGGTTCAAGAACCGCTCCGGGTGCTCCACCAGCCGCTCGAGCGTGCGCGCGCCGTGGCGGCGCTCCTCCTCGAGCGTGCGCGCCCGCACCTTCGAGGTGCGCACGAGGCTCGTCTCGGCGAGCGCGAGGAACCC
>Ga0306920_100008397_pt1 | contig 13702 bp, 10 predicted proteins | sample flu12Cox44000170_FD_204666 | JGI IMG/M metagenome (GOLD analysis project Ga0306920, IMG submission 204666) | Lab enrichment of tropical soil microbial communities from Luquillo Experimental Forest, Puerto Rico - flux4day.12C.oxic.44.000.170 (v2)... | ecosystem: Environmental > Terrestrial >... | reverse complement strand
CCGCGACCTTTTGCTGTATCATCCACCCGGCGAAGTTCTTGAGCGGGTCGCGTTTGGTCTTCCACTCCTGCTCCTCGTGCTTCGAGCGGTAGTACTCGCGGTTGATGTCGCCCACGTGGTGTCCGTGGTAGCGATATGTATTGCAGACCAGAAACGCAGGCCCTTCGCCCTGGCGCGCGCGTTCTACAAGGCGTTGAGCCGTGGCATAAACCGCGCGCACATCCTGCCCGTCCGTGCCTTCCGCATGCGCACCAAACGCGGCCCCGCGCGCGAGCAGGTCCCCGGCGGTTGTCTCGGAATAGTGCGTGTATTCGTTATAGAGGTTGTTCTCACAAACGTAGAGTACCGGCAATTTCCACAGCGCCGCGAGGTTCATCACTTCATACAAAACGCCTTGTCCCAGCGCTCCCTCGCCAAAAAAGCACACCGTCACTTGCCCCGTGCCCAGCCGCTTCGAAGAAAGCGCCGCGCCCGTGGCAATTCCCGCGCTTCCCCCGACAATCGCATTCGCGCCCAAATTCCCTGTCGCCGGATCGGCAATGTGCATGGACCCGCCCTTGCCCCGGCAATACCCCGCTTCTTTTCCTAGCAATTCGGCAAACATGCGGTCGGGCGATGCGCCCTTTGCCAGACAGTGTCCGTGACCGCGGTGCGTGCTGGTGATGTAATCTGTCTGCCGCAGCGCTTCACAAATCCCGACTGCCACCGCTTCTTCCCCGATGTACAAATGCGCCAGCCCCGGCATCAGCGCGCGCGTATAAAGCTCGTTCACCTGCTCTTCAAACTCGCGGATCATCACCATGCGGCGGTACATGCGCGTCCACTGTTCCGCTTTGAGGCCTTCAATCACCTTGCTTTGATCCGTGGCAGTGGTCATTGGGAAACTCCGGCCATCTTCGCCAAAACCTCGAACACCACCGCGAAATCCTTTTCCGCCACTCCCATTCCCCGTGCCGCCGTCAAAAATTCATTGGTCACCGCTGTCGTCGGCATCGGCACATGCAATTGCCGCCCCAGTTCCAGCGCCAGCAGCATGTCTTTCTGCATCATGTTGACGTTGAACCACGCCTGTTCCGGCATTTTCAGCACGAATGGCCCGCGGTACTCGACCATCGGCGAGGCGATCACGCTGTGCGTCAGCACCTCCACGGCGGTCTCTCTCTTGATCCCGCTCTTTTCCGCCAGCAGCACCCCTTCCGAAAACGCCAGCATCTGCACGGCCAGGCTCAAATTCACGCCAATCTTCATCACCAGCGCTTGCCCGTTCTCTCCCACATGCGTGACCTTCGGTCCAATGTCCAGCAGCAGCAGCCGCACTTTGTCGAACGTTTCCTTGCGCCCGCCCACCATCACCGAAAGCTTGCCTTCCCGCAACGTGCTCACGCTTCCGGAAACGGGCGAGTCCACCAGATCGCCGCCCCTTTCCCGCACCTTCTCGGCCATCTCCCGGCTGAACGCCGGACTCACGGTGCTCATATCCACAAGAATTTTGCCGGGCTTCACGCCCGCGAGCATGCCCTCGGGCCCGTTCATCACCGCCGCCAACGCCGCCGAGTTGGTGACCATCGATAGAGTGATGTCACTCGTCTCGACTACCGCCCTTGGCGTGCCCGCGCAGTTCATTCCTTTCTCGATGAGCCATTCCGCTTTCGGACGCGTCCGGTTATATCCGGTTACGCGGTGGCCTTTGCCGAGCAGCCGGTTCACCATCTCGCTGCCCATTACTCCCAAGCCCACGAATCCCAAATTGGCCATGGACCTTTCTCTCCCGCCCAAACGTTCCTTGTGGCTCTACGCCCGCCTCAATCGCCTCGCGCTTTCCGCGAATCCTCTCGCACCTGTCGCATGTGCGCCTTCATGGCCTCCCGCGCTCCCGCGGCATCGCGATGCTCCACGGCATCCAGAATCTTCTTGTGGTGATACTGCCCTCGCTCGGGCCCGCCTTCCACCTGAAAGATCCCCATCCGCTGCTCCCGCAGAAGCCCCACAATCGAATCAATCAGCGACAAAATGATGGGATTGGCGGCCGCCTCAGCCAACGCTAAATGAAAATCGAGGTCCGCCTCGATGAAAGCGTCCGGATCTTTTTTCGCGCCTTCCATCACTTCAAACGACTCGCGCATGGCGGCCAGATCTTCCCCATCCGCCCGCTCCGCCGCCAGCGCCGCGATTTCCGGCTCCATCATCTCCCGCACTTCCGTCAAATACCGCGAACCCTCGGCCTGTCCGGCCTTTACCATGCGGTCGAGCGAGAGCCGGATCGGGTGGGAACTGGTCTCCATGATGAACGTCCCGCGTCCCGGATAAGCCTCCACAAGACCTTTCTCTCTGAGGGCTTTGACGGCTTCGCGAACCGCCGTGCGGCTCACGCCGAATTGCTGGGCCAGTTCGCGTTCCGGCGGGAGCTTGTCCCCGGTCTTCAGCGCACCTTTTTCGATGGATTCTTCGACCTGCTGCACAATCTGCTCGTACAAACGGGAGGAACGCACCACCTTGTACATCATTCGCTCTCCATCAATTGGGGAAAGAGCTCTCCCGCCGGGCATGGTATTACCGCTGGACCATGCAAAATGATTGGTTTCGAATGGCTTACCACGGGAACCTTGCCTCGACTGGTCGGATTGTCGGACCAGTCTACCAGACGTCCTTTCCCTTTGCAACGTGTCCCGATCGTGCCGATCGTGCCTACTCGATCCACACCGTCTTGATGTTTGTAAACTCGCGGATGCCGTGGACTCCCAATTCCCTTCCGTGCCCCGACCACTTCACCCCGCCGAACGGCAGCCGCGGATCGGACGCGACCATCCGATTGATGAACACCATGCCGGCTTCGAGCTCGTTAACAAATCGCTCGCGCTCCTTGTCATCGTTGGTCCATGCGCTCGCTCCCAATCCAAAACGACTGTCGTTGGCAATTTGGATAGCCTCGTCCAGGTCCTTCGCCCGAAACACGCTGGCGACCGGGCCGAACAACTCTTCTCTATATGCCGGCGAACTCTTGGGGATGTTGGTCAACACCGTCGGCGCATAAAAATTTCCTGGCCGATCCAGGGTTTGGCCCCCGGTCAGCACCTTTGCGCCTGCTTCCACGGTGGCTTTCACATCGCGATCCAGGTCTTCGAGCCCCTGTGCCGATGACAGCGGCCCCAATTCGGTCGCCTCGTCAAAGGGGTCTCCTACCTTGAGCGCCGCCATTTTCTCCGCGAACATCTTTTCAAACTGGTCCGCGATGGCCTCGGCAACAATGAATCGCTTGGCCGCGATGCACGATTGCCCATTGTTGACGATTCGCGCTTTCACCGCGGTATTGGCGGCTGCCTCCAGGTTCGCGCTCGGCATGACGATAAACGGATCGCTGCCCCCCAGCTCCAGCACGACCTTCTTAATCCTCTTCGCCGCGCCCATGCCCACTTCCACCCCGGCGCCTTCGCTTCCCGTCAATGTGGCCGCGGCGACCCGCGGATCTCCCAGCACGCGGTCCACTTTTTGCGAGCTAATCAGCAGCGTCTGAAACACTCCGTCGCGAAAACCCGCGTTGTGAAAAAGCTCTTCAATGATCAGCGCCGACTGCGGCACGATGGAAGCGTGCTTCAACAGCCCTACGTTTCCGGCCATCAGCGCCGGAGCCGCAAATCGCAACACCTGCCAGAACGGAAAATTCCACGGCATCACCGCCAGCACCGGGCCAAGCGGCAAATAGCGAATGAAGCTGCGTTTTGCCGTCGTCTCCACCAGCTCATCCGCCAGGAATCGTTCCGTATTTTCCGCGTAATACCGGCAAACCCACGCGCACTTCGCAGCTTCATCGACTGCCGACCGGAAAGTCTTGCCCATCTCCGTGGTCATCACCCGCGCATAATTCTCCTTTTCCTTTTCGAGGATCGCTGCGGCGTTCAGCATCAGCCGCGCGCGCTCAGCAAACGGCGTGTGGCGGTAGCTTGAGAATGTGTCCGCCGCTTTCTGCAGTTTCACTTCAAGCTGCGCATCCGACAGCGATTCGAAAGTCTTCACTACCTGTCCCGTCGCGGGATTCACCGTTGCAATTGCCATCTCTTCTCTTCCTCCAAGGGTCGGCGTTGCTCGAATGAGTCTTATTCGGATTATCGGTTCCAGATGGAGATAAACCTCTACAAGATCATACCCCTTGTGCTTGGTCGAGCCACTATACCCTATTCTACGTGCAGCGAAATCGGGCGAGCTTTCCTTTTCCCTTGACACTCCTCGGTGCCGGGTGGTACAGCGATCATACCTTTCGGCTGACCCCATTTGCTTTTTTGGCCAGCTCGCATTCTAGGAGCCTCGCCAGCATGCCCACGCGAAATGGCGCCGAGAAACGGCGCCCCAAAACCCTGAGGGGCGGCGACCACGTTCGGCCGGTGGACGGCCCGGGTCTTCCCGCCCGCCGCCAGTTCCTTCGCACCGCCGCCGGTGCCGGCCTGGCTTGGGCCAGCGCGTCCCTTTCCGCATTCGCCGATCATCACGGCCACCCCACCCCCAACAGCATCACCTACCTCGACCGCCGCACGTACATTCACAACATGGAGCTGCTCGCGCATTTCGCTCCCGGCCAGCATCGCGGCGGCAAAATGCAGATGATGTCGGTCGGCAGCCGCCGCTACCTGTACCAACAAGGCGATGTCATCGACATCAGCGACGTTCGAAAGCCGGCAATGTTCAACAAAGGCGGGTTCGAAGGCTACCAGGTGCAGGTCGCTTACAACAAGAACCTCAAAAAGTGGATTCTCATGACCGGTGCACAGACCCCCATCACCGACTCTACGCCGGAAGCCCCCATGGGCAAGTACGACGATCCCCGTCTCGACGACAAGCGCAAGAACTACAAAGGCCTCCGGGGCGTCCGCTTCTATGACGCCAGCGATCCCGCCAAAATTGTGAAGATCTCCGAATTCAGCACCGGCGCAACCGGCCAGGGCACGCATCGCAATTATTATGACGGCGGAAAATATGCTTACCTCGACACCGCGCCTGACGAGACTTTCATTCACCAGCCTTCTTACTTTCGCGAACTCGTCAACGGCAACATGATTATCGATGTCTCCGATCCTGGCAGCCCCAAAGAAGTGTCCATGTGGTGGGTGCCCGGGTCGCGCAAAGGCGAAGAAGCCGAATACGACAAATGGATGTGGTCGAAGCTGGTTCCGCCCAGAGTCGTTGCCGATCAAACTCCTTTTGCGGGCCTCCATGGCCCTGTCTACGTACCGAGAAAATTGGAAGAGGGCGGGAATCGCGGCTACGGTGCGTTTGGCTGCAATGGTTTCATCATTCTCGATCTCTCCGATCCCGCGCATCAAAAAGAACTCGGTCGTTTCGAACCGCCACCGCAATATTCGGGCATGGGCATCGCTTTCCACACGATCTATTGCGGGATTCTTGAACGCGGCTTCGTCATTTCAAACGGCGAAACGACTAACTCCGACTGCAACCAAATCTACCTGCCGAACTGGGTCATCGATATTCGTGACGAGCAGCATCCCGTTCCCGTCGCCGAACTTCCCCGCCCCGTTCCTCCCCCCGAAGCACCCTATCGCGATTTTTGTTTCAAGCGTGGCCGCTTCGGCGCGCACAATCCGCCCCATCTCAAGGCGCCGGGAAAGCCGCGTCAGGAGTTCATCGCATATTCCTACTTCATTGCCGGGTTGCGCTGCTACGACATCGGCGATCTTACCAAGCCCGAAGAAGTCGCATATTTCATTCCGCCGCAGGGTGGCGACTTGAAAAAATTCGGCAGCTACGACCGCACTGTGGACAACGTCTTTGTCGAATGGGACCGCAACGTGATCTGGTGCGCCGCCGACACTGGCCTTTATGCGCTCGCTTGTCCGAATCTTGGCAAACCCATTCTCGACCCCCTACCGGTCGTGGAGTGGTCGCTTGACAGGCTCAACGAAGGCGCGCCCTGATTGCTCCTTCATCCTTGACGAGGAGCCCGGGCCATCAGGCGCAATTTCGCTGTCTTTGAATCTGGAGAAATTCCAATGAACAGCCACGAATTATCCGGCCCGAGGGGCGGATTGTGCGTTCCGTGTGCTTCGCCCGGGCGGCGGGATGTGCTTCTGCCTTCGAAATCCAAGCTGAGTCTTTTTCGACTAGTGGCCGCAATGTCAGCTTCGACCCTGTTCTCCGCCATGGCAATCGCGCAGGCACCCATGCCCACCAAAATCAAAGTGCTTACCTTGCTTGGTCGCCCGCTGCAACTGGCTGCCGCCGAAAAGCTCGACCTCTTTTCCAAATTCGGCGTAGCTGTCCAGACCGAGAATTCCGCGAATTCCCAGGAATTGCGCGACAAACTTGCCGCCGGCAACGGCGACCTCGCCTATCTCGCCGTTGACAACGCTGTCGCCATGGTCGACCTTGCTCACCAGGACGTGATCATTGTCATGGGCGGCGAAGGCTCGCAAAATGAACTCATCGCCCAGCCGGAAATCAAATCCATCAAGGATTTGCGCGGCAAAACCCTCATCGTCGATGCGCCAAACACGGCTTACGCTGTGCAACTCAAGAAGATCCTTCTTCAGAGCGGCCTCGAACCGGGCAAAGACTACGCAATCAAGCCCGTCGGCGCTACGCCGCAGCGCTTGATCGCCATGCGCGAAAACAAATCCTACGCAGGCTCGATGCTCGGCCCACCCAGTTCCATCATCGCGATGCGTGAAGGCATGGTCAGTCTTGCCTCGGTCGAACAATCCATCGGGCCGTACCAGGCCGCAGGCTTCTTCGTCGAGCGTAAGTGGGCGCAAGAGCATCGCGAGCCACTCACGAGCTTTCTCGCCGCCATGATCGAAGCGCAGCGCTGGCTCATGGCGCCCGAAAACAAAAAGGAAGTCCTGGCGCTGCTGACCAAAGAAGCGCATCTGGCTCCGGAAGTCGCCACCGAGACCTATGAAGACAGCGTGACCAAGCCTGGCGGCTTCGCGAAGGACGCCGCCTTCGATCTGCAGGGTTTTCAAAATGTCCTGAAGCTACGCGCGGAAATCGAAGGCTCCTGGGGCGGCCATCCGCCGGCGCCCGAAAAATATTATGACCATTTGTTTTACGAAGCGGCACTCTCAAAGTTGAAGAGCAAGCCCTGACAGGCTGCTCAAAAAAAAACACGAGAGGGAGACTGAACGTGCAGCAAATTTTGGAATCTCTGTCTGCAACTATGCTTTCGGTGTTTTCCGTCGGTGTGCTGTTCGCCGGTGCCGCCTTCGCCCAGGAGCGCACCCTCGACGAAATCAAAGCCGAAGCCATCAAGCGCGCGGAAAACGGCATGTATCCGCTCATTGGCCTCGATCCCGCAGACGTAAGGCAAGCCTTCGCCGCCATCAAGACTTCCGACTACGACGAATGGGCCGCCGCGTTCATCGCCGTAGGCGACCGCTACATGTCGGAAGCGAAATCGCTCGAAAGGAGCGATCCCGTCAAAGCCAACGCCGATTACATTCGCGCCTGGCGCATCTATTCCTTTGGCCGCTGGCCCGTACCCGCTTCTCCGGGCAAACAGCGCGCGTACGCCAAAGCCCTCGAAGCGTTCCTCGGGCACGCTAAATTTATGGACCCGTCTCTTGAAGTTGTGCGTATTCCCTTTGAAGGCTCCGAAATCGTCGGCTACCTGCGCCTGCCGAAAAACGCGAAAGGCCCCGTACCCGCGGTCATCGCCATCAGCGGACTCGACAGCCGCAAGGAAGATCTCTCCGAAAATTTCGGCGCCGTCGTCCCTCACGGCATTGGGTTTATCGGCGTCGATTCACCGGGAACCGGCCAGTCGCCCATCCACGCCAATGAGACCGCCGAGCGCGAGTTTTCGCGCGTCATCGATTACCTCGAAACGCGCCCCGAAGTGGATAAGACGCGCATTGCCGTCGACGGCCAAAGCTTTGGCGCGTATTGGGCCACCAAGCTGGCCATCCTCGAGCACTCGAGACTAAAGGCGGTCGTCGCACAATCGCCTCCCGTGGATGCCACGTTCGCCCACGATTTCGTCATCAACAAGACGCTCGGCAATCGCGAGTATCTCTTTGGCCTTGCCCCCGCCCTGATGTCTATTTTTGAAGGCGCGAGGTCGCCCGAGGATCTGGCAACCGCTTTGGGGAAGCTGTCGCTCGTGAAGCAAGGCCTGCTGGGCTCACCTGCCCGGGCGGGCCAGCCCACCGCGCCGATGCTCATCATCTCCGGTGCCCTCGATACGCAAGTGCCCATCTCAGACACCTACCTGCTGCTCTCGAGCGGCGATGTCCCTAAGGAAGCATGGATCAATCCCCAGGGCGGCCACTTGGGCCGCCAGGTCAAGGTTTGGCCGGACCCCGTCATTTTCCGCGAAGTCATCATCCCTTGGCTCGTCCGCAAGCTCGAGTAGGCTCGGGCCTCGAGAACGCGCCCGGCATGGCAGAAACCGGAGATCAGCGCGCCCTCACGGGTACTGTGCGAACGGCGGCGTGCTCCTGGCGATATCGAAGTCGGAGTCCTCGCCCGACTCGGCGACCTAAACTCTTGTTCCCTGCCACCAAAGATGCGGCTTGTTCCAGCCCTTCATAGGCGGGATTGGGAAAGAAAGACCACGGCAAGTCGGGAGGTGCCAGCTAAAACCAGTCGCTGCGGTAGGCAACCCACCAACTCACCATGCCGATGGGAATGGTGGCGAGCATGCCCCACAAAAGGGGCAGCGTAAAATCCGCGAGCAAGCCGAGCGCGATGAACACGGTCCAAAAGACTTTGCGCTGCATAGTTCCATTGTAGCGCGGCGATAGTCCGTACCGAATTCGGAGCAAGAAGGCGTGCTCATCCGAGTAATTCAGTGCATGAGTTGGGAAAGAATAGATGGTGCTCCAACAACTCGCTGCAGAAAACGTTCGAAAAGCATGCCAGGATGCAACCCTAGTTCACACCAATCATCACGCTTTCGAAGACATATTGACCTGAGCCGACGTCAACGAGCACGGCGTCGCCCACTTGCCGCGCGCTAGAAATATCTGCGCGGTTCGTGAGCGGCTTTTGGCCTTCGGTGACCTCAGGGAGTCTCGTTTTCGGCAAGCGCACCGTAGCCGTCGTATTCGGCGGAACTTGGATGTTTAGGGTGAACTTGTGGTCCGCTATTTTCCAGCCCGACGCTATGCGGCCGTACATGCTCTCGACCGAAGCGCTTGCGAAGGTCAGCCCGCCGCCGGGTCGCGGCTGAATCAAAATATGTTTGTAACCGGGATGGCCCTCGTCGAGTTCGATCCCCGCGACGACGCGATACATCCACTCGCCAATCGCGCCATAAGCATAATGATTGAAGGAATTCATCCCAGGATCTTGAAAACTGCCGTCGGGCTTGATGCCATCCCATCGTTCCCAGATGGTCGTGGCGTCCTTCATGACCGGATAGAGCCAGGAAGGATACTCGGTGCGGTTGAGCAACATGTACGCAAGATCAAGATAGCCGTAATCGCTCAAGGCCCGACAAAGCACCGGGGTGCCCAAAAATCCCGTGGTGAGATGACCAAATTTCTTGATATCTTCGGCGAGCCGGGCCGCAGCGGCCGGACGCTGCTCTTGGGGCAACAGGTCGAATTCGAGCGCAAGCGCATAAGCCGTTTGCGTGTTGGAAGAAAGCCGGCCATTGGGCGTCACGAATTCTTTTTGAAACGCGCTGACGATTTTTTCTTCTAGGGCCTCATACTCCGCGGCTTCTTCTTTTTTCCCGAGCACATACGAGGTCTTTGCGAGCAACGCGGTCGAGCGCGCGAAATAAGCCGTCTGAAGCAAATCCTTGTCCGTGGTAGCGCCGGGATAGTCCGCGTTCGTGGTCGCAAAAGCGAGCCAATCGCCGAAGCTGAAGCCGTTTTTCCAGATATATTTCTCGCCGGCCTGTCTACGCATGTACTCTACCCAGGCTTTCATGCTCGGGTATTGCTCTTCCAAAATTCTTTTGTCGCCGTACGACTGATATACCACCCACGGAACGATCACTGCCACGTCCGCCCATCCCGCCGACGCCGCCGAGCCCTTCCGCGTTTGGTGCGACAAAACGTTGGGAATCACAAAAGGCACGGCGCCATCGTCCTCTTGATCGAGCGCGACATCACTCAGCCATTTGGTGTAAAACGCGGCGGTGTCGTGATTAAACGACGCGGTGCGGGCAAAAACTTGGGCATCGCCGGTCCAGCCGAGACGTTCGTCGCGTTGCGGGCAGTCTGTTGGAACATCGAGAAAATTCCCCTTCTGGCCCCAGATGATGTTGTGCTGCAACTGGTTGAGAAGAGGATTGGAGGTCTCGAATGTGCCGGTGCGAGACATAGCCGAATGCACCACCATGCCCGTAAAGTCCCCGGGGTTTACTTCGCCGGGCCAGCCGCGCACCGAGACGTAGCGAAACCCCTGAAAAGTGAAATGTGGTTGGAACGTTTCCGTTCCCTGGCCCTTGGCGGTGTAGCGAATCGTTTGCTTGGCCGAGCGCAGATTTGCTGTATAGAAATTTCCGGTTTTGTCGAGCACTTCCGCGTGACGCAAGGTGATGACGGTTCCGGCAGGAGCGCTCAATCGAAAGCGGATCCAGCCCACCATGTTTTGTCCCATGTCGAGGACCGTGTCGCCGCCAGGCGTCTTCAAAACCTTTACCGGGGTGATCTGCTCCATCGCTTTGACCGGCGGTCCCGCCGGAGCAACGAGTTTTGATTTTGGAGGAGGCAAAACGGTTACCGACCTCCAATTCTTGCGGTCGAATCCGGCTTCGTTCCAGCCGGGCTGTTCGAGCCGCGCGTCGTAAGTTTCGCCGTTATAGATGTCGGATTCGAGCACCGCACTCGTCGCGGATTTCCATCGGTCATCCGTGCCAACGATCTGCTGTGTGCCGTCCTTGTAAGTGATGACGAGTTGTGCGAGGAGGGCCAGTTTCTTTCCATAGCTGTTTCTCTTGTCGTCCCAAGCCACCCTTCCGCGAAACCAACCATCGCCGAGCATCGCAGCCAAGCAGTTGGCACCGCTCTTCAAGGAACTGGTCACATCGTAGGTCTGATACTGGTAGCGAAAATCGAAGGAGGTCCAACCCGGGGTGAAATACTCATCGCCAACGCGCTTGCCGTTGAGCGACATCTCGTAGAGTCCCATTGCTGTTGCGTACAGACGAGCGCGTTCGACTTTTTTGCCGATCGAAAATTCTGTTCGCAACAGCGGCGCGGGATTCGATTTTGTCTCGTCCTCGACGAGATCGGGCGTAATCCATTTTGCTTTCCAATCCGTTGCCACGAGCAGTCCCATCTCCCAATGCGCGGGCTGGCTCCAGTCGGACAAATGTCCGTGATTGTCTTGAACGCGCACCTGCCAGTAATAAATTCTGCGGCTTTCGAGCGCGGGTCCGCCGTACTCCACCTGTACGGAGGCCTCCGAAAGCTGCCTGCCGCTGTCCCAAAGGAGTTTCCCTTTTGCGAGATCCGCTTCGGACTGAGCCACGCGGATTTCGTAGCTCGTCTCGAGCACGCTTCTTTCCTGATTCTCCAGTTCCCAGCTCAGCCGCGGTTTTCCCACGTCCATCCCTATCGGATCTGCTTTGTATTCGCACCGCAGGTTTTTCACCGTGAGCGATGCGCCAGGTGTGCCGACCCCCGAGACCAGCACGATCGAAGCGGTCCACACCGCAGCTATCAGCCTCGCCTTCATCGCCTACCTCCTTTTGCGCTGAGCCCGCTTGGTCCCGTCAGGAGTGTATTCTCTTAGCGCCCGCGGGAAGGTACAAAGGCGGGAGTGAGATTCTACTACCCGGTTGAAGAAGTCGAGACTACCAGCGGCGGAGGGGGTCGTGAGAATGGCACAATCCGGAAAACAACAGGGGTTAGTGAGGCGGCACGCGGTGGCGAGTTATTTTGTGCTTACCTTCGCCATTTCCTGGCTGGGTGCGCTCGTGGTGGTGGCGCCAAAACTATTGCGCGGGGAACCCGTCCCAAAATTCAGTGGGATCCTGATGTTTCCGGTTATGTTGCTGGGGCCGGCGGTAAGCGGAATCCTGCTCACTCGAGTTGTGGATGGAAGCGGCGGGCTGCGGGATCTCTTCTCGCGCATGCGCCGGATTCGCGTGGGCGTGGGGTGGTACGCGACGCTGCTGATTCCACCTGCGCTGATCCTAATCGTGCTTCTATGCTTGATGCTAGTTGTCTCGCCGGTATACGCTCCAAACCGGTTCTTTGTGGGTGTTTCGTTCGGAATGGTAGCTGGATTCTTCGAAGAAATTGGCTGGATGGGCTACGCCTTCCCCAAAATGGCACAAACGGGAAGAGTGCTGGGCGCGGCCGTCCTGCTCGGTGTGTTGTGGGGCACCTGGCACATGCCGGTGATCGACTATTTGGGAACGGCAACACCGCACGGGCCTTACTGGCTCCAGTATTTCCTGGCGTTCACCGCAGCGATGACCGCGATGCGCGTGCTGATTGCCTGGATTTACACGAACACGAAAAGCGTAGCGGTGGCCCAACTGATGCACGCCAGCTCGACGGGCTCGCTCGTGGTGTTCAGTCCCGGCGGCGTAACGGCGAGGCAGGAAACCATGTGGTACGCGGTGTACGCGGCGGCGCTATGGCTGGTTGTTGCCCTGGTGGCGGCGAGATATCGGCCAGGGCTAACGCGAAAGGCCGTGTAGAGAAAAAAGGATCTTGGAGCATTGTCGCGCAACATCTGCTTCCGCAAGGATCATTAGCAAGTGTGCGAGATGACCGTAGATCTCGTTGACGCGCCGCCGGAGCTCGCGATCCGGCACAAAGATGCACCACGGGGTGGCGCAGCATAACCAAACCTCCGTGAGTTCCAAGACCGTATGCGAGCGGGTGGACAAACGCCGCAGTCGAACACGCAGGGGTAGCTGACCGGGGTCGCGACACGCACGCGGAGCCGAAGACCTGTTCTAAAGTGCAGGGCAAGTAACTGTCTGGGAATAATCGTCAAGAATTGGCAGCCTCCGGAGTGTCCCGGCGTGATGATGATGAAAGCACAACCCGAAAGGCAGGGGAAATCATGGACCAGGCAAAACCGGCAGAGCATTCCTCTTCCAGCGAACTCAGCGCGGCCGCGATTGCCGAGCGGCAAGCCGAGGCAAAAGAGATTGCGGAGTCTCTCGCGGGGAAGCGTACCGGGGAATCCCCCAAGCAGTCGCGCTACTCGCCGGTAACCGTTTTGCCGGGGAGCTCGAGCCGGGAGTCTTCGGCGGCGACGGAGTTTGTGGGGTTTTTGACGCAAACGAAACGCGTGTGGCTGATGGTGGTGGGCACGATTGTTGGCCTGATCATACTGGTCACCCTGGCTGAGCGCGGGCACGCGTGGTTCAGCGAAAAGCGCGAGCGAAAGCAGGAACAGGCGGTGGCCAGCGTGACACCGGAACACCTGCTGGCACGGTGCGGGCAACCGCTCGAAGACGCGACGAAAAACGTTTACCCGATCCTGATGCGCACGATGACTTATCAGATCAGCCGGAACGAAACCTACACTTTTGACTTCAGCCGAACCGCGGAAGACAACAGCGACTGGGTGTTCCTGTCTATGAAAGATTCGAACGGCAAGAGCTACCAGACGGCGGAAGAAAAAGTCAGCGCGATGTCCTGCCTGAATTCGCGGAAGTAAGCGGCACACAAAGTCGCTGCTGAAAAATAATTTCGTTTCGATGCAGCAGATTCCTCGTTTTGCTCAGAGTCAACCAAACTTCTTAGAGACTCCGTTACACCCACGAAAAACCGTGCTT
>Ga0306920_100008396_pt1 | contig 13702 bp, 16 predicted proteins | sample flu12Cox44000170_FD_204666 | JGI IMG/M metagenome (GOLD analysis project Ga0306920, IMG submission 204666) | Lab enrichment of tropical soil microbial communities from Luquillo Experimental Forest, Puerto Rico - flux4day.12C.oxic.44.000.170 (v2)... | ecosystem: Environmental > Terrestrial >... | reverse complement strand
GGCATGGTGACCCGTGGACAGTATCCGGGCGGACTCCCTCTCCGCCAGAACTCGTCGTAAAATCCCCTAATATCAACTAATTGTACCGTAAATTACCAGATCGACCGACAAATCTACCCTCGCCAATTTCGTGGATGTAGGTGGATCTCGATGGAGGATCTTGGACGCTCGGTTCACCTTAACCCTTGCTCTGCAGCCATTATCGTCGGCTTCGGTTGTGCCCATCGAACTTGCGACCTCCGGCCGTCGGGCAACGAATCGGACGTCTACCGGTAGACGCTGGGGCTTACCGGAACCACTGCCGAAGCTCGATCCGGTAGCCATTCGGGTCGCAGATCTCCGCCCTTGAGTAGGTCTCGCGGACCCTTGGGCCCCAGACGATGTCGACGCCCTTGGTCTTCAAATAGTCGGTCGTCTTCTGCATATCGTCGACTTCGAGCGCAATCATGCGATATCCCAAATGCTCGCTCTGTGGAGCCGGGTCGACCCCAGTGCCTTCATATCGGATCAGTTCGACGACCGTGCCGCCTAGATCGAGGTAGACCAGGTCGATCGGCACACCTAGACCGGAACGCTCGATGCGATCGCGAGCTTTCACGGCGAATCCTAACACTTCGGTGTAGAACTGCTCAGTCCGATCGAGCTGGTCCGTGACGATCTCGACATGGTCGATCCGCTTGAACATCATCGCCTCCCGACTTTGTTGACCGCGCTCCGCCAGTGTCGACCGAAAGGTAGGTTATGAGAGAGATATCGTCGAGCTGAAGGTGCGTAGGCTGCACCGCGACGTTGTAGATCGCGGCTCTCGTGAATAGGCTGCTATCTTGAGCGTAAGCGGTCCGGCGAGCATCTTACCTTCTCTCGGACCTCGGTGCGCTTACACAGCTGCTTACTTCACGAAGATGGCGACTGACTGAACCCGTCGATCCGAAAGAACTCGCGCAAGCGCTCTACCCTTGGCTCCTGCTGATCCCCGCCGTAGTTCTCGCGAGAGCTTCGCCAGCCCCCACCGCCGGGCGTGGGCGCAACAGACTTACCCCAAGCCAGAGGGCGGGAACCGCGCACAGGACCCAGCCGACCCCGTAACCGCCCGTCAGTCGCAGCAGGAAAGCGAAAGCGGATGGCCCGAGAAACGCCCCGATCTGACCAAAAGACAAAACGCCACCGGTGACCGTGCCGACGCTGCCAGGGGGCGCGAGGCGGGCGGTTTCGGACAGCAGGATGCCGTGCCATGACATCGCGGTGGCACTCAGCACTGCACTAACCAGCCCTATAGCAGCTATCGGCCAAGCCGCGGTGAACAGCCCTGCCAAGGCGACGCTACCCGCCATCCCAAGAGCGAGACAGGCCATCACGAGACGCGGTCTGACATGGAAACTGCCGACCCAGCCCCAGAGCACCCGGCACGGCACGGCAACGGCGACAACAACGGAGAAGAGGAACCCCGCCCCGGCCAAGTCATAATCGAGGGCGACGAGGTAGGTGACAAAATAGGCCGTGAAGACCGACTGGACGCCGTTGAAGGCGAAGCAGGCAAATGACAGGCGACGAAGGTCAGGAGCCTTCAGAACCGATGCTATGGTGGTTCGGAAATCCGATAGCCGAAAGCGCCGCGACGGCACGCGGTCATCGTCGAAACGCGCACGCAGCGGTTGCAGCACTGCCGCGAAAGCCACGCAAGCCGTCGCCATGATCAACACCGCGCCGCGCCATCCGAAGGCGGCCGCCATCGCCGGAGCGAAAAACCCGCTGATTAGCAGGCCTGCGGGGACAGCGGTCTGCTTGATCGAAAACACTAGCGGCGCCAAGCGGGGTGGCGAGACCCGGCCAAGCAGTTGCGAGCTGGTCGGGGTCGAGACCGCCCCGCCGCCACCAGCGATGATCGCCGAGGCGGCGAACCCAGGTAGCGAGCCCGCAGCCGCCACCGCAATGCCACCGCCGATAAGCGTCAGCGCCACCTGGCTCATCCGCAGTGCGCCGTAACGGACGATGAAACTGCCGCAACCCATTTGCGCAAGCAGCGAGGCGGCAGCGGCGACGCCGTAATAAACGCCGACCCAGGCGGGATCCGCGTTCAGCTCGGCGATCACGAGGGGTGCTATGACAGCTGGGAGCACCTTGCCGACCGACGCGAAGGTCTGCTGCAAAAACATCGCGATCAGGGCGGTCAGCAGACGGGACAACGGGCGACAGCTCCAAATCGGGGAGACGGGGGCAGCGGCAGAGGACAAGTTCGAATGAGTTTAGCCTATAACTCGTGCCCGGCTATGCAGGAGGCACGGCCGGCTAATGATCGTCACCTCTGCTCAAGCGGACCCCAAGAGCACTTCGGTGGGAGAACGCCCCACCGCTCGATTATGCGGCGCGTTTCAGCCGTGGCAACTCCCGCCGGCGTGCTCATCAGGCGGGGTTTGGTTGGCGTGATCACGACGACCGAGTAGAGCCAATTTGCGAGCCACGACCAAAGATACCGCCAAAGCCAGCCGTAATTGGTTCGGCGGGATCGCGGGGTTTCTAGCAAAAAAATTCCTGCAATCTGCTTCTAAAAATTGGCTAACGAACACACGTCTCGGGAGAGTGAGAATGCCACTCGCCTGATAACGCAGGTGCAAAAAATGGACCCGCTGAGCCTTCGCTTCTTGCGCATCACATTACATGCTTTGGCTCATACTCTCGGCTCTGTTGGGATCTTTTGTCTGTATTGGAGTTGCGTGGGTGCGCCAGTTGCCGCGCATGCGCTCATCTACTTGGGAAGCGCAACGGCCATCATTCTGAGCTCAGATGGGGCAACGCGGTTAGGGTAAATTCATATTTCGTACATCTCCGCTGGCGACTCCCTCTCCGCCATTGGTTCGGGTGCGCAGGTAACGGGACGGCGACGGCCGTCACAGCGGCTCGGCGTCGCGGACGGCGACGCCGAGAATCCGGCCGTCCGAGGCCTGCACGATCGCCGCGACGCGGTCGCATTGCGCGGGTAGCCGAGCTTCAATCGCACCGGTCCGGCCGTCGAACTTCGCCACTTCCTCGATACTGCGCACGACATCGGCGTGCGCCAGGGTGCGCCCGGCATTTTCGCCGCGCGCAACCGGTGTCACATGGCGGCGATCGAAGCCTATCAGGATGACCGCCGCCGACACGCCGTCGCCGCCCGGCCCCAGCGCGATTTTCACGTTACCGTGATCGAGAGTGAGCATGACCGGCACTTGGCGCCGGTCGCGCCATGCGGAGCCCAGCGCCTGCTCGACCTCGACGCGGTCCGAGCCGACCGCCTGCCACTTGCCGTCGACGACAATCTGCGGCGTGTAGACCGTGGCGAGGCCCAAGAGGTCGGCGTAGCGTTGCTGGCGCTGCGTCGCTGCAGGGCTGGAGAACGGGTCCTTCCAACCGAGCCGATCCCAGTAATCGACGTGCAGCGACAAGGCCAACATCTCGGGGCGGGCCGCAAGCTCGGCGAGCAGCGCGTCAGCCGGTGGACATGAGGAGCAGCCTTCGGAGGTGAACAGCTCGATAAGTATTGGTCGTTCTTCCGACATCGCTGGCACGGTCACGAGGGCCAGACAGATGCCGGTGAGCAGCAGGCTGGTTTTGTACATGTCCCGAGATTACAACGCCGTTCCCGGTTGCCGGATCAACACAGCGTGAAGCGGATGGCCGGTTCGCCCTCCGATCGGGGGGCGGTCGCTCCCCAACCGATCGCAGCACGCTTTTTAGCGATTTTCGAATAGTCGGACGCATTACAATTCCGCGCTTTCCGGATAAGATCGCGCGCCGCGGATATCGCCCGCGCCGCTTGGAGATCAGCTTGAGGCGGCAGACCGTCTCAATACGCCGGAGGAGACATGGCCAACTATCTTCTCATTGAATCGCGCGACCCTTTTGAGTCCGCGGACGTCGCCTTCTGTCACGACCTCGCACGGCGCCTCGCCGCCGCCGGCAATCGGGTGACGGTTTTTCTCGTCCAGAACGGTGTCTTGGGGGTGCGGGCAGGCGCCCGGGGACCGGGCTACGCCGAGCTCGCGCGCGCCGGCGTCGAGGTCCGCGCCGATGACTTCTCGCTCCGCGAACGCGGCATCTCCGCCGATCGGCTGCAGCCAGGCGTGACGCCGTCGCCGCTCGATCTCGTCATCGACCGCCTCGCCGAGGGCGCGAAGGCGATCTGGCATTAGGAGGACCAAATGGCCGAGAAGAAAACGCTCACCTTCGCGCTGATGGATGCACCCTATGAGAGCGCGCGGACGACGACAGCGCTGCGGCTGATCGATATCGCCGCCCGGCGCGGCTATGCGGTCAATGTCTTCGCCTATGAGGGCGCGGTGCTGCTGCCCTTCAGCCGGCAGCAGCCGCATCCCAACGCCGTTCACGGCCGCAGTGTCGAAGAGGAAAACCATCTGCTGACGAAGGAGGTCGTCGCGGCGCTGATCGCCGAGGCGGCGCGCGCCGGCGGCAAGCTCGACTGGGTTAATTGCGGACTGTGCGTCGACGAGCGCGGCGCGGGCGAGGCGATCGACGGTGTCCGGCGCGGCTCACCCGCCGATTTCTGGAAGATGGCCGAGGCATCGGACAACACCCTCGTCATCGGCACGCGCTGAGGAGGCGAAGATGAAGGCACTTAGCATCGTCGAAAGCGCCTACCGCGCGACGATCGAGGAGCAGGACGATACGATCGTCTGGCTAAATCACGCTATGAAAGCCGCCGGCGCCGATCTCGCCGTGCTGCTGCGCGGCAATGCCGTCAACTACGCCGTGCGCGGGCAGGATGCGGCCGGTCTCGCCTTCGGCGCCTGGCGCCAGACCCAACCGCCGCGAATTGCTGACGACATTGCCTCGCTGGCCGGCAAAGGTGTCACAGTCTATGTGGTGGCCGAAGACCTTGCGGAACGCGGCCTCGATGCGGGCGATCTCGTTCCAGGGCTGGAGCGGGTCTCCCGTGATGGCCTCCCCGGACTCTTCGCCGCCCACGACCAGATTTGGCACTGGTAACCCCATCGGCGCTAGCCGGGATGCCGGCCCCGGCTAGCGCTAAATTTTGGGTCTACCGGAGCGCCCTGACCTCCTCGACGGTCTTTTGCGGCTCAGGCCGGTAGCGATAGTCGGGATCGGCATCCACTGCCCGCACAATGCCGCCCCTATCGATCACCAAGCGGGCCGGCATCGGCAGTGCCCAACTATCCTCGCCGTTGCGTTTGGCGAGATCGTTGCCGAAACTCAGGTAAACTGCCTTCAAATCATCGGGCAGTTTGAACCTCAGGCCGAGTTCTCCGGCATAGGCGTTGCCAGGGTCGGAAAGGAGATCAAACGCAATCTTCCGCTTCTCGGCGAGATCACGACTGGCTTCCGCCAGTTGCGGTGTGATCGCGACGATGTTCGCGTTCAGCTGTTTGAGGGTTTCCATTACTTGCTGCAAAGCATACAGCTCTGCCACGCAGTAGGGTCACCAGCTGCCGCGGAACACGGTTAGAACGGGCGGACCTCCGGCCAAAAGTTCAGATGACCTCACCCCACGTCCATATGCGTTCTGCAGTGCGAAGGCCGGCAGCGGATTTCCAACCTTGATCATCCTGTCCAGAATGCCCGAGGCGCGCAGGTCCTCGTTGGCACGGTGCATAATGGCCTGGTTCTCCGGCGAGAGGCGTTTGCTCGACGCCTCGCGGATCGTGGCCAAGCTTTGCTCCAGGGTCATATGCTCCTCCTGTTTGAACTGTAAAACGAGGATCGCGCTTTGGGGTCGATGCATCAACCCCCGATATCACGTCGCCGCACTGACGAGTCTCCTGCCAAGCATGTTGCGGGGTCCCGGACGCGCGACGATGACCGCATCGAGGCCGAGGCTGCGCCCAAAGCGATGGACCGCAAAGATCAGCATCAGCACCAGCAGGAAGAAATAGGTCCACGGCCATTCCCCCTCGGCATTGTAGAGGCCGAGCCAGAGGTTGAGGATCTGCAGCGCGCCGATGACACCCCAGAAGCGGACGAAGATCCCCAGCATCAGCGACACCGCGGTCAGCACTTCGAGCGCGTAGACGACCGGCGCGAACAGGTAAAAATGCGGCAACACGATATTGTTTACGAAATCGGCCTGCTGCGGAATGGCGGCGGATTTCCCCTCTACTCCCATCCAATAGGCAAGGCCGGTCGCGCCGAACGGCTGATCCGGGTGGTCGGTGTAATAGGGCGGCAGCTTCCAAAGGGTCTGCTGCCACCACATGCAGCCGATCAGCAAGCGGAAACCCCAGTTCCAGATATGGATCGGACGGCGCTGGTCCCGGATCGCTGCAAAGGCGTAAATCGCAATCACGATGCTGGCGAGCAGCAGCACCCAAAATACGATAGTGGTCCAACCCGGTTGCTGCAGGAAATCGACGACATCGGAGAGGGGATTGTGTTTCATCGAACGATCCTTTCTGCCTCGGCGCCGCCCGCAAATCCGCGCCAGGCGCGCGCCGCGGCCGCGATCACCGTGAGCGAGGCCGAGGCGCCGTCCGCCTCGCCTTTTTCGAAATCGCCCTCGGCCACCGCCATCTGGTTCGTGACATGCGCGAAGCAGAGCACCGGCTGGCGGCGCACGCGCGCGAACGCATAAAGCGCCGCGGCTTCCATCTCGACGGCCAGAATTCCGCGCGCGCGGCAACGCTCGATCGCCGCGGTGGTCTCGCGGAAGGGCGCGTCGGTCGTCCAGCTCGCGCCGCGGTAAATCGGCAGCGCCACATCTGCAAAAGCCTGCATCGCCGTCTCGACCAGACTTTCTTCGGCCGCAGCGAAGTCGGCCGGCGGCAAGTAATGATAGCTCGTGCCCTCGTCGCGCAAGGCTCGATCGATCAGGACGAAATACGGCGGCGGCCCCTTTTCCAGAATCTGCCCCGCGGATGTCATGCTGACCAAAAAGCGGCAGCCCGAGACGAACAACTGCTCGGCCAGGAGTACAGCAAAAGAGGCGCCGACCGCGCAGCCGATGATGCCGAAAGCATCGCCCGCATACTCGAACTCGTAAAGCTCCGTGTGGTAGCACGCCCATCCCGCGCACCGCCGCGTGCGCCCGGCGCTGGCGAGCGTCCGCAGGATGTCGCCGTCGGGGTCGAGCACGCAGATTTCCGGCACCGCGGTAAGCGGCACGTTCTTTTGTCGCCGCGCCTCCCGCAGCAAGTTCTCCGGCTCGAATACCGAGGGCGCGGCAAAGTCTTTCCCGGCCAGGATCGGCGGCAGCTTCGGCATCTCCAGATTGCCTTCAACGGACGTCCGGCGGGTATACTGGGACGCATCAGCATAACGCCGACACGCTCTCAGCCGGTCCACCACGTACATTAGCGGCTAATGCGGGGTCAACGCCCGGCCCAGCTCGGCCACGGCACGGGTCTTGCCCGGACACGCAATTTACTATATTGACAAATGACACAAATCGTGGTATTTTGGCAACATGTTGATCACATCCAGAAAAGGTGCGGAGACCTTTCCGGGCCAGAAGCCCTGCATTCGACCCACTCGCCGCGCGAGAACAGCGGAAACAGCGAAAAACAGCGGGCTGTTTTGCTGTTATTTCGGCCATCGGTCGGAAGAAAACCAAGGATTTCCGCGGCGGACGAGAGACAGGTCGCTGTAAATTCCGGGAAAAACAGCGAAAACAGCAAAACGGCTTGGCCCTGAGCCGCGCGATGGAGGCCTATCAGCACCCGCACTATTACGAGATCGCCCTGGCTCCGACCGCCCCCGGCCGCGAGGTCGATTTTTTCGAAGCCGCGATTGCGAAATTTTCCAAAACAAAGGTCCGCCGCCTTTTCGAACTGGGTGCGGGCACCGCACCCTATCTGGAAGAGTGGCACCGAAGGGGTTACAATTATACCGGGCTCGACTTGAGCCCGGTCATGATCGAGTTCGCTCGCGCCAAGGCAGAGCGGCTCGGCATCGAGGCAAGCTTCGTGCTCGGGGACATGCGCGAACTCGACCGCGGTCTCGGCCCGTTCGACCTCGCTTACATCCTGTTGGGCTCGCTCTACGTCCGATCCAACCGTGAACTCCTCGACCACCTCGACCGCATCGCGGATCTGTTGCCCGCTGGCGGCCTGTATCTGTTGGACAGCGTTGTTTGGTTTCGCATTTTCCACGAATATCAGAGAAGCTGGGCGAGGCGGAAGCGGGGCATAATCGTGCACACCCGCTACCGGGCCGAGATCATCGATTCGGCCGCGCAGACCTATCACGAATGTCTTACGATGCGGGTCAATGACCGCGGCAGGAACTTGGTCCTTACTGGCCGCGTGCCGGCCAAAGTCTTTTTCCCGCAGGAATTCTTGTGTCTCATCGAGCTGAGCGGCCGTTTCGAATTTATCGGCTGGTACAAAGACTTCAACCTTGCCGCAGAATTCAAACCGGAGGGCCGGCACGTAGTGGTATTGCGGAAACGGTAGAGCACATCGGTGCGCGGCCGGCGCATGGTGTGCCAGGACTGCGGCGGGAAGTTGCGCCAAATTACGGATGCGCGATGCAGCAAGTTCCCGGAAGATTCGCTTTTTCGGAGTTGGTTAATCGATTACACTGGGGATCCGCGGCGGGGTTGCTAAGACGGTGATTTCGATGATGGCGAAATATGCCGAAGCCGAACCGGCCGAGCGGGTCGTTGCCCGTTTTCTGCGCGAATATCACAGGATCTGGCAAAGCTGCTTTCCGGGCCTCATCAGACGGACCCATTGGCATGTCATCTTCTCGGCCCGATCGAGCTTTCCAGAAGGGGCTCCGTGCCGATCGATCCACCGCACGCTTTATGGTCTATACGGGACCGACATACGTACCTGTATCGAGCGGATCAGGGATTGCGAGAGGGACGGCTTGATCAGAGTGACCGATGCGGCGGGCCAGCCCTGCTCCGCTTCTCCCGGGTGCCTGATCACCGCCACCGATCTACTGCGCGACAGTTTCGACCGTCACTGCCGTGACACGCTCGCGGAGATCCGTGCAGTATTTGATGGGTCCCGGCGACACTGGCCGACCACGGAAAATTGTGACGACGGCGTGATCTCGGCGATTTTTAATTTTTTCAATGCGTCCGACCAGAAATGGCGCGAGACCTGCGAGCGGGTCATTAGGCAGAAGGGGCTCTCTCCGGCATATGCCAATGATGCCATGGATCACCTGGTAACCTATCAATACTGGGCCGTCGTCATGTTGCTATGGACGGCGAGCCCACTCGGCAGCGATCACGCCGATGGCCCGGCGCTCGTAATCGACGAGATCAACAGCAGAATGTGGGACGTGTTGAAGCTAGGGCATTTGGCCATCAAGGAGCGTGTCGAGCACCTGATTCGGTGGGGGTTTTTCACCGAGCAAACGATAAAGAAGCACAAGGCGGTCGGGCTGACGCCCGAGGCGGGCAGCGCGATCAGCAAGGGCCTGGCCGACACCAAACCGCTTCTTGCTGAGCTCTACGCGAAGCTCGCCCCGCGCCACGCGGGACTGGCTTCCGCTTGACCCGGCTGGGCTTTCCTCAGTACAGCCGGGTCTTGTAGCTCTCTGCCGTCAGCCGCTCCGACTCCTCGACCGAAATGCCACCGGTCTGGTCGGCGAGAATGTGTCCGAGAGACGGGAACTCCGAGCGCCGGAGGCGCTTCTCCGGGTTCCACAAATCGGAGCGGATCAGCGCCTTGCCGCAATGGAAGTAGATTTCCTCGGCGGTAACCAGGATGCCGCTGCGCGGCACCTTGCCGTTCACCGCAAGCGGCTCGAGCACCGCGGGATCGGTGGTGATGCGCGCGCGGCCATTGACCCGCAGCGTCTCGTTGATGCCCGGGACAAAGAAGATCAGTCCGACACCCGGCCGTACCAGCAGGTTGCCGATCGTATCGACCCGATTGTTGCCGAGCCGGTCGGGGATCAGCAGCGTCTCGTCGTCGAGCACGTGGACAAAGCCGGGGGCATCACCCTTTGGCGAGGCGTCGCAGCGGCCCGACGGATCCGACAAGGCGATGACGAGAAACGGTGAGCGTGCGATGAATGCACGGCAGTGTTTGTCGAACCGCGTCAGCTGCTTTTTCAGCGAGCGCTCGCTCGGCGCGCCGTATAGCTCGCGCAGCCGTTCCGGATTCTCGATCAGGTCCAACGTCGTTCTCCGTCAATGCACCGTCACTATGCCTGCCGCCCGGCAAACGCTCCAGGGCAAAGACGCGCTTTTGTTTTGGCTCCGGCTGCTGCTCCGGGTATCACTCCTGCGATGAGCGTCGCCGTTCGGCGCGAGGAGCGGCCCGAGGGCGGCCACCTCGTGCACTTTGTGATCGACAATGCCGGCAAGCTGAACAGCCTCAACCGGGCGCTGATGGCCGAGATCGTCGAGGCTGCCGGAAATCTCGTCGCGGACCCGCAGCTGCGGCTAGTAGTGCTGACCGGCGCGGGCGAGCGCGCCTTTGTCGGCGGCGCCGACATCGGCGAGATCGCGGCGCTCGATCGCGACAGCGCGCGCAGCTTCATCACCGCGGTCCATTACTGCTGCGACGCTTTCCGCCGCCTGCCGGTTCCGGTCATCGCCCGTATCGACGGCTACGCGCTCGGCGCTGGGCTTGAGCTTGCCTGTCCTTGTGATCTTCGCGTCGCCAGCGAGCGCTCGACGTTCGGGATGCCGGAGGTCCGGATCGGCATCCCCTCGGTCGTCGAGGCGGCGTTGTTGCCCAAGCTGATCGGCGCGGGTCGCGCCCGCCGGCTGTTGCTGACCGGCGAGACGATCGGCGCCGCCGAGGCCCTCGCCTGGGGTCTGGTTGATCTGGTGGCCCCGCCCGCGGCTCTCGACGAGGCGGTTGAGACCCTCGCGTGCCCGATCCTTGCCGTCGGCCCCAATGCAATCCGGCTGCAGAAATCTCTGATCCTCGAGTGGGAGGAGTTGCCGACAACAGCAGCGGTGGCGCGCGGCATTGACTGCTTCGTCAGCGCCTTCGAGACCGACGAGCCGGCGCGGATGGCGGGGGTGATGCTCGCCAAACTGCGGGCGCGCCGTGAGCCGCACGGCTGACGTCTTCGATGAACGCAAAGCGCCACCGCAAATCGCTGCGCCTTGCCGAAGGTTCGGATGACACGCCGCACTATCACGGTCACCGCGAGCGCTTGCGTCAGCGGCTCATCGACGCCGGCGCGAACAGTCTGCCCGATTACGAGCTGCTCGAGGTGATCCTGTTCGCCGCCAACCCGCGCACCGATATGAAGCCTCTGGCGAAGAGCCTGCTCGCGCGGTTCGGCGGCTTTGCTGAACTGTTGAGTGCCGAGCCCGACAGACTCGCGGATGCCGGCCTCGGGCTTGCCGGCATCGCCGCGCTCAAAGCCGTGCGCGAAGCAGCGCTGCGGGTGGTGCATTCGGAACTGCGTGAACGGCCGGTGGTCAATTCATCGGATAAGCTCATCGATTACTGCACCGCGCACATTGCGCACGGCCAGGTCGAGGAGTTTCACGTCTTGTTTCTCGACCGCAAGAACGCGCTGATCAAGCATGAGCGACAGCAGCGCGGCACGGTCGACCACACGCCAGTCTACACCCGCGAGGTCGTCAAGCGCGCCCTTGAGCTTGGCGCGTCGGCCTTGATCCTGGTGCACAACCATCCCTCGGGCGACCCGACACCCTCCAAGGCGGACATTGCCGTCACCAAGGACATCGTCAAGGCGGCCGGCCCGCTCGGGGTGGATGTGCACGATCACCTGATCATCGGCCGCGGCCGCCACGCGAGCCTGCGCGATCTCGGCCTGATATGAGGCTTTAGCGGCTCGCCCGTTCGAGGTTCAAATGCCGTTCGATGCGGCGGAGAGCTCGTAGAGCTTGCGGTCATGGCCGTAACGGTATGGGGAACCCGTGCCAATAGGTCATAAACGGCTGCGATCTCGGAGCCGCCGGCACTCTGGATTGATCGATTGCATACGGCGATAGGAGCTAGACCCGGCGGCTAGGCTACGCGGTCAAGTGCTGCGCGCGCGGCGGAAGCCAGGTCTTGCTTGCGATAAGGTTTGCCCAGCAGAGGCGTGACCGCGGAAAGGGACCCGATGTCGCCATTCAACCGCGCTTCCGAAAACCCCGAAGTAAAGATGACCCTAATCCCGGGCCAGCGCTGCCGGGCGCGCCGCGCCAGCTCGCGCCCGTTGATACCGCCCGGCATAACGACGTCGGTCAACAAAAGGTCGATGCTCTGTTGCTCCATTAACCGCAAACCGGCTACCGCATCCTCGGCCGCTAGGACGCGATAGCCCAGCTCCGCGAGCTGGCGCGTGACGACGCGTCGCAGGGCCGCGTTGTCTTCGACCACCAATACCGTCTCGCCTCGGCCATGTGCCAGCGGCACCACGGAGCTTTCCTCGTCAACCGATGCGTCCTCCGTCATGCGCGGCAGAAAGAGACGGAAGGTCGTACCGATTCCGGGCTCGCTATAGACACTGATATGACCGCCGGATTGCTTGATGAACCCGAAGACCATGCTGAGCCCGAGACCAGTGCCTTTATGGCGGCTCTTGGTCGTGAAAAACGGCTCGAAAATGCGATCGACGATCTCCTGCGTCATCCCGGATCCCGTGTCGCTTACCTCGACCATGACATAGCCGCCCGGTACGACCTCGCTGTGCTGGGCGGCGTAATCGTCATCTAGGCAGCGATTGCCGGTGACGACCATCAGGCGGCCGCCATCTGGCATAGCGTCCCGCGCGTTGGTGGCCAGATTGGTGAGGCTGGCCTCGAGCTGGGCCGGATCAACGACGACCGGCCACAGCTCAGGCGAGAGGTGGAGCGATATTTCAATGTCTTCGCCGAGCGTGCGGCTCAATAGCCGGGTGATCCCCTGCACCAGAGTGTTGACATCGACGCATTGCGGCTGCAGCGGCTGCTGGCGAGCAAAGGCGAGCAGCCGGCGCGTCAGATCGGCCCCGCGGAACGCGGCGTCGAGCGCCTCGCACATCAGCTCCTCGACGTCTGGATCATCATTTTTGAGATCGCGCAAGAGGTCGATATTTCCGATGATGACGCCGAGCATATTGTTGAAATCGTGCGCCATGCCGCCGGTCAGATTGCCGATCGCTTCCATCTTCTGCGCCTGATGGAGCTGCGCCTCCAGCTTGCTGCGCTCGAGCTGCTCTCGCTTTTCGCGGGTGAGGTCCCGCAGAATGCCGGTGAAATGGCGGTGTCCGCCGGCCCACCATTCGGCGATCGACAGCTGCGCAGGGAAGCTGCTCCCGTCTTTCCGGCAAACTTCGAGTTCGCGGACGCTCCACAAATAGCGAGCGGTATAGCGCTCGTGCTCCTCCCGCAGTTGCGGCGGCAACAGCACCCTCATGTTCCGGCCAATGACATCGGCGGACGAGTACCCGGTCATTCTCTCTGCGGCTTTGCTGAATTCGCGGATCGTGCCGTGTTGGTCGCTGACAATGATCGCGTCGACCGCAGTCTCGAATATGGCGCGATAGCGGTTCTCGCTCTCCTTCAGTTCCTGCTCCATGGCCGAGCGCTTTTTGTGCTCACGCCACAGGTATCCAAGTAGCATTGCAACGCTAAGGCCGAGCGCCAGCGAGGCGAGGCTGCAAGCCAATAGCAGGCCGGCTAGGAATTCGGGCGGGAACTCGGGCATCGTTCTTGATCCGATTTTTCCGGGTCGCGATGGATCGTAACCCTTGATTAACCTTTACACTTTGCTCCCTGAACGTCAGAAATCCGTCAAAAAATCAATTAAACACGGCATCCGCAAAGACTTATCTGTTAAAA
>Ga0306920_100008395_pt1 | contig 13703 bp, 11 predicted proteins | sample flu12Cox44000170_FD_204666 | JGI IMG/M metagenome (GOLD analysis project Ga0306920, IMG submission 204666) | Lab enrichment of tropical soil microbial communities from Luquillo Experimental Forest, Puerto Rico - flux4day.12C.oxic.44.000.170 (v2)... | ecosystem: Environmental > Terrestrial >... | reverse complement strand
CCTCCCTCTCCGAATTGCGCAGAGCGTCGCGGCGGGCTCGCGCCGACAGATCATTGACCAGCTGCTCCGCGGAGGCGAGGATTCCTTGCGCCAGGCGCAGCGCGTCGTCCGGCATAAAGGCGCGGGCGCGGACGGCGATCGTCCCGTTGGTGATGTCGTAGAACGCGTCGACCTGGCCTTTCCAATACCGGACCAGCTCCTCTATGGATATCGGGAGCTGCAGCCGGGCCACCCAGTCGGCTTCCGGCCGTGAAAACATTTCGCGCAGATCGAGTGTCTTGCCGAGATCCTCGATGACGTCGCGGCTGCCGAGGTATTGGACGAGAGCGTAAGAGTCCACCCCGATCGGCGAGGGCGCGACGCTTCCCTGCAGTATCCCGCTGATCTCGGCGCGGACAGGTTCGGCCGTGCGCAATGCAAAACGAAATTCTGCGACATACTGGTCTGCAGCAATGACGAAATAGTATGCGGCCGCCAAGGCCGCCGGGATGAGCACAACGACAATGAACGATAGGAGGCGAACCGGGGACCGTCGCTTAGGAGCGACTAAATTCCGTGCTTGAAGAACCGCAATTGCGCCACTGTCCTCAGCGGGTACCGGGAGCCCGGCGGCAATGGCGGGTCTGCCCGGCTGCGAGGAAACCGCGTGGCTCCAATTGACGGCGGGCTGCGTGAGGGTCGGCCGAGCCGACATCAGACGCGCTCCTGCAACAAGCGATGATATGACTCCAATGCGGTACTGATATCGTCGTGCAATGTCAGCTGGCCATCGGCGAGGACAGCACCCTTGTCACAATATTGCCGGATCGTATGAGGGTTATGCGTCACCAAAATAATGTCGGACCGCAGCATGCGTTGGCGAAAGGCCTCCGCGCATCGGCGGCGAAACCGCTGATCGCCGATCTCCGTAACCTCGTCGATCAAATAGATGTCGAAGTCGATCGCGAGGCACGTGGCGAAAGCCAGTCGCGCGCGCATCCCGGCCGAATACGTATTCACCGGCATCGCGAAATACTCGCCGAGCTCAGCAAACCCTTCGACATAGGCAATCGTAGGCCGGATCGCCGCGCCATATATGCGAGCAATGAAGGCGACGTTCTCTCGGCCGGAGAGAGCGCCGTGGAACGTACCGCCAAAGCCGAGGGGAAACGACACTCGAGCGAAGCGTCGGACAATGCCTTGGTCGGGCGGCTCGGAACCGGCGATGAGCCGAATCAAGGTCGATTTTCCTGCCCCGTTCGGCCCAAGAATCCCGAAATTGTGACCTGACTGAAAGACCACGCTGACCTCGTCGAGCACCGTCTTGCGACCGGCTCTCGTGCGGTACGATTTGCAAACCTGGTCGAGCGTGATCATAGCGGCTCATAAAGCCGGCGCTGTAGCCCGCGTTCGAGGCCTAGCCCCGCCAGCAATGTCGCGACTGCCGCCATCACCAGATAGGAGTGGTCGAGCCAGTGCGGCTCGTATTCGCGGAAAAAGCTCGAGCGGAACCAGTCGACTGCGTGCAATACCGGGTTCCACGTCAAAATGTCGCGGATCCACTCGGGCATCATTCCCGGCACATAGAAAATTCCGGAGCAGAAATACAAGAGGCGAGTCAACTGGGCCCAGATCTTGTCCCACGACTTCGCGAACGCATTGATCACGGCATTGAGGAAGCCGCAACCGCAGCCGAGCAACCAGACAACCAAGAGCGAGACCGAGACACCCGCAAATTCGTGCGGCATTGCGCCGAGCCCTAGCGCGCCGAAGCCCGCCAGCAGGATCACCGCAACCAACGTGTCAGTCAGCAGTTCAAGCAGACCGCGGGCCATCAGCACGTCAAAGGTGCCGACCAGGGGCAGCTGCAAGAGCGAGCCATTGCTCGCGATCGCGTAAGTCATACTGCTGCTGGTATGGACAAACACGTGATAGGGGATAATTCCGGTGTAATAGAAGATGAAGAATTCGTCGCCGATCGGCGGCCGGCCGCGCATCATCACCGCAAAAACGAGAGACAGCATCAGGATGTGCGCAATCGGCTCGAGCAATGCCCAACCATATCCGAGCTTGGAGTCGCCAAAACGGGTGCGGGTTTCCCGAATGACCAAGGCGTAAATCACCCGCCCCCGCGTCCGCAATGTCTCGAAAAATCCAGGGGGTGGTTGCGGTTCTCGGTGCGGTCGCGTTGCGCGCTCGCTGAGCACCACGTAGTCGCCTTCCACGGTCTCGAACCGCCGGTTCAATACCTGCAGAACAGCCTGCGCGTATTCTTCGTTCTCCGGCGCGTTGCGGATCAATTCGCCGCCAACAGCCAGCGCTTCGGTGAAGCGGCCGCTGTCGAAATAAACCGTGAGCTGAGAACGTTTGGCGTCGGGGTTAGATGGATCGAGCGCCGCCGCGCGACCGAACGCCTCGGCAGCTTCGTCAAGCCGCGCGAGCCGGTACAATAGGTTCGCCCGATGCAGGTGGTACTCCGCGATTTCCGGAGTGACCGCGACGGCCCGGTCGATCGCCTCGAGCGCGTCGGTTATCCGACCACGCAGCATGTGCGCCGCGGACAGCGATCGAAGCGCCACCTCGTCCTGGGGGTTCGTGTCGAGCGCCCCGCCGATAATGTCGACCGCCTCGTCAAACCGCCCGGTGCGAAGCAGCAGTTCGCCGGCATATAGCGTATTTTGTCGATCGCCCGGCGCCAAGGACAGGGCGTGCAGCGCGAGCGCCACGGCTTCTTCGGGCTCTTCCAAAGCCAATTTGAGGCTCGACATTTGCCGAAACACATTGCTGACTTCGGGCGCGAGAGCGGCCGCCCGCACCAAAAACTCGACAGCATCATGGTACCGTCCGGCCGTCTCACACAGCGAGGCGGCGTGGATGGCGAACTCAAAGGAATGCGGATCGAGGTCGCTGGCTCTCCCGGCATGAAATATCGCGCAATCAAGCTTCCCGCAGGCTGCCAGAGAGCCGCTAAGGTGACGGTGGCCTTCGCTCCATCGAGGTCGGGTTTGCAGCAACCTCTCATATGCCGCCGCAGCATCTTCGTGCCGGTCGCAATTGCTGAACACCCAGGCGCAGAGGTTGGTTGTATCTTCTTCCTCGGGCCGCAACTCGAAGGCGATGCGCGCGCATGCGACTGCATGCTCACGCCGCCCCTGGTGCAGCATGGCCTCACCGAGGCGGCAAAAGAAAACAGAGAATTGATCCTCGGAGAATTTGCGTCGCGCCAGATAAAGGCGGCAGGCTTCCACGAAGTCGGCGGCGGTGCCCAACGGTCGAGAGCCGGCCATCGCCTCTTCCAAAATTTCATCGAAGTTGGTCACTGTGCGATGCTCTCGGAGAAAGGCCCGCCGGTTACTAACAGTAAAGATTAAGAATTCGTTATCTAGAATGAAGCGACTTGCGTCAGAAAATCGTCATTCAGACGTCAAAAATCCGTCCATTCGCAAAGAATGTGGACCATCTACTGACGGAACGCGATCAATTTTATATTAATTTAATGATAACCACAGAGTATTCTTTAAGAAAATTGGAATCTTAAAAGCTGGGCGCACGATCTTAAGATTAAGATATGAAAATCAGAGCGTTTTACAGCACCGTCTCGCTCTTTCCTCGATGATCAGGCTGTGACAATCGCAACCGGGCGGCCGCCCTTTCTTGGCTGGCATCGGCGCGTCGACGACCTTACAGTACCCGCGAGAAAAGAAAGGAGAAGCGGTGATGGCGTTCGAATTCGGCATGTTTCATGAGTTTCAATGTCCGGCGGGCACCAGCCAGCCGGAGGCGTTCGCCGAGTCGTTCGAACAGGTGGAAGCCGCCGAGCGCTGGGGTCTCGATGCAATGTGGCTGGCAGAGATTCACGTCGCCCCCGAGCGGTCGGTCTGCGCCGCGCCGTTGACCATCGCCAGCGCCATTGCCGCACGCACCAAGCGCATGAAGATCGGCACCGGCGTCCAGGTCTTGCCGTTGTGCCATCCGCTGCGTCTCGCGGAGGAGGCGGCTACGGTCGATCAGATTAGCCATGGAAGGCTGATCTTTGGGGTCGGGCGCAGCGGCTTCCCGCGCACCTACGAAGCCTATGGCGTGCCCTATGGCGAAAGCCGCGAGCGCTTCTTCGAGACACTCGAGATTCTGAAGAAGGCGTGGACCGAGGACCCGTTCTCCTATTCCGGCAAGTACTACTCGTTCCAAAACGTCCGAGCGACGCCAAAGCCGTATCAAAAACCGTGGCCGGAGATCCGCATTGCCGCCAACAGCCCCGACACCTTTCCGGCGATCGGCAAGCTCGGCCACGGCGTGTTTGTCGCGGTTCGACTAGGCACGCTGTCCGAACTCGCCCCGAACATCAAGGCCTACCGCGAAGGGTGGAAGGCGGCGGGGCATCCGGGCAACGGCCAGGTCTTCTTGCGGGCGCCGGTCTATGTCGCCGAGACCGCTGCGCAGGCGCGTTCGGAGCCGGAGGAAAGCATCATGTACTTCTACCGGTACCTTGGCGAGCGGCTCGAGGATTCGGCGACCCGCGCTGGCGTACGCGCCATCGAGGATCGCGCAGCCCGGGGCCGCCGGTTGCAGACCATCACCTACGATGAGGCGTTGCGTGACAAGATCATCGTCGGCACGCCCGAGCAGGTCACCGACCGCTTGATGGGACTGAAGGAGGAACTTGGCTTGGACGGCATTCTGGCCGAGATGAATTGCGGCACTAAGATCCCGCACGACCGCGTGATGAAGTCCCTGCAGCTGCTCTGCGAGAAGGTGAAGCCGCAGTTTCATTGAGATCAACAGGGTCGTCCGCCCCCTCCTTTCGCCTGTAAAGCAAAAAAAGAGCCGGTGGGATCACCGGCTCATCAAAATTAACGATTGTTTGGTTGGATGTCGCGGCGGTCCTCTAGAAGAGTGCGAGACCTCCCAGGCCCGGGTGCCACTGCTTATGGACCTGCTCTTCAACCGAGAGGCCGGATGACGTTACCGGGGAATGCACCGTTCCTCTTTCGTTAGCCTTCGCATATACCGCGCGAACCAGATGATCGATTGTTGCCTTTTCCCGTACGTGCCGTCTTCTCGTGCGGCGTCGAGACGAGGTGGCTTTGGTCATTACTGACCCTCCCGATCTGTAGGCACTGTCTGTGGGCCCAGCATGCCGTGGGGGACGGTGGCTGGGGCCGAAGTGGGTGCGACAATCCAACCCACCTACGGCAAAAAAAAGGCAGATTCAGGCCCCGTCTGTCATATTATGATACATTCTGACAGGAGCAGTTACAAAATTAACCTAACCCGAAGTGACAGCACGGATCTGTCACCGTGCCAACAGCGCGGTTGGCCGCCAAACTCAGATAATTTATTTTTGCCGGACCAACAGCCGGGAGGTCCCGATGCAATACGGCCTGTTCACCATGCCCTCGCATCCGCCGGAGTGCGGCCTCTTCGCCGGTCATCGATGGGATCTGCAGACCTTGCGCTGGGCCGACGAGCTCGGCTTCAGCGAGGCTTGGATCGGCGAGCACCACACAGCGCCCTGGGAGCCTCATCCCTCGCCGGATCTGTTGATCGCACAATCCTTGATGGAAACGCGCAATATCCGGCTCGCGCCCGGCGGGTTCCTGCTGCCTTACCACCACCCGGCCGAGCTCGCGAACCGTGTCGCGATGCTCGACCACATGGCGCAGGGCCGGCTTAACTTCGGCGTGGCCGCCAGCGGTCTGCCGAGCGATTGGGCGATGTTCAACGTCGACGGCAACGCCGGGCAGCATCGGGAGATGACGCGCGAGGCGCTCGACATCATCCTCAAGCTGTGGACGGAGGAAACGCCGTTCGACTACGCCGGCAAGTACTGGAAGGTGACCAAAACTGACCTGATGCTGCGAACGTTGCGACCGCATCTCCGGCCGTTTCAAAAGCCCTATCCGCCGATCGGCGTCGCCGGAGTGAGCAAGGGTTCGGACACCCTGAAGCTCGCCGGCGAACACGGTTTCCTGCCGATGAGCCTCAATCTCAACCCCGGCTATGTCGCCAGTCATTGGGAGTCCGTGGAGGAAGGTGCCCGCCGGACCGGGCGCCGGCCGAGGCGCGCCGATTGGCGCCTCGTGCGCGAGATTTTCGTCGCCGACACCGACGCCGAGGCTTGGCGCTTGTCGGTCGAGGGAATGATGGGGCGGATGATGCGCGAGTATTTTCTCCCGCTGTTGACCGATGTCGGCGTCATCCAGTTCCTGAAGCACGACCCCGAAATCCCCGACAGCGACGTCACGCCGGAATATTGCGCCCGGCACAACTGGCTGATCGGCTCGCCAGCGACGGTCGTCGAAAAGATCGAGCGGATGTTCGAGGAGGTCGGCGGGTTCGGCGCGCTGCTGCTGTTCTGCTTCGACTACAGCGGGAACGCCGAGGCGTGGCACCAATCGATGCGGCTGCTTGCACGCGAAGTGATCCCGAAAGTCGCTCATTTGGTGCCGCGGGAGCCGGCGGCCGCAGCCTGACGCAAGGCACCGGTCTTATTCCGCCGGAGCCGGCAAAGCCTCTGCTGCGTTACGACTGCGGCCGATGAACAGCACCATCAGCGCGGCGATCAGGCAAAGCATGCCCGACAGCATAAATGCTTCGAGATAGGTGCCGCGGCTTGTCCTGATCACACCCGCGGCGAAAGCTGCTAATGCCGCCCCCAACTGGTGTGCGGCGGCGATCCAGCCAAACATGATCGGGCCGCGCTCGGTGCCGAATGCTTTGGTAGCGAGGCGCACGGTTGGCGGAATGGTCGCTATCCAGTCCAGGCCGTAAAAGATTGCGAACAGCGATAGACCGTAGAAGGAAAGGTCGAAGGCAAAGGGCAAGTAGAGCAGCGACAGTCCACGCAACCCATAATACCAGGCGAGGAGCCCGCGGTTGCTCCAGCGGTCGCTGAGCCAACCCGACAAAGTTGTCCCGACCAGGTCGAAGAGCCCCATAGCGGCCAACAGGCTGGCGCTCGTCACCTGCGGAATGCCGTGATCGAGGCAGGCGGGGATCAGGTGCGTGCCGATCAGGCCATTGGTCGACGCGCCGCAGATGAAAAAGGACCCGGCGAGCAACCAGAAATCGCGCGACCGCAAGCCGTCGCGCAAAGCAAAAAGGGCGGTCGCCGCGGGGTTGCCGCGCACCGCTGCAACAGGCTGAAGATCGTCGGCCGCCCCGTAGGGGGTGAGCCCGATATCGCGCGGCCGGTCGCGCATCAGCACAGCCACCACGGGGATCAGCGCCAGCGCGACCGCCGCTACGGTCAGTGACACCATGCGCCATCCGTGATTCTCGACGAGGCTCGCGAGCAGTGGGAGAAAGATCAGCTGGCCGGTTGCGGTGCTCGCCGTCAATATGCCGATGACGAGCCCGCGACGGGTCGTGAACCAGCGTGTTACGACAGTCGCCCCGAGCACCAAGGCGGTGGCTCCGCTGCCGATACCTACTACCCCTCCCCACAGCGCGACCAGCTGCCAGGGCCGGGTCATCAGCGGCGTCAGCGCAACCCCGGCCGCGATACAGGCGAGCGCGGCGAGCATCGTGCGGCGCAGGCCGAACCGGTCCATCACTGCCGCGGCGAACGGTCCGATCAGGCCATAGAGAAAGATGTTGAGCCCGATCGCGAACGAGATCGTCGCACGCGACCAGCCGAACTCGTTTTCGAGGGGCACGATCAGAACGCCGGGGGTTGCTCGCAACCCGGCGGCGACGAGCAAGGTCAGGAAAGTGACGCCGGCGACCACCCAGGCGTAATGCAGCTTTCTTTGCCTTGCCATCCGCTCTACCGTTCTCTATCTGCAGAGGATTGGCTCAAAGTGAGAGACAGGTCTGTCTCTGTCAAGCCAAGCGATCGCAGGGCAGGAACGCGAGATGAGCGAGGCGGAGGAGAAGAAACCGGCGCGGCAGCGCATTCTGGATACCGCCTCGGGGATGTTTTACCGCGATGGCGTTCGAGCGGTCGGGATCGATGCGATCATTGCCCGATCCGGTGTCGCGAAGATGAGCCTCTATCGCAATTTCCCGTCAAAGGATGCCCTCGTCACGGCCTGGCTCGAGGATCGCAACGCCTTTTTCTGGGGACGCTGGGAACGGGCCGAGGCCTCCCGCGCGGGCGATCCACGAGGCCAGCTTGAGGCGATCCTCGACATGGTTGCAGCGACCGTCTCACACCCGAAATGGCGCGGCTGCCCGTTCCTCAACACCGGCACCGAATTCCCCGAACCCGACCATCCGGCGCGCGCCGTCATCCTTGCCAATAAGCGCGCGGTCCGCGAGCGTTTGCGTGCGCTGGCCGATGCGGCCGGCGCCGGTGACCCCGACCTTCTCGCTCAGCAACTGCAACTGCTGATCGACGGCGCCTATGCGATCGGCCAGAGCCTCGGGCCCGACGGGCCGGCGAAAACCGTGGCCGCCGCCGGCCGGACGCTGATTACGTCGCAGACCACCGATCCAAAGACAAAGGAGCGCCCCAATGGCGACCATCCCTCTACCTGAGGGCCCTTCCCTCTACTGCGGCGTAGACGATTATCTCTGGCCATGGGAGAGGCCGACGCCGGTGTTGATGATGCACGGCTTCGCCCGCAACGCGGCGTTCTGGAACCGCTGGGTCCCACCGATTGCCGATAGCCGCCGCATCTTCCGACCTGATCTCCTCGGGTGTGGAAACTCCGACGCCCCCGTGCGGGACTACCGCTATACCCCAGAAAAAATCGGGGCGCAGATCCTCGCTGTATTCGATGCGCTTTCGCTGACCCGGGTCCATTGGGTCGGCGAATCCTCAGGCGGGATTATCGGGTTGTTGCTCGCCGCGGCACATCCCGAGCGCATCGCCAGCCTCGTCCTGTGCAACACCCCGACGCGTATTTCCGACGAGATCCGTGGGATCTACGCACTAGGCGAGGAAAGCACCGCCGCGGCTATCCGAGCGCACGGCACCGGCGGGTGGTGCCGGCAAACTCTGCGCTACCGGCTCGACCTCGAGCATGCGAGCGCGGATCTACAGGAATGGGTCATCGCCGAGATGGACAAGACGCGCCCCGACATCGCCGCCGGACTGCACGAATGCTTCGAGGCAGTCGATGTAAGGCCGCTTCTTACGGGGATCGAAGCTCCGGTGCTGCTGCTCAGCGGCGATAAGAGCCGGATTGCATCGGAGCAGCAGAAAATTTTCGCCGAAACTCTGCCGCACGGCCGCCTCGAGCTGTTCGCCGGATACGGGCACGGCGTCAACTTGCTCCAACCGGAACGATGTGCGCGCGCCGCCCTCGAATTCTGGCGGACGGTCGAAGAGGCGCAGCGGTGAAATTCGGAGTCTTGCAGTTCTTCAGCTGGCCGGAACGGCGGGTCGATCTGGCGACGGTCTATGCCCGCGCGCTCGAGCGCATCGAGATCATGGACCGCACCGGCTATGACGCGGTTTGGCTCGCCGAGCATCACTTCAGCAGCTTCAGCGTGTGCCCTTCGGTACATATGGTGGGGACCTTGGCCGCCGCCCGGACGAAGCGGCTGCGCATCGGCACCGCAGTGTCGCTCGCCCCATTCTATCATCCCTTGCGCCTCGCCGAGGAGGTGGCGCTGCTCGACGTATTGTCGGGCGGCCGCGTCAACTGGGGCGCGGGCCGCGGCTTCGCACGGGTCGAGTTCACCGCTTTTGGGGTGCCGCCCGAGGAAAGTGCGTCGCGCTTCCGCGAGGCCGTCGAGATCGTCCTAAGCGCCTGGACCGACGAGAAACTTCACTTCACCGGCCAACATTTCCGCTTTGACGACATTGAAGTATTGCCGAAGCCGGCTCAACGGCCGCACCCGCCGGTGTGGATGGCGGCGAGCTCGGAGGGGGCGATCGAATGGGCGGCGGGTCGCGGCTTCTCTATCCTGATGGATCCACACTCCTCGGCCCCCGAGATCGGCCAGAAAAGGCGGTACTATTCAGAGAAGCTGGCGGCGGCCGGGTTCTCGGATTCCAGCCGGGACATTCCGATCGCGCGATTGGTAGCGATCGCCGGCAACGCCGGCGAGGCCAAGGCTGTCGCGCGCAGCGGCGCCGAGTGGATACTCAATTCCTATTTGGGCGCGCAGCATCGACCGGTCATGCAAGGGTCGTTCACACCGGCTGGCGTCGATCCGGTCCAACGCTACCTCGATCAGGTAATCCTGCACGGCACACCCGACAAGGTCGGCGACGAGATCCTGCGATTGCGCGACGAGATCGGCCTCGACTATTTGCTCTGCGCGCCGCTCAGCCACCAGACCTTCACGCTGCTGACCGAAAAAGTCTTGCCTCGGGTTAGCTGAGCCTACTGGCAAAAGCAGGCTGGGGGCGCGCAGCGCGGCCGGGTTTGACCATCGGCCGGGTGGTCCGCGCCCGATTGGCAGATCGCCGATTTACCTTGCGGGCAGCTGATGCTGCAGCTACCGCAGTCATTGGCTTGGCTGCAGGACGCGCCCGAACCATTTGTCGTCGTCATCGACCGCTGAATAGTCGTGGTGCCGGCGAAACCCCCACCGGGCGAAGAAACCGCGACAGCCGCGGCGAGCACTGCGGCCGAGATCAATTTGCTCAATTTCATTTCAGGCCGCCCTGGCGTCTTCGCGGATCATTGCCGCACCCTTCTCGCCAATCATGATTGACGGTGCGTTGGTGTTGCCGGTCGTAACGGTTGGCATTACCGAGGCGTCGACGACGCGCAGTCCGGCGATACCTCGGACGCGCAGCCGCGAGTCGACGACCGCCATCGGGTCTTCGCCCATCCGGCAGGTGCCAACCGGGTGATGCAGGTTCATGCCGGCCCGGTGCATGAAATCGATGATCGCATCATCCGAGCTTGCGGTAGAGCCGGGCATCGTCTCGGCGGCGCTGTGGCGGGCGAGGGGCGGGGCCTCGAAGATCCTTCGGGCGTGTCGGGTGCCCGAAAGGAGCACCTGCTCGTCGCTCGCGGCCGACAGGTAACTCGGCCGGATCGCGGGAGGCTGCAGCGGGTCCACAGACCGCGCCATGATCGTGCCGCGGCTATCCGGGCGCACCGCGCAGACAACGATCGTCATGCCTGGCTCCCGCTCGAGGCGGCCGATCCCGTCGGGATCGTAGCTTCCCGGCGTGAACAGCAATTGCAGATCCGGGCTCGCCAGCCCTTCGCGGCTGCGGCAGAACACCATCGCCGTGGTGACGCCAAAGGTTAGGGCACCGCGGCCCGTAGCGGCGTAGCGCCCGATCTCCCGGGCCAGCCGCGCCCCGCGTGCCAGCTGGTTGACCGATATCTCATCCTTGGCGCGGTGCGTTACCCGCACCGCGAAATGGTCCGACAGGTTGGCGCCGACCCCGGGCAATTCATGGACGACCGCGACGCCAATCGATTGCAGATGGCCGCCCGGGCCGATGCCGGAAATTTGCAATAGATGCGGTGAGTTGACCGTGCCGCCGGAGACGATGACCTCCCGCGCCGCTTGCACACGGAGGTCACGGCCGTTCTGGCGGAACGCGACGCCCGTGCACCGGCTTCCGTCGAACAGCAGCCGGGTGGCGACGGCCTTGGTTTCGACGCGCAGGTTCTGGCGCCGCCGCGCTTCGGCCAGAAAAGTGCGTGCGGTGGACCCGCGGAACCGCCCCCGGCGCGTCATCTGCGAATAGCCGACCCCTTCCTGCACCGCACCGTTGTAATCGGGGGTGAAGGCGAACCCGGCTTGTTGCGCGGCTTCGACAAAGCGATGGGTCAGCGGCAGGACGGTGCGGTAATCCTCGACCAGCAGCGGACCACCCTTGCCGCGATATTCGGAGTTGCCCGACACATAATGTTCCGACTTCTTGAAATAGGGCAGGACGTCGACATAGCTCCAGCCGCGGCAACCCATCTGCGCCCAGCCGTCGTAGTCAGCCGGGTTGCCGCGGACATAGAGCATGCCGTTGATCGAGCTGGTGCCGCCCAGCACCCGGCCGCGCGGCCAATGCAACGACCTGTCGCCAGTGCCGTGCTCCTTCTCTGTGTAGTAATTCCAGTTAACCAGCGGATTGGCCCGCAGATGCAACGCGCCGGCGGGCACATGGATCATCGGATGCCAGTCGCTCGGGCCGGCTTCGAGCAACACGACTTGCGCACCGTCCTGGCTCAGCCTGTCGGCGAGCACACACCCCGCGGACCCCGCCCCGACGATGACGTAATCGGCATGCAGATCCGTCACTGCATCCTTCGACCTCGGCATTTCTCCCGTCCCCGGTTGTTCGGGCAGCCACAGGCTATCCGCCCGGAGACTTTGAAAACAAGAGGCCGATCACCCTGTTACGCTTGCCCGCCTTGCCGTGCTCGGCATCAGAGGGCTCGGATTATCGCGGTATCTGTCGGGGTAGAGTTCGATCGCGTGCCGCTGGCAGCGCACAGTCGCTGACATCTCGTCTCAGGGGAAGACGGTCCTACCAAGGGCTAGAATGGGTCGAGCGATCTGCGAACCAGTCATCGCGCCTGCGGCGCTAACCGGCAACAGGCCGGACACAGATCGTACCGGCTTAGCGCAGGGTAATCTGGCCCAGCTTGAGATGGACTCCACCAGGCTGAGGGCGAAGCTAGTGCTCAGACTCAGACAAACGATGCACTCTCCGTCATGGCCGGGCTTGTCCCGGCCATCAACGAACTGCGACACCCGTCTCGCGGTTTTCGTGGATGCCCGGCACAAGGCCGGGCATGACGACTAAGGCACCCCTGAATCACCTGGATGGCGTGGCGTTAACGCTGCGCCGGCTCAGTCGGCTGCTTCCGATCTCCTCCGGCCACCGCGACACAATTTCCGGCGAAGGGGAACACGAGCGGAAACCCGGCTACCGGCGGAAGCGGGGTACTGCTGCCATACTCGTAGAGGGTGACACCGCCCGGGGTGAGCTGATCAAAGTTATACTTGTGTCCACCGAAGATAAAATCTTTGCTTGCGACTAGGGTTTCGGTAATCGCCTGTTGACTAAATGACTGGAACAGGAGGACGAGGAACTCCGGCCTCATGAATTGTGCAATCGGATGGCCTGGGAATTTTTGACCGGCCGAAACGGAGTCCGGATTATTCCAGTTACCCTGAGGGTTAGGATTGTAATAAATATTGAAGCTGCCGGGGGGACCCAAAATGAGGGTGATGTCGCCGTTGCTCGGCAGTGATGTGTTCGTGAGCGTGTCAGAGCGAAATGTGAAAAACGCCGTACTCTCGCTGGGAATACCATTGAACAACGAATTCGATGCTCCTATCCCATTGATATCCGAGATGTAACCGGCAACTTGGGCGATCCCGTTGGCATCGAAATAAGCCCTCCGACGAAGTAGCACGAGACTGCTGACGACGGGATTTGTTGAGCTCTGGCCGCCGGAAGCCATCCTGCGAGCAAACTTGTAAATACCGAGATTAACAGCAGGTGTCGTTTCATTGTGACCTCCCAGTTACTCGCTGGGCGTGACCCTCACTCGGGTCTTTGCACTCCCTCGGGGCAGCGCCGTTCCGTCGCTCCTAACCGGGAATGGGGCGGAAGCAGACGGTCCCCTGATAGCGCAAGGTCAGCTGGCCCTTATTCTCATCGACTGCACCGAAGGCGGAAATGTTTCCCGTAGCGTCCTCGAACTTTCCGGTTCCGCCGGTAATATCAATTCCGCGGAGTTAATCCCCTACGAACAGCCCGGCCATGCTGGTTGACAGCAGGGTGAGGTCGGCATCCTTGAAGAAGATCGTATCGCCCGTATCCGTCACCCAATGGTGATGGTTATGCAGCACAT
>Ga0306920_100008393_pt1 | contig 13706 bp, 14 predicted proteins | sample flu12Cox44000170_FD_204666 | JGI IMG/M metagenome (GOLD analysis project Ga0306920, IMG submission 204666) | Lab enrichment of tropical soil microbial communities from Luquillo Experimental Forest, Puerto Rico - flux4day.12C.oxic.44.000.170 (v2)... | ecosystem: Environmental > Terrestrial >... | reverse complement strand
TTTCTAGCGTGTGAAGATCGATTCTCAGGAGCGGCATAGAAAGAAGTACTACTAAGACGAATGGGATCAGGGCGGGCACAAAAAGCGACTTATAGCTCCAAGTGCTGGGCGTGCCGAAGATAGAATCCAGTTTGAACACGAGGGCAACACTCACGCTGAAATTCCCAAGGGATCCCAAGTCCAGCGTCCGCCCGGGAGACTCCGCGTTTAGCCATGCGCGAAGGGGCAAGAACCGCACTCGTGTAACAATCAAGACTGCGATCAGCATCAGATATGGCGCGAAAGCCCGTACCCGTTCGTGGTGTTCGGATGACGGACCAATTTCCGCTGCGTTGCTAGCGTGGGGTGCCAACCCCAATTGACACTTTGCCATCAGAGCGGAAAGGCAGAGGCCAACTGCGCCACCGACCAATGATGGGAACTCGTAGTTGAAGCGGGACAAAACCAAGGACGGGAGAACACAGCTTAAAATGCTCAGATAAATGTATAGCAGGTTCCGGCGAATCTGGGCCCATCCCACCACGAAACGCAAGGCCATGATCGGCACGAACAGCGCAGCTACAGTGTGCACGAGGGCGCTCTTCCAGCTCACGAACAGAATCTCGGACGGGCTCAGCGGCACTTGGCTGAACCCAAACCACATCGGCGTGCCGACCGCACCAAAGGTAGCCGGCACCGAATTCATAACCAACGTGAGAATCGCCACGGGCACCGCTCCGAAGCCAAGGCCGACCAGCAGCGGGGCGGCAATTGCGGCGGGCGTTCCGAAACCACTGGAGCCTTCAATCATGAAGGGGAAGGCCCATCCGACGATCATTAATTGGGCAACTGGATTGGGGCTCGCTTCCTTAAGCCATTCGTCGATGATTCGTTCGGCTCCAGAACGCTGCATCGTTTTTGAAAGCAGGATCGCCCCCCAGATAATCGATATCGGGGTTAAGGCTGAAAGCGTCCCGTTCACAACCGTGGCGTTGACCAGGTTGGGGTCGAGTCGGGAGTGAACGAGAGCAAGAAGGTAGACTAGAGAAGCGGCGAGAGGCAGGCTTATATGGGAAGGCCAAGACTTCTTCTTGGTCATCACAAAGATGAGTAGGCCGATGGGCAGGATTGCCAGGAGAAAGTCCATAGCGACAACCGATGCCCGTGTTTAGGTCACCACCGAACCTTCGACGAATGATTCTTGGCCGCCCGAGGCTGAGATGTTTGCCACAGTGGTGCGGGCGATTTCGGTCAGTGCTTCGTCTGTAAGGAATGCTTGGTGTGAGGTAATCAGCACGTTTGGAAAGGTGAGTAACCGCGCCAGTTCGTCGTCGTGAAGCACGCCGCCGGAGAGGTCCTCGAAGAAAATGCCTTCCTCTTCCTCATAAACGTCGAGCCCCACACCTGCAAGGCGGCCGGACTTTAGCCCTTTAATCAATGCCTTCGTGTCCACCAACGCCCCTCGGCTTACATTGATGAGTATACTGCCAGGCTTCATCAATTCGATCGTCTCAGCACGAATAGTGTGCCTGGTTTCTGGGGTGAGCGGAGTGTGCAGCGAAATCACGTCGCTGTTCCGCAGCAACACGGAGGGAGCCTCGGCATATTCCACTCCGGTTTGTTTTGCCCATTCGTGGTTAGGGAACGGGTCATAGGCCAGCACTCTCATCCCAAACCCGCGAAGAATTTGTCCAGTCACGCGCCCGATCTTGCCCGTACCGACAATACCGGCAGTCTTGGCGTAGAGGTCGAAGCCCACAAGTCCGTTGAGCGAAAAGTTCAGCTCTCGCACGCGATTGAATGCGCGATGGATCTTGCGGTTCAACGTGAGCAGCAACGCTACAGCATGTTCAGCCACGGAATGCGGCGAATAGGCAGGGACTCGAGTGACGGTTATCTTCAGCTCCTTGGCCGATTCGACATCCACGTTATTAAACCCCGTACAGCGAAGAGCCACCAGTTCGACCCCTTGCCTAGCCAGCACTTCCAGACAAGGCCGATCCACCTGGTCATTGACAAATACGCAAACCACTCGGGCATTCTTCGCCGCGTACGCGGTGTCTTGTGTCAGCCGAAACTCGAGAAAGTGCCACTCGATACCATGGTCGGCTGAGGCCTGCTGCAGTGCCTCTCGGTCATAAGGCTTCGTGTCGAAGACAGCGGCGGTGATCACGGAAGCTGGATTCCAGGTCATTCGTCAGGGATTTCTTTTTTTCGGCGGCGTTCGACCGAATGGAGGTGTTGCACCATTGAACTGGATGATACCTTCGTGGCGCATCCCCAGTCGCTGGATGCATTTGTTCCTCGCCATCGACGTTCGGCTCGCAGTCGACGCTTGAAGCGGATATGAAGGAGGGTTAAGGCCGCCGTCTCACGAGTCACACCGTCGCGGGCACAGCCAGAAACCAGGAAAGAAATAACCGTCGGGTCCAGGCTGGATCGACCATTTGTAGCCACAGGAACGGCAATTCAGCACCAGGTTGTAGCCGGCGGCCGGTTCGTTTGGCTCAAATTCGGGCCCTGCCAGCATTAGGGTGAAAGACTGCTTTCGGGGCGGTTAAAAAAAACTCTTCCTGCACTTCCGCGCTCCCTATTTTACGATTCGTCGTGGACTCGAAGAGCATTACTATCTCAGCTTGATTTCACCCAACTTCCGTAGGCTTTCACCCTCTGGCGCTATCAGCCAGGCAGTCGGAGAGAACCTGGCGTTGACCCATGGGAGGCCACGACGATTTCGCTCGCCGTTCCGACAAAATGTTATGGATGAGACGCGGCCGGTGAGAATGATGAATGAAGAGCGCCTCCGAAGCAAATGAGTAGTTGCCGGGTCTTTCGGAGTGATGTCGATTGCGAGCGAGGCGGGATTCCAATTTGGGCGTACATCGGGCAACTATGCAGCAAAAGAGACGAAATCACCAGCTCTTGGCCGAGGAGGTTGAAACGAGCCATCGGCGGGGATGTGGTATCCACGCTATAAAAGGTTCTAAAATCCGTTGCCGATCCCTTAAGTGCGACAGACGCCGGTATGGTCGAGCGGCGGTGTCGGTATTGTGATCAGGTTTTCCAGCCATCCAGATTTCAGCCGCGGCAGGTGTCTGCAGCGGATCGGGGTGCCAGAAGCGGCGACGCACCGATTATCACCGCCAAAAGTTTGCCTCCGATCCCGAATACCGCCAAGTTTTCTGCCGTCGCGCGACACCGGAGGCATACAGCCCCTCCCTTGCAAACACTCAATTGACTGGGTATACCTGCTGGTCCTGGGATAGAAAATGAGCCACTGCCCCGCCTCATCGCATCAACCTGGAACAGCGGAGTTATCTGTCCATGCCGCGAGACTTCTCGCAAACAAAGCTATTGGACCGCCTAGTAGTTCCGCCGGGACGCAAGGTGATACTAGCCAAAGACTATGCGACAAGCTGGAAGGAGGGACGCGCTTTCGACAAGCGCCGCGCGGCACAGCGTCTTCACGAGGGCGTCCAGCTATTGGCGGAGTTCCAAAGCAAGCTGTATGCACAGAATCGGTATGCCTTGCTGGTCGCCCTACAGGCTATGGATGCGGCGGGAAAAGACGGGACCATCAAGCACGTGATGTCGGGTATCAATCCGCAGGGATGTAGAGTCACCAGTTTTAAGCCACCATCGGCCGAGGAACTCGACCACGACTATCTCTGGCGTCACGCAAAGGTTCTCCCTGAGCGTGGCCACATCGGTATTTTCAATCGCTCCTACTATGAGGAAGTGCTTGTCGTACGATTGCATCCGGAGTATTTGGAAAAACAGCAACTGCCGCATTCGGTCAAGGGCCCTAAGATCTGGCGGCGCCGTTTCGACCAAATCAACAACTTTGAGAAGTACCTGTCCGAGAATGGCATAGCCGTACTCAAGATCTTCCTAAACCTATCGAAGGAGCAGCAGAAACGGCGATTCCTGGCGCGCATTGATGAGGCGGAGAAGAACTGGAAATTTTCGCCCGCGGACGCCAAGAACCGGCTGCTATGGGATAAGTACATGGAAGCGTACGAGGACTGCTTCAATCACACCAGTACGACGTGGGCGCCGTGGTACATCGTACCCGCCGACCAGAAGCCTTACTGCCGCCTGCTGGTTGCCTTCCTGATCTATCAGAGCCTGGCGAAGATGAAGCTTGAGTATCCGAGCGTCAGCAAGGAGCGCCGGGCGGAGCTGCTGAAGATACGAAACCTTCTCGAGCACGAATGAGTCGCGATGGAATGCGCATTTCCTGGCACTGGGCAGGGGCGATGGCCAATCTTTCGAATAACCCTGGCATCAGCGTCGCCTGGGCCCAGTTCCTGTTCAATCTCGGGATGACTATCGTTGGTCTAGTGCTGATTCGAGTCCTTCACCGGCTCTCGAAGGTGCCTTAAAACGTCCTGGCCCTTTGGCGTACGAGCACCCGCACAACGGGCGTAGCCGATGATGCTTGGCATCAGACAGCCGTGACGAAGTTCCTTTCTGTCAGCCCCATCCGACGGATCAAGCCTTACGCTGCATGGTGCGCCCCTCATAATGCGTTTACAATTCGGAGAAGTCGGGCATCCGACAGACTCCAGAAAAAGACGACGCCAGGTCCTCTGAAAATCAACGTCTATTGTGTCATATCTGTCGGCTATCGCCAGTTTAGGCGTCGCGTTCTGATTTGGGGCGCCATCGCTCCCACCCCTCCAGGCGTGGCCTTGCATCCGTGTGATGGAACTCTCCCTCGCAATGTGTTCCGCGATGCGCCCGCATTGCGGAAAGGTGAATATTAGTCCAGGTGGGTTGGAATATCGACCGCTGTCCTGATGCCGCGGCTACGGCGGCGGAGACGTAGCGGCAAATGAGATAAGCAGCGGCTGGCGATACCCGAGCCTGGATGCACGGGGCCATCCTAGTTGCTGAAGCGGAATCCCAATAGTTTTCCTTCCGACGGCGCGGTCGCATATTACCGATATATGCCCCGGCTATCTCCGGGCGCTTCAGCTGCGGCAATCGCACAATCCGGGGCAATCAAGATTCTCGAGACGAAGAACTGATTACTACCCCAACCAACGAAGCCCTTCCGATTTTTCTAGAATTCCGAGGAGGGCAACCGATTAATAATCTCAAATATCGCAGGAGTCGTCGATTCCTGGTGAATGTGGAGTAGCCGCTCCTGTCCCTGTAGCCAGGTTGCTAGGCTCATCGGGAAGGCTTGCACTAGCTGCAAACGCCTCATCCTTTCTTTCGAGGTCGTTTGGGAACGAACGCGAGAAAGCGGCGGGGGTTGTCGACCGTGATCTGGTGCAGCACCTGGTCGGTTGCGCCGGCGGCTTTCAGTTTCGGGAGAAACACCGTCAACGTCTTGGCGTAGTCGCTCGAGGCGTCGGCAGAGAACATCAAATGGCTGGCAAAACCCGCTTCTATGAGCGCCATGACCATCGGCACCTGCTGTGCATCGTTGTTGCCACCCTGCCGGTCGAAACCGACAAACGCGCCGCGGCGGCAAATCGCTTTGTGTACGTACACGTTCGGATCGACCAGATTGCCGAGGTGTCCGATGACCACGCGATCCGGTTTGACGCCGGCGTCCTCGAGGATGTCGAGTTGTTCAAGCGCCGACTTGCCAGGAATTCCGGTGTGGGTGAAAATCGGGAGATTCGTCGCGACGTGCGCACTGCCGACAGCCCGGAAGACCTTGCGTTCGTCGGCGGTGATCTCGTCCCAGGAGCCGATTTCGCCAAACACGCCGAGAGTGTCGCTGTCCACTTGTTTAATGAGCGCCTTGTGGATTTGTTCTTCGCTCATGGCGGAGATTTCTTTGGGATAAAACGGTCCCGAGTAGAAGCCACCGCCGGCGACTATGGGGACGCCGGACTTCATCGAGACCTCACGGACAAAGTTGATGTCGCGTCCCATGTCGGGGTGTCCGGCATCGACAATGCAAGCGACGCCCGCGCTTTTGGTCTTAGCGACTTCCTCCGACATGAGGTCGATGTTGTGCATGATGTCCGGTGGCGGAGGCCCGCCGGCGCGGCCAGGGCCGGCACGCGGAGGGGCCGGCGGCAGCCCATTGGCGGCTCGCGCGGCGGCTACAGCGGCGGCAAATCTGGCGTAGAAATCCGGAGCGAGCTGCATGTGCTCATGGAACAGCGTCGCGCCACTGGCCAACTGCTCCGGCGCATAGTCTCGGAGGACGGTTCGGATAATCGCGTCCTTCGGAAATGTGGGCTCCTGGCCGAATGCGGCCCTCGGGACGGCAGCGGCCGCGCCGCCGATTCCCAACAATTCGAGAGCCTGGCGGCGAGTCCAAGCCTGAGAGCGAAACTTTGACATCGTGGGACTATTGTAGACGTTTCCGGGAAGGAGTGTGAGCGTTATCAGGGCTCAGCGCGGCGAGCAGATTACGCGATGACGATTATCTGTCCCAGAGTGCTCTTGACCGCGTTGTTCGGCGATGATCTGATCGTCATCAGCTCGGAATGAGCACTTTTCTTTGGAATCCGCAATACTCCAGAGTGATTCATCCTATTGTCTCGCCATAAGCGACCAAAGCGGCCGATTGCCGTCTCAACCACAATTGCGAGTTCTATCGTTTTTCGCAACCAGACATAGCAGCGGTTGCCCATGATGCCCACGCCATGCGACCGGAAGAATAACAGTCGAGGTACCGAAACGGGAAAAGAAGCCAGCCAAGGGTTTCGTGTACAAAGATCCGCCACGGCCGCCATAGAAATCAGGGTTTGACATACTCCAAAACGAACACCAAGGTCGTCGCCGTCGACCAGGTCCGCGAGCCTTCAGCAACCACTTCCAGTTCGTCGCCCGCGACTTGTCTATCCCCGGGCAGAGTAAGCGGCGGTTGCCTCTTGGGTACTGATGAAACCGTGGCAGAAGGGTGCGATCAGATGGAGATATCCGCCGTGTGCTAACACGCAAGCTTTTGGATCACCTGATCTGCATGCCGCACATATCCAAAGAACCGCATCACAAGGTGCACCGAAACACGCCGCAGCCAAACGGTGCTCCACCTGGGCTACCACATTCCCCCGAGTAGAGTAAACAGAAATCATCCTATCGGAGTCAACAAGGCGAACAACAGGGGATGCGCGCAACACTTTTTCAGCCAATTGATGGCCGGCGGGCATTGACCGCGGCACGCACTACGACTGGCTGAGAGACCCGGAATACCAGCCCATTTTGAGGCCGTTCAATTGCAAGCGGCCGATATGCTCGAGGATCTGGCGGTGCGATGAGCCCATCAGACCTCGAGAAACGAATCACGGTGGCCGACACGGAGAGGCGACGGCATCGCTGTTGGCGTTTCAGGCACTGACCTGTTCTTAGCAAGACGAAGGTCGTCGTGTTTTTGAAGCCGCTGCCGGTTTTGTACGCGATGTCTGGTGGCAAATGAGCACGGGCGCTGTCTGAACGAGGACGACGAATAGACAACGCGGTCGAGGCTGCTCTTGTGCAGGGCGGCCGTTCATTACTGAATTTCGGCGTCTATCTCGGCACGCGGCGAGCGGTCCTCAAGCCCGCCGAATGCGTCGACCGACCGATTTCATTCTTGGGCCGCCTGACCCGAAGGGTCAGCCGCCCACCTCCGATACACTCGCGATCTTCGATCTCGACGGCCTTCGATGCATGGCTTATAACGCGTTAGGCGCATCTGGTTACCAGGTTCTTGCGAAATGCTGGCGGGCCACGTATCTTGAATGTCACTGGCAAACCGGAGGATCTGTGGTACTCGTGTTGCCGATCACGACAGCGACGAGTGCGTTGCGGGTTGCCATGTGGAGGGCAAGAGCGGAACTCTACGGCAAGCTAACCGCTAACGGCCGTTGGTTTCCGTTTAGATGGTGTCCGCAAGCGCGGACAATCCATCTGCCAGTACGGCGACGCCCGTGGCTATCGACTCAGGCGAAGCATACTCGTCGGGACGGTGACTGACGCCGTTGCGGCACGGAATGAAGAGCATCGCAACCGGTGCAATCCTGGCCATGAAGAGCGAATCATGGTAGGCCCGGCTTACCATACGGCGGTGAGCAATACACCGTTGATCGCACGCCGAGGCTAAAGCCGCGAGCAGTTCGGGGGAGCAGTGGGCCGGGGGGTCGGAGTTCAGCAGTTGAGTCCGCACGCGAACGCCGCGCTGGAGCGCCACGCGCTCACAGGCGGTAGACAGCGCGGCGAGAACGCCATCGCGGCGGGCTTCGTCGATATCCCGCACGTCGACCTCGAGTTTTACACAGCTGGGGACGCTGTTGATGGCACCTGGGAAGACCTCACAAACCCCAGTAGTTCCGACCGTATCGATGGCTCCGGTGGCCTTTACGGCGGCTTCGAGCGCCAACGCAATTTCCGAGGCGGCCAGGAAGGCGTCGTGCCGATCCGGCATCAGAAGCGCGCCGGCATGGCCGCCGTCGCCTTCCAGTTCGATGCGTAGGCTCGCGGGAGCGGCTATGGCGGTCACCAGGCCGACCGGCACGCCTTCTTGTTCGAGCAACCGACCCTGTTCAATGTGGAGTTCCAAAAAGGCGGCATAATGACCCCAGTCGAGGCGCGCTGTGGAAAGCTGGCCTCGGCACCCGGCGGCTGTGCGCCATTCCCGCAAACGCTGGCCTTGTGAATCGCGAAGTGCCTCATCGGCGGCGCCGTCAAGCGACCCGCAGAGGATGCGGCTTCCCAGGCAACCGATGCCGAACCGAGTGGGCTCCTCGGCCGTGAACAGCACCAATTCGATTGAGCGGCGCGGACGAAATCCGGAATAGCGGAGCGCGCGGATGGCTTCCAAGCCACCGAGCACACCGACGGTTCCATCGTAGGGGCCGGCATGTGGAATTGCGTCTATATGGGAGCCGGTGGCGACGGCGGACAATTGGGGATCGCTGCCGGTCCAGCGGGCGAATGTATTGCCGACGGAGTCCTCGCGAATGGAAAGACCAGCTTCCAAACAGAGCCGCTTCACATATTCGCGCGCGCGGAGGTCCTCTTCCGAGAACACCACGCGCGTAACGGCCGGCGCGGGGACGGAGGAGAAAGTCGCCAAAATCTCGAGTTGAGCCGAAAGACGGGCCGAATTGATGTTCACATCCATCGAGCGAGGTTTCGAAAACAATCATCAAATAACGGCCAGCGGATGGCGATTCCAGTCTTTATAGATCAGGTATTTCGCGGGGATCTTGCCCAGAGCTCCGAACCATTGTGGACAATACGAAGCCATCCAAATGAAATCCCCCGCCGATACCGGGTACCAGCTCTCTCCGAGGCGGTACACGCCGCCACCGTCCAGCATCAACAGGCCGTGCTCCATGACGTGTATTTCGACCATCGCCAAGGCCGCGCCCGGCTGAAAGGTCATCGTGTTCACGGCAAAGTCAAAACCGATATCATCGGGCAGCAAGATACGAACGGCAAGGGCATCGTCACCCATAAGCGGCTGGCCAGGCATCGCGCTCTCCCGTCCCACGAGCATAGGAGGCGGGACTCTATCCAAGGGTTGATACGGCTTTTCAATTACGGCGGCGCGGGCCGCAGCGCGGGCGCGGATCGAGGCCGGGATCACCTGGGCGATATAGCAGTAATCGTTCGGGAGAAGAGTATTTTGTTGGGCGCCAGCGGTCAGAGTCAACTCCCCTTCCAGAACATAAACGAAACGTTGTGTACCGCCTGCGATGTCATAGGTACCGCCGGGCTCGAATTCGACCGTGTATTCGGTAAAACGCGCCCCCATGGCGGGGGAGACGTGCACCACGGCGTTGGCGTTTTGCATACCCGGCAACGGCGCGCGCACGAACGTGTCCGGGGTCAGCAGCAGATGGTCCGGCTGCCTGACGCTACGCGTGTGTCCCAGCCGGTGCATGGATGGCCTCCGTGGAGGGACGTGGCCGGACGAGACGGCCCCGGGCCAAGACCGTAGGCGTGCCGTCAAAAATCGTTTGGCCGCGAAGCAGTGTGCGGCGAACCACGCCACGGAAGCTCCTTCCGATATACGGGCTAATACGATGTCTCTGGTATAGGTCTTCCGCGTTGAGTGTAAATCCGGCTGTGAGATCGACCAGGGTCAGATCGGCGTCCATGCCGATTTCGATGGAGCCTTTGTTGGCAAGCTGAAACCGTTGGGCGGGCGCGGTGGCTGTCAGCCGTGCGATGCGTGGCAACGTCAACTGACGCCGGTGGTAGCCTTCTTCGAGAAGAGCCGGCAACGTGGATTGCACACCCGATATGCCGCCCCATACACGAAAGAAATCCGCGCATTCCTTCATGGCGGGGGGCGCTGGGGAGTGGTCGGATGCGACCATGTCGATGATGCCATCGAGGAGCGCGGCCCAGAGCGAGTCCACGACAGCTTTGGCGCGCAAGGGCGGGGCGCATTTGGCGACGGCGCCGAGGCGAAACAGATCATCCTCGGTGAAGCAAAGGTAGTGCGGACAGGTCTCGATGGTGACATCGACACCGCGGGCTCGGGCTTCGGCCGCCAGGAGCACACCCTTGCCTGAACTGACATGCACGATATGCAGCTTCGCCCCGGTTTCTCCAGCCAGCAGGGTTGCTCGTTGGATCGCCTCCAGTTCCGCCAGCACGGGCCGCGAGTCCAAATAGTCGCGAATGCTGGTGCGGCCTTGAGCGGTGGCACGGGCGGCGAGTATCTGGGTGATTTCTTGAGATTCGGCATGGACGGCAACGGGCAACCCGAGGCGGGCGGCTTCGCACATGCCTTCGTAGAGCGTGAGATCGTCAGCCCGGGGGAAGTCGCGGAGACCGGAATCGGCGAGGAACGCTTTGAAGCCGATAGCGCCCAATGCTGCGAGTTCGCCCAGAGAGTCGCGGTTTCCGGGAACCAGGCCACCCCAAAGAGCAAAATCGGTGAGGGAAGCACGCTCGAGCGCGGCCTGTTTTTCGCAGAATTCCTGCCGCCCGACGGTCGAGGGCGAGGAATTCAGCGGCATGTCAAACATCAAGGTGCCGCCACCAGCGGCCAGGGCGCGGCTCCCGGTCTCGGCTCCCTCCCACTCGGTACGGCCTGGTTCATTGAAATGGACATGCACGTCGATGAGGGCCGGCAGGACGACCAGGCCCCGAGCGTCAATTTCGCGCGCGCCACCCGGCAACTCGCCATCGATGGCTACGATGACTCCGTCTTCGACGCCGAGATCAGTGGAACGTACTCCGGCCGGCGTAACCACCGTTCCACCGCGAACTACCAACTCACGCATAGATCGATTCCGCCTCTTTCAGGAATTCGGCGCCGGCAGCGAGAGCCGAGGCGACATCTTCGGGCAAAACGCTTTCTTCTCTCTGGTGGCTGACTCCTCCGGGGCTGCGCAGGAACAACATCGCCGCGGGGCAGCTTCGCGCCATAATCATGGCGTCGTGGCCAGCGCCGCTTACCATGCGGTGAAGCGGAGATCCGGAGCGAGTGACAGCGCGCTCCAGGGCACATCTCAATTCCGGATCGAGCGGTATGGCGGGCTGATCGAGGCGCTGCTCCGAGTGGAAATCCAGCCCACGCCGCCGCGCGATCCGGTTCCCGGAATCCAGGAGCGAAGCCGCGGCCTCGGAACGAACTGAATCGAGCGCGTGGCGGAGATCCAAGGTGGCGTAAACAGAAGCGGGGATTACGTTAGAGGTTCCCGGGCGAACTTCCAATTGCCCCACGGTGGCGCGCAGGTCCGGGGCGGTGGCGGCTTCGCGTTCCACGCAACCGATCCATTCGGCCGCTCCCGCGAGCGCGTCGCGCCGACGCCCTCCTGGGGTGGTACCGGCGTGATTCGCCTGCCCGGTGAAGAGCAGCTCGAAACGGCTTTGGCCGGCGATGGAAGTGACAACCCCCAAAGGAAGATCGAGGTCCTCGAGGACCGCTCCCTGTTCGATGTGGAATTCCAGATAGCCCAGGGTCGCGGCCGGAAGTTTCGCGGCCGGCAAGCCGGCAGGATCGAGTCCGAAATCGCGAATCGCCTGCGCGACTGTTATCCCGGCCGAATCGAGGCGGTTCAACAGATCGGAATCTATGGTCCCCGCCACGGCGCGGCTGCCGATAAAGGGCACGCCAAAGCGGACACCTTCTTCCTCGGAGAAGGCAAGAACCTCAATAGCGAACGGCAGGGGGTGCTCGCCCAACGCTTTCACTAGAGCGATAGCCAGAACGACTCCAAGGACGCCATCGAAAGCGCCGGCGTCCGGCACGGTATCGATATGAGAACCGAGGTACAAGACGGCGCTGTCCGACATTGAACCCGGACGCAAGCCACGCAGATTGCCAGCGGCGTCCAGCCGTGGCGACATTCCCGCTGCCTCCATCCACTGCTCTAGAAGCCCGTGAACGCGATGCATTGGGGGAGACAGGAAGGTGCGGGTGATACATCCTGGTCGCTCGGTGTGGCTAGCCACCTCCCGGCAGCGGTGGATAACTTCATGGGCCTCATCGATCCAGTGCGTCATTAGGATCCCCGGTAGGTCGAGTAACCGTAGGGCGAAAGCAAAAGGGGTACGTGGCAGTTTCGAACGCCGTCGGAGAGACCGAAGCGGACGATGACTTCATCGAGGAAAGGCGGATCCGGGAGGTGCACGCCGATGGCGCGGAAATAGGCGCCCGCGCCGAAGATCAGTTCGTAGCAGCCGGCAGTCAGCCGGTCGCCAGAAAGGAGGGGTTCATCGGTTCGGCCATCGGCATTGGTGACGGCGGTCTTGAGGTGGCGCGAATTGCCTTCTTCCAGGATGGAGAGACGAATTTGCAACCCTGCGGCCGGCCTTCCCAGCGAGGTATCCAAGACGTGGGTCGACAAGTGTGCCATATCAGCGGCGCAAGCTGAGCCCAAGGCAGCCATAAGGCGGACGCGGGTCAGTATAGACTCCTCTTTGATCGCCCTGTTCCAACACAGTGTCCCAAGTGCGGTTGCTTGCTTCCAGGTCCACGGCTGCGACGCAGGGCAACTCCGACAGGATTCTAGTTCCCAATCGGTAGATCACCTGTTGAATGCTGCCGGACTCGAAGGATTGAAAGACGTCCAAAGCCAGAGAGCGGATGCTCGCGGCGGCCTGGCCCTCTGTGAAGCCCGCGGCAGGCGCCGCGTAGAACCACTCCAGATCAAGCCACACGTGGAGCGGCCGGTTAGCCACCTCGGGGAGTGTGGTGTACTGATCGCGAACAAAACCCTGGAACGCACTGCCTCCGAGGCGCACCAGTCGAAAACCTCGAATGCCCGACTTCACCTCGACGAAATTCAGCCGCTCACCGTCGCGGCACATTTCCACGCGCGCAGTCAACTTTTCCGGACCACCGGGCGTAAAGCTCACCCCACCCTGCGTGAGAGCCGAGTACGGGAGCTCTTCCGCGGAGACCTGGATCCCTTCCGTCTGCGGATAAGTCTGTAAGAATTTTTCCGCAAGAAGGCGGCAATATGATTCCAGATCGGTTCCGCGGAAATCGAGCGACTCTCGCTGGATGAAATTTTTCATCGAATCGGTGGCAATCAGGCCGGTGTTGTCGCCCTCGGTGTACGTCGGCCAAAAGGCGTCGCCATATAGCAGCATCTTCACCGACGCCGCAAAGATCGAGTCTTGTCCCGGCCCGACCGGCGTATTTCGCTCCAGACGGTAGACGGTGACATCACCTTTCCCATAGTAATTTCTCTTCCATCCGCTCGAAAATTGTTCCAACGAACTCTCCCTCATTCCGCGATGGCACTTTCGATTCGAAACCAGGCTATGCGAGAAACCTCCGTCAGCGCCTGGTGAAACTCTTCCTC
>Ga0306920_100008392_pt1 | contig 13706 bp, 10 predicted proteins | sample flu12Cox44000170_FD_204666 | JGI IMG/M metagenome (GOLD analysis project Ga0306920, IMG submission 204666) | Lab enrichment of tropical soil microbial communities from Luquillo Experimental Forest, Puerto Rico - flux4day.12C.oxic.44.000.170 (v2)... | ecosystem: Environmental > Terrestrial >... | reverse complement strand
GGCGCCGAACACGGCCGGGAAATACCCCGGCTGGATCCGGCCGAGCATGATGTTGGCGTCGGTGACGGTGAGCGGGCCGCCGCGGCGGTAGGCGGCCGGGCCGGGGTCCGCCCCGGCCGAGTCCGGGCCCACCCGGTACCGGCTGCCGTCGAAATGCAGCACGGAGCCGCCGCCCGCGGCGACGGTGTGGATGCTCAGCATCGGGGCCCGCATCCGGACCCCGCCGACCTGCGTTTCGTACTGCCGCTCGAGCTCGCCGGCGAAATGGGACACGTCGGTCGAGGTGCCGCCCATGTCGAACCCGATCACGCGGCCGAAACCCGCCGCCTGCGCGGTGCGGGCCATGCCGACGATCCCGCCCGCCGGCCCGGACAGGATCGCGTCCTTGCCCCGGAACAGCTGCGCGTCGGTGAGCCCGCCGCTGGATTGCATGAACTGCAGCCGTACCCCGCCGAGTTCGCTGGCGACCCGGTCCACGTAGCGGGCGATGATGGGCGACAGGTACGCGTCCACGACGGTGGTGTCGCCGCGGGAGACCAGCTTCATCAGCGGGCTGGTGGCGTGCGACTCCGACACCTGGGTGAACCCGATCGCGCGGGCGATCTCGCCGATCCGCGCCTCGTGCGCCGGGTAGCGGTAGCCGTGCATGCACACCACGGCCACCGACCGGAATCCCTCGGCGTAGGCGGCCCGCAGGTCGCGGCCGACGCGGTCGGTGTCCAGCGGCACGATGACCTCGCCGTGCGCGCTTACCCGCTCGCCCGCCTCGATCACCCGCGCGTACACCATTTCGGGCCTGATGATCTGGCGCGCGAAGATCGCGGGCCGGTCCTGGTAGGCGATCCGCAGCGCGTCAGCGAAGCCGGCCGTGATGACCAGGACGGTCGGCTCGCCCGTGCGTTCCAGCAGCGCATTCGTGGCCACCGTGGTGCCGAGGCGGACCGCGCCGATCCGTTCGGCCGGGATGGGGGCGCCGGGCGGGACGGACAGCAGGTGCCGGATACCGGCGACGGCCGGATCGGCGTAGCGGCCCGGGTTCTCCGACAGCAGCTTGTGAACGGCCAGCGTGCCGTCCGGGCGGCGGGCGACCACGTCGGTGAACGTCCCGCCCCGGTCGATCCAGAACTCCCAGCGCCCGTCCATCCAGTCCTCCTGATGGCCATCCTGCCGCCTGCCTGGCACGGACGGGAGCACCGCTGGGGGAAGGCGAGCTCCAGCGGGTCAGGGAGCCTTACCGGCATCCGGGCGGTACTTCTTCGGGGTCGGCTGTACGTAGCGGGTGATCGTCGCGGAGAGCCAGCTGGCGAGTTCGCGCGCGAATGATCGTACATTTGGCTTCTAGGGGCGACCCCTCTGGGAAGGAAAGCCGGCCATGGAAGTGCTCCCGATCGAGACGCCGGCGCTCGGCGACCGCAGCTACCTCGTGCATGACGGTGAGGCCGCCCTGGTCATCGACCCGCAGCGGGATACCGACCGGGTCACCGCGCTGGCCGCCGACGCCGGCGTGCGGATCACCCACGTCGCCGAGACGCACGTGCACAACGACTACGTCACCGGCGGCTTCGCGCTGGCCCGGGCGGCCCGCGCGTCCTACCTGGTCAATGTGGATGACCCCGTCGGCTTCGACCGCACCCCGGTCAGCGACGGCGACGCGGTGGAGGTCGGCGGGATGCGGGTCCGGGTGCTGGCCACCCCCGGGCACACCTACACCCATCTGGCCTACGTGGTGGAGGCCGGTGGCGATGTGGCCGGCGTCTTCACCGGCGGGTCATTGCTGTACGGCTCGACCGGCCGGACCGACCTGCTCGGCCCGGGCGCGACGCCGGCGCTCAGCCGCGCGCAGTGGGCCTCGGCGCACCGGCTCGCCCGCGAACTGCCCGATACCGCCCCGATCTTCCCCACCCACGGGTTCGGCAGCTTCTGCTCGGCCACCCAGTCGGCGGCCACCTCGTCCACGATCGGGCAGGAGAAGCTGGCCAACCCGGTGCTCACGCTGGACGAGCGGGCCTACGTGGAATCGCTGCTGGCCGGGCTGGACGCCTGGCCCGCCTACTACGCCCACATGGCCCCGGCCAACCTGGCCGGGCCCGCCGGCCCCGACCTGTCGCCGCCGCGGCCCGCCGACGCCGCCGAGCTCCGGCGGCGCATCGAGGCCGGTGAGTGGGTGGTCGACCTGCGTGACCGGATCGCCTTCGCGGCCGGCCACGTGCCGGGCACGTTCAGCATCCCGCTGGATCAGCGTTTTGCCACGTACCTGGGCTGGCTGATCCCCTGGGGAACGCCGCTGACGCTGCTGGGCGATTCCCCGGAGCAGATCGCGTGGGCCCAGCGGGAACTGGCCAGGATCGGGATCGACCGGCTCGCCGCGGCCGCCACCGGGCGGCCCGAGACCTGGGCCGGTGAGCGTGGCGTCGCCTCGATGCGGCTGGCCAAGTTCGGGGATCTGGCCGCCGCCATGGACGCCGGCGAGGGCCGCCCGGTCGTGCTCGACGTACGCCGCCGGCTGGAGTGGGTGGAGAGCCACATCGCGGGGGCGGTGCATATCCCGCTGCACGAGCTGCCGGGCAAGATCGCCGAGCTGCCGCCCGGCGACGTGTGGGTGCATTGCGAGAGCGGCTACCGCTCCACGGTGGCGGCCTCCATGCTCGCCGCGCGGGGCCGGCGGGTGGTCGGCATCGACGACGACTTCGCCAGCGCCGCGGCGGCCGGGCTTGCCCTGGAGCACTCCTGACGCCAGCGGTTCCGCTCAGCGCAGCGTGCCGGTGAGCCTGACGCAGCAGGTGCCCGGGTCGGCGTCGGGAACCGCCTTGACGCTGGTGGCGCCGAGGCCGTCGAGCAGCCCGCTCAGGTAGGCCTGATTGACCGCGCAGACCACGTCCCTGGCACGGTCGGCGAGCGGGTGGAACGGGCAGTTGCGCAGGCGCAGCTCCGTCGGGGCCTCCCGCTGCGGCTCGTACCCGCACTCGTCGAGGATCTCCCCGGCCACGGTCAGGGCACGCTCGGCTCCGAGCCGGCCCGGGCGCAGGCGCTCGCGGTGGCTGGCGCCGCGCTCGGCGCCCTTGACCCGGGCGGCCTGGGTGGCGGCCGACCGGGGATCTTCGCCCGAGGCCCCGGCCCGGACGGCGTCGATCAGGATGTCGGCCAGCACGTCGTAGTGGCGGGCCGGGATGCTGATGGCGACGTCCACACCGGACGGCTCGTAGGTCTTGGGCGTGCGCCCCACCCGGCGCGGTCCGAGGGGGGCGTCGTAGCGGGCCCGGAGCAGGCCGGCGCTGACCAGCTTGTCGAGGTGGAAGGCGGCCAGCTTGCGGGAGATCCCGGTACTGGCGGCCGCTTCCTCCCGGCTGACCGGCCGGTGCGCGGCGCGGACGATGGCGTACAGGCGCCATCGCATCTCCTCGCTGAGCACGGCCAGCGTGGCAAGTGAGGCATCGCGGGGGTCACTCATATCGCTCGCTCGGACCAAATTAACACTAACGGACGGGTCTGATAATTGGTGATTTATCAAGCTTGCTCTCCTTTTTGAGCTTTCAGTCAATAAAACCAGCGTAAATTGGCAGAATACAGCTGAACAGGATTAGCGGGTGGATGGCCTGTCCCCCACATCCGCCTGCCGGGCAAGCGCGCTCCAGCCAATAAGCCATCCATTGCTGGTAACGGCTGGGAACGCCGCGTGGTTCGCCGTTCGCTGGGCTAGCTGGGCAGAGGCTCACCTCAGGAGAGCGCTGCCGATGGAACACGACGGCCCGGAGGCGGGCCAGGAGAGCCCTGGGAGCCGAGGTCCGGGGTTCTAGTGGTGCGGGGTCTCCTGGGGCATCTCGTACCACCGGACCCGCTCGCCCACCTTCGCCCTGGCTTTCCAGCGCAAGCTCTTGGGAGCGGTCTCGGCGGCCTGGCCCAGCACGCCGAGTTGCTCGACGGCGTCATGCTTCCCGCTCGCGGGAAGCAGCCCCTGGCCATCACCGCTGGCCAGGGCGGTGATCCGGTCCAGGTTCAGGGTGACCGTCCGCCACCATCCCCAGTCGTTCCCGACGATCGGGCGAATCCGGTCGAGCCCGATGGTGCCCGGCTCGTCACCCTCACGGACGGGGTAGGCCGAACACAGGTACAGCACGTCCTGGGCGTCCTTCTCATTGAGCTCGACGATCTGGAGCTTGGTGAGCAAGAGATCGGTCAGGTCGAGGGTTACCGGCATCCGCCGGAGCCGGTCCTTGAACTCCACCGTGTGGCACATATGCAGCCGGTCCACCAGGACGTCCAGGGACCGGCCGGTCTCCGCCGACTGGAAGTACAGCTGCTTATGGCCGTAGAGCGCGTTGAAGGTCTTATCGCCGACATATCCGCGCCCGGTCAGGAACTGTGTCAGGGGCTTGCGATCGCTTGACCGGGTCGCGAGGTCGAGATCCTGGCCGCTGCCGCCCCGCGGCGGGAACTCGGGCGTCAGGTACTCGACCGCCAGGCCGCCGGCCATCCTGATCGTGATGCCCTCGTCCGCTGCAGCCTGGCAGATCCGCAGCGCCTCTTCGAGGGCGGTCGGCCCAGAATCGGTCACGTTCAGCCCTCCACCCGGAACGAGCGCTCCACCCCGTCGTCGCTGACGTCGATCAGGTACCCGCGGACCACACCCGAGCCCGCCTCGCTGCCCGGGTTGACACATAGCGTCGGGCCGATCTTCTTCTCCCCCGCGGACTCGTGGATGTGGCCGTGCAGGCTGAGCACCGGCCGCACCTGCTGCACCGCTTCCAGCACGCCCGTCGAGCCGACCGGGCCGCGCATCAGGTCGCCGGCCGAGGCCTGGAGCCTGAGGTTCTCGTCGAGTACCGGCGCGGTGTCCAGGCCGGACCCGTAGGGCGGGCAGTGGATCAGGAAGATCGTCCGTTTTGGATCTCTGGCCTGGTCGGCGAGCGAGTAGATCTCCTCGCGGAACGCGTCCTCGGAAACCTCGCGCGGGGTCTGCCATGGCGTCGGGCTGGACTTCCCCAGCCCGATGACCTGCAGGTCACCGGGGATGTCCACGATCGCGCCGTCGGCGTTCGTGCAGTACTGGCTGGCCGCCAGCGGCTCGTCGATGTCGTACGGGTCGTCGTTGCCTGGGATGAGGACGAGGGGGACCCCCGATCCGTCGAGCCGCTCGGCCGCCAGGTCCAGCCAGCTCTTGACCCGGGTCCGTATTTCCCGGCTGAACAGTGCGTCGAGCTTGGCCTGGTCGCCGCCCAGGGCGTCCACTTCTTCCTTGGTCGTCCGGAAGGCGTAATAACCCAGGCCGGCGACGTCGCGCTCCAGCGCCGCGAGTTCCTTCTCGTTCCTGGCTACCCGGCGCTGCCCGAGCAGGGTCGCTTCGTAGCGGTCGCCGCCGACCGCGACGATCGGGACCATCGCTTTGCCGGTGAGGTCGCCCGCGTAAAGGACCGCGTCCGCCTTGTAGACGTTCAGCCGGATGGCGTTGAGCATCTTCCGCCACGCCGGGTCGGAGGCATGAAAGTCCGACACGACGTACAGGCGGGTGCCACGGCGCTTCGACCGTTTCAGCAGCGGCATCTACCCAGCCTACGGGGTGCGGGAAAGGACCATGCCAGCTGCACGGCGGGCCGAATGCCTAATCGGGCGGCAGTTCCTTGTAGAGCAGTGACATCTCGTGGCCGGAGGCCCGGTTCTTGATGGCCACGATGATGTAGATGATCACGGCGACCGCGTACAGGGCGATGGTCAGGGTGATCCCGGTGTTGTTGAAGTAGGAGAGGACCCCGCCCTTGCCGGGCTTGAGAGCCGCGCCGACCGCGTCGGAGATCGGCTTGATGCCCGCGAACCAGTAGGTGAACACGGCGAAGGCCAGCCAGACCAGCCCGAACGCCCACAGCCAGTTCCGCCATGGCGCATTGCGGACCAGGTCGGGCCGGGTGAACCGGGACACTATCCCGTTCACCCCGGGCAGGACCCAGCTGAACAGCGCCATCAGGATGCTGAACCAGATCGTGGACACCAGGTTCAGCTTCCCGTCGGGCGGTGCGATGGACTTCGGCAGCAGCGCGAAGTTCTGCAGGATCGCGAGCACCACGCAGATGCCGACGGCGGTGAGGATCGCGTTCAGCGGGGCGCGCAGCCGCTCGTTGACCTCGCCGAACCACTTCGGCACCTGCCGGTCCAGGCTCCACGCGAGTGAGATCCGGCTGATCAGGCTGATATAGACCGGGCACAGCAGGAACGGCCAGAGCGTGGCGGCGATGCTGACGAACAGCCAGATCGGCCACAGCCCGGGACGGGAGACGGCGGAGGCGAGCGGCAGCGCGGTCGCCTGCCCGAACGGCGTCTTCAGGCCGGACCAGTAGTTGATGCCCCAGCCCAGCATGTTCCTCGTGCCCAGGCGGTCGCTGAGGGAGTCCACGTAGAACGAGTTCATGACCACGGCGAAGAACAGCGCGCCCAGCACGCCGATCAGGATGCCGCGCTTGATGTTCCCCCTGACCTCACCGGCGATGTAGGCGGAGTACTGGAAGCCGATGTACTGGAACAGAACCACGCTCATGATGAACGGCAGCACGGCCGTGCTCCAGCTGAAGCCGTGCCCCACCACGCCGCCGGTGACCGCGGCCTTCTGCAGCGCCGCTGCGGTCATGCCCCCGTACTTCGGCAGGTTGGCCTCGAAGCTGGCGCGGTGGACGAACAGCAGCCCGGCGACCCACATGACGACCCACGACAGCAGACCGAGCGCCCCGAGGCCGGTGACGATGCGGTGGAACCGGCGGGTCGGCTGGATCACCACCAGCAGGATCAGCAGGATCACCACCAGCGCGGCGATCATCCCGGGCCAGCCGGTGACGCTGCCGCCCGAGGTGAACCAGCCGTTCGCGCGCTGGAAAAAGCCCACCCCGGTGCCGATCCCGATGATGTCGCCGCTGATCTGCGTGTTGTGCAGCACGATCGGTATCTCGAACGCGATCACCGCGAGCGAGGCAAAGACCAGAGTGAATGACTCGACCCAGGCGAAGAAGGGCCCGACCCCGGGGATCAGCCGGCTGGTGAAGACGTAGTCACCCCCGGACCGGGGCATCACGGTCGCGAGCGAGGCGAAGATGAGGCCGAGGAAGACACAGCAGGCCCCGACCAGGATGGCCGTCAGGCCGTAGCTGGTGAAAAACCCCACCTTCCCAATCGGCTGGAAGGCGAGGGTGTAGAACACCGGCGCCCACGCCACCGTGATGCCGATGAAGGCTGCGGTGTTGTAGAAGAGGGCGTTCCGGACGCTGACCTCGCGGACCAGCCCGGAGGACTGCCGGACGAACAGAGCCCGGCCGCCGGTGGGAGCTGCAGTCGTATCCGCCATCCCAGCCTCCCTGATGAGATAGGCCATCCTGACTGGTTTGTAAGGCCCCGTACGATGCTAGCGTCGCGCGGCACATCAACCTAGGCCCAAAGTGGGCGTGCCCTGCAACCTCCTCGCGCGAACACGGACGCGATGCGCGAAGGGGCGTCGTCAGGAGACGATGTCCTTGCGGCGGAAGTGGCGGAACGCCAGCGCGAACAGGACCAGCGCGTAGGACACCGACACCGCGGCGCCCTCGACCATCCCGCCCCACGAGAGCTGCGCGGAGAACGCGTCCAGCCAGGCGAACTGCCAGTGCGACGGCAGGATCTCCCGCCAGGAACCGAGCGCGGTCACCGCGTCGAGGATGTTGCTGACGATGACCAGCCCCACCGCGCCGCCCACCGCACCCAGGGGCGAGTCCGTGCTGACCGAGAGCAGGAACGCGAGCCCGGCCACCACCAGCAGGGTGATCATGACGTAGACCAGGGCGATTCCGGTCCGGGCCAGCGCCGTGCCGTACGGGAGCTCGATCTGGGTGGCGGGCAGCCGGAGCGGGTGCCAGCCGAACACCACCGTGCCCGCCAGCAGCGACATCGCCGGGAAGGTGACCACGGCGACGGCCGCGTAGCCGAGCGCGACGATCATCTTCTGGCGCAGCAGCCGGGCCCGCGGCACCGGCGCGGCCAGCAGGTAGCGCAGCGACGACCAGCTGGCTTCGCTGGCGATCGTGTCGCCGCAGAACAGCGCGACGGCCACCACCAGCAGGAAACCGGCCGAGGCGAAGAAGCTGAACGCGGCGAAGTTGAGCCCGCCGTCGGTGGCGAGGTCGACCAGCCCGGGCGGGCCGCTGCCCGGCTGCGCCGGGCCGCCGAGCTCGAACGCGCCGACCAGGATCCACGGCAGAACCAGCAGGATGAGGAAGGCCACCATGGTCCGGCGCCGGCGGAGCTGGCGGATGACCTCCACCCGCAACGGCAGCGTCCGGCGCGGGTCGTAGCCGGGGGCGGCCAGGGCGCCAGGGCCGGGAGCGCCAGCGGCCGGGGTGGCGGGTCCCGGCCCGGCCGGGCTCACGCCGGCCGTCACGGCGCACCGCCCTGGCTGCCGACCAGATCGCTGCCGCCCGGCGGGCCGAGGCCGTCGCCGCCGGGCGCGCCGCCGCTGCCCGGGGCGGCGATGAGCGCCAGGAAGGCGTCCTCCAGGCGGCGGCTCGGGCCGACGCGTTCCACCGGCACACCGGCCCCGACCAGCGCCGCGACCACCGCGGAGGGCGGCACGCCGTCGTGGCGCACCAGCACCCCATCCGGGTGCGACTCCGCTCCCTCGATCCCTTCCACCGCGCGCAGGACGGCGACGGCGTGCTCCGGCTCCGGCGTCCCGACCATGAGCGCGCCAGCATCGCCGATGATCTCCGCGACCGGCCCGGCCGCGAGCCGGCGGCCCTCGTGCATGACGACCACATGGGTGCAGGTCTGCTCGACCTCGCCGAGCAGGTGGCTGGAGAGGATCACGGTCTTGCCAGCGGCCGCGTAGGCCAGCAGGACATCGCGCATCTCCCTGATTTGCGGCGGGTCCAGGCCGTTCATCGGCTCGTCGAGCACCAGCAGGTCCGGCATGCCCAGCATGGCCTGGGCGATGGCGAGCCGCTGGCACATGCCGCGCGAGTACGCCCGCACCTTCCGGTCGATGGCCGCGCCGAGGCCGGCCACCTCCAGCGCCTCGGCCAGGTGGGAGCCGTCGGCGGGGCGGCCGGTCGCCCGCCAGTACAGGTCGAGGTTGGCCCGCCCGGACAGGTGCGGCAGGAAGCCCGGGCCCTCCACGAACGAGCCGAGCCGGGACAGCGCGGGCGACCCCGGGTGCACCCGGCGGCCGAAGATCGTGATCGTGCCGGCCTGCGGATAAAGCAGCCCCATCAGGGCGCGCAGCGTGGTGGTCTTGCCTGCCCCGTTGGGCCCGAGCAGGCCGAGGATCTGGCCGCGTTCCACCCGCAGCGACAGGTCGTCCACCGCAAGCTGGCCGTCCCGGAAGCGCTTGGTCAGCCCGGTGATCTCCAGGGGCACGTCGGCCAGCTCAGGCACGAAGTCGCCGCGGCTGCGGCGGCGCCCGAGGGCCAGGATGAGCGCGGCCGCTACCAGCGCGGCGGCTGGCGCCGCCCAGACCCACCAGGGGGCGCCGCTGTTGACGACGGTCAGGGCCGGGTCGGACGGCACGGTCACTCCCGGCCCGGCCAGCGCCACCCGGTAGATGGCGGGCGAGGACGAGGTGGCGTAGGCGTAGTCGGTGGTGGTCAGCACGAGCCGGAGCCGGTGCCCGGCGGAGAAGTCGTGGTCAATCGCGGGCAGCGCGATGGTGACCACCCGGCCGGCCTGCGCCCCGGCGACCCGCACCGGCGACACCAGCTGGTTGGGCAGGGTGGCGTTGCCGGCCTGGTCCACGTCGTAGATCTTGGCGAACAGCGTCACCTCGGGCGCGCCGGAGACGGCGACCCTGACCGTGGGGGACCCGGTCAGCTGGATCGGGCTGGCCAGCGGCGCCGAGGTGAAGGCCGCGCTCTGGCCTGGCATGTCGAAGGTGAGGCCGGCCGGGCCGAGCGGGCCGAGGCCCGGGAAGACGGAGATCGAGGCGGGCGCCCCCCCGGCCGGGCTGACGACCACCTGGGGGGGCCCGGCCAGCCGCACCAGGGTCCGCCTGATGCCGTCCAGGCCTGGGTAACTGGGGGCGGTGGCGATGCCGAGCGACGCCTGGTCGCTGGACGGGTCGAAGCCGAGCACCCGGGTCACCGCGAACGGTGGCTGGCCCGTGCCAGCGCTGGCCGGCGGATGGCCGGGCGCCAGCCACCGGCGCAGCCACTGCGTGGTCAGCGATTCCACCCGGGCGGTTTCCTGGTCGCCTCCGTCGTGCCCACCGGCGAACCACACCATGTCCACCGGGGCGCCGTTGCGGTGGATCGCCCGGTAGTTGGCATCGGCCTGGTCGAGCCCGAAGAGCGAGTCGTTCTCGCCCTGGATGAGCAGCGTCGGGGCGCGCATCCGGCCTGCCACGCTCGCCGGGCTGGAATGCAGGAGGAGCGAGTTGCCCTGCGGGGTGGGCCGTCCGGCGGCCGCGATCTGCTGGTAGATGGCGCAGATCTGGGGCTGGAAACGGCCGCACAGGGCCGACCGGCCGGCCGCGCCGGGCGGGAGCGCCGCCCCGGCTCCGCCCTGGCCCTGCCCGGTCCCCGGCGCTGATCCGCCGCCCTGGCCCGGCCCGGCCGCCTGCCCGGGCGCGCTGCCCTGAGCCGTTGCCCCGAAGCCCACCGAGCCCTGGGTGAAGAGCAGGCCCGCCCACTGCCGCTTGAACACCCCGTTGGCCTGCCCGCTCCCCGCGGCGTTCGGGAACAGCGCGGTGGCCAGGTTGTTCCAGGTGCTCTGGGCGACGACGGCGTCGATCCGGTGGTCGTAGGCGGCGGCGAGGAGTGATATCCCGCCGCCGTAGGAGGCGCCGGTGATCCCCACCCGCGGATCGCCCGGGTGGTCGAGCAGTATCCGGGGCTGGCGGGCGAGCCAGGTGACGAGCTGCTCGACGTCCTTGACCTCGTAGTCGGGCGAGTCCAGCCCGATCTGCCCGGTCGAGGTGCCGAACCCCCGCGCGGACCAGGTCAGGACGGCGAACCCGGCCCGGGCCAGGTCTTCGGCCTGCGGGCGGACCGCGTCCTTGGTCTCCCCGAATCCGTGCGCCAGCAGCACGGCCGGAACCTTGCCGCTCCCCGGCGGCAGGAAGAAACTGGCGTCGATCACGACGTGCTGGTCGCCACGCGGCCCGTCCACCACGGGGATGCGCAGGTTGCGTATGGTCAGCGGCGCGGGCCTGGTGAGCGCCACCGCGAGCGCGACGCCGGCCGCGACCAGCGCGACGGCGGCCACGACCGCGACGATGACCTTCGCTCGCGAGAGCCGGCGCAGACCCATGAAAGGACGCTAGCAATGACGGCGGGATGCTCCGCCCCGGCTTAGCAGATCACAGAGCGCTCACCTGGAGGCCGCGCTAAGCGAGGGCCAGCTCGTCCAGCAGTATCTCGACGCGGTCGCGGATGGCGTCACGGATGGGCCGGACGGCGTCGATGCTCAGGCCTGCGGGGTCGGGGAGATCCCAGTCCTCGTAGCGTTTGCCGGGGTAGATGGGGCATGCGTCGCCGCAGCCCATGGTGATCACGACGTCGGCGGCCTGCACCTTTTCTGTGGTCAGCGGCTTGGGGAACTCGCGGGAGATGTCGAGGCCGATCTCGGCCATGGCCTGGACCACGGCGGGGTTGAGCTGGCCGGCAGGTTGGGATCCGGCCGAGGTCACCCGCACGCGCCCGGCCGCCTGGTGGTCGAGCAGGGCGGCGGCCATCTGGGATCGCCCGGCGTTGTGGGTGCAGACGAACAGTACCTCGGGGATGTCGGCCATGCGGGGTGTCCTTTCGGGACTAACCAGCGAGCTGGGCTGGCGGTTCGGCGCGGGCCCGGCTGGGCCGGGCCGGGTAGACGACGACGGCCAGGCCGGCGCCGATCGCGCCGCCGATGATCTGGGCGGCGATGAACGCGGGCGCCGATGCGGGGGCGATCCCGGCATAGCTGTCAGTGAGGGTCCGGCCGATGGTGACGGCGGGGTTGGCGAAGGAGGCGGAGGCGGTGAACCAGTACGCGGCCCCGATCCAGGCGGCGACCGCCCACGCCACATGCTGGACCCGGCCGGTCCGGACCAGGGCGACGATGACAAACAGCAGCCCGGCCGTCGCGACGACCTCGCTGAGCAGGATCCCCGTGCCGCCGCGGTGATGGTGCGAAGGGCTGAGGAAGGGTTCGGCGAACATGGCATCGGCCAGCGCGGCCCCGGCGATCGCCCCGGCTATCTGGCAGGCGATAACGGCGGCGGCCTGGCCGAGGCCGTAGCGGCGCGGGGTGCGGCGGCCGAGAAGCCAGTCGGCTGCGGTGACGACCGGGTTGAAGTGGGCTCCGCTGGCCGGGATGAAGATCACGATGAGCACGGCCAGGCCGAGCGCGGTCACCAGCGAGTTGACCAGCAGCCGCAGCGCGCCGTCGGTGGTCAGCCGGGTGGCGGCGATGCCCGACCCGACGACGACCGCGACGAGCAGACCGGTGCCGGTGAACTCGGCCAGCAGCCGCCTGCCCACCGCAGCATTCACGTGGCGGCGGGCTTGACGGCCCGGATGATCGCCGAATGCATCCCCGGAGCTGCCTCGTTCGTGAAGGTCACCGACGCACCGGCGAACCCGGCGGCGGTGAGCCCATCGAGGTACTCGCGGCGGGACAGGGCGCCCGCGATGCAGCCGACGTAGGAGCCAGCCGCGGCACGGTCGGCGGGCGACAGGTGGTCCTCGGCGACCACGTCGGTGATGCCGATCCGCCCGCCCGGGGCCAGGACGCGGAACATCTCGGTCAGCACCGCGGGTTTGTCGGTGGACAGGTTGATCACGCAGTTGGAGATCACCACGTCCACTGCCGCGTCGGGCAGAGGCAGGGCCTCGATCTCGCCCTTGAGGAATTCAACGTTGCTCGCGCCTGCTTTGGCCGCGTTCTGGCGGGCCAACTGGAGCATGTCGTCGGTCATGTCCACCCCGTAGGCGAACCCGGACGGGCCGACCCGGCGGGCTGACAGCAGCACGTCGATGCCGCCGCCCGAGCCCAGGTCCAGTACCCGCTCTCCTTCGTTCAGATCCGCTACAGCGATCGGATTGCCGCAGCCCAGGCTGGCCAGGATCGCCTCCTCGGGCAGGCCATCGGTCTCCCCTTCGCGATAGAGATCCTCGCTAAAGCCACCGACCGCCCCCGCCGCCGACCCAGCGCCGCAGCACGAGTCCGTGGCTGAGCTACCACAGCACGAGCCCGTGGCAGAAATCTCTACGCTCTGGGCGGTGACGCCCGGCCTGGGCTCCAGCACCGCGCGGGCCGCCGCGGCGTACCGGGAACGGACCTGCTCGCGCAGGTCGGTGTTGGTCTGGTCGCTCATCCCGATCACCCCGAGGCATAGATGACTGTCGATGCCAACCCTGCCCGAGAGATAGACAGTTGTCAATGTCTGCCGCATACTGGTCGGGTGACCACCTCAGCCGCCGTCCAGGATCGGCCCCTCCTCCCGCTGGCCGAGGAGTGCTGCACACCGCTGCTGCGCCAGCCGATCACAGCCCGCCAGGCCGCCGACCTCGCCCGCATGTTCAAAGCCCTGGCCGATCCCACCCGGCTGCGGCTGGTCTCGATGGTCGCTGCGCACGAGGGCGGCGAGGCCTGCGTCTGCGAGCTGACCGAACCACTGGGCCTGACCCAGCCGACCATCTCCCACCACCTCAAGATCCTCGTGGACGCCGGGATCTTCTCCCGCGACAAGCGCGGCGTCTGGGCCTACTACGCGCTCGTCCTCTCGGCCC
>Ga0306920_100008390_pt1 | contig 13707 bp, 17 predicted proteins | sample flu12Cox44000170_FD_204666 | JGI IMG/M metagenome (GOLD analysis project Ga0306920, IMG submission 204666) | Lab enrichment of tropical soil microbial communities from Luquillo Experimental Forest, Puerto Rico - flux4day.12C.oxic.44.000.170 (v2)... | ecosystem: Environmental > Terrestrial >... | reverse complement strand
CTCGAAGCGCTCGGAGAAACGATGCGTGACCGAATGGGCTGCTTGGGCCTCGGGGCTCACTTCGACGGCCCACGCGGCGCCGCCACCCTCGAGGTACGCCGTCTCAATCGAATCGGTCAGCCGCTGCTGCTGGCCGTTGTCGGCATGAGCGCCGGGCCCGTCCAGCTGCACGCGATCGACGACGACCCTGAGCACCGACCGGTCCGCCAGCGCTGCGGGATTGACGTCGTCGAACGCCGCCGCCCGGCCATCGACGAGCAGGCGCGCGAATCCCTTCTTGCGCAGGCTCTCGATGGTGGCTGTCACGGCCGCGGCAGGCGGACCAGCGGCGGAAGTCGCTTCCGGAGCGCGCCCGGCCGGGTCCCTGGCATCCGTCGACTCTGTCTCCTCGGCGATCTCGGCCAGCTCGTCGACCTCGCGCGCCTCCGTTGCTGCCGTGGTTTCGACGACGGGAAGGTCGAATCCGAGCAGGAGGCGCGTCCCTGCCGGCAGCTCGCCGAGCTGCCGCGCGACCACCTCCGCCGTCTCGCGCACGACTTCGCGACTGCAGCTCCTGCAGAACGTGCGCCCGACGCGTGCAAACAGGAGCCGCATGTAGTCGTGGATTTCGGTGGTGGTTCCAACGGTCGAGCGGGGATTCCGCACGCTGTTCTTCTGGCGAATCGCGATTGCCGGCGCAATGCCGTCGATCCGATCCACATCTGGCTTTTCCATGCGCTCCAGGAACTGCCGGGCGTAGGCGGAGAGGGACTCGACGTATCGTCGCTGCCCTTCTGCGTAAATCGTGTCAAATGCCAGCGATGACTTTCCGGAGCCGCTGACACCAGTAACGATGATCAACTGACCGACCGGAAGCGTGAGGTCGATGTTCTTGAGATTGTGCGTGCGCGCGCCGCGTACAACCAGATGGGCGGTGTCCACAGATCGGTTTCCTGGCGATAGCTTAAACAAGCATCATAGCGCATAATTTCCGTTCATGCAGCCGGACAATTTGTCGACATCGTCCTCTTCCTCGCCTTCCTCGCCTTCCTCGCCTTCGTCGCCTTCGTCGCTCCCGTCTCTCTCGTCTCTTTCTCCAGGGGGGCGGCGGCGACGCTGGTTCCTGCGAGTGAGCGCCGCGTGGGGCGCCGCCATTGCCGCGTGCACGTCGAGAGACTCGGGGCCACCCGCCGAGCCGCGCGCGCTAGGCGCGCCGGTCAGCGGGTACGGCGCGCGCGCACGCTTCGAGAACGCGAGCCGGTTCTTCAATCAGAATACGAAGGTCCCGCTCGAAGAGGCCGCGAGTCGCACGCCGCTTCACGAGACCTACGGCATCCTGACGCCTTCGTCGCTGCACTTCGAGCGGCATCATGCCGGCGTGCCGGAGCTCGATCCGGCCCAGCACACGCTCACGATCCATGGTCTCGTCGACCGGCCGCTCGTCTTCACGGTGGCTGAATTGAAGCAGCTGCCGTCGATCTCCCGCATTTACTTCTTGGAGTGCTCGGGCAACAGCTCCAGCGAGTGGCGTGGCTCGGGAGAGGCAAGCGTGCAGCGGGCGCACGGTTTGACGAGCTGCAGCGAGTGGACCGGCGTGTCGCTGGCGCTGTTGCTGAAGGAATGCGGGCTGCAGCCGGCCGGCAGCTGGATCCTGGCCGAGGGCGCCGATCCCTGCCGAATGGCGCGCAGCATTCCGATGGCGAAAGCGCTGGCCGATGTGCTGGTCGCGTACGGCCAGAATGGGGAGCCGCTCAGACCCGAGCAGGGCTACCCGCTGCGCCTGCTGGTGCCTGGCTGGGAGGGGAACGTCAACATCAAGTGGCTCCGCAGGGTGAAGGTGCTGGACCGACCCGCAATGACGCGTGAGGAAACCTCCAAGTACACCGATCTGTTAGCCGACGGTACGGCTCGTCAGTTCACCTTCGACATGGAAGCCAAGTCGCTCATCACACGCCCGTCCGCCGGTGACACCCTCCCGGGTCCAGGACTGTACGAGATGACAGGCCTCGCCTGGAGCGGCCGCGGAGCGATCACGAAGGTCGAGATCACCGTCGACGGCGGTCAGCGCTGGACAACCGCCGTGCTCCAAACGCCCGTCCTGCCACGGGCGCACACAAGATTCCGATGGTCCTGGCAATGGGATGGGCGCGAATCGCTCCTGGCCTCGCGATGTACGGATGAGACCGGCTATGTGCAGCCGTCGTTGCCCGAGCTCGTGGCCGTGCGCGGCGTCAACTCGAACTATCACAACAACGCGATTCAGATATGGAAGGTCGCCAGTGACGGGAAGATTACCAACGGCAATCGGGCGTAAGACGCTCGTCGCCATCGCGCTGGCGTGCGCGGCATCGGCCGAGCCTCGCGCTCAGGCGCCGTCTTTCGGCGTCGGCCGCCCGCCGACGCCTGCTGAATTGAAGGCCATCGACATCGACGTGCTGCCCGACGGTCGCGGGCTTCCGTCCGGTAGCGGGACGGCCGCGGCCGGGAAAGACGCGTATACCCGGCGGTGCGTCACCTGCCACGGACTCACGGGCACCGAAGGCCCTCAAGACGTCCTCTCCGGCGGCCAGGGCTCGTTGAAGGTTGCCACGCCTGCCAGCCGTCCCTTGAAGACCGTCGGCAGCTACTGGCCGTATGCGACCACGCTCTGGGACTACATCCGTCGCGCCATGCCGTTCGATCACCCTGGAACGCTCTCAACCGGCGAGGTCTACGGCACGACCGCTTATGTCCTGTTTCTCAATGGCATCGTCGGTGAGAACGACGTCTTGAACGAGACGACGCTGCCGCAGGTACGGATGCCGAATCGCGACGGTTTCGTCCCGGATCCTCGGCCTGATGTTCACAAAAAGAAGTGATTAGGATTCCTACGGGGGATTAGAGATGAAGGTCTTCCGCGCGACGGACGCACCCTTCCGATCCGCGGATCGCGCGACGTTCACGGGCGGCGCGCGGACCGCGCGCGTGGCGGGCGATGACGCCGGCACGCCGGTGCACATCTACAAGGTCGCGTTCGAGCCCGGCGGACGCACTAACTGGCACGTGCACTCCGGACCGCAGTGGCTTCTGGTGATCGAGGGTCAGGTACGCGTGCAGTCGCACGGCGACAGATTGGTCGATCTCGGTCTCGGGGACGCGGTTGTGTTCGCACCAGGCGAAAAACATTGGCACGGGGCTGTACCCGGTGCTCGCGGCGTCCATCTTGCTGTGAACGTCAATCTCACGACTGAATGGCTCGAGCCCGTCACCGATGTGGAGTACAACCAATGAGGCAAATGATGTTGGCGGCGCTGCTGTTGTCTGTTGTCTTCGACCACGGATACCTCGCTGCGCAACAGTCAAGCAGTACGGGCGGTGCGGTGTTCGTCGCGTACTACTGGAAAGCCAGGCCTGGGCAGATCGACGCCTACAACGAGTACATCAAGAAAGTTGCGGAGCCGATCGACGAAGACGCGCGGCGGGCCGGCGTCTTCGAAGAAGTGCGGACGGTCATGCCTGCGGCAGGCACGACAGCGGATTGGACGCACCTGCGCATGTTCCGGCTGAAGAACGCTGCGGCCGCCGAAGCGCTTGGCGCCGGTCTCGACGCGGCCACCGCGCGCGTCGTGCCGGATGAGGCGCAACGAAAGGCGAACAGCGAGCGCTCCGCGGGCATGCGCGATCTCGTACGGCGGGAGGTGTGGACAGAGCTTCGCTGACCGCGTGGTACAATCGAGGGTCCAGTCGATGAGCCGGCGTAGCTCAGTTGGTAGAGCAGCTGATTCGTAATCAGCAGGCCATCGGTTCAAGTCCGATCGCCGGCTCCAGATTTTCCTAACAAAACTATCGATTCTCAGAGACACCCTCAGCCTCGTGCTCGGTTGACGCCCACGTTGACGCCCACCGGAATTGGCAAGCTGTCAAATCGCGGGTCCCAGGACTGCGTCCATCTTCTCGGCCGCGTTAGTGCGCAGCGCCGGCATCACGTGGGAGTAAGTATTCAGCGTGAGGCTGATCTGTGAGTGGCCGAGAATGTCCATCACTACCCTAGCCGGAACGCCTTGTGCTAACAGAAAACTTGCACACGCATGGCGACGTGGCCGAGATCAGGTCCAAGATGCAGACGGACGAGCTGCGTGTAGCTCGCGTAAGTCTTCGGACGCACCTTCGCTTTGACTGAGTCACTCGAGCCATCGTGTCAGAAATTGCGCGACGGTATATTGCTCGAGGATTGCTGGTAGGCCCTGCTGTTGACTGCGGAGCGTCGCCGTTAGCTTCGCAACCACCTCTGTGCGCGATTGGCCGTAAAACCAGAGCGCGCGCGTTTGCCAGATCGATATCCGGCGCTGACGCGGGCTGCCCATCGACCATCCGATCGTAGGTAGATATTTCCTTCACCTTGGCCACGCTTTCGTTTGCTCATCTCGATCTCCTCGTCAGCCTTTCAGCGCACCGCCGATGGCGTCAGCGACGGCTCGCCGCGTCCGGCCTTAGATGGCCTTGCTGTCGCGTTCGGGCGGCACGGCGACCACGTGAAACGTCGACCCAATGTCAATCCCCGCCGCATCAGGATGGACGGTTGACAGGTAGGTGTCGGGTGACTCGGCGGGACCGCTTTCTACGCTGCGACACAATCCACCTCCTCGCGGGAAAAACCAGAGCAGGGATGGCGCCTGTCGATCAGTTTCCTAAACGGGATCGCCGTGTGGCGTCACCAATATCCAGTACGCAAGCCATCCCCGGACCATGTTTTTTTTGCGTTCGCGAGGTCACCTAAAACGTTCGCGGCCACTCCTCCGGGACGGTAGAGCGGAGGTCGGCAACGCCTCCCGCAATTCCCCAGCGTCGCATCCGGCCGCGCGTTGATCAGCGCGGCGAGCCGGTCCTGCTGCCCAGCCCAGACCCGCGACCGAAACTTCGTCTGCTTGCGCGCGGCGATCGAGCCGGTTTCCCGGCGGCGTTGGATCAACCGATGGACCCACGCCCGGCTGACCCCGAACGTCGCCGCAACCTCCTCCGCGTCCCCGCTGACATCCCACGCCCGCGCCACGCGCTCTCGCAGGTCCATCGAATACGGCGCCATCACCACCTCCGCCCGAGAGGAGTACCATGACAGCCGTACTAAGTACAAATCGAAAAACGCTCTAAGGCAGGAACACTGCCCGCTGAACGTTCTGACAGCCTCCTACCCCACAGCCGAAGTTGAAACTGCCGGTCTGCTGGCTGATCGAGCCCGGAATCGGCGGACCGTGATGCCGGATGATGACGACGACCATGTCGGTGCGCGGCTGATCGAAGAAGCCGTCGCCACTACTCAACACCACCGAACCATCGCTGGCGGAATGGCACCAGTCGAGAACCGCCCCGCAAATGTCGCCGTTCCGTCGTCGCCGGCGAGGCCCCCGGTGGCGTTCAAGGTCAGCGATTCGTCTGGGATGACCCACCAGACACTGTACGCGTCGCCCGGCACCAGCCCGGACGTGTGGATCACGCAGGTGATCCCGTTGTTGTTGCGCACGAGCTGCGCAACGCCAACGACGATGTTGGGACCGAAGACTTTGACGGGAGCAAAATCGTGATCCGCCGCGTTCGGGCTTTGCGCGCTTAGAGCCATCGGGGTCTCGAAGGCCACAAAAGAGCTGCGACCGCTAACCATCGCTTCCGCATCTGCATCCTCCCTTCACGAGTGTGGTTCGCTGTTTTCCACCTATTGATCGCAGTCCTGCGCAGTGCAGGTGCAGAACTGACCAGTCGTCTGCAGACACTGAAAATTGGCATTCACCTCAGGCGACACGAAAACGTTGGTGAGGTTCGGTCGCTTCACGGAAACCAGAAACGCGTCGAGTGCGAGACCCCCTGACCGGGAGTCTGGAATGACCGGTCATATCACCCACCGCGGTGGCCCTGTGAGCGCGGTATCCGAGTTCTCGCGCAGCTCCACGAACCCAGCCGCTTGCAGATCTTTGATTTCCTGGAGGCGCTTGATGACCGGCGTGCCGTCCAGGTCGGTGCCGTGCCTCGCAGCAAGGTTTGCGAGCGTCATCTGGCCTGCGCTCGTCGTCAGCGCCGCTCGTGTATAGACGACGAACTCGACCACCCACAGACCGAGCAGGTTCTCGCACAGATAGCCCGTCTTGGTTTCGAACAGATTGTCCTGCCTCCGATTCGGCGGTCCCGGATCTTGGATGACCGCGCCTGGGCTGCCATCCGGATTACGCGGCGTCTTGGGAAAGATGAACGCGCGGAAGTTGTCGGCGATCTCTCGTGCGTGGGCGCCGGCGGCATCGTTCGTGAACGTGAACGGCCTGATAATCCCCATGATGCTGTAGTAAATAAGGTGGCCGTCCTTGTCGAACCCCCCGGTCGTTTCCTTCACTCGAACCTCTCGCCGCGTCGGATCGGTGTTCGACGAATCCAGCGCCCAGTGCTCCTGCGGGCGATCGGGGTTTCCGACGCGCATCGGAATCTGCGTCGGATCGATCCCGTTGATCCTGTAGAAGTCGTCGCTGAAGTCGAAGGGCGGCGGATTGTATCGAAGAAAATCCGCGCGAAGCAACGCCGATCGCGCGCCGGCCAGCATCAGGAGCCCGCCGACCGCCGCCCCGCTCATCCGCAGCGCTCGCTGAATCTTCGGCGACTTCGACGCCATCATGTGCTCGCTCCTTTCGTCGGCGAGATTGTCGTTCGGGGCTCTGGCCGTATCACCCACGAAATCGATTTGACGATCCATTCCGGGTCCGCCTGCGCCGGACACGCGGCCCAGAGCATCAGCGGCTCGTTGCCGTACCGCACGTTGCCAATGTGCTGCGACGTGTCCTGGTCCAGCTTCGGATTGGGGTTGGTGAATCCCAGTTTGCGGCGGAGCAGCTCGACATCGTCGGCCTCGCCCGTCACGTACGTCCACCCCGGTCCGATGCCGTGCGTTGTGATGTAATCGCGGAGCACGCTCGGGGTGTCTTCTTTTGGCTTGATCGTGATTGAGTACATGAAGATGTCGCGGCCGACGCGCGTGCCGAGCAGCTTCTGCACCTTCACGAGATTGGCGGTGATGCTCGGGCAGATGCCTTCGCATGTCGCGTACATCACATTGATAGTGACGATCCTTCCTTTGATCAGGTCGTCGTAGAAGCGAACCGCCTTCCCGTCATGCGTGCGCAGCGGCACGTTCGGAAAGTGCCGCGCTCGAATCCGTTCACGGGGCGTGAGCGCATTGCTCGCTGTCTTTGCCGTGGACGAGGCCGCGGTCAGGACCCCGCCGAGGGCGGACGCGATCGCCGGTCTCGCCAGCCACTCTCTTCTCGTCATGCGGCTCATCGCATCTCCCTCGACGTTATGGGACGAGGATCGCATCCCCGCTCTCGGTAATCTCCCAGCGCAGCATCATCGCGTGGTCCTCGTGAACAGTGTTGTGGCAGTGCAGCGGATAGCGTCCGACGAAATCGCGGAAGCGAAAGAACAGCTCGACCCGCTCGTCCTGCCGCAGCCGAGTGACGTCTTTTCGACAGACGTCGAATGGTGTCGGCCCGATTCGGTTCCGCGACACAATCTGGTGCTCTTCGAAGTGGATGTGGATTGGATGGGTCCAGTCGCCGGACAGATTCGTCAGGACCCAGTGCTCGACGCTGTTCTTCTGCACGCGGAAGCGCGTCGTCTCGCAGTCCATGAATTGACCGTTGATCGACCACTGGCCGTTGAGTCGATCGAATTTGAACGTCCGGATCGCGCGTGGTGGTTCGGTGGCGTCCGGTTGGTCGTAGTACTTGAGAATCGTCGCCGGGTCCTGGCTGCCCTCACTGATCGGCGGCAGGACGACGTCGAATCGCATCAGCAAGTTGCCCGTGCCGGGTGGAAGAATGTTGTCCGGCGGTGGCAGCGGACCGCGTCCGTCGATCTGCTTCAGCCGATTCTCCAGATACAGCGACGTGCCCGCGGGAAACTCGCTGAAATCGACGATGACGTCGACGCGCTCGGCCACGCCGATCTGGACGCTTTCAATCTGCAGCGGCGCTGGTCGCACGTTGCCGTCGTTGGCTATCAGCCAGAACGGGTTGCGGGCGCGCGGATCGTCGCGATTGGTCAGGAACAGCTCGTAGAAGCGCGACGGCCCCACATTCAGCCAGCGGAAGCGGTAGCGGCGCGGGTGCACCTGGAAGAACGGCTGGATCTTGCCGTTGACCGTATAGCGATCACCGAGGATCCCATCGAGGTTGAAGAGGTCGAACGCTAGGCGTCCTTCTTCATCGAAAACTTTGTCGGCGAGCACCATCGGAATGTCGAACTGCGGGAAGCTGGGGAAATGAAAGCCCGTGCTTTCGTCGCCGGTGTCGAATTCGTTGAACAGCAGATAGAAGCCGGCGAGCCCCTTGTAGACGTTCTGCGACGTGAAGTCGACGCGATGGTCGTGATACCAGAGGGTACTGAGCGCCTCGTTGATGTCACCCCCCGTCGCCTGGTGCGTCGATAGACAGCCGGCCAGCTGGTTCGGATAATGCTGATCGTACCAGTGACCGTGTTCGAAGAAATCACACGGAAACCCGTCGCTCTCCGACGGCGTGTGGCCATTGTGCAGGTGCGTCGTCACCGATGGAATGCCGAATCGCCGTTGTCGTCCGGCAGCTCGTTGACATTGCGAACCAGCACCGGTTCGCCGTATCGCGCGACATAGGTCGGACCGGGAACCACGCCGTCAAATCCCCACAGCATCTGCATGGGCAGATCCGGCGACAGCTTCGTCGGGGCAATCCGCTGATGGATGTGGTAGTACACCTTCGGTGGGAAAAGCGCGAACACCTGATGCGGCTGCGTTCTCGCTTCACCGGCGGTCTTATTCGGATCGACCTGCGGCTTGGGACCGAGCGCGCGGACCGGGCGCTTGATGGGCATGATCGGCAACGGTTCGATAAACGATCGCGTCGGCGGACTCCCGGGCTGCTCGGTCGGGATTGGCGCGGCCGCGCGGGCGCTAAGCCCGGACCGCGAGATGAGATAGCCGCCGCTCGTCAGGAGCCCCAGCGCCATCAGTTGACGGCGATCGAGGCGCGCCGCAACGAGATCCTGCCGGTTCCTGCGCGCGGCGACCATCTGCCTGAAACGGGCTCTTGACGCGCGTTCGCCGAACACGTTGACGAAGCTCATGCGCTCCCTACCGGATCATGGAAGAGGTCTCGGACGTCACGGGTTTCGTCTCGCTGAGGATCTGCCTTGTCGTCCGACGATCGACGCATCGTGGCAACAACCGACACGCAAAAAAACCTGCCCTCGCGTCCCGCAGCACATATTTTTTCGTGGGTGTGACGCCCTCGCATTGGCCGTCTGTCGACTTGCCATATCTTCGCCTGACAGCGAACGCCGGCGGCTTCTTCATCGGGAGGCTTTCCAGACATCCGAGCGCGGGAAGAACGCCAGCCACGCGCACTTGATGATCCCGTCCCGCACCAAGTCCGAGTGGATAGGTGTGAATCTGCGCGTTTGTCCTGGAATTCTTGATCTCATTGGCGTCGGCGACGTAGACGTCTCCCCAAGAGACAACTCCTTCGATCTGGAATGTCACGAAGACATTGCCTCCATCGCGATGGACGCGAAGCAAATCCATGTCCCACACCTCGCGGGCTCTTGATTTCGCAGGCTGCCTGTAGGTTAGACAGACGTGTTCGGTTTTTTCTCACTGTCTTATCTGCGAATGTCAGGTGGACGCGCAACTCGGCGTCCGTCCACAGAGGTGAGGTGAAAATGCTCCAACAACAGTGAAGGGCTGGAAGTGACACAAGAGCAGATCCGGGATCAACCGCCAGCAGTCTGAAGAGGAATAGGCGAAGCAGCGCGTGCGCTCAGTCCGGACCGGCGCGTCAGATAGCCGGTCGTCGCCAACAGCCCGAGTTTCATGAGTTGGCGACGATCAACTTTGGCCCCGCGACGAGCTCGAGCCGGTTCCTTCACGCATCGATCATTCGATTGAACTGCACTCGGCACACACGTTCTTCGAAAACGGTCAGAAACATCCGCGTTCTCCAGTCACCCCTGACCTAATCGAAGGAAATGACCCGATTAGAGACCCGATGCCTGAATCTCGTTGTCGACGGACTCCGTTTTACTTGTCACGGCTCGGGACGGCGTCCTCCAGACTCCCCGACAACCGGCCTGCGAAATCGCCGCAGCTCGCAAACGCCGGATTCGCGACGTTCATGCCTGGCACGTGGCCATGCGTCAACCCGTCAAAATGATCGACGACATCGACTCCGGCGACGCTGGCCCGAACCAGCCGCGGCCGTCGCCGGGCTTGCAAGACCTGAAAGGACGGCGACACGCCAGGCGGGTCGGGAATGGTCGTCGGGTCAAATGTGCGCATGTAGCCCGAATCCACTCGTGAAGGCACCCGGGCGGCACTCGACGCCTCACACAAGTTGAGAGTGGTTGTGACCGCGACGCTTTGGGAAAGAACGGCCTGGAGCACCACCGGGGACACCGCGTCACCGAAAACGTTGTAGTTCAATCTGATTTGAACCTTCGCGTCTCCCCGTGCGTTTGTGACGAACCCGTTCGGGTCAAGTCCGTTCCCCGCCGTAAACCCCGAAGTGTCGGCCGCGGCCGGAGTGAAGGAATACACCGCCGTGTTTTGTCCCGTTGCCGGGTCTAGAACCTGACACACCACACCCACGCACGACCGGAAGGGCGGTTCGCACGATTGCTGGTTTGCCGCGCCACAATCCTTGTTCGGATCTGTCGCCGTCTTCAACAACAGCCACACTCCATGGACCGATCTCGGCCTCAGGCCCGACAACGCAAAGTTCAGCGCGGAGCCGTCGTCCTCCACAGCAATCCTGACCGTTCCCTGTTGGCCAGTCAGGCCGTAAGGTGCCGGAGGCTGCCCGTCAGGTTGGAGCGTCAATGTCCACTCTTGATTCTGCTCGTGCGCACCGGCTCTCTCGATCCACGCCAGCACGATTACGAGAAACAGCAAACTCGACATGGTGACAAACATCTTCTGGTGTAGGTCCGTCATACAGCCTCCATCCTTCAAGAAAACCGGTGTTCGGTGCGCGGAATGTGAGAGACATTGAACCAGACGAGCGCAAATTTTGCGGCCAGCGCGGCGCTCGAATGGAGAACGATGGCACGCCATTGGATGGCCCGGACTCTCACGAACCATCCCTTAGCGTGCGCTCGCGCCCCGGCCACGATGTGCACCGGCGCCAAGCCCTTAACCTCTTGCAGCATGCGCACGTCCTCTTAGGTATTGACGAGGACTCGTACGTATTGACAGCCGTAGTTTCTGGTTTCACAACGGAAAGGCGGAATGGACGGGTTTATGAGAGAGGGGGCGACGACTACGTGGCCGTGGAGTTTCCGGACCATCCGCGGATTCACTGATCGTTCCGCGCCGAGGCCGAGATTCCGGATGTTGACGCAAGGGCCGCGCGGCCCGAGACCTGAGCCCGTTGTGACGTCGGTATAAAGAGAGAGCCCCAACCTAATCTCGCAACAGTTATCACTGCGCGACTTTCGGGAGTAATACTGCGAGGGCGTTGGTCAGGATCGTCGTTTCACGACCGGCGAACGGAACCGGTGCTTGGGTAACGATCGACGCCGTAGCGTTAACTCAGACGCGGTGTGCCGAGCCGCTGGCCTAATGCGGTCGGAACGTTTTGCCCGTCTCCAGCAGGGTCTTCAATCGGGAAAGAATGCGCGGCCAACCATCCGCATTCTGAGCGTAGGCCGGATCGCCTTCCTGCCACTCATCGTTCGTCACGACAACTTTCACCGCTTCTGTTTCCGGCGTCAACTCCACCTTCACTCTCGACATGACCGACCCGTTGCCCATCCCGAACTTGTATTCCAACAGCTTCAGCGGTTCGACCCGCAGCACCTCACCGGTGACATACCGTATCGGCTTCCCATCTTGACCGGGTCCTGACCATGTCATCGCCCCGCCAGGTCTCAGGTCCACATCAAAGTCGGCGCCCATAAAGATCTTGTGATTCGCCTCCTTCGAAACGAACCCGTTCCAGACGTGTTCGACGGGAGCGGCAATGTAATACGTAAAAATCAGTGGTGCCTTCGCCATATCAATTCTCCAGGGCGCTGCGCGCGTACCCGCACCTGCCGGACTGACGCGGCCCCCTCGATGACGAGTGCTGCGCCGCTTGGCGGACGGCCATGCTGGCGGCGGGTGCCACCGAGCGGGACCTCGACGTGCTAGCGGTGCTCCTCGTGCTGCGGGTCATTCTGCACACCAAACGTGACTTCACACGATCGCGGGGATCTCATCGAATGTATTGCCCGGCATGTCGCCGGTACGTCGATGGTGGTGGCATCGGCCGGGGCGACGACTACGTGGCCGTGGAGTCTCCCGACCGTCCGCTACGGCCAGACTTGCGGCCCACCGTGAGCAGGGCATTCGCGTGGCAGAGCGCGTGTTGTATCGACCGATAATCAGTCGTGGACCTGGACATCGCTCAATATTTCCGTATCGATTCGACCCCAGCCGCATGAAGTCAGTGTCGATGCCGACGTTGCTGCTGATTGGCGAAGACACGGCCTCGCCGTACGCCAGAACAGTCGATCGAGGCCTTGCGGAGCTCGCTGCCGACGCTGACCCTCGTAGTGCTTGAGCGCCAGGAACACAACGCGATGGACGGAGGGCGCGACGCGCTGGCCGACGCGATCATCACCTTCGCAGTGCGACCAGCCTAGGTTCTAGCCTATAGTCTAGAAGCTGTTGATGAACGCCAGAATGTCCGGAAGATCCACACGCTGCGAGTACGTGACGCCCGAGCAGTTGGTGTTGGTCACAAACGAGTTCACGGCCAGCACGACGTCAGTGCCGCCGAGCACGTCGGGACCTCCCGAGTCGCCGAAGCACACACCGCCGGTGCCCTTCGACGGATTTGCGGTGAGCTTGATGAATTCGTCGCTCGCGCGGTTGTTGCTCTGAACGAGCTGGCTCGGCGCGAAGAAACGAATCGCGGTAAAGATATCCCGCGGCTGGCCGCCTCCGCGGATGAACCCCTGCACGCCGTAGCCGACGATGTCGACGTCGGTCATCATCGCCAGAGAGTCGACGAGTCCCGGCGTCGGGAGCACCGCGTACGCCGGGAGGTTGACGGCCGCCTTCAGCGTCACTACCGCGATGTCATGCGTGTCGAATCCCTGCAGGCCCGATCCGCAGCCGAGGCACCAGTTCGGATTGTTGTGCACGACACCAGCGACGAGGGGGAACGGCGGCTGATTCTTCGGCGACAGGAGTGCGGGCAGGCTCGGATCGAAACAGTGTGCCGCCGTCAAAAACTCGGTCGGCGAGATGAACGACCCAGAGCAGACGACGAAACCGCCGCCGGGCGCTGCCTGCAGCCCGATGCCCACGTACGGGTGACCGTTGCCATCAGGCGATCCGTTCGTCACCGTCATGACAGGCGCTGTCGCGGCCAACAGCACGGCGGCAACTGCGGCAATAGTCAGCTTGCGCATGAATCCTCCTCTGAAATACGAGTCGAATGAGCCGACACATCCTACACCCGAACGTGCGCTCGGAATCCCGACGATCGAGGAGCCGCGCGAATTACGATTTCGTCTGCGGCGATCGGCTTGTACGGCAGACAATACAGACCTGCCAGGGCCGCCGCGAGAGAAGCGTCAGGCTGCGTTCTTCGCGCCGTATCTTGACGTCACGTACCAGCGAGCGGTTCAAGTGTCCATGAGGGCCGGATAGTAACGTGTGGTCGCGAAGCGTTTACGGACTGCGGCGTTGGCGTG
>Ga0306920_100008389_pt1 | contig 13708 bp, 12 predicted proteins | sample flu12Cox44000170_FD_204666 | JGI IMG/M metagenome (GOLD analysis project Ga0306920, IMG submission 204666) | Lab enrichment of tropical soil microbial communities from Luquillo Experimental Forest, Puerto Rico - flux4day.12C.oxic.44.000.170 (v2)... | ecosystem: Environmental > Terrestrial >... | reverse complement strand
GCTGGTGCCCGACGTCGTGCACGTGCTGGTGTCGGGCCGGGTGGTGGCGTCCGGTGGGCCCGAGCTGGCGGCGCAGATCGAGTCGTCCGGTTACGAGGCGTGGCGATGAGCGTGGACGCTTCGCCTTCGCCTTCGCCGGCGCCGCTGAACACCGAGGCGCTGCGCAAGGACTTTCCGCTGTTGGCGCGCAAGATCAACGGCCGGCCGATCGTGTACCTCGACGCGGCGGCCTCAGCGCTGCAGCCCCAGTCGGTCATCAGCGCCATGACGCAGTACTACGAGACGACGCACTCGAACGTGCATCGCGGCGTGTACGCCACCGCCGAAGAGGCCACCGCCCTCTACGAGCGGGCGCGGGTCGTCGCCGGCCGGTTCCTGGGCGCGCCGGATCCGGCCCGGGAGGTCGTCTTCACCAAGAACACGACCGAGTCCCTGAACCTGGTGGCGCAGTCGTGGGGGCGTGCGCATCTGCAGCGTGGGGACGCGGTGTTGCTGACCGAGATGGAGCACCACTCGAGCTCGGTGCCCTGGATGCTCCTCTCCGAGGAGCTCGCCGGCCTGGACCTGCGGTACATCCCGGTCGACGGCTCCGGCCGGCTGGACCTGTCCGATCTGGACCGGCTCACCGCAGGGGTCAAGGTCGTCGCGGTCTCCGCCATGTCGAACGTCCTGGGGACGATCAATCCGATCCCCTCGATCGCCGAGGTCGCGCACCGCGAGGGCGCCGTGGTAATCGCCGACGGGGCGCAGCTGGTGCCGCACGTGCCGACCGACGTCGTCGGGCTGGGCGCGGACTTCGTGGCGTACTCGGCGCACAAGACGATGGGGCCCACGGGCCTGGGCGTGTTGTGGGGCCGAGCCGAGCTGCTGGAAGAGATGCCGCCGTTCCTGGGCGGAGGCGGGATGATCCTCGACGTGAAGCTCGAAGGCTTCCGGCCGGCGCCGCCGCCGGCGCGCTTCGAAGCGGGCACGCCGCCGATCGCCGAGGCCGTCGGTCTGACGGCGGCGTTGCGGTACCTGAGTGAGATCGGGATGGACCGGATCCGCGCACACGAGCTCGCCTTGACCAGCTACGCACTGGCCCGGCTCGAAGAGAAGCTCGGTTCCGATGTGCGGGTATTCGGTCCGCCGGCCGCGCCCGACCGGGGTGGCGTGATCTCGCTGGCGTACCGCGACGTCCACGCGCACGACCTGGCGCAGGTGCTCGACCAGTACGGCGTCTGCGTGCGTCCCGGCCACCACTGCGCCAAGCCGCTGATGCGCAAGCTCGGTGTGCAGGCGACCGCTCGGGCCTCGTTGTCCCTGTTCAGCGACGAGCACGACATCGAGGTGCTGATCGAGGGCCTGACGGAAGCCGGTAGGTTGTTCGGCTGATGGCAATGGGCGACCTCGACGATCTCTACCGCGAGATCATCCTCGACCACTACCGCTCCCCCCGGAACCGGGGCGAGTTGGCCTCACCCCCTGCGCACCGCGTCGAGGGTTTCAACCCCCTGTGCGGCGACGAGGTTGTCGTGTCGATGGTCGTCGACGACGGTCGGCTGGAGGACGTGAAGATTGCCGGCTCGGGCTGCTCCATCAGCCAGTCCTCGGCCTCATTGATGTCGGCCGCGGTGAAGGGCAAGCCGGTCGACGAGGTACGCCGGCTCATCGGAACCTTCAAGGGGATGATGTCGATCCACGAGGCGTCGCTGGAAGGCGACGGCCACGGGGGCGAGTCGAACGGCGCTGAGGTGCTCGCCGGCGAGCCAGAGGAGGTCGATCTCGACAAGCTCGGTGAGCTGGCGGCGCTGCAGGGCGTCGTGAAGTTCCCGGTGCGCATCAAGTGCGCGACCTTGTCGTGGAATGCGCTGGCGCAGGGCCTCGACGAGGTGGCGGCGGAGGCGGCCGTCTCCTGAGGGTCGTGCCGCCTAGGCATCGACCAGGGCCACCGATTTGAGCCGGCGCATCTCGAGACTCCGCCGAGCCATGAGCAACGCCGCGATGCCTTCGCCCACGGCCGAACCCAGCTGCTTCGTCGAACCGGAGCGCACGTCACCGGCCGCGAAGACACCCCGCATCGTGGTCTCCATGTTCTGACCGGTAACGAGGAACCCGCCCTCGTCGCGTGCGACCTCATCTCCGATGAACCCGGCGTTGGGCGTAAGGCCAACGAACACGAAGGCCGCCACCGCGGGCAGCCGCCGGCGCTCGCCCGTGGCCCGGTCATGGATCACCACGGCAGAGAATCGACCACCCTCTCCTTCGAGTTCCTCGACGTCCACGTCCGTCTCGATCACGAATTGCGGGTCGGAGCGGACACGGTCCTGCAATATGGACGACGCGGTGAGCCCGGATCGGGCCAGCACCCGGACGCGCTCAGCGAACTCCGACAGGTGCAGCCCCTCTTCGAGAGCCGAGTTCCCGCCGCCCACGACGATCAGTTCTTCCGCACCTTTGTACAGGGGACCGTCACAGGTCGCACAGAAGTGGACGCCGGTGCCGATGAGATCCTCTTCGCCAGGGACGTGGAGGCGCTGATAGGTCGATCCCGTGGCGACGATGGCGGCCGGAGCGGTCAGCCGTTGTCCCGAAGAAAGGGTGAGGGAGAGGTCGTCGCCGTCGGCGACGACCTTGCGCACGGAGACCGCCGAGAGCAACTCCACTCCGCAGCGACGCGCCTGCTCGATGAACCTGCCGGTCAATTCACCGCCCGATATCCCCTCCGGAAATCCGGGATAGTTGTCGATCCGGTTGGTGATGCCCGCTTGGCCGCCTAGGGCATTGGCGTCGATGACGATGGCGTCGATGCCTTCTCGGGCCGCGTAGATTGCCGCGGCCAAGCCGGCCGGACCGCCACCCACGATCGCCAGGTCGTACGCGGCACTGGCGGCTTCGAGCGTCAATCCGATGCGGCCCGCCAGCTCTTCGTCGCTCGGGTTCACATCGTGAGAACCGTCGGGATAGAGCACCGTCGGGATGATCTGGCCACCACCTTGGAGTTGGCGCAGGCCCACGATGGCTTCGGGGCGTTGGTCAATGTCGATCGTCTCGTAGGGCACCCGGTGAGCCGAGAGAAACTTCTTGACGCGCCGACAGTGGGGGCACCACGGTGCGCCGTACACCGTAATGGGGTCGTCGTTCATGGCCTCTCCCTCGCCGATCCGCCGGAACCTCCTGTTCCACCTGGCCCGGGATCATATGGCCGTGTGGATCGGCGCCGACGCGTCCTCTCAGGGGCTACAGGTGGTGGGATTGAAGGACGGCGGCGGTGTCGCCGTCGGCGTCGCCGCGGAACCTGCCGCTGCGTGACCGCCACTTGCCGCGGTGGCGGCCGTGGTCGGCGCGACCGTCGTCGGGGTGATGGTCGGTGGCTCGTGCGGCACACCGTTCACGTCGGGCGGTGGGTTGGTCGGCGTCTGCAGGCTCGACCCGAAGATATTCACCAGCATCTGCTGGGTGGCCGGCTGGTTCACGGTCAGGACGTCGCCCAGACCCCCGAATGCGCTCGACGAGACGGTCGGCAGGGTCTGACCAGCCAACTGGGCGGGATCGAAGGAGCGGTAGTTCAGCGCCAGCCCGATGAGCTCGTTGAAGCCCCACCCGTCGTCGATGGTGATGCCTTCGTGAAGGGAGCCGATGAACGCGTTGACGGTCAGCGGGTTCACCTTTGACTTGGCCGACTGGATCAAGGACTTCAAGAACACGTCCTGGCGCTGGATGCGTCCGAAATCGCTCGTGCCGTCGTACTGCCAATAGCCGTTCGCGTAGTACTGGTAGTGGCGTGAGCGCGCCACCGCCAGCGCCTGGGCCCCGTTGAGCAACTGGCAACCCGGTGTCGTGATGTTCAGGCCCGAGTCGGCGTCCTTGGCCGGGTAGGGGAAGTTCATGTAGATCCCGCCGAGCGCGTTCACGGCGCTCTGGAAACCGGAGAAGTCGACCTGCACGACGTGATTGATCGGGATGCCGAAGTTGGCGGTGATCGTCTTGACGAGCTGGTTGGGGCCCGTGTTGTAGGACGAGTTGATCCGGTTGTAGGTCCCGTACTGTGCGTTGTCCGGCGGGAGCATCGTGACCACCGTGTCGCGCGGGATCGACATGACCTGGATCGACTTGGTGGAGGGTGTGACGCGCCACAGCTGGACCACGTCACTGCGCTGCCCCGTGACCTGCTGGGCCGAGCCGAAGGCCTGGGCGGCCGCCGACGACTCACCCACTCGGGAGTCGGATCCGATGACGAGCATGGTGAAGGGCTGGCCGCCCTGCGCCGCCACCTCGTCGGCGATATGGACCTTGTTGATCTGCTGGAATCGGTACCAGAGGTAGGCGTAGCCGCCCCCGACGGCCGCCGCCGCCAGCACCACGACGCAGGTGAGGATGACGACGGTCTTCTTGCCGGCGCTCCATTTGGGCTTGCCGCTGCGCCGCACCCCTGGCGACTTCGAGGCGTCGATGCGCGCGCCCAGGTCCTTGAGGCCTTGCTCGTTGGCGACCTTGCCGGGGTCGACGCTCTGCATTTCGCGACCGAGCGCCGCTAACCCTTCTTCGTTCGCGCCCCCACCACGAGGTCTGTGGGGAGGGCGACCAAACTCGTCGTCCGGCGGACGACCATTCGCCATGCCAAAGACGGTACCGTGCAGGCTTTCGAAATTGGCGTCACCTCACCGGCGCTGAGCTGCGATTTCTCAGCTCACAGCGCGCATTTATGCGCCGGTTTCAGTTGTCGGTGTCCCGGTAGCCCGAGTACCCGGTTTGCTCGAGCTGCAAGGCGAGGGCTGCATCTCCCGTCGCAACGATGCGGCCGCCTACCAACACGTGCACCAGGTCTGCCTCGAGCTGCACGAGGAAACGATTGAAGTGGGTGATGGCCAGGATGCCGACACCCCATTCCGTCGTAGCACGCTGGAGCCGGCGCGCCACCTCGCCCAGGGCGTCGACGTCGAGTCCGGAGTCCACCTCGTCGAGGATGCTGATGGCGGGCCGGAGCACGCCGAGCTGGACCATCTCCGAGCGCTTGCCCTCGCCGCCGGAGAGGTCGACGTTGAGGGGCCGCCGCAAGAGGCGCGCGTCCAGGCCGACCGCTTTGGCCTCGTCGAGCATCCGGGCATCGAGTGCGCGCTCGTCCGTGTCGCCGCCGAGCGCCGCATCGAACAACGCATGAAGTCCGACGCCCGGCACCTCGACGGGGTGCTGCAACGCGAGGAACAGCCCGGCCCGTCCTCGCTTCCATGCCGGCTGGTCTGCCAGCTCCTGGCCGTCCATCTTCACGGAGCCCCGCGTGACCTCGGTGCCGGGACGCCCCATCAGCGCGTGCGCCAGGGTGCTCTTGCCCGAGCCGTTCGGGCCCATGATCACGTGGACCTCACCGCTGCGCACCGTGAGGTCGATACCGTGCAGGACCTCTCGACCGCCCGCTGACGCATGCAGGCCCCGCACCTCGAGCACGTGCTCCCCGGTCCCGCTCTTGGCGTTCACGCCACTCATGGAAGTTCCACCGACACGCTGTCGCCGTCGACGACGACCTTGTACACGGTGATCGGCTGGGTCGCCGGCAGCGAGCAGGGCTCGCCGGTCAAGAGGTCGAAGGTGCTGCCATGGCGGGGGCATTCGATCTCGCACTCGTCCGCCCAGACCTCGCCCTCGGCCAGTGAGTAGTCCTCATGGCTGCACTCGTCGTCGACGGCGTGGAACTCGTCGCCGATGCGCACCAGGGCGATGCGGCGGCCGGCCACGTCGAAACGTCTGGCCTCCCCTGGCCCCAGCTCGTCCCTCTCGCAAAGAGTCACAGTCTCAGACACCGGCGACCTGCCGTCCCCGGAGGGCTGCGTCGAGACGCGCGTGCACCTCACGCTCGAGCAACTGGGAGGTCTCGGGAACCGGACCCCGCTCGATGATCGCGTCGAAGAAGCCCCGAACGATGAGCCCCTCGGCCACTTCGGGGGCCACGCCACGGGACTCGATGTAGTACCGCTGGTCCTCGTCCACCGGCCCGACCGTCGAGGCGTGTGAACACTTCACGTCGTTTTCGAGGATGTCGAGGTTCGGCACCGAGTCGGCGTGCGCACCCTCGTCGAGCACCAGGTTGTGGTTGGTCTGGCGGGCGTCGCTGCGTACCGCGCCGCGGTGGACGCGGATGAGGCCGCTGTAGACGGAGCGGGAAAGACCCGCGACGGCACCCTGGCACAGGAGCTCGCTGTTGGTCCTCGGCGCCGCGTGGTCCTGCAGGGTGCGGATGTCGTGGACCTGCGTTCCCGCCCCGAGATAGGCGGAGAGGATCTCGCTGCGGGCGTCCTTCCCGTCGACCGTGACGTCGGTGCGGATCCGGTCGTAGGCGGCCCCGAGCCCGACGGAGAAGGTGCGGACCGACGAGTTGCGGCCACCGCGCGCGGAGAGGCGCGCGATGGACCACGCGCTGTGCGCCAGCGTCTGGAGCGACACGTACGACACGGAGGCGTCGTCGGCGGCTGCAAGCTCCGTGACCGGCACGACCAGTGACCGTGCCGCGGCCGGCGTGGGCGGACCAGCGAACACCTCGACGACGGAGACGGCTGCGCCGGTGCCGGCGCGCACGCAGAGGCGCGGAAAGGACGCCGACTCGTGCTCGCACCAATGCACGACGAGTACGGGCCCGTCGACGGTGACGCCACCTGGGACGTCGACGAAGATCGGGTCGGGGGCGAAGGCGTCGTTGAGCCGCACCAAGGCGTCCCCGCCGCGCTGGACGAACCCCAGCATGTCGGCCGCTGCCGCGACCGTCTCGGCCGAACCGAACTGGAACGCCTCCGAGTCACCGTTGCCGACGCTGGCCCACGTCGAAGGAACCGTGTGCCCGTCGAGTACGAGGACACAGGCCGCTATACGTCCGAGGGCGCTGCGGAGCATTTCGAACAGTGCCAGCGCCTCGGGCGACGCGGCGCCGGCCGCTGCCCCTGGGCCGACGCTGGGCGAGAAATCCTCGAGGGAAAGCTGGTCGATCGGCGAGTAACGCCACACCTCCTCGTTCTCGGAGGGCAGCGGGGTCGACGAGAAAGCTTCGAATCCCGCGGCGCGTCGCCGGCGCAGCCAGTCGGGGCCGTCCAGGCCCGCGGACGCCTCAGCGCTGAAAGTGGACAGGGTCAAACCTCTCTCAATGGTCGAGCTGCCGATGTTCGCGGTGCTCGTCGCGAACGCAGCCAATGCACCTTAGTAGCGGCATTACCAGGGCTATTACCCAGGCGGTTAGCCTGCGGGACATGGCTGAGCACCCTGGAATCGAAGGCTTTGCATCGCCGGTCCTGAGCATCGAGCGGGACCAGGACGTCGCCACGCTGTGGCTGGACCGGCCCGAGGCGCGCAACGCCATGGGAGTGGACCTCTGGAGCGATCTGCCGAGAGCCATGGCGGCCTTGACCGACGACAACTCGGTGCGGGTGGTCGTCATCGCAGCCAAGGGCCCGCACTTCTCCGTAGGCCTCGACCTCAAGGCGCTGGGGAACCTCTTGACCGGGGGCGGCGACGGTGCCAGCAGTGGCGACGCACGGCCCGCATCCATGGCAGCCCGTGCGCGCAGCTCGCGTCTCGAGGTGAAGCGCCTCCAGGATTCCGTCACGGCCGTGGCGCAGTGCCCCAAGCCGGTCATCGCCGCCGTGCACGGCTACTGCATCGGCGGCGGCGTGGACCTCATCGCCGCCTGCGACATCCGCCTCGCATCGGCCGACGCGATCTTCTCGGTACGCGAGGCCAAGGTCGCCATCGTCGCTGACCTGGGGAGTTTGCAGCGGCTCCCGGCCATCATCAGCGCGGGACATCTGGCCGAGCTCGCCTTCACCGGCAAGGACATCACGGCCGAGCGGGCCAAGGAGATCGGCCTGGTCAACGACGTAGCCGGGGACACCGAGGGCGTGCTCAAGGCGGCCCGGACGCTGGCCGGCGAGATCGCGGCGAACTCCCCTATCGCGGTGCAGGGCACCAAGGCCGTGCTGGCCGCGAACGAGGGCCGCACGGTGGCCGAGGGTCTGGACTACGTGGCCACCTGGAATGCAGGCATGTTGGCGTCCGACGACCTCGTCGAGGCGATGACCGCGTTCATGGAGAAGCGCACGCCCAAGTTCACCGGGCGCTAGGGCGGGGCGGCGCGTCAGCGCCGGCGGCGCCACCAGCGGTTGGCAGAACGGTCCTTGCGGGCGTCCTCCGCCCGTACCTCTTCGAGCACTCCCGGCGCGACGTCGTTCACGATGTCCTCGGCAGAGCCGAGCAACGCCGCTATGTCCCCACCGGCGTCCTCGGGCTCGTCCTCGATAGCCGGTTCGACCAGGCTGCCGTGCACCCAGCCCACGTCGGCCATGCGCGGCTTGTAGGAGGGGCAGTTCTCGGGGCAGCGCCAGGGTGCTTCGGGTGCGAGGTCCAGGCGGCAGAAGCGGGCCGCCTCGCCCGACGCGTAGGTGCGGCTCTGGAAGTGGACGCATTCCTCGCGCATCGGCATCGTTCTATGGTGCCACGTTGCAGGCCGCGTTGCGGCACGCGGCTGCCGGCCTGAGCCGCTGGGGCAACCTCAGCCGACGGCCCCTTCCATCTGCAACTCGATGAGGCGGCTCCACTCCACCGCGTACTCCATCGGCAGCGTGCGGGTCACCGGCTCGATGAAACCGTTGACGATCATGCTCATGGCCTGTTGCTCGGAGAGGCCGCGGCTCATGAGATAGAAGAGCTGGTCCTCGCCGACCTTCGACACGGTTGCCTCGTGGCCGATCTTTGCGTCACGCTCACCGACCTCCATGTACGGCTTGGTCTCCGAGGTGGACTCGTCGTCCAGCAGGAGCGCATCGCAGCGGACGAAGGACTTGGCGCCGTGCGCCTCTCGGTCGACGTGGACCTTGCCGCGGTAGGTGGTGATGCCGCCGTCCTTGGAGATCGACTTGGAGACGATGGTCGAGGTCGTCTCCGGCGCGACATGGAACATCTTGGCGCCCGCGTCCTGGTGCTGGCCCGCGCCGGCGTAGGCAACCGAGAGGACCTCGCCGCTCGCCTTCGGGCCCATCAGGTACACCGACGGGTACTTCATCGTCAGGCGCGACCCGATGTTGCCATCGATCCATTCGACGTGAGCCTCGGCCTCGGCCCGGGCCCGCTTTGTCACCAGGTTGTACACGTTGGTGGACCAGTTCTGGATCGTCGTGTAGGTGATGCGCGAACCGGGAAGGGCCACGAGCTCCACCACGGCCGAGTGCAACGAGTCGGTCGAGTAGACCGGCGCGGAGCAGCCCTCGATGTAGTGCACCTGCGCGCCCTCGTCGGCGATGATCAGCGTCCGCTCGAACTGGCCCATGTTCTCTGCGTTGATCCGGAAGTAGGCCTGCAGCGGCATGTCGACCTTCACGCCCGGCGGCACGTAGATGAACGAGCCACCCGACCAGACCGCTGAGTTCAGCGCGGCGAACTTGTTGTCGTTGGGCGGGATGATCTTGCCGAACCACGTCTGGACGAGCTCGGGGTACTCGCGCACCGCGGTGTCCATGTCGCAGAAGAACACGCCCTGTGACTCCAGGTCCTCGCGGTTGCGATGGAATACCACTTCGCTTTCGTACTGAGCGGTCACCCCCGCGAGATACTTCCGCTCCGCCTCGGGGATCCCGAGCTTCTCGTAGGTGTCCTTGATGGCGTCGGGCAGCTCGGCCCAGTCGTTCACCTGCCCGCCGGTCGGCTTGATGTAGTAGTAGATGTCGTCGAAGTCGAGGTTCGGCATCTGCGTCGCGAACCAGGGGGCCATCGGCTTGCGCTCGAAGTTCTTGAGGGCGCGCAGGCGGAATTTGCGCATCCACTCAGGCTCACCCTTCATCTCCGACATCTCGCGCACGATGGACTCGTTCAAGCCCTTCTTGGGCTTGAAGATGTAGTCCTCCTTGTCGCTCCATCCGAGCTGATAGCGACCGAGGTCGAGATCGGTTGTCGCCATGTTGGCTCCGTTGGCTCCTCGGGGTCGGGAGAAGGGGAATTTCCCCTATCTAGATAGTAACAATTACCCCGGCCAGGCGAAACGTTCACTTCGGGCGGGCGACGGCCGTGTGGCCAGGTCGGGCAGCGTGGCAGGCTCATCAGCCGATGCCCTCCGAGCAGCACCAACGCACCCCGCCCGCCGCCCCCCAGCGACCGCACGTCATCACGGCCCACGGCGACGAGCGCCTGGACCCCTGGTTCTGGTTGCGTGAGCGCGAGGACCCCGCGGTCCTGGCCTACCTGGAGGCCGAGAACGCCTTCACCGAAGCGGTGACCCAGCCCCTCGCCGCCTTCCGCGACGTTCTCTTCGAGGAGATGAAGGCCCGCATCAAGGAGACCGACATGACGGTCCCGGCCCGCCGCGGTCCCTGGTGGTACTACACGCGCACCGAGGAGGGGAAGAGCTACGCGATCCATTGCCGCCGGCCCGCCCGCGGGCGCGACGAGCTCCCGCCGGCAGGTGAGCCCGGTGAGGAAGAGCAGATCCTGCTCGATGAGAACGCCGAGGCCGCCGGCTCCGGGTACTTCGCCCTCGGCAGCGCAGCGGTCAGCCACGACCACCGCTGGCTGGCCTATTCCACCGACCGCGCCGGCGACGAGAAGTACGAGCTGCGCTTCCGCCCCCTCGACGCGGACCTCGCGCCCGGAACTGCTCCCGAGGTGGTGCTCGAGACCTCGTACGGGCTGGCCTGGTCGGCCGGTGCGGACGTGGTCTTTTACGTCCGCATGGACGAGGCCCAGCGGCCGCACCGGCTGTGGCGCCACCGCCTAGGCACCGACCCCGCCGACGACGAGCTCGTCTACGAGGAGACCGACCGGCGATTCTCGCTCGGCACCGGCTCGACCCGCGACACCGCCTACGTCCTCGTCGGCCTGCACTCGACCAACACGAGCGAGTGGCGCGCCATCCCCTCGAGTGAGCCATTGGCCGTCCCGGCGCTCGTGATGCGCCGCCGCGAGGGCGTTGAATACGCCGTGGACCACCTCACGCGGCCCGGCGGCTCCGACGTCGGTGGCTGGTTCGTCGCCCTCACCAACGACGGCGCCCGGGACTTCCGCGTCCTCGCGGCGCCGGACGCGCTCGGGCCCCACGAGGCTGACGCGTGGCGCGAGATCGTCCCACACCGGCCAGGTGTGCGCATCGAGGACGTGGACACCTTCGCCGGTGCCCTCGTCCTGAGCGAACGGTCGGAAGCCGAGACCCGGGTCCTGGTCTTGCCGCTGCGAGACGAGGCCGGGACCACGTCCGCCGATCCCTTCGGTGACGATCTGCTGGGCACGGGCTGGATCGTCCCCTCGCCCGCCAGCCCTGCGGCCACATGGCTGGGCGTCAACCCCGAGCCTGATGCGCCGGTCCTACGGATCGGGCGCACGACAATGGTCACCCCTTCGAGTGTGTTGCAGATCGGCCTCGCGGACCGCGCCGAAACGCTCCTCAAACAGGAGCCGGTCCTGGGCGACTTCGACTCGGACCACTACGAGACTTCCCGCGAATGGGCCGTCACACCGGACGGGACGCGGGTCCCGATCTCGGTCGTCCACCGCAAGGGCGTCGCGCTGCCGGCACCGTGCGTCCTCTACGGCTACGGAGCCTACGAAGTGTCGATCGACCCGTCGTTCTCGCATCACCGCCTCTCGCTCCTCGACCGAGGCGTCGTGTACGCCATCGCGCACGTGCGGGGCGGCGGCGAGATGGGCCGCGCCTGGTACGAGGACGGCCGCATGGAGCACAAGGCCAACACTTTCTCTGACTTCATTGCGTGCGCACGACACCTCACCGAGCGCGGCATCGCCCGCGCCGACGCGCTTGCCGGCCGAGGTGGCTCCGCCGGAGGCTTGTTGATCGGCGCGGTCGCCAATCAGGCACCCGATCTCTTCCGTGCACTCATCGCGCAGGTGCCCTTCGTCGACTGTGTCTCCACCATGCTCGACGACGAGCTCCCGCTGACCGTGGGCGAATGGGAGGAGTGGGGCAATCCTCTCGCCGACGAGGCCGCCTACTTCCGCATGCTGACGTACTCCCCTTATGACAATGTCAGCGCTACGAACCCTGACGGGAGTGACCGCTCTTATCCGGACCTCTTCGTCACGGCGGGCCTCACCGATCCCCGCGTCGCGTACTGGGAACCCGCCAAGTGGGTCGCCAAGATCCGTGCGATCTCCCCTGCCACCCGGGTCCTCCTCCGCACCGAGCTCGGCGCCGGGCACGGCGGTCCTTCAGGTCGCTACGACGCCTGGAGGGAGGAGGCCCTCGTCCTTACCTTCCTGCTCGATGCTCTCGGCCTTCGAGACGCCAGCTGACCTGGGCCGACGCCCTTGCCGGCTCAGGCGGCCTACGAGGTCGTCGTCGTGCTCGACGACGACCCGCCGGACGCCCCGGGCGTCTCCAACTGCAACGTGAAGGGCGACTGGAAGCCGAACGGCAACGCGATGGCCACGCCGTTGACCGTCGCCGCGAAGTTCCCTGGTGCGCCGGCGACCACGGTCAAGGGGCCGGTCGCCGAAACGGTGTGCGATTGGCCCGCCATCAGGACGCCCGCGAAGAGCACGTCGCGCGTCGACGTGTCCGTCGCCGAAACCCAACAATCGCTCGACGTGGCCGACACCACGAGCGAATAGCTCGCGACAGCAACGTGATAGGTCGCCGCGTTCGGCGACGTGGGTGCAGGAGCGGAGACCACCGGCGCCGCCGTTGTCGTCGTGACCGCGGACTTCTTTTGGGTCCCGTGACCGGTCGTTCCCCCGATGCTCGAGCGTGGATGCTGCGAGTGCGCCGGGGTCGACGTCACGGTCGTCGCCGTTCCCGATGTGGGGTGCTTGGGCGGCGGTGTGTTCGAGTGCATCCCGGCCACGATCAGGACCACGACGAGGATGACGACCGCTGCCATCGCGACGAGGACGCCCAGTCGCTTCGGCCGGTGGTTAATGGAGTTCATCGCCTTGTCGTCAACACCGGTCATGAAGGTTGACTTCGTCGGCTCGTTCGGGTCTGGTGTCACGTGCGAGTCGACGAAGAGCACCGGCTCGCCGGGACTCTTGACCGGCGGTGGCGGAGCGGGCGGGACGATCGTGTGGCCCGGATCGGTCAGCCGCACGGTCGAAGAACCGGAGACACGGAACGCGCTGGCGGGGTACGGGGCCTCGTCCCCTCCGTTGTCCGCGATGCCCTCAGACCCGGACGGGGAATGCGTTCGCATCTCCTCGAGGGTGTGCAGCTGGCGGTGATAGTGCTCGACCGAATGCACGTCGTCCCGCGAACGATTGCGGAACACGGCGGCCGCGATGACGCCCACAACGACCACTGCAGCCAAAATCCCACCGATCCACACTGCCCCTATTCAACAGGATCGGCGGGCCCGAGCGGACCGCGGGATTTCACCCGCTGCCATCGACTTCATGACGTTCAAGGAGCAGGGACCGCGGGCACCTCATACGGTTCGGACAACGTGCGCGGGGGAGGTCGCCGGGCCAGGGCGGCGGCCTTCGCAGCGCCCAACCGCTCCTCTTTCGCCGCCTCCGCGGCGTCGGCTCGCGGGGCGAACTCGGGCAGCACCTCTCGAGCGAAGAGCTCCATGGACTCGCAGATGTCCTCATGCCGATTGCGGCCCGCCTGGCTCACGAAGATGAGCTGGTCCACGCCGACCTCTTCGTAGCGCCGAACGAGCTGGCGCACCTGGTCGGGTGTGCCGATTGCCCCGCGGAGAGCGCCGAGGCCCTCCTCCAGCAGCTTGGCGCCGAGCACTTGGCCCTGTTGAGC
>Ga0306920_100008388_pt1 | contig 13708 bp, 15 predicted proteins | sample flu12Cox44000170_FD_204666 | JGI IMG/M metagenome (GOLD analysis project Ga0306920, IMG submission 204666) | Lab enrichment of tropical soil microbial communities from Luquillo Experimental Forest, Puerto Rico - flux4day.12C.oxic.44.000.170 (v2)... | ecosystem: Environmental > Terrestrial >... | reverse complement strand
ATACAGCGAGTGGAACGGCGGGCGGCCGGGGACAGTGGTACTCATTTGAGGCGGAGAGGAGAAGCATGGCGTTCGCGATCAAAGCCGAGGTTTGCGATCCGCGGGCGAAGACGTTCGCGTTTGCCGCGCAAAAGACGATGTATGGCAGCAGTTATCCGTTCTGCGGCTCTATCCTTTTAATTAAGCAGCCCAGTGAGTCATGAGAAGACGCCGAAACCTTCGATCGGAAGCCGATTCAATAGTCCAGCAAGTCTGCCGTCGTTGAGATCGGTATGTGATAGAGCCGGGCGAGTTCTTCTTCAAATGTGGTTCGACGGTATCGGCCGCACATTCCCTTAAAGGTGATAAGAATTCCCCGCCAGCGCAAACATCGTAAATAGTGGGACGAGAACAGGGGAGGGTGGAGCAGGAGGGAGCACGGAGCCGGTCTATCGCCTCGATGTAACGCCAGTCCGAACGACAACTACGGCAATTCGGACAAAAAGGGTCGGTCTCTCAAAGAATAGCGTTTATTGGCGTCTGGGCATTTTGGAAGGTACCTCGATTTAGGGGGCAGCTAATCCATGATGAGACAAAAAATGGAAATATTAATATTTGCGCTAATCGCATCATACAACGCGCACCGACAGCAAGAGCGGGTGGTCGCTGAACCGGAAGAATTTCAGCCCTTTGATCTCCAACGCTGGGAAACTCCGCAAAACGCTGGGCCAGCCGGTCAATGGCACGCCGATCTAGGGAGCGACGGACGCTCCATTCCAATGAACAGTTCCTCGCCCACGTTGCCTCATGAAAGCATTACGTTTCTACGGAAGTGAGGACCTGGGTGGTCGAAGACATCGCAGCTCCCAAGATGTGCGGTCCGCAACAGGTAATCGTTAAAGTTGCCTACCAAGATTGATCGAACGCTTTTTGGAGGGATGCCGTGCCTTACTACAAATGCAAAAGATGTGGTCGTATCCATGAGTCGGCGAAGGAACAGTGGCAGCTAGTCGGAGCGACGTGTACCAATTGTTTTCAGAAGGATCCGTGGGTACTCTACGAGGGGCCGGTCGCCGTTGCGATTCTGGCCGAAGAAGACAAGCAACATTTCATTCTCACGAATAAGTATCTCGCGCTGAAACAGGCGAAGGAGAATTCGGATAGAGCTTACGAGGATTTGCGGGCGAAAGTAAAGAAGCAGACGAGCTACACGAAGCCAGAGCTCGCCAAAATGCTCAACGAAATTCAGCTTTGCCACGACGTGTCCGCAAGTGTTCATGCACAAATAAAGGAAGTGGCCGATGAACTCGATCTGCTTGGCAATCGGGAAGCTGTCAAAAAAGACGCCGTCGTCGCGCACAAAGCGGCAGCGAGCCAGGGGGAGCTGTTTGTCGGGAATCGTCAATACGTCTCGCAGTTCAAGAGCAAGCACAGCGGAAAGATTCTCGATGTTCCGAACTGGTCGTGGGGACTCAACTGCGCCTGGGTCGAAGGCGGTATTTCTGCCAAGGCGCATTTTACGGTGAAGTTCACGGAAGATGACCCGTACACCCAGATACCCAAAGAGGTTCAGAAAGCGCTGAACAACCAGCCCAAAATGTCTGCGGAAGAATTCTTGGAACTCTGCGAAAAATCCGGAAAAGGATCGCTTCTATGGTATGACAAGGACGGATCTAACAGACCCACATGGACAGCGCTCGAAATGGCGACGCTGCTGCGCGCAGGATACCGCTTCACTTTCAACGATGTAATCACGTTGACGCCCCCCATGTGAAATTTGGGTAGCGCTCTTTTAACTGCGAAAGCAGGCCTGTATAGCATCTTAACGGCAGCTAAGCAATCGCCAGCACTGGCGCCTCGGCAAGCGATAAGGGAAGTCGCTATTTATTACGGTAGCCCGCGAGGTGTGACGGCCCACGGGGGCTGAGAAAACCCGGATTCTTAGCCCGCTTGCGAATCGCCGCCAGACATTGTAGCGGTTTAGAACTCGTCCCGTCACCGCCGTTCCAAGGGAATTCACCGGTCGGCTGATCGCACTCGGCAAAGTTCCATATCCACCGATGCTTGGGATGGCCGCCGCTCAGCTCAAGGTGCCGACTGGTGCGTGGAACTTTTATGCAGAGCGCGAAGAAACACGTCGTGAACACCTGTTGGAACTGCAGGAGCACTTTAGCTTCCAGACCTTCACGCGAGCGCACTACCGACGGTTTGCCTCCGAGCTTGCTCCACTCGCGGACCAAACAGGCCAAGGCATCCTTTTGGCCCGTACCCTGATTGAAGCGCTGCGCAAAAGAGTAGCAAAGCGGCGTCTTTTTTTTGTAATATGTTGTTGCTCAGCAAGATAAGCGTTTACAAACGCAACAAAGAACGCGCCATGCGCCGCCGCAGCCTGAAGCGAGCTTTGCCGTCATCAAATGTGCAGCTCTCACCCGTTCGGGCCATTTCACCCCTGCCTTAATACTGGCATGTCAAGGAGCGCACCGCGATCCAAGTTGTCACGTATCTGGCCAGGGAAAACGAGCTATCTCCGCACTTAGCCCTAAGCATCTTGGGAACAGTTGTAAGAAACGGCGGAGACGAGAAGCTCCGCGGCGAGATCTACGATGCCATCGAGAACCTGACGGGAGGAAGTTCGTTCGATAAATTCGACAAATACGAGAAACTAGAGGTCTTGTGCTTGAAAGCGGCTCTAACACCGGCTCAACACCAGCGGTGGACGAACATCGGTCGAATTGAGGAGACCGTTGCTAGTGACGGTCTCAAGCTCCAGGCGGCCTCGAAATTGCTTTCTCTCACGCAGAATCTGTCCGACCCGCAGACTGTTATCGACCTGCTCTTGTCGGCGTCTGTCTGTGACAGTGACCCCGACATGATCGAGAAATTGACTCCTAGCCTCTGCAAAGCAGTCAAACTTCGAGACCACTTCGGAAATCAGTCGAATCAGGATGTTGTGGGTTGTCTGGAGATAGTGGCGAAGAACATCGACCTCATAAAGGCGAATATTAGAGAAGCGACTCGATCTAAGATCAGGCTGTACTTGGCCTGTGCCCTCATCGCGAAGGATAAGGATTTGCGTGAGAACTCCTTGAAAACAATCGAGAATCTCGTGACTTCAGCGGATCTCGACGACGACGTAAGACTACTGTTAGATGGAATCGGAAGAACGACAGAAGATCCTAATTTGCCAGGCGTAGTGGATACGGTCAGTAGCTTTCTCGCTCGCGAGAAAAACGCGGGAGCCCGTAAAACCTCTCACAGCTAGAATGCCTAGGTTCCGATGTCGATTGCAGTTAAATCGTAGACAAGAATGGCTCCTCTCCATCGGAGTCTACGATTTAATTGCAAAACAAAATGCAGGTAAATTGTGGACCATTTGGACCCCTTCATTTGGTCTACGATTAAAATCCAAAAACCTCGTCCTTGGCAAGGAGCCTCTGAGCGCGAGCGGCACGTTCAACCCGACTAACGGAACTCCACCAGCCAGCCATTGGTGATCCGCCAGCTGGCATTTCGTTCTCGCCGGTCTATCTGATCCGCTGGGAGGGAAGGGTGGAGGAGGGGAGATACGATCCCCTTGAAAGCGTCCGATGTCGCTGTCATGAACGACTCCTAAAGATGACCAAAACAGAACTTGAACTCGCTCTTGCTCGAAGAAGCGCAGCCGCTTCGTGTCTGTGCTCATTGCATTCGCCTAATGCTCAAGCCGGGCTGCGCGGTACAAGGAAATGGATCCCGTCACAGTCGGAATCACGGCGGTTTCCTCGATGCTCGCGAATCCTGCATCTTTCATTAAAGCGGGCAGAATGCCGTCGGCATTGGGTTGCGTATCCTCGAAGCCGTCGATGTATTGCACGATTCTGAAAAGACTTCGCATCAGCCGTGTACGCTGCAGGCCGTAATCGGCGATGTGAAGTTCACCATCGCACGTAAGGGCTGAAAAAATTGCCTTCAAGCCCGCCCGCTTCTCTGCAAGCGGAACTTGATGGAAGACGAGACTGGAAACGATCTTATTGACGCCGACCCCCGAAAGGATTGTTCCCACCTCTCGCAAATAGCCTCGATGAAGTTCGACCGATATGGCTGCCCCGGTCAGCTTCGAGCGCGCCCGTTTGAGGATATCGCCGTCAGGGTCGATCCCGATTAGTCTCGCTCGTTTGACCTGTCTTCCCAAGAGAACTAGAAAGGAAGCCGTGCCACATCCAACGTCGGCAATTACGTCTGACTCTCGAGGATTAAGCTGCTGCAGCAACGCGGTTCGCCATTTGGACTCCCGGGTAAATGCAGCGAGAGCAGCATCGTAGGTCCATAACAGCGGCGCGGCGGGCGTGAAGTCTCGTTTCTGGCTTGCGGCTATATTAGTCACTTCGATGCCTTTAAAGTCTGTTGCTCCCTTTCTGATTCATCGCTGAGAGTATAAGGTTCGCAAGCAAGAACTGCTACTCGGTGGCTTTCCCGCGCTCTCCGCTATGCCCGGGACAGTTCCTGTTGAAAGATGTTGGTTTGCCTGGAGCGGCGATCTGGTCATTTGGTGAAGCTTAGGCCAGCAGGTAGTCCCATGCCTCTTTTAATCACGAGCACGACTGGCGTCGTCGCTTTCTCAAAGACTTTATTGCCCAATACAACAAGCGCTGTGGTCCATTCGAGTGGACCAAAGGCCCAGAAAAACTTCGCCGCATCATTCAATTAACCGAAAACTGGCAATCGAATATGTATGTCACTTAATTATGACACGATGCACTAGTCGCTGGATCCCCTGGCTGCTTCGTCGTCGCCTTCGCTCATCCACCAAATTGAGCAAAATCCGGCGGCGCTCACCAGATGGGGTTAGTAAGACGGATACGCGAAAGGAGCTGCCTACTTGCGGCAAGAGTTCAAGCTCATCGGTTGTCGTCTGTATTGGCTCTGAATGAAGGGGTTCCCAGAGCGATGGAGCATCATTCTTCGGGCTGTTTACCCGCGGAGAAATTTCCCACATTCGCATCTGGTCGGCAGGGTAGGGGACCAGTAACTTTTTTAAGTTTCCGTTCTCCGTTTCCCCTAACCACACTGCGTGATGTTGCTTGATGTGCGACGAGTTCATTGGGCTCGCCTGTGATAATCGTGCAAGTTCGCAGCCACTCCCGAGATTCGGGGTCTTTCCAGTTTTCCCAGAGTCCCGCAAAGTGAACGGGCGTCCGTCTTTCATGGCGAAGAGCGAACGGCAGCTTCGGCTTAGCCGTTTTGCGCCATTCGTAAAATCCGTCCGCAGGAATCAGACAGCGGCGCTTGATGAAAGCCCGCCGGTTGGGGAGCAGCGGAGCAGAAACCTGGTTTAGGGACGCCGCAGAAAAGCGCCAATCCAAAGGGAGGGATCAGGATCTCTGAAGCTATTGATCATCAATCGGTAGCCTCGAGGATGCGCCCGGATGTCGGCCCGCCCGCTGGGGCAGGACGAATAGGCACGCGAGAATGAACGCTGCTATCACCGCCGATGCGAGTGGACGACTGAACGCCAGGCCGCCGTGGCTTACGGGCTTATCCAGAAAGTCGCCGACTGTAGCACCGAGCGGCCGCGTAAGGATGAAGGCGCTCCAGAAGAGGAACACGCGCGAGACGTTCGTCCACAAGTAAAGTCCGGCAAAAGCGGCCAGCCCTGCAGCGAAGACGAGCGCACCTCCTTGATGGCCAGTGTTGTCGCGGCGATCTTGATGATCCAAAAGGCCAAGGTGACCTCTGGAACCTTGCTCAAAGGAAATTCAGGATGCCAAATCAGATCGTTGGCTCTGTGTTGGGGTGCTTCAGTTAAGGAATTGTTCGTGAAATCTCCACTTCTCCGGTTCGGCCGCAGAAGCCACTTGGCATGCAGCTGAAATCCAGCGCAAATTGCTTAAGAAGATAGGGCCCTGTGAAGCGGCGATGAAAAAGAGGTGAATTTTTTGTCATCGCCTCAAATCAAACCGGGCGAAAGTGCAGGCCAGGGTGTCAAGCAGAGCACGATCGCAAAGGATTCTTGTTGTGTGCTCATTAGTTTGCTTCTTCTGATATTCCCGCACGCTAGATAACGCAATCACCCGAATGGTTTATCTCAGAGCTGGCTTGAGAAATCGAAGGCCGAACAATTTGCTGCGAGGCATCGCAGGGTGCACGGTTTTCAGATGGTCGGCGCCGCTCTCGGTGACACCAGCAAGCAGAAAAACTTCGGTCCCCGAAAATCTCTCAGTCTTGACTTCCCAGGGTCCGCCTACTCGCGCAAGAGTTCAAGCTCATCGGCACGTCAAGACTTATCGGCCGCAGTGGATTGAGCAACAGATTCGGGAATCTGACTTCGTGCTGATGGTCTGCACCGAGACCTACTACCGGCGCGTGCGGGGCGCGAATCGGAAGCTGGCTTTGCTTTTCAAGGCTTTTAGCGACCTGCCTTTGGTGGCGGTCGCTCCTCGTCCTTCGTTGGACCCGCTCGCTTTGTCGCATAATCGAATTTGAAAGCAAGAACCGGAGTTTTTAGACAGAGCGGCGAGAATATGCTTCAAACATGACGATAATCTCTCAATTGGTGAACAGAACAAAGAGGCAAAGCTATACCTCAGAGGAGGCCCGTTGGCAGGCGGTCCTTGAAAAGGATCAAAACGCGGATGGCGAATTCTGGTATTCCGTTAAAACAACTGGCGTCTTCTGCCGGCCATCTTGCTCGTCGCGGCGGCCTAATCGCCAAAACATCGCGTTCCATAATTCCCCCGCGGAAGCTGAAAAGGCAGGATTCCGTGCGTGTAAGCGTTGCGATCCGAAAGGACCTGGCCTGGTGGGACAGCACGCGAGGGCGGTAGTTACCGCCTGCCGGATGATTAAGAAAGCCGATGAATTCCCGAACCTGGATAAACTGGCGGAGGCGGTGAGCATGAGTCCGTCGTACTTCCATCGCGTCTTCAAGGCAGCGACCGGCTTGACTCCCAAGGCGTACGCGAACGCCCATCGTTCCGATCGTGTCCAGAAAGCCTTGCCCCGTTGGAACACCGTGACGGAAGCCATCTATGAGTCGGGTTTCAATTCGAACGGGCGCTTCTACGCCGATTCTTCGAAAATACTCGGAATGAAACCAAAAGAATATCGCAATGGAGGGCTTGGCAATACGATTCGGTTCGCCGTTGGCGAGTGTTCGCTGGGCTCCATCCTCGTCGCGTCCTCCGAAAAAGGCGTATGCGCGATCCTTTTGGGCGACGATCCAGATGCTCTCGCGCGTGATTTCCAAGACCGATTTCCTAACGCCAATCTTGTCGGTGGAGATGCTGAATACGAGAAGCTCGTCGCTAAGGTGGTCGGATTTATCGAGACCCCAAAGATCGGATTGGACCTGCCGCTCGATGTACGAGGCACTGCATTCCAGCGTCGCGTGTGGGAGGAACTGCAACAGATTCCGGCCGGTAAGACGGCCAGCTATTCGCAGGTGGCCGACCGCATTGGTTTACCGAAATCAGTTCGCGCTGTAGCCCAAGCTTGCGGCGCCAACGCCCTTGCCGTCGCCATCCCGTGTCACCGGGTGCTGCGCACGGACGGAAATCTCTCGGGTTATCGCTGGGGTGTGGAGCGAAAGCGCGCCTTGCTGGCGCGCGAAGGAGTAATCGTATGAGTGAATCAAAACCCTCCATCAAGAACCGAGTCGCTGCCCTTGATTGGTCAGCGATTACGGACAGTTTGGATAACTTCGGGTGCGCGATCGTCAAATCGGTCCTTACCCGACAGGAGTGCCAGTCACTTGCTGCCATGTACGATAAGGACGGTATCTTTCGCAGCACGATTGTCATGGCTCGCCACGGCTTTGGCCGCGGAGAGTACAAATACTGGTCGTATCCGTTGCCGGAAATCGTTGATGAGCTACGCAAGTCGTTGTACTCGCCGTTGGCCTTGGTGGCCAACTGTTGGAATCAACTCATGAAAATCGACGTGAACTATCCAGATTCGCATGCGGAATACCTGGAACGCTGCCATCAAGCCGGCCAGACCAGACCTACGCCGCTCCTGCTCAACTACATTGAGGGCGACTGGAATGCTCTGCACCAGGACATCTACGGAGAGAATGTCTTTCCCATTCAGGTTGCGTTTCTCCTGTCTGAACCGGGCAAAGATTTTACCGGTGGCGAATTCGTTCTGATCGAGCAGCGCCCTCGGATGCAATCGCGGGCCGAGGTAGTGAGTTTGCAGCAGGGTGAGGGTGTCGCCTTCGCGGTGAGTCATCGACCAGCCCGAGGAACCCGCGGCCCGTATCGGGTAAATCTTCGACATGGAGTGAGTCGCCTGCGTTCCGGGCACCGGAACACCATGGGAATCATCTTCCACGACAGCAAGTAGCCGGCCGAACTGATGAATCTATTTCAGTACGAGCCGTCCCGAAATCTCCTGCCATTCGACGGGACAGTTAACTACTTCGGGCCGATCCTGACTCCAAGCGAAGCGCAGGAATATTTCGAGGTGTTACTAACGAGCGTACCCTGGGAGAACGACGAAGTCTTCATCTGCGGTAAGCGTATCGGCACCGCGCGAAAAGTCGCGTGGTATGGTGATGCTCAGTACTCCTACACCTACTCCGGAACGACCAAAACGGCGCTTGGATGGACGCGGGCACTTCTCGCGCTCAAAAGCCTGGTGGAAGGAAAGTCAGGAGCGACGTTCAATTCGTGTCTCCTCAACTTGTATCATGATGGCAGCGAGGGCATGGGCTGGCACAGCGACGACGAGAAGTCGCTGGGGAGAAATAGCGCGATCGCTTCCCTGAGCCTTGGTGCAGAAAGGAAGTTCTCGCTGCGGCACAAGCGCAGCGGCCAATTGATCTCGATCCGGCTTGAGGACGGAAGCCTTTTAGTCATGAAAGGGATCACGCAGCGCTTTTGGCAACACAGTGTGCCTAAATCCGCCAAGATCAGGAAGCCTCGAATCAATCTCACGTTTCGGACTATCGTCCTCGAGGAAACGCTCTGAGACTTGCGCCAGATCGCGGAGGAGATCGGTCTGGACGATGGCGTCGCCGCTCTTACGCAGGGGTTAAAACGCCCGGGCTAAGTCCTCATGCCCCTTCGGCTTCGGGGCGCAGGGCCTAGACAGCTAAGCAGGGGTTTCGAAGACGCCCAGGTCCTTCCGCAGGTGGTGAGATTGCCAAGCATGCTAACCTGACTTCCGCACTGAATGCGGAAGTTGGGCTAAGAGCCATTGAAGTAATGGTAAATCCTTCGTGAAACAAACGGCCAGAGTCCTTGCTCTTCGATCGCCGCCAGCCAACTCTCTTCCCCGCTGAGGTCCACAGGGCGCGTTGGGCGGTCATAGCGAACCAAAACCTGCCTAGTGTACCGCTCCTCTTGTGTCTGATAAAACTGCAATTAGCTTGTAACTCCAGCAAGCAATCATCACCGCTTCGATAGGATATGGACCTCAATAAATTTACTGAAAAATCCCAAGCCGCACTAATGGAGGCTCAGGCCATTGCCACGCGAAACCACCATCAGGCCGTAGACGTGGAACATCTCGCCCTGGCTCTGCTCGAACAGGAAGACGGCCTAGTACCGCGCCTTTTTGAAAAAGCGGGAGTTTCGCCCGAGCTGCTGCGGGCGAGGGTTCAAGAGGCGTTGGATCATATCCCCCGAGTTTCTGGCGACACAATGACCGAGCAGGGCCTCCGTATCACTCAGCGCCTCAACAAGCTCCTGGTCATCGCTCAGGACGAGGCTAAAAGGCTCAAGGACGAATATGTTAGCGTCGAACATCTGGTCCTGGCCATGTTCGCCGAGCCGGCCACGACTGGCATCGGAAAAATTTTCAAGACCCTCAACGTCCGGCGCGAGGATTTTTTGAAAGTGCTTACTGAGGTGCGGGGCAACCAACGGGTTACCAGCGCTAATCCTGAAGCAACTTATGAAGCGCTCGAAAAGTACGGGCGAGATCTTACCCGTCTTGCCGCGCAGAACAAACTGGACCCGGTGATCGGGCGCGATGCAGAGATCCGGCGTTGCATCCAGGTTCTGTCCCGGCGCACCAAGAACAACCCCGCCTTGATCGGCGAGCCGGGCGTGGGCAAAACCGCGATTGTCGAAGGTCTGGCTCGCCGGATCGTATCTGGCGATGTGCCTGAAAGCCTCAAGGATAAACGTATCGTCGCGCTCGATCTCGGGGCGCTGATCGCCGGAGCGAAGTACCGGGGCGAGTTTGAGGAACGACTGAAGGCCGTACTCCAGGAGGTCACCAAGGCCCAAGGTCAGATTATCCTATTCATTGACGAACTGCACACCATGGTCGGTGCCGGGAAAGCCGAGGGTGCGATGGACGCCGGCAACATGCTCAAACCGATGCTGGCCAGGGGCGAACTTCATTGCATCGGCGCCACTACACTGGACGAATATCGCAAGCATATAGAAAAAGACGCCGCACTGGAACGCCGTTTTCAACCGGTGATGATCAACGAGCCGAGCGTTGAAGACACAATCTCAATTCTGCGCGGTCTGCGTGAGCGTTACGAACTGCATCATGGCGTTCGCATTCAGGATAGCGCGCTGGTAGCGGCGGCCCAGCTTTCCCACCGCTACATTTCCGATCGGTTTCTACCGGACAAAGCCATTGATCTCATAGACGAAGCCGCCGCCAAGTTGCGAACCGAAATGGAGTCTATGCCCGAGGAGCTTGAGTCTTTCGAACGGCGTATCCTCCAGCTCGAAATAGAACGTGAAGCTTTGCGCAAGGAGAAGGACCAGGCCTCCAAGGAACGCCTGACCGCCCTGGAAAAAGAGCTGGCCGATCTCAAGAGCGACCGGGACGCGCTTAAGGCGCAGTGGGAAAGTGAAAAACAGAACATCGACGATATTCAGAAGTTCCGCACCGCCCTGGAGTTGGCCCGGACTGAAATGGAGCAGGCTCAACGCAAAGGTGATCTGACCCGCGTCGCCGAATATAAGTACGGCAAAATTCCGCAGCTTGAGCAACAGCTGAAGGAACAGGAAGCCAAAGTTGGCGAAGGTCGCCCTCGGCGGCGTCTTCTGCAGGAAGAGGTCACAGCCGATGAGATCGCCGAGGTGGTCTCCCGTTGGACAGGGATTCCTGTGGCGCGGCTGCTGGAAGGCGAAAAGGAAAAGTTGCTTCGGCTGGATCAGATCCTTCACGAACGCGTGGTGGGACAGGATGAAGCAGTACAGGCCGTTGCGGACGCCGTTATCCGTGCCCGGTCCGGTTTGAAAGACCCCAAGCGGCCGATCGGTTCGTTCATCTTCCTTGGTCCGACTGGCGTCGGTAAGACAGAACTGGGGCGAGCGCTGGCCGAGAGTTTGTTTGACAGCGAAGACAACATGGTGCGCATCGATATGAGCGAATACATGGAAAAGCACGCTGTGGCTCGTCTCATCGGTGCGCCACCGGGTTATGTGGGCTTTGAAGAAGGCGGGCAACTCACTGAATCGGTCCGCCGCAAGCCCTATTGTGTCGTGCTCTTCGATGAAATCGAAAAGGCACACCACGACGTATTCAATGTCCTTCTGCAAATTCTCGATGATGGCCGGCTTACTGACAGCCATGGCCGCACGGTGGATTTCAAGAACACCATCATTATCATGACTTCCAACATCGGCAGCCCGCTTCTCATCGAAAACGCGAGCGAGACGGGTGAAATTGCCGAGTCGGTACGCAAAAAGGTTATGGGTGAGCTGCGGTCACACTTCCGGCCGGAGTTTCTCAATCGGGTCGACGAGATCGTTTTGTTCAAGTCGCTCACGCTCCCGGAGATCAAACGAATCATTGACCTCCAGCTCAAACTGCTGCGTGTCCGGCTCAGCGAGCGGCACCTCGAGCTGGAGGTGACGGAAGCAGCAAAGGAGCATATCGCCCGCGAGGGGTATGATCCCGTCTACGGCGCTCGGCCGCTGAAGCGATTTCTCCAGCGTCATCTGGAGACCGCATTGTCACGACAAATCCTGGCTGGCACGATCCCGGAGAACAGCCACGTTACCGTCGGTTTCAAGAAAGGCCAAATGACATTCGAGACAGCACCGCTTCGGAAAGACAGGGGTGCTTGAGCAGGGGATCGGTAATCGCCATTCCTAGAGAGCCATGAATATGTTCGCCAATTCGATGGAAAGGTCCACCACTGCGCTGCAACTGTTCGAGCCGGATACGCGCGCTGTATACGCGCTCGAGGCAGCTGCGAACCTGAGCCAATTACCCCGCCGGCTGATCGCCGTCTATTGCAAATACGGACTTGTCTCGCCGGTAATGGATCCGGCATGCAGCGGCTGGTATTTCAATGATGAGGCCATACGGATTCTGCGCCGAATTGAATATCTGCGCAACACTTGCGGGCTCAATCTGGCCGGCATCAGACTCGTTATGGATCTGACCAGGGAGGTAGAACAACTCCGCGGAGAGTTGAGCTTAGCTCTCGTACGGCTGACGAAAGAACAAAAACAATAAAGGTGCCTAGCCTGTTAGTCCTGCACGCAGATGGCAAATGACTTCATCGTGAACTTGTAATGAGAGGTGTAAACGGACGGTAAGGGTGTGAGCTCAAAAGCCGTGAAGGATTGGCCGAGGGGCTCGCACTCTCGGTGATATTCTAGAATTTGAACCAGCAAGTATGAACATGGATCCGAATTCCGCCCAGCGCGAAACTGAATCCAGCGAGAAAAAGATAGAGACGCTACAGAGTGAGCTGGCGGCCGAAAAAGACCGATATCTACGCCTGGCCACCGACTTCAATAATTTCCGGAAACGAACCACACGGGAGATGGAGCGGCGTGCGGCAGCACAAAAGGATGCTTTTATCCGTGAATTGCTACCGGTAATCGACAACCTGGAACGGGCTCTTAGCGCTGAGGCTACCAGCTCCGTTGAGCAACTCCACCAAGGCGTTCAGATTACGCTGCAACAACTTTATCAACTGTTGCGCCGCCACCGGATCGAACCAGAAGAAAGCCTGGGCCGGCCGTTCGACCCGCAAATTCACGAGGCCGTCATGACCCGACACGACCGATCGCGCCCCGACCATATCATACTTGAGGTTATCGAGCGCGGTTACCTCCGTGGCGATGAGCTCTTTCGCCCGGCTAAAGTAGTCGTCAACGATCTGAGCACGCTGGACACGTAACCTGATTTCATCCGATCAGATTGAATCTGAGCCAGAGCGGACGATTGCCAATGAACGCTGAAAAGGACGACAGCAGTGCTGGTGACTGCCAGGATTGAGCAGGGCCTCCATCGCGCTCCGGCTCAGATGCCGCGGCTTACGCTCGTCTCGCGGCTTGGAACTGCGGCATCTTTCACACCGCCACAGGAGCTGAGCCACCAGGAGGAGTGGATCCGGACGAATCGCTCAAGTACCCGACCACCGAGGCCGGGTAGTCATAAATATTAGACCATGGCAAGTAAGGACATTCTGGTCTGCGGTACTCTGAATTTGGAGACGACGTTTCCGATCGCCGGATTTCCCTTGGCCTACGAGCCGGTTTGCCATCGTCCGTTCGAGTTCAGGAGTCAACCTTCCGGCGTGGGTTTCAACATTGCGCAAGCGCTCAGCACGCTCGGCAATCGGGTTCGATTAGCGTCGATGATCGGCTCCGATTTTCTCGGTACCGCGCTGCGTCAATCGATGGCCAGGTTCGGTTTGTCGGATGAGTTCATCCTCCCTGGCCTGGACGAAACGCCACAGTCAATCATCATTTTTGACAACGATGGACGCCGTATGGTCAATACGGATCTGAAAGATGTGGGAGAAAGGGTTTATTCACTG
>Ga0306920_100008386_pt1 | contig 13709 bp, 17 predicted proteins | sample flu12Cox44000170_FD_204666 | JGI IMG/M metagenome (GOLD analysis project Ga0306920, IMG submission 204666) | Lab enrichment of tropical soil microbial communities from Luquillo Experimental Forest, Puerto Rico - flux4day.12C.oxic.44.000.170 (v2)... | ecosystem: Environmental > Terrestrial >... | reverse complement strand
TAGATACCCCTGGAATTACAGTCTTCTGGCTAATCCCCTTAACCCTGTAACCTCAGTTCCGGCGGTGCCGATCACAAACTCCTTGCATTCGATGAATGTAGTGCGGCGCATGACCGATCTCAACCTCATTCTGCTGCCTCAATCCCGCCTCAAGTTTCGACTGGGTTATTTTCGCAACATTCAGGAGGGTCCATCCTTTTCGAGCTTTGGTGGTGCGACAATTCTCGACCCGCCGACCGGTTACGGAACGCAGACCCAGCTTTTCCAGAATTGGAGGACAACGCTGAATGCGTATCGTATTGGGGTTGACTTCCAGGCGTCGCAAAAAACAAGCATCCACTACGATCAATTTCTTGAGTACTTCAAGCAGGACACCTCCTACCGGGACCAAAATTTCAATTTCCAGTTGTCGAATGGAACTCCAGCCGATCTCGGCGTCGTTTTCGACACGGCTAGTAACGTGAATGTTGTGCCCTGTCCCACGCCAATCGTGAACTCAGCCACGAAGCCCCCAACCGCCGATCCCAGTTGCAATGGCTATTTGAGCTATTCCCGTGTCGGGACGCCACGTGGCACTTTGCCGACGGAGTCATTCAGTTTCCAATCCGAATCCATCACGAATGTCTCCATGGCCGGCCGAGCTGCCTACAGCTCTAGGAGGCAAGAATCCGGGAATCTGAATGAGCTCTTCAGCGGCAGCAATGTGAGTACGTTGCAGGTAGGCACGAGTGCGATAGGGCCGACTCACGCAAAGGAAATCTTAGCCAATGCCGATTTTGCAATCACTTGGAGTGTCACGCCCAAGTTCCGAGTGGTGGATGCCTTCACCTACGATCGCTTTCAGCTTCCGGGCTTGTGGGATTTCACCACGGTCAGCCTTTACACCCAAGCTCCGTTAATCAATGGCGCGCCGTCGATGCTGTTGCCCCCGGGGCAGTTCAGTCCGACCAGTTGTCCTCCGCCCTTCACTGCCAACACCTGCCCCCAGCATAACGACACCTCGGGCCCGGATGTTTCAACCGGAACATGGGTTAGGTATCTCGGACAGAACTATAAGGCCAATACGGTACAGCTTGAATACGACTTTACGAGCAAATTTGGCGCGCGATTGGGCTTCCTCTACGGCAATCGCAAGATTTTCAGTCAAGACAATGAATTTGTGGCGAATGAGGTGTTCTTCCCCGGAGGTACAGCGGGCGCGGCGCGCGGTGATTGCGCCGATGCAACCGTCTGTACGTTGCAACCCGACGGATCACTAACATTCTCTCCCGGTTCGCTGGGCGATCTTACCCACGTCCAGGACGCGGATATCAACAGTTATTCCATGTTGTCGGGCATTTGGGCTCGCCCCACCAATGCTCTCCGCCTGAACTTCGACCTGAATCTTTTCTGGGCAAATTCTGCTTTCGTGCGATCGGACCCGCGTAAACAGCAAACCTACAAATTCCAAGTTTCCTACGCTCCCTCTCGGTGGATTAGCCTCGACGCATCCCTAAACATTCTGGAACACCAAAATGAGATGCTATTTGTCAACGATCGAGAACATAACCGGAGTGTCACGGTCGCGGCAGTGTTCACTCCCAACGATCGTATTTTTTTTGATTTGGGTTACGTCTACGACAACGTTTACGCCCGGTTGATCGAATGCTGGGCTTATGGTTCCGGTGTCGCCCCACCGGTTTCGGTAGGCCTTCTACCTTCGGGCTCCATTACGACCCCCTGCCCGGTACCTAGTGACTTGCAGGGAGGCGACATCACGGCTTTTGGCGGGCCGGCTTTGTATAACAGCACCACGAATTTCGCCTACGGCGACGTGAACTGGAAGCCGGTTAAGCGCCTCACCCTGAGAGCCGGATACGTGGGGACGTTTGGAGATGGACAGACGTTGTTCCTGAACCCCAATGCGCCCGTGGGGCCGTTGCACTACGCCTATCAGAAGCCGTACGCCGGGTTTATCGTTTTCTTGGCCAAAGGGCTCGCTTTCAAGACCACTTGGAACTATTACGGCTACACAAGATCAACTGCGATCCCCCCGGGCCTTGCCCCCATCGGCAGCCAGGACTTCATTGCCAACAACGTAACGCTGGCGTTTCGGTATGCGTTTTGACGTTTTGTCTCGCTGCGTTTGCGTCGAGTACTTCCTATACAAGTTCATAGAAGTTACTTGGCGATGATTCCCTTTCGCGCCGTGATCAAACTGTGCCATCCCATCCCGGAAGCCGTTGCATTCACGAGTAGCCTGTGGGGCTCAAAAGGTGTCGAACAGCAAAAGCGGAATCACTGCGAATCAGAGGCTCAGCCACAATGCATGAACTGCACCAGCACAACTTTCCCTATTCCGCGGTGGATGTAAAGCCCGCAGACCCAGACTACCCGGAGCATCCGGAGAAACGTCGCGCAAACGCCCATGCGCCAGGAGAGCACAACCAGCACGTTGGACTCGACAAGCATGCTGGGCACAGTGTCGCGATGTTCCGCAACAAGTTCTGGATTACGCTCGCGCTGGCTCTCCCCACGCTCGGAGACACATGCTGCACCGGGCACTTGGCTATACGGCCCCGTACTTCCCCGGTTCGAAGGGGATAATCAATAGGGAGGTGGAGCGCGTCTCTACCACTATCCAATTGCCTACACCGATGGCTCTGTCGGCAACAACCGCCGACCGTTCGGTCGGCACCCATTTGAAGCCATCGGCTTACCTTTGTGCGCGAACTGCTTACCTAACACTCCAAACTCTTCTGCGCTCGCAAAATCAAAGATCTATTGGAGTTTCGACAACGGCCTTGCGGCGGCGCCAGTTCTTGCCATTCCAGCCTTGGAAATAGCGGCAGGTCCATAGGTTGGTTCCCAGCTGCGTTTCTCCAGCACGAGCATTCTGCACTGGTACGTAGACCGCTTCTTCAATAATTATTATGGTTCATCACGATTGGGCACGCCGCCCTTCGAAACCGGGATATCCCCTTCCTACTCAGTAGCTTGCGGTTTTCACGACAATCATCAGACATCCTGTAACACTTTCTCTTCAAAGAGCGTTTATTCCACGTGGCCTTGAGCAAAGCACCAGCTCCGCCGCGACAAAATGGGATGTTTGTGGCGTTGTGACGAGAGACCATTCAAACGGTGATTTAACTCACAGACCATCGTGACACCAGAATCGTAGCCTAGATGTACTACGCATCATGAACTCACCGGGCGAAGAAATTCGCTGCGATCCACTGGTCACAAACATTTTAAGGGACCCAAAGATGCTTAAATCAATTCGCATTCATAAGCTGAAATACCTCAACACCGCTCTTGTATCGCTTGGCCTGCTTGCCCTGGCCGCCTGCGGTGGCAGCAATTCAAGCAGTAACCAGTCCACTCCATCGGTGCCCACGCCGCAAAATATGACGCTTCAGGTCAATGTTGGCGACTCGCCGTCCGACCGGGTCATGGCTTTCGCTACCAACATTACTTCAATGACGCTCACCAATAGCAATGGAACGACAGCGCCGATCGTCTCGGCTTCAATGCCGATCGAGATGATGCGCCTCGCGGGCACTATGCAACCTATCAATGTGCTGAGTATTCCGCAGGGCACCTACACCGGCGCCAGCATTACCATGTCGTCTATGTCGGTCACGTTTATGGATCCTACGACCCGCACGATCATGCAGAAGACCGTCGCCGGGCCGATCACGACCAATGTCTCCTTCGCATCGAACATGACGTTGGGTAGCACACCCATGGTGCTCAGCTTCGACATGGATATCGCCAGCTCGGTTGCGATCGATAGCTCGGGCAAAGTGAGCTTGACGCCCACCTTTCACACGATCATGAACAACGTGGGTGTCGGAAACGGACAAGACCCGGAAAACGGGGGAATGGAACATTTGATCGGGTCGGTCGCGAGCGCCTCGGGTACCAGTTTCGGATTCTCAATGATGCAGAGTGCGCAAACTCTGACCTTGACTACCAACAACAACACGCAGTTCGAAAACATGAGTGGCATGGGCATGATGTCCAACGGAGCCCTCATGAAGGTTAATGCGATGCTGCAAGCCGACGGCTCCATTCTGGCCCAAAAGGTGCAGTGGTTCATGGGCAACGGGGGAGTGATGAGCGACGGGATCGTGGGGGCTGTGACCGGCAGTCCGGCGACCCAGATGGGAATGGTGGTACAGAACGGTTCCGGGCAAGGAATGATGTCGTCATTCTTGGCTAACAACGCAAATGTGAATGTTACGGGAAGCACGTCCTTTAACATCGACACCGACGGCATGGACATGTCGAACCTGCCGTTCACGCCTACGTTCGATAGCGACCACATGTATCCCGGCGAGCGTGTCCGATGCATCAGCAACACTGGAATGGGATCGGGAAGCATGGGCGGCATGGGGGGCATGGGGGGCGGTAGCATGGTGGGGATGATGAATGCATCGGAGTGCAACCTGGTTCAACAGGGCTTCACCGGCACTGTATCCAACTATTCAGCTTCCAACGGCCAAGCCACGTTCACGCTCACACTGGCCTCTGATTCGTACTTCGCCATCATGACGGGCGAGAGCATGATCACGGTCTATCAACAACCCGGAACTGAGCTGTACGGCATTACGAGCATAGGCAATGGCCAGACGGTTCAGGTGCGGGGACTGATGTTTGAGGATGGTAGCGTATTCCGGATGGTGGCGCGCAGGATCATGAACCCCTGAGGGTAACGGTGCCGAGAAGTTGCGAGTCGTGATGTATGAGTCGATTGACGCAGGAATTTTAAGCGGGCCTGGTTGTGCAGGAGATCACACGCATCAGTGATTGAGATCACGCAACAGATGGCAACGGGGCGGTGTTTGATTCAGGCAAAGGCAAGATGAGGCTGACGTTTAACAACCTGGGATGTTTGTCAAAGGCATTCCGCGAACAAACTCTCAGGCTAAATCTGAATTCGATTGGAGTCTTCATATGAAAAAGCAATTCTTCCTATTAACCCTGGTTCTGGCCTTCTCAATTTCTGCAGTCGCAAAAGGCCCAAACGGCAGCGGTCATCAGCGCGCGAGCACTGCTTCACACAGGAGTCCAGGACAAGCGATGCAGTCACGCGGTCAAATGGGCTGGAAGCAGGCTGGGGGCCAGATGGGCAACAATCACATCGGCAACAACCAGATGGAGAGCGGCCAGATGAACACCGGCGAGATGAACAGTTTGCAGCAAATGGGCTCCGAGCATATGGGTCACGGGAATCAAGGCCGGATGAACCAGAATGGCGATGCTAATGGCAACATGGGCAGCGGCAACTCGAATATGGGTCTGGATGGAAACTCCCAATCGAATGTCATGATGCAAGGCCAGAATGGAACTACTCAACAACCATGATTACAGCCCGGCGGAATCCCACATTGATGACGCTTGTGCGGGAAGGCTACTAATTGAAAGCCGGTGCCCACTCACGCGTGGTGTCGATCACGACGAAACCGGTGACAGTAAGGAGAGGGCAGTGAAAACACCAACACTAGCAGCAGCGATACTAGTTTTTCTCGCAGCCACCGCCTTAGGGCAAATGCACGGAGGAGCCGCGGGCGGCATGTCAGGAGCCAGTTCCACAGGCGGCATGGGGCAGGGCTCCATGGGAGGCATGCGCAACTCCTCGGGCATGGGCTCCATGGACCAGACCGGAACCATGATGACGCCAGCCCAGCGGCGGCAGCTAATGCACACCACACCTATGCAGGATCAGAAATATCAGAGCAGCGCCCGCGCCATGGGTAAGGTGCAGGGTGATCTGTCCCGCATGCAATCGCGTGGCATGGGAAATGCTGCTTCGAGCGCCTCGCAAAATACCAACCCCTCCTATGCGGCCAGTGCGGACACGCAGCAGGGTGCGGCCGATCCCGGCGATGACCTGGCAAGCGACCTTCAGAATCTTGAACAGAGCAATGATGATTTGGCTTCCAGCCTCAACAGCGACCAGCAGGCTGTGGTCGCCGGCAAGCTGAAGGACCTTCAGAAGAAGACCAAACAAATGCAGGCTTTAGCCGAGCAAGTGAAGTCGGAGTTAAACAATCCGCAAGCGGATCCCAAAGTAGCACGCGAGCATCTCAAAAAACTCGATAGGCTCAGCAAGGAGGTCGCGAAACAGCAGCACGAAGTTGCCAGTGCGTTAGGCATCTCGGCGTGATCGTCGTGCCGGAGACGAAGGGTTGGGGTCTATGTGAATAGAAGCCGTGACCCGCAACGAGGATATTCAACATAAGGAATCAGAGCGTCCAAGTCATTGACACCCGCCCGCGCCGGTTCGACTAAGCCGCGTTGATTTCGATTCTCATTGTTGTGGCGATGATCGCGACGGAAATGGCACAAGTCGAACCTCACTGTGCCATTCACACCATTTGAGTGCAGGGCCGTCATCATTGCGGCCCAAGCCCGCCTGTTCTTGGTCTCACGCCGAGGGCTCGTGCGCGTGAGGAAGTTTGATGAGACGTCAGCTCAGCGTTGATGTAAGTCGCAGCCTGTCGCTACGGCGTAACCAGAAACCGCCAAGGGCCGTCTTTTGCAGACTGCAAGAGCGTACCGTTGAAGTCTGCGAGCGGGGAGCTTATGGAATCGGCGGAACTTGCGAGACTGAGGCGAGTAGCCGATAAGCAGACCACGCGGTTGACGCATTATGGACGCAAGACCGGGAAGCCGCACGAAGTGACGATCTGGTTTGTTCTGGATGACGACAAGCTCTACCTTGGAAGCGCAAACGTCAACCGCCAGTTGGTGCGCAACCTTCAGAAGACACCAAAGATCAAGTTGTCCATCGGCGGCGAGACCTTCGAGGGCAAAGCTCGCTTCCTCACAGACCGCGCCGAGCACGAACGAGCCCTGGCTGTGATTCGACGGAAGTACTGGATGTTTCGGCCTATCATGGAGCTTGGGCGCATCGTAAGCGCAATGGGTCTGATACGCGACAATACAGGATCGTTCGAGGTCACGCTGAAAGGCTAAATTACGTCGAACCAACCGAAAGTGCTGTTCCGCACCCCGGTTCGTCGATTGCATTCGGACGTGAGGACTCACGCGGTTTGCAGCCGTTACGGTTGCTCCATTCGTTGCCAATGCTGCTGACCATTAGGCCGCTGAAGAGGTCATCATGAGCATCATCAAGGTAGTATTTTGATGGACTCCTTACCTACGGTCTACAGTCTACTCCTAGTCTTGTTGGTGCTACATTACACAACGTCCACTCGGCCGTCGCCGGGGCGAATCTCCCAAAATGAGCGCTGACTGGAATTCGACGAACCAGATGCGAGCCTTCGGCTAACCCGGCTGGCGTGATTTAGACGTTAGACGTGCAGTGGCTAACGCTCCTGCAACGACGGCGACAGCAATGACGGGCGAGGTTTCGTGCTGGACTACACCCTGACGAACAACGCTGATAAAGCGGGCGCTTTCATCGTAGCGACTAATGCACCGCCCAAGGTACCACCGATAGAAACCGCCTTGATTACAACAATCACTTCCGTGTCGCCCGTTACTTGCTAACTACCCCCGAGGCAATCGGCAACTATCAGCTACAATGTGCGGATGAAGACCGTGATCATACCCGCTCTCGGCTTTCTGTTGTTCTTCGCTGAATCGATTGCGTGCGCCCAGGGTGACAAAGCGCTGCCTGCGATCGCGCTCGTGGGCGGCACGTTGATCGATGTCTCCAACTCTGGTCACAGTACGCGCGATATCCCAAATGCTGTTGTTGTCCTTCGCGCTGGCAAGATTGAAGGTGCTGGGCCTGCGGCGCTCGTAAAAGTCCCGAGAGATGCTAGGACAATCGACTGTAGGGGCGCTTACATTCTACCTGGACTAGTAGACGGGTTTGCCGGCTTGAACAGCCAGCCTCAGGCCAACGCCTGGCTTTATATGGGAGTGACGACTATCGTCGGGAGTCAAGACGATCGCTGCGGCAGATTAAAACGCGATGCCCATCCAAGTCCGCACGTCTATCCGATCGATCTCGTTGGGTCAATCGACGTGGACAGTTTCTTGGTGAGTATTCCGCACTGGAGGAACAAGCTCAAAAGCAATGATGACGTCGTCGAGTTGAACGAACAAGAAAGCAAGGCCCAGCTAGAGGACCTTTGGCGTCAGGGTGTGCGAGCAGCCTATTTGGGGCGTGATCTCACTGCCGACAGAACAAAGTTTATTATTTCAGAGTGCCGTCGACTCGGGCTTGTTACGTATGGCGAGTTTGCCTCCACCCCTTACGCTGATGCTCTCGATGATGGTGTGGACGTTCTACTCCATATGACCCGCTACGCTCTGGGTCTGATTCCTCATCGACTGCAGCAGCCGCTGGTGCAAGATCTCGAGGGTGGTGCGCACGATGCAGCATACACCTATCTTCTGCAACTCGATCCTGCTGATCCTTCCATCGCGGTGTTCGGAAAGCAGATCAAGGCCTCTGGCGCGGCCCTTATGCCGACACTCAGTCTTAGCTATCTTCTACTACCCCATCACAGGAATTTATGGAAAGAACCGGCCGCTTCGATTCTCGACCCAAAGGGTCTGCATAAGTCACCTGATCCCATCTCGGGAGAAGCAAGCGAAGAGCAGCGCGACGCAGTCCAGAGGCAGGCACAATTTTGGGCAATCAATCGTACTCTGCAAGCCACGCATCCAATTTATTTGGCGGGAGTGGGGCTAGCGCATTCGGCACCATGCCAGGCATTTCCACGCACACCGAGTTGGAGTTGCTGGTGCGCTCGGGCCTGACTCCTCGAGAGGCCCTCGCGGCCGCTACCAGCAATTACTCTGAAAGGTTTGGCTGGCGCGAACTCGGCCTAGTGGAGGCGGGACGAAGAGCGGATTTGCTAATCCTTGCCGCCGACCCAACGGTGGATAATCTCGAATACGCGCAAGATCCAATCTGTGATTCTGGACGGTGCCGTTCTCGACCGGGACCCATTGCTCAACAAACCCAGATAATGCATGTCGAGCCAGAGCCTCCCGACGTCTGGCGAAGCGTTTGTTGCCGTGCCTACTCTTCCGTCTGGTGCGCGATCAGAACGAGAAGTAAACCTAGTGCTGAGCGGTTGGTCGGCAACTCGGAAATGCAGTCTTTCTATTGTTGGCGTAATATCGCAATTACGTTTGTGATCCGGGGCGCTAGCTGTTTTCCAATAGGAAGTGACATGGCCTGCTAACGTCAATGATCAGCAGCTGGAGTATTGGTCGACGTTCGCGTTCATAGCTGCCAAAACTGCGTTGCACCCTGAGGAACCGTAGCGAGCACTCGGTCGAATACGGCTTGGTCGAGATTGCGTCTCAATGCGATTGCGACATCGCGTATGGCCGTTTCAGGCGCGAAGTTGTGTTCGGATCGCAACCCCTGAACTTCCTTTGTCATGATGGCAGTCTTCGAACGGGCGTTTGGGCTCCTCGACATCCCAGTCCGCCGCGAAAAGCGCACGCGCTCCTACTGACAGTACACTCATGAAGCGAATCGTTTCCTTAACTTCCAGTCGGTGGCGAAAAACCTGGAAACCCCCTTGCACCATTGTGGTGTTTCGCACACTGCGCTCTCTATAGCTTGCTGCAGCAAATCTCCCGGCCCGGTCCCTCTAGTGCGCTAGACGCGACGCAACCGATTGACGAGGTCACTAATCCAGGGGATGCGAGAGTAGCTGCCAAGGCGGCGGAAATGGCCGATTTCTGCCGGGCTGCTACCCTTGCTGTTAGCGGCGATGGCCGTCAATTCAAGCACGCTTTCCAGCAGTTCTTTCCAGAACTAGCCGTGAGTTGACAACCGATCGTGCTTGGCGTGGCACTCGCCGCAATATCTCAAGGCCCTAAGAACCTCTTTCCCACCTGACTGCTGGCCAGCCACAGAGTTAACCGAACCGGACGGAACAGTGCTGTTTGTGTTGAAGGACGGCAGCCAGATACACCGGATCGAGCCGTCAACCGACGTCTACGACTACGACACTGGCAAGCTGATCGGACGCGTAGGACCCCCAGGGAGCTTCGTGCGCCTTTGGAAACTGGTCCGCCGGAGTAGGAGGAGAAGTTGCCAAGACCGAAGTACCGCGTGAGGTGCCCGCGTTCCGGCTGCCGCGAGCGGCCTAGAGCCGGGGCGCCCGCATTGACCAAGCGCCAAGCACGAGAGGATGGGGCGTGACGAGCTTGACAATGCATAAAAACCGGAAGGTCTGCTTGCAACAGAAACCCATCCCCCCGCGACGGTACTTGGTTACATGTTTCCCTGGTCGGCCCAATGCCACGAAGACCCATCCCAGTAGTTCACGACGAGGTGGCCGTTGCTTGCCTTCGCGAAGACGTAGATCCGTTGCTGGCTTCCGCTCAGGTAGGTTATGGCGGACGGGGTTTCCACGGCTGTAGCACCCGGTGGCAGACCCTGGTCGGCCCAATGCCACGAAGAGCCATCCCAGTAGTTAACTACGAGGTCGCCATTGCTTCCCTCGGCGAAGACATAGATCCGTTGCAGACCGCCGCTCAGATAGGTTATGGCCGATGGGTTGTACACGGCAAAAGCACCCACAGGCAGACCCTGATCGGCCCAATGCCACGAAAACCCGTCCCAGTAGTTAACTAGGAGGTCCCCATTGATTCCTTCCACGAAGGCATAGATCCGTCGCTGGGTGCCGCTCAGGTACGTTATAGCCGATGGGTTGGCAGAAAGACTGAGAGGCAGGCCAGCCTGGTCGGCCCAATGCCACGAAGAGCCATCCCAGTAGTTAACTACGAGGTCGCCATTGCTTCCCTCGTCGAAGACATAGATCCGTTGCACGCTGCCGCTCAGATAGGTTATAGCCGATGGGCGGTACACACCAGAAGTACCCACGGGCTTACCCTGGTCGGCCCAACGCCACGAAAACCCGTCCCAGTAGTTGACGACGAGATGGCCGGTGTTTGCCGTGGCGAAGACGTAGATCCGTTGCAGGCCACCGCTCAGATAGGTTATAGCCGATGGGTTGTAGGCGGCAAAAGCACCCACAGGCAGACCCTGATCGGCCCAATGCCACGAAAACCCGTCCCAGTAGTTAACGACGAGGTGGCCGGTGTTTGCCTTGGCGAAGACATAGATCCGTTGCTGGCTTCCGCTCAGGTAGGTTATGGCGGACGGGCTTTCCACGGCTGTAGCACCCGGTGGCAGACCCTGGTCGGACCAATGCCACGAAAACCCGTCCCAGTAGTTAACGACAAGGTGGCCGGTGTTTCCTTCTGCAAAACTGTATATTCGCCGGTGGCCCGCCGCGTCTACGTATGTGACTACAGATAGCCTACTTTCTATGGCAGAGGCTACTGCGGCCAACAGGAACCATATTGAGAGCAACCGGAATAGTGAGCTTTGTTTTATCCCTAGGTTTTTCATAGTGATCTCCTTTCAGATCATTGGTTGTGGCGACGCTTGAAACAGGCTCGTCGCGATCGGCCTAGGGGAAGAACCTTGCACTGCGACAGCGGCGCCTCGAGGATGGTGTTCAGCAGGTTGCCGGATGCCTAGACGGGTCGCGATATAACAGTACGGCCCAGGTGAGAAGTCAATGGACTGGGGCTGGAACTGGTGGCCGACAGTATTGCCTTCTAGCGAATGGTGCAGGCAGTTCTAACATCGTTTCAGAGTCAGAAAACAGCTCAGACCGTTTGTCTCTGCAGGCCGATCTATAAGAGTAGCTGCACGCTCACTTGCCGGCTCCTTGGGACTCCGTACTGAAAATGCCGCCTGGCAATCCTATGTCCTACCCACACATCTCGCTTTTGTACAAGTCAGCCACTGAAAACGATCAGGCGCAGTCAGCCGCATTCTTGGTTTTTCAGCTTCCTATGGCTTCAGGAAGCCGTTAATGCTGGATGAGCTTGCATTTTGCCTGCCAGAATCGGCGTGCCGACGTTTCTACGGTCGACTAAGCAACTTAGATGGTGTTTGCAAAGAGGACGAGTACGCACCAACGGAATGTTCAAGAAATCGTGATTTGCTCAGGCCTGTAGCAGTATCTGAACGGATACTCTCAATTAACCAGTCAGTTCCGCCTGGCAAATGTGATTGTTGCTCGGTGAGCCGGGACGTTGTACACGAGTCATTTGTCGGTTGTTCTCATTAGGTCGAAACCAAGCAAGAATGCCGTACAAGATTAAGCTGGCCCCGATAAAGATCCGATTGATTCCGAGATCTGTACCGAGGAGAGTCCTCCGAACCCGAAAAATCAGTACACTCACGAATGCGAGCAACGAAAAGACGATGAAATAGGTTAGGGACAGGCCGAGCATCCTCCACCAACGAACCCAGGGGTGAATCCATCGGCGGCTTCGCTCCTGTGTACATCGCGGAGGAAATCTCGAACAACCAGTTCAAGATCAGGGGCAAGGCAGGTATGAAAATCTACTGGCAAGTCACCGGCATTCGCCGGATGCCTGGGCCAACGCCCATCGCATTCCGGTGGAGGTGGAGAAGTCCGAGCGCGAGCGAGGCTATTACATCCACCCCGAGCTGTATCGTGCGCCCCGAAGAAAAAGGCGTCGCGTGGGGCGTCATCCTGACTTGATGAAGCGGATGAACGAGCGGCCGGTCCCCCCGCATCCCACGAACAGGTTTGTCGCGCAAGCCCAGGCCCTTCAGGCGTCCAAGTAGGTGCCTGCGAACCGTGGAAACAACTATGAGTGGCTACGCGGCCCCGGGCGTATTGTTACGGACATTGAGCGCATAGAGGTCGGTCACTGACGCGACACAGTGCGATTCGTGATGAGCTAAAGGACGGAACCGAGATACATCGCATCGGAATACTAACCGAAGTTTATGACTACAGCACCGACAGGCTGGTCGGGCATGTAGGGCCATAACTTGGTGATTCTGGACGATGACGCCGAAGCTGGTATGTAGTTGTTACCGCCCTCATCTCCTACCGTAAGCTCAGGCTCCAATCGGCGGACAACCTTAGTTGTCGTTGACAACGCGGGTTTGCCGCAGCACGATCCGAGTCCTAGCGGAACAACCAGGCCCATGCGTAGCTAGGGCGTGTTCACACTATCTCAGAGACTCGATGATGAAAGACCACGTCCAGTTTCTCGAAGCGCGAAAAGATGCGACGAAAGCCTTTCAAGCGTCGAAACGCTCCACCTGGTTGCGTCTCTTGTAAGGCTGGCGGTCGTAATCCTAAAGTTCGCGGAGGTGCGACTTTGGCGGCACTACCGGATCATGGTCGCCGAGGACGCGGTCCAGGAGACGTTGCTTCGCGCCAGGCGGTATCGCGACAGCGTCAAGGAAGGCGCGCCCCTGCGCCCGTAGCTGCCGCGTGACTACGAACGCCTGCCTCGAAAGTATATCCGCGGTGTAGTTCCCAGCATGGTCCGAAACATTTCAATGAAGGCACTTACACTGTCGTAACCGACTGCGAGAGCGACCTCCGTGACAGATTTCCTTTGTGCCAGCATCTCAAGGGCAGCAAATAAGCGCGCTTGCTGTCGCCAACGGCCAAATGACATGCCTGCCTGAGCCGAAAACGCACGCATGAAAGTACGGCGGGCCATTCCGGCAAGATCCGCCCAAGCGTCCAGCGTGCGGTCATCCGCAACATCATCCAGGAGAGCATCTGCAACTCTGGCCAGTCTTTCTTCCCTTGGTATGGTCAAACGCAAGGGCTGCTGGTCAGGCTGTCGAATCTCATCACGAAGGGTTGTGATTAAGTGCTTCTTCGCCGGGTTGAGCGGCTGGCGGAGGTCCCAACCGACCATACGATGAA
>Ga0306920_100008385_pt1 | contig 13710 bp, 15 predicted proteins | sample flu12Cox44000170_FD_204666 | JGI IMG/M metagenome (GOLD analysis project Ga0306920, IMG submission 204666) | Lab enrichment of tropical soil microbial communities from Luquillo Experimental Forest, Puerto Rico - flux4day.12C.oxic.44.000.170 (v2)... | ecosystem: Environmental > Terrestrial >... | reverse complement strand
GCACGATGCTGCGCGCGCCTTCGGCGCCGACGAGATAGGCGCCGCTCAAGAATTCCGCTTCCCCCGCCGAATTGACGACTTGCGCCGTCACGCCGTCGCTGCCCTGGGTAAATCCTGTAAACGTGGTGGATAGGCGAAGCTCGATATTGGGATGCGCCTTCGCCAGTTTGAGCGCTTCCTCGACGATCTTGATGCGCTCGCATTGCAGCACGTAAGGAAAACGCGTGTCGTCCTTGAGATGGGCATGATCGAATTCGGCGATCAGCCGGTGCTCGGAACGATCCCAGTAGTGGAACAGCGGGGCGATGATACCGCGAGGCTCGAGCTTGTCGTAAAGGCCGATACGATCGAACAGCTCGAGCGTCGCGGGATGGTTTGTACCTGCGCGCGGCACCTGTTCGAGGAAATTGTTATCGCCCAGCGCCTCGATCAGGCAGACCTCGACGTCTGCTTTCGCCAACGCCAGCGACAGGCAAAGCCCCACCGGCCCGGCGCCGATGACAATCACACGGTTGGAAGTATCCATGCGAGTCCGCTGGATGCGCCGCCCGTTTTGAGAGTGTGCGCATAGGGCGCCACGTCAGTTCTTCGCCGCCACCACGTCCTTGACGGCACCGACCCAACCGGTGTGGGTGAGGTCGAACACGATGCCGAGTGGATCCTTGTATTTTGCTTCGTAGTAGGAATGCGCGGTCTCCCCCGGCTTCCCCGGCTCCGGCCGGCCGGCAAGATACTTTCCGCCGGCGCCCACCACCTTCTTCTCGGCTTCGTCAAGATCATCCACCCACATCCCGAAATGATAGATCCCGACCTTCTCGTCCCCTTCCTGCTTGAGCAGCGCGACGTTGACAGTGCCGTCGGAGACGTAAAGGCCGCGGCGGGCCTTGCCTGCCACTTTCATGTCGAAGGCCTGCTCGAAAAACTTGGCGGCCTTTTCCGGATCGGGAACGATGAGCGCGATGTGGCGAAGCTTGGCCATGACCTCTGTCCTTCGTGAGCCGTGGAGCGAGGGAGCATAGCGAGGAACCGCGTCTGACCACAAGGCGCAGGGCCTGCTATGCTGGTCACGCGGGCTGCGGCAGGGGCAAAACAATGTACAGGGACTTGCGCGAATTCATCGAGCTTGTCGACAAGCTCGGTGCGCTGCGGCGTATCGAGGGCGCCGATCCACGTTTCGAGATCGGCGCCATTACCGAAGTGGCGGCAGGGCGATCCAACGGCCCGGGGCTTCTGTTCGACGCGATCACGGGCTTTCCGCGCGGCTTTCGCATCTTCACCAACGCCACCACGAGCCCGCAACGGGCCGCGCTCGCGCTCGGGATCGACCCGAACCTGCGGCCGCTCGATGCGCTGAAGGCCTGGATGGAGAAGCGCAAGACGCTGCAACCGCGCGCGCCCGCTACCGTCAAGGACGCACGCTTTCTGCAACACTCGATCAGCGGCAAGGACATCGACCTCGGCAAGTTTCCGGCACCGATTTGGCACCGCCACGACGGCGGCGCCTTCATCGGCTCAGGCTCGATCGTCATCATGCGCGATCCGGACGGTGGCTGGATCAACGCTTCGATCTATCGCGTGCAGGTGCACGGGCGCGACAAGGTGAGCGTGCAGTTTGATCATGCCGGGCGGCACGGCGCGATCATCGCCAAGAAGTATTGGGACCAGGGCAAACCCTGTCCGCTTGCGGTGGTCAACGGCGAGGACCCGGCCCTGTTCGTCGCCGGTTTCGAGTATCTGCCCGCCGGGCAATCGGAATACGAGTTCGCCGGCGCCATCAAAGGCGCGCCGATCGAGGTCCATCCCGGTCCGGTAACGGGGCTGCCCATTCCGGCGCATGCGGAGATCGTGCTCGAAGGCCATCTCCTGCCGATGAGCGAGAGCGTGGCGGAAGGTCCCTTCGGAGAGTTTACCGGCTATTACGCCTCTGAGGCGCGGCCGGCCCCGGTCATGCAGGTGAGCGCGGTGCATCATCGCGCCGATCCGATCCTTTTGGGATCGCCACCCATGAAACCGCCGCGCTTTCATTTCGGCCTGCCGTTCCGCGCTGCCACGATCTGGCAGAATCTCGAGGCCGGCGGAGTGACCGATGTGGTCGGCGCCTGGCAGCACGTCTCGCAACTCATGACCGTGGTGGCGATCAAGCAGCGTTACGACGGCCATGCCAAGCGCGCCGCGCTCGTGGCCGCTGCGCACAGCTACATGGCCCGCCTGATCGTGGTCGTCGACGACGACGTCGACCCATCCGATCTCAACGACGTGATGTGGGCGGTCGCGACCCGCTGCGAGCCGACGGAGCAAGTCGACATCGTCCGCAACGCCTGGAGCTCGGCGCTCGATCCGCGCATTTCCGCCGCCGACAAGTCGCGCGGCGTCACCTCGCATTCGAAGCTCATCATCGAAGCCTGCCGGCCGTTTGCCTGGATCGAGCAATTCCCGCCGACCTCGTCGCTTTCGCTCGCTGAGGCGCGGGCGATCGAGCAGAAATGGGGAGCGGCGCTGAAGTAGACCCGCCCTCATGCTTCGAGACGCATCGCAGCGCAGCCGTATTGTGAAAGCTGGTCGCCAAACCGGCGCTGCGATGCTCCTCAGCATGAGGCCGAGAAAGCCCGCAGCCTCCTCACTCCACCGCGTTGGCCGAATTGAGGCTGTCGATGAGCGCAGCGCGATAGAGAAACTGCTTGTGCAAGTTCACGTCCTCGGAGATGCGGCGCAGCTCGTCGAGATGCTGGCGGCGGATCACCGGATCCTTTTCCTCGAGCGATCGCTTGTTCTGGATGGTCTGCGCCTGCACGTAATCGACTTGCGCCTTGCGCCGCTGCCGCGTGTAGCGGTCGAGCACCTCGGGCCCGGCGCGGCCGAACCAGACATCGGCGAGCTTGGCCGTCAGATTCATCGCGTCATGGATGCCGCCGTTCATGCCCATGCCGCCAATCGGATTGTTGACGTGGGCGGCATCGCCGGCGAGCAGCACCCGCCCCTTGTTGAAGGCCGTGGCCACGCGCTGATGCACGGCATAGAGCGCGTGATAGGGAATCTCGTACCCGCCACTCCTGGGGTGGATGCCCTGCAAGCGGCGCTGGATGCCGTCCATGCTCAGAGCCTGCTCGTCGGATTCGTCCGGCGGAACGGGCATGATGCCGCGCCAGATTCCCGGCGGGCCGTTGCCCTTGACCTTGAACAGGTTGAGCCACTCCTTGGGATCGGAAAAATAGTTGCGCGTGCAAAAGCCGCGGCCGGTAGCGCCGAAGTCGAAGCTCGTGCCGATCTTGATGAAGCGCTCGGGCCAGGTGAAGCCCTCGAACTCGATGTCCGCGAGTCGCCGCACGGTGCTGCGTCCGCCGTCGGCGCCGATGACGTAGCGGCCGCGAATCTTCTCGGTCTTGCCGTCGGCGTTGCTCAGTGTCACCTCGACGTAGTCGGCACCCTGTTCGAGGTCCGTCACCTTGGTGGAGAAACGCACGTCGGCGATGCCGCTTGCCTCGATATGCGGAACTGCCGCCCGCACCAGCTTGTACTGCTCCCATTGCACCACGAACGGGTAGGGCACCTCGCCCTTGAGCAGACTGATGTCGAACACGGCAACCAGCTCGCCGGTGATGCGGTCGCGAAAATGGAAAAGCGGCGCGGTCATTCCGCCGCTCGCATCGTTGGCGAAGGCTTCGTCCTCGAGCCCGAGCTCGACCAACATTTCCACGGTCGGCGGATGGATGGTGGCGGCGCGCTGATCCTCGGGCGGTTCCGCTTCGGCCTCGATGAGGATGACGGGGATGCCTTTTTTGACCAAGGCAAGCGCGCTCACCGCCCCCACGGGGCCGGCGCCGACCATAATCACCCGGTCATCCTGACGCATCATCCGCTCCAAGGCGGCGCACTATTTGAGCCCCGTCGTCCCTGCTTTCGCGGGGACGACTCGATATCACACCTTCGAAATCTCGAACATCGACGGATGGAACAGCTCCTCGACGGCGACCTTGCGCTCGACCAAACCCTGCTCGTGCAGATACTGGGTCAACGCGGTGATCTCGCGTATGTTCTCGGCGATGCCATAGGGCCAGAAATCTTTTCCCATGAGCGCCATGGTCTCCTCCGTTTCCGGGATCAGCCAAGGCAGCGTCACCATCAGCGCGTTGACGTCGAGGAGGTCGGTCACGGCCAGCGCCTTGGCCTCGCAGAACGCTTTGTAGACGCTCGACGGCAACCACGGATATTTCTGCACGAGCTCCTTGCGGATGCCGACGAGGTGCATGAGCGGGAACATGCGGGTCTTTTTGTAGTAGGCATGTTCGGCTTGACGCGTGTTGGCGAACAGCCGTTTGATGTGCGGTTCGCCGCGCAGGAACGACGAGGGCGCCCGCGCCGTGAACAGCGCGTCCAGCTCGCCATCCCTCAGCATACCGACGAGCGTTTGCTCTTTACCGATGGGTTTGAGGTCGAGGCCCGCAATCGGCTTGAGCGGGGTACGCTCGTCGCGTCCCGGTTCTTCTTGCCCGCCGCTGCGCCAATGGATCTCCTTCGGCAGCACGCCGTATTCGTGCTGTAGCATGCCGCGCATCCAGACCACGGCGGTGATTTGATATTCGGGCAAGCCGATCCGCTTGCCCTTGAGATCAGCGGGGGTGCGGATACCGGCATCGCTGCGAACGTAGATGCCGGAATGCCGGAACAGCCGCGAGACAAAGGCTGGGATGCCGATATAGGCCGAATTGCCCGCGGCCACGGTGCGGATATAGCTCGAGAACGAGAGTTCCGAGACGTCGAACTCCTGGTAGCGGAAGGCGCGGAAGAAGATCTCCTCGGGATAGAGCGGCAGGTAGGTGGCAGCGCAGCCTTCCACCTTCACCCGGCCATCCCTGATGGCGCGCGTGCGGTCGTAATTGCCGCACGCAATGGTTATCGGCACCTCGACCATTGGGCCTCCTTTTCACGGCGGAATGGGATGGAGCGAGAGCGGAAATTCAGGTTCGGCAAAGCGTACTTGTTTCTGTTTTGGCTGTGAAGCGTCGCCTTGTTGTACCCTCCGTTGAACGATATTTTCATCCCCATGACGCGACCCGATGGGCGCACTCTTGCACGCATCGGAATCGGCCCAAGGAGTTAAAGTCATGATGTCGAGCGTGATCGGCGGCGCCATGCTGCCCCATGCGCCTCAGTTCTTCACCATGCCTGACACCGAGGACAAGAAGGTCGTCGAGCACGTGCGGGAGGTCGCGGCCGAGATCGGCAAAAAGCTGCGCGCGTTGGAGCCCGACCTCTGGATCATCTTCTCCAACGATCATGCCGAGCAGTTCTTCCACGCCACCGCGCCGCCGTTCACTGTCCACGTGGGCGGCGAGGCGACCGGCGATTTCGCCGGCCGGAAGTTCCACTGGAAAATTCCGAGCGAGATCGGCTTCGAGATCGTGCGCCAGCTCTACCGGCAGAACTTCGATCCCGCCTTCACCAGCACGGCCAAGATCGACTACGCGATCGGCATTCCACTGACGCATCTCGGCCACACCGGTCCGGTGCTGCCGATCTACGTCAATGCCTACCTGCCGCCACAGCCCACGATGGAGCGCTGTTACGCTTTTGGACAGGCGGTGGCGCGCACGGTCACTGCGCTCGGCCTTAAAACCGTGGTGCTCGCGAGCGGAGGCATGTCGCATTTCCCCGGCACCGACCAGTACGCCAATCCGCAGCTCGAGTGGGACAAGCGCGCGCTGGACAAGCTCAAGAGCGGGCATTTGAAATCGCTGATCGGCTACGACGAGACCGAGCTCGACGACACCGGCAACATCGAGTTGCGCTGCTGGGCCTGTGCGGCCGGCGCGCTCGGCGAGCGCAAGCCCGACGTTGTGTCCATGGATCCGAGCTGGCATCACAACTATGCCTCGCTGGGCTGGACCGGCGGGGAGGGCGAAGCGCAGCGCGCGGCGCATTATCCGTCGATCAAGCCGGAGCTGGTCGAGCTTACGTCGGCGTTGCACGGCCTCGCCCATGATGCCGAGCTGCGCGCGCAATACCTTTCCGACGCGCCGGCCTTCGCTGACAAGTTCCAGCTTTCGCCCGACCAGCGTGAAGCGTTGATCAAGCTCGACCTTCCCTCGATCGTGAAGATGGGCGCGCATCCGTTGGTTCCGTTCCTGGCGCAGTTACAGATTCAGCGCCAGCGCCCGCGGCCGTAGCGGCACATCGGCGCCGCTGGCGCCAGCCCATACGGGTTAACGTAGGAGCACCCGAGATCGTTGACGGCGGGCTGTAGTCGTATTCAACTAGCACCGACTGCGCCGTCGAGCGGCGCGATGATTCATCCCAAGCGCCGGAGCAAATCCATGAAAAAGCTGGTCTTGGAGACCACGGCACCGTTCCAGGGACTGCCCGAGTTGGTCGCTTATGACGAGGGATTGTTCGAGAAGGAAGGGCTCCTGGTCGAATGGGCCGACCGCGAGAAAGGCGTCGAGAAAAAGGTGGAGACGGACGTCACCAGCCCCAAGGGCGTCAATCCGTTCGCCAGCCACGGCAAGCTGTTCGAGCAGGGCAAGGCGGACATGTATAACGCCTGCGAGTGGGGCAACTACTGCCGGGTGCAGGAGACGAGCGCCGGCAGCCGCCAAGTCGGGCGGCGCGCCATCATCACCTATTCTGCGCTGGTGGTGGCGCCCGATTCGCCCGTCTACACCCCGCAACAACTCGCTAATCGGACCATCGGCGTGCCGTTCTATTTCGGCACCCACTACATCGCGCTGCACATGCTTGAAGGTTTCCTGCGGCGCGAGGAGATCAAGCTCTGTCGCGCGCCCAACGGCTCACGCTATCGCCTGGCCGCGCTGATGAAGGGCGAGGTCGACGCCACCACCTTGACCGAGCCGCATATCACCCTGGCCGAGAAGAAGGGCTGCCGTACGATCTGCTCCGCGTTCTTCCACGGCACCGAGGTCGCCTCCGATCGGGTAGACGTGGAGACCTACGCCGCCTTCAACCGCGCGGTGCGCGAGGCGGTGCGGCGCATCAACGCCAACAAGCGCGCCTATCTGCACTACTTCATCGACTACCACGCCAAGAGCGATCCGGAGATCGCCGCGCTGAAGGTCGAAGACCTGCGCGAGAGCCGTCTCGTGGTCTGTGATCCGGCGCCGATTCCGCTCGACGAGATGCAGCGGACCTACGACTGGCTGAAGAGCTGGGACATGCTGGAACAGACGGCCTCCCCGCTCGATCTCGTCAACGTGGACGTGCAGCGCTACGCCCATCAGGCGGCGGAGTAGGGCTGAAGGCCAGGGGCCGCACCGCGCTATTGGCCTCGTGCTGAGACAGCACGGTAGAGCGGCTTAGCTATCGAGGTTGTGGCGGAGAGGGAGGGATTCGAACCCCCGATACGGTTACCCGTATGCCGCATTTCGAGTGCGGTGCTTTCAACCACTCAGCCACCTCTCCGTCATTGATAAACCTAGAAATCTTGCGCTTCGACGCAAGCGCGGAAGGGCATTTGCTACCGCTTTGCTACCATTTCTTTTTGGACGCGCCGGTTTATAGCCTCTCGTGCCGCGAGGTCAACGCGGGCGGCAGCATCAGCCTGCATTCCTGGCAGAACGTGACTATACAGGTCGAGGGTTATTCCCACCTTCGAATGCCCTAGCCGCTCACTGGCAATCTTCGGATGCACGTTACCGGCGAGCAGGTGTGTGGCATGGCTATGCCTGAGATCGTGGAACCGAATACGCGGCAGCGTTGTTCGCGCCCGGAACTGATCCCAAGCGTGCGTTAGGCTGCGAGGCTGGATCGGCTGACCATCTTCGCGGGCATAGACAAACGACTCGCCATCTTGTCGGATTCCAATCCGCAACAGCTCCTGTGCCTGCTCAATCCGATGCCTGTGGAGCTCTTCAACGACGAGTGACGGAAGCGCCACAGTGCGGGCGCGGCCGGTTTTGGTTTCCTTCAACCGAGTTGCCTTGCTGGTCTGTTCAGTGCTCTCGACAACAGCGAGTTGCCCAGCGTCGAGATCGACGTTGCGCCACCGGAGCGCGGTTATCTCGCCACGGCGCAAGCCGCAGAGCAGGGCGAGCAGTACCGGCACATAAAGCCGCGTAAGCCGCGTTAGCGCTAATGCCTCTGCGGTCTGCGCCATGTCGTAAGTCTGCATCCTCGTACGCTCGACACGCGGCGGATCAACGGAATCAACTGGGCTGCTGGGAAGCAAGCGCCATTTAACGGCTTGCCCAAGCGCTTTTTTCAACACGCGGTGCTGATAATGAACGCTGGCAGGCGAAAGGCCGCCCTTGCCGTCCCTACGGCCGCTGGCGAGGGCATTAGCGTAAGCTTGGGATATGTGGGTCGGTTGCAGTTTCGTGAGCGTCAGGCCGCCGAGCAGCGGCACAATGTTCTTACGGCACAGTTCCGCATAGCGTTCGTGCGTGCGTGGCGATACCTGTCCCTGCATGTGCTCGATCCACCGCTCGAGAAAGCTGGCGACGGTCTCCCGCTTCGTCTCGATGTAAGTGCCGCGCTCCATCTCGGTGATCAGCCGCGCACATTCCTTGTGTGCCTCCCGCTTGCTGCCGTTGAACGAGTGCCAGCGCCGTTTGCGCTTGCCCGTTGCCGGTTCGCGCACGTCGATAACGATGGCCCAATGGCCGGGCGAGCGCTCGCGAAGATGTCCTTTCATGGCTCACCCTCTATCGTTTTGGCGGCGTAATTGAAAATTTCCCGTTCCTGAACAAGCTCGACCAGTTTCGCCAAGATGGAGGGGTCTAGGCTCGTTAGGAGGGCCTTCGCCGCGCGGGTGGCTAAATCACCACTTTGGTTCAGTAACGATTGGTCCAGCCTCTCGACAATTTCGGCGTTCAACGACCGCTTTCGCCGCTTGGCTTCTCGCGCCAAGCGAAGGCGCAGAGCTTCCGAAAACCTCAGTTTCAGCTGCACCTCGTCGGTTAGCTTGCGCTTGCGCTTGCGAGCCATGCCGCCCCCATCCCACTGCAAACTACGCGGAATGTATAGCACAGCTTGAATGGGGTCAGCAAGTGACCCCATTGACAAAGACCACATCCGACCGCATCTAAAATGATGGGGTCACATGATGACCCCATGATTCGAATTCGAAAAGGAGTAACCCCGTGAGTAACGAGACTAACGTAACCCCGATTACAATTTCGGTACCGGAGGCCGGAAAACGATATTTCGGATTATGCCGAAACGCCGCCTACGACGCCGCCGCGCGCGGAGAAATTCCCACCATCAAAATTGGCAGGCTACTGCGCGTGCCAGTGCGTGCGCTTGAGCAAATGCTCGATGGAGCGAGCGCTAAATCGTCGTCGGTATGACCCGCAATTTCATCAGCAACCAATTGAGCCGGCCGCCGCCGACAGAAAACCGGCGCGCGCGTGTCACCGCGAACGCCGGCAAAGGAAATTTGGACATGAGAGGATTAACAGTGGTTAGGGACGACGACAACTGTTCTGATCGCGCTCCAGCCCGCACTCGAAACCTCGCATGCGCAGTCTGCGGACGCCCGATCGTACACACGTCGGGACGCCGGCCGCAGGTCTGCTCGACCCGGTGTCGAAACCGCAAGAACGGTCGTGGGCGCGTTCGTAAGGCATTCCTAATCGGCGATACCGGAGGGGCAGCGAAATGCAGAAAAAACAATAATGAAAGCAAAACCTTGCAACGGGCAAAAACGCTATCGAGCAGGCGCATTTTCGCCCCCGCCGACGTTCTCGCCGTCGAGGCGTTCAACCGCACCTGGAAGCCCGCAGTTAGCAGCAGCGGCATCGCTATCGAAGTCTCCCGCCTACGCGCTCGGGCATTGGTGTCATGAGCGGGCGCAAGAAAGGCCGCGCCCCCCAGAGCGCTGTAGCGAACAAACCCGCCGATGAGCAGGGAGTGGCTGGAAAGAGTGCTGCGTGGTGGCGGGAGCGGGCTGCGAAATTGCGCGCTGTGCTCACCGCCCGCCCAGAATTTAAAATTCCAGCGAGAGGACTGGTCCCTCTTCCGCATCTTCTGCGTCCACGATGCCGATGCATCCGGCACCATGATCTATCAGACCTTCCAGGAGGCGACGAAAGCTCGCGGTGCTCGCAAGATCAAGATCGTCAATCTCATGCCGGCAAGTCGTCACCGTGGTGGTGCGACGGGTCTCAATTCCACGAGCTGTTATACGCGAGCGGCACGACGCCGGTCCGCGAGGTTATTGCCAACCTCGATGGCTGCACCGGAGGGAAGGCAGGCGAGACCGGACTCGTCCGCGCGCCGATTGCGATCCCGCGCCAATCGTGGGCGAGCCTCGATGAAGCTCGGCGCGGCGCCGAGAGCTACGCCTTGATGGCGATGCCGCTGGAATCAGTAGACCCAAAGATCGCAGCGCGAATCAAGCGCGAGAACTCCACCCCGCACCCAATGGGGCCGCTGCTCAATCGCCAGCCATCGCAAGGCGCGACGTCCGACTGGAAGCCGACCAGTGGTGATGCCACTGCCATGCCGGATCTCCCCGACTTTCTGCGGAGGCGCGAGCTCGCGCGGTGGGAAAGTAAACAATGACCGCGCCCCTCGCCTACGTCACCGATGGCCGGCAGGCGATCGGCTCCGTGCTGAAGCGCGGCCCGCTTGGGTTCGAGGCATTCAACCGCGAGGAGCGCAGCCTCGGCATGTATCCGACCGCGCCCGCGGCGGCGAACGCAGTATTCCGCGCCGCTGAGAGTGAACGAGGTCAGGGATGACGTACAAAATCATCGTCACCGACACGCGCGGCGGCAGCCGGATCGAATTGTGCCGCGTCGGCTCGAATCCCGAGCCCGTCGCAGAAGGCGCGCGACGCAAGACCTATAGCCTCAAGCGTTCAGGCCGCTGGGTTCACTTGCCCTGTTACAGCAAGGTCGAGATTGTCGAGATCGCAGAGGAGTAAGAGTTATGAACCGTGAAGATATCTTCCCTAGTCGTTGGTTCAAGGCCTCGAACTTTCCCGAGCCGCGAGATTTGAAGATCGTCGCGGCAAAAGTGGAAACGCTGAAGCTCCCCCACGGCGAAAGCGAAGAGAAGCTAACCCTCACCTTCGAGGGAGAGAAGAAGAAGCTGGTTATCAATAGGACCAACTTCGACGTGATCGCCGAGGCATTCGGGGACGACACCGACAATTGGCTTGGCGAGACGATCCAGCTTTACGCCGACAAGACTAGGTTCGGCGGAAAGGTAGTCCCCTGCGTGCGAGTTCGCGTACCGATCAACGTCTGATCAAGTTTCGGCCCGGTAGCGGTCACTACCGGGCCGGTATTCATAGGAGATCCATACAATGAACGACCGTATAGAGAATCCCAACACCAATGGCAATCCCACTGGCGACGGCAACCCCATCGACGATCCGTTCGACCTGAAGGCACTGCGCGAGCCGCAGAAGCTTATCCAAGTGCGACAGCGCCGGCTCAGCATCCCGGTGAAGCGCAAGCCCAACCGGCACGACTTCGTGCGCACACATCCTGATCCCGAATACCGGATCAACATGCCGCTGTTCAGCCTGAAGGCGGACGGCAGCGATGAAGAGATGTATTTCGTGCACCCAAGCGTGACGGGCGAGCTCGATGGCGAGTACCGGCTGCACACCATCTTCGTCGCCGTCACCCTTCAGGGCGGCGTGTTCTTGTGGTGCGTGCCGCTACCACTCGAGGACGGCCGAGAAGAAAATTCTTGGCTGACAACGAACCGCGCGGCGGCAGAGCAGGCAGCCCACAAGTGGCTCCGTGTTGCTTCCGACCGGAAAGCCGGTGCCTACGAGGTGTACGAATACCAGGGCGCGCCTGTCGAGCCGCAGTGGCCAGAGGAAACGCCCCTCGAACTGTACAAGCTCGGCTTCAAGAACCGGATCGTCGATAAGCCCGACCATCCATTGATCTTGCGACTGCGCGGCATTGGCTGATGCTCGATCAGTTCCGCGAGATCGTGCTGGTCGATTTCGAGTACATTCCGCAGCAAGGCGAAACTCTCAAACAAGTTGTTTGCGTCGTCGCCCATCTGCTGAAGGCCGGACAGACCGTAAGAGTGTGGCAGGACCAGTTCGGTCCTGTCGCACCTTACCCGACTGGTCCAGAGACCCTATTCGTTTCCTTCAACGTCGTGGCCGAGATTGGCTGCCATCTCGCGCTTGGCTGGCCGGCCCCTGCGCGTGTGCTGGACCTGTATACGGAGTATCTCGCGCGCATCAATTCATTCCGCGAGAAGGGTACTGATCCGCCCGAGGCCAAGCTGATCAGCGCCTTGGCAAGCTTCGGCCTTGATAGCATCGGCGCCACGGAAAAGCGCGAGATGATCGAGTTGATCTTGCGCGGTGGGCCGTGGGCGGAGCAGGAGCGCGCCGACATTCTAGACTATTGCCAATCCGACGTGGACTCACTCAAGCGGCTGTTGCCCGCGATGCTCCCCACAATAGATCTGCCACGCGCCTTACTGCGTGGCCGCTACATGTGCGCGGTGGCGGCGATCGAACGCAATGGCATTCCGGTTGATGGCGAAAGCCTAGCCCGGTTGCGGACACATTGGCAGGCGGTGCAACGGCGGTTGATCGCCGAGCATGATCAGTTCGGCGTCTATGACGCAGATTGCCACTGGAGCAACGCGCGCTTTGCAGACTTGTTGGTGAAGCTCGACATCGTATGGCTGTGCCACCCGGATGGCAAGCTCGATCTGCGCAGAGAGACCTTCCGCGACATGGCCGAGGCACGGGGCATAGAAGTCGTTCGGCCACTAGTGGTGTTGCGCAACACGCTTTCGGGTCTACGGCTGGGAATCAGGCTCGAGGCCGGGTCCGATGATCGCAATCGAACTACGCTGTTTCCATTCCGCTCCACTACCGGCCGCAACCAACCGTCCAATGCGAAATACATCTTTGGATGCGCCCGGTGGCTGCGTGGTTTGATCAAGCCGCCTCCGGGTGATGCTGTGGCGTATATCGACTGGAAGCAGCAGGAGTTCGGGATTGCAGCCGCGCTGTCCGGCGATGCCGCGATGCTAGAAGCGTATCAATCTGGCGATCCATATCTGACGTTCGCCAAGTTGGCGGGTGCTGTGCCATCGGACGCAACCAAGGACACACACACTGCGGAGCGTGATCTTTTCAAGCAAGTGGTGTTGGCCACGCAGTACGGACAAGGCGCGAAATCATTGGCACTGCGCATTGCCCGTCCGGACATGCCGGCGCCGAACATGACCGCGCGCGAGTTGTTGGCCGCGCACCGTCGGACCTTCCACAAGTTCTGGGCCTGGAACCAAGCCTTCGCCGACACGGCAATGTTCTACGGTAGCGCGCGCACCGTGTTCGGTTGGCCGGCGCGCATTGATGTTGGATCAAATCCGCGATCAATCGCAAACTTCCCGATGCAGGCAAACGGCGCGGAGATGATGCGCATTGCATGCTGCCTCGCGGTTGAACGCGGCATCGAAGTCTGTGCGCCTGTCCATGACGCCGTGATGATCTGCGCGCCGGTTGACCGGATTGACGCCGACGTCACGTCTATGCGCGCAGCCATGGCCGAGGCTTCCCGTGCTGTCCTCAATGGGTTCGAACTAGGCACGGATGCGAAGATTGTTCGGTATCCGGACAGGTACATGGACGAGCGCCCCGGCAGTCAGAAAATGTGGGACCGGATTTGGTCCCTGGTTGAAGATGAGGAAAGGAAACTGGATGAACCTCTACGTAAAACTGCCTGAGATGTGGCGCCGCGTCCTCAATGCCAGGCCGACAACGGC
>Ga0306920_100008384_pt1 | contig 13711 bp, 13 predicted proteins | sample flu12Cox44000170_FD_204666 | JGI IMG/M metagenome (GOLD analysis project Ga0306920, IMG submission 204666) | Lab enrichment of tropical soil microbial communities from Luquillo Experimental Forest, Puerto Rico - flux4day.12C.oxic.44.000.170 (v2)... | ecosystem: Environmental > Terrestrial >... | reverse complement strand
GTCTTCCACCGTGAAGCGCTTTTTGTAATAGGCCTTCGGATTGTTCGAGGCGTGGTGGCTGTGCGCCACCTTGACCATCGCAACCTGCTCGGGCCTGGTGCCGTAATCGTACATGTGTCGCATGAAGGTCGGCGCGAAACTCTGTCCGGCGCTCTGCCAGCCATAGGCGCGGTTGTGCAGCATATCGCCGCCGACCGGTGCCGCCGAGCGCGCGCCGGTGCCGCCGATGCGCACCTGCGAATAGCCGTTCATCGAGCGGAAGATCGCCACCACTTTGCAGCAGCCGGCCTCGATCAGGCCGATGGCAATGCCGATCAGCGCCTCGGTCGACGAGCCGCCGCCGAATACGTCCATATAGAAATTGAGGCGGATTCCGAGATCGCCCGAAATGAACGTTCCCGAAGTCGAATCGCCCCCCTGGTATGACAGCATGCCGTCGACGTCGCTGGGCTTCAGCCCCGCATCGAGGATCGCGTTTCTGACCGCCCAGGACCCCAGAGCCCGCGTCGTCCTGCCTGACCCGCGTGTGTAGGTCGTCTCGCCGACCCCGACGATCGCATATTTGTCGCGGAGGTATTTGGGCGTGGTCGCATCCGCATCATTGGGCAGCGGCATCGTCGTCTCCTTTTCTTCTCATCAGTCGCTTGGTGCCTCTCGCACGCCGGGAGAGGGTTGGGGTGAGGGGCCGCTATCAGATCGCCAGTCGATACGCGTTTTTAGCCGCACCGCCGAACAGCGCTGCCTTTTCGTCGGCAGAGCAGCCGGCGGCGATGCGTTTGAAGGCGTTCCACATCACCGGATAGCTGCACATGCCCTTGTCGACCGGGAAATTGCTCTCGAACATCGAGCGCTGCGGCCCAAAGGCGTTGATGCAAGTCTCGACATAAGGCCGCCATGCCTTTTCCAGGTCTTCAGAGGAGGGCGGCATGTCGTTCTCGAAAAAAGTGAAGCCGGTCAGTTTCATGCCGAGCCCACCCAGCTTCACATAGGTGTTGGGAAAACTGGCAACCTGGCGGATGCCGTCGCGCCATTCGGCAAAGCCCTCCTCGCGCTTGCCGGCGTAAGGGCCGATCGCGAGCGCGCCGCCTACGTGGTTCAAAACGATCGTCGCTTGCGGGAAGGCGCGCGCCAAATCCGCGGCATCGCCGAGTTGTGTGTGGAAGAGCCATGCATCAAAGGCCAGGCCGAGTGACGCGAGGCCGGCGAACCCGTCGCGGAACCCGGGATCGCGGTAGAGTCCCCGGGGGGCGCCGGAGCAGTAGATCGAGAGGCTCGGATCCTCGTGCCAAGTCGCGCCGTTGCGGATGCCCTTAAAGCGGCCCCCCGAGAGGGCGACGTGCCGCTCGAGCACGGCCTTGGCTCGGCTCCCGATGCGCAAATCGACATTGCCGATAATGCCGGCGCAGCAGCGTGCCGCCCCATACTTGCCTGACGCGCTCATCGCCGCGACGCCGTTGACGAATTCGGTTTCGCCGAGCGACTTCTCCTCCTGCGGCCCATCCGCCCGATACATCTCCCGGCATTCCTCGAAGCAGGTCGCAACGATGTTGTGCCCACTGCCGGCGTCCTCGAGGAGATCCTCGAACAGATAGCGGTTGCCGGGCCGGTCCCACAAATGATGGTGCGGGTCGACGATCGGCAGACCGGGTTCGAGGATCTCCTCGCGGCGTTTGTTCAGCCAGTCCGGACGAACCGGCGCATGACGGCCCGGTGGGATCGCGGATTGAGGCATGCTCGGCTCCTCCCAAAGTTGGCCTTCGGACTGCCTTAACTCTGCCCCGGCCGCTCGGGTAATTCCATCCTTTCCTCTAGTCCGCCCGAAGCGTCGCGGCTCGGCGATAGGCGAACTCTGCTTCCGGGCTTTTCCCAGCTGCCTGAAGGGCCGCTCCGAGTTGCAGCCATAGCTCGGGAATCACGGGGCTCCCCGCGATAGCATCGAGATAGAACCTCGCCGCCCGTTCCCATTCTCCCCTGTCTCGGGCACGGTTGGCCAATGCTGACGCGGTCGCGGAGCGGCTTGCGCGAAAAAGCCCGGCGAGGGCACGCGCTCCACCCGAGCGCGGTGACTGAAGCACCCCCTCCGCCTTCGCCAAGATTGCCGCGTCGAACCATCGGGCACTCTCGCGGGACAACGCCTCGCATTCGGCTTTGAGACGGGAAACTTCGTCAATTGCCTGCTCCGGATAGTCTTGAAACGGGCCCAGAGGACCGGCGAGATCCCATTCGGGCGGCGCGATCTTCTGGACCACGAGTTCGATTTCGTAGCCCCCGCCGGAGTGCGCTTCTGGTCCTATTTCATACGTGTAGCCCTCGTCATTATCGCGCAAATGACGAACCCGGTACGTGTTCGGCCGCAATGACGTTTCGAATTCCCAAAGCAACGATGCCGGGGTGTAGAAGCGCTTGTGGTCACCATTCCATGACGAGGGCATACTGCGCCGTTTCTCGTACAGGAACTGATGCGGAACGATGCAGACAATAAAGCCGCCCGGTCTGACGACCCGATGCCAATCCCGAATGGTCGTCCGGAAGTCGTCGACGTGTTCAAGCATGTGGCTGGAATAGACAGTGTCGACGCTGTCGTCCGGGAATGGCAGCTTTTTTCCATCATACCCGGGGTAATCCACGTCCACGCCGAGCGCATGCGGCAACACGGGGACTGCATCCGGGGAGGCGCCGCGATACCCGACATCGATCGTGACTTCACCGGCCAGGTAGGCGGAAAAGAAGCCATTGCGCAGCCTTTCATTGAAGGCGCCGCCTGACTCGCCCCTGACTGGCCAGTCCTCGGGCACCTCGTATCGGCCTACCTTTGCCATTGATCTCTTGAACTCAAAGGCGTGCCGATCTTGCGGGGATGAGGATTGGACCTCGACTGGCGCTGGGATAGGCCTGTCAGCATCTCGATCGCTCGATCGGCGATCGTTTCCGGCGCGATTTGCCTCATGCACTGATGGTCGTTCGGGCATTCCTCCAGCTTGTCGTAGCCGCAGGGCGAGCAGGGCACCAGCGCCATAACGGCGCGGACATTGTTGCCGCGCGGGCCCCATTCCTGCGGCTGGTGGCTACCGGAGTAAATCGCCAGGGTCGGGGTGCCGCAAGCCGCCGCGAGGTGCGCAACCCCTGAATTATTGCTGATCACCAGATCGGCTGCGCGGATAATCTCCGCGGTTCCGAACCAGTCGCTTGTGCCCGCGAGGTTGCTGATGCGCGGATCTCGTCCATTCTCCTCGAGAAGGCGATCAAGCTGGCGCCGTTGCGCGCCGGAGCCAACTAGCATGATGCGGCAATCGGTCCTATCAAGCAGCAGCGAAATCAGTCTCGCGTAATTCGCCATCCCCCAGTCGCGAAGGTCCGAATTGCTGAGCGGAGACACGACGATCTGATTTGTCGATGCGTCTCCTCCGGTCAGTTCGAAGCTGGCCGGCCTTCGAGCGAACAACTCGGGTGAGTAGAGGCTGCCGGTGCGCTGACTAATCAAATCTGCTAGCTGCGATAGTTGTTCGCCGACATGCAGCTCTGCGCGCTTGAGCCGCGCGCTCGATCCGCCGATCTGCTCGATCCGCACACCGAAAAACCGCAAACGCGAAAGAATGGGGCATCCTCGCGCATGAATGCGAAATTCATAGAGGGAAGCGGGATCGTCATTGGTGAATTCAAGGGTCGCGCCGCGCGGCTCCCCACTATGATCCCACGATACCCGCTCAGTCGCGACGATCTGGTCTCCGGAAGCGCGGGTAGCGTCGATCACTATCCTTACCCGGGAAAGGCGCGGGAACAAACTCAGTAACCGCAATCCAAAGTACGCTCGCAAGCTACCCCGAGGTAAAAGGATGTACGGACCGAAGACGAGATGCGTGTTGGTCACCGAGAAATCGTTCTCGTGGAAAAAAGGTGTCCGCTTCGGCATCCGTGACTGAAAGCGGTCCGGCCCGATGGAAATCCATCGGCCCTCGCTCTCGCGCTGCTCGAATTGCGGCGGCAGCACGATGTCCAAAAACGGGTAGCGGGCTCGCACGCCAATCCCGCACCTCGCCCTGGCATCAATATGTTCGAGCAGAAACCGAGTGTCTTCATCCACCCGAAGGTCGACCGCGATGTCGAACTGGCCGCGGCACACTTCGTGGAAGCGTCCCAGGCCCTCATACGGCAGCCCGGTCCAGAAGGCCCCGTTTTCGGGGAAGAAATCATAGGTACAAATCTCGTCCGCGACGCCGAGCCGGCGCGCGAGCTCGACGTTCCACGATCCGCAAACCAGGGTTATGTGATCGGCTGCGAAGGTTTCGCGCAGCTTTTTCAATGCGGGCAATGCGATCAGGAAGTCGCCGTAATGGTCGAGCTTCAAGACCAGCAGCCGCCGCCCGCGTCGCCCTTCGAATGAGAAATGATAAACGGCAACCGGTCCTTTCGGACCGGCGACAACCTCGGCCAAATGATTGCCGGCTCGAGGAGGAGGGACTGGAAGGGCGGGCGGGCTTGCGTCTTGCGAGATCATTGCGTCCAGCAAAGAATGTTATGGCCGTTCCAGGCGAATGGGGCAAACGCGCGGCCGCAATTCCTGCATGCGCTCCGCTTCCCACTGTGGCTAAATACCAAATCAGTGCCGGCTCGGGGTGCCTTTAATGCCGAAAGTCGAACCGCACCTTCTTTCTGCCACCAGCCTGGTTCGCTTAATCGAGGGTGGCGAACTGACGGCCGAAGCCATCGTCCGCAGCTGCCTCGCGCGCATACTCGAGCGCGAAGGGGTGGTGCGCGCGTGGAGCCATCTGGACGCAGAAGCGGCGTTGGCCGAGGCGCGCCGGGCCGATACGGTCCGCCAAACCACCCTGCTTAGAGGCGTGCCATTTGGCATCAAGGATATTTTCGACACCGCTGACATGCCGACGACTTACGGCTCGCCGATTTATACCGGCTGCCGGCCAGCGAATGACGCCAGCGCCGCGGCTCTGCCGCGCGCCGCCGGCGGCGTCCTGCTCGGCAAGACAGTGACAACCGAATTTGCCAACCGTCACCCCGGGCCGACGACGAACCCGCACGACCCTGATTTCACTCCGGGCGGATCGTCGAGTGGCTCGGCGGCGGCGGTCGCAGATTACATGGTGCCGCTGGCCATCGGCACGCAGACCGGCGGCTCGGTGATCCGGCCGGCAGCCTATTGCGGGGTTGTCGGGTTCAAACCGAGCTTCGGGCTGTTCCCGCCGGCCGGGATGCGGATCAACACCGAGGCGCTCGACACCGTCGGGATCATGGCACGCTCGGTGGGCGACATCGCGCTGTTTCGAGCGGCGATGATGGCGATCCCCTATTCGCCGCCGGCGGTCCCGCAGACCGCGCCACGGCTCCGCCTGTGCCGCGGCCCGCACTGGAACGAGGCGCAGCCCGAAGGCCGGGCGGTGATCGAGGCGGCGGCCGAACGCCTCACCGCCGCGGGTGTCTCCGTCGGCGAGACCGAGCTGCCGCCGGAATGCGCCGAAGCGGACGAGTGGCAGCGTGTGCTCGGCTCCTTCGAGGGCTTGCGCAACCACATGCCCGAACTCCACCGGCACGAGGCCCTGCTGAGCCCACGGCTGCGCGACGAGAAGATTGCGCTCGGCCGCGAGCTGTCGCTCGACGCCTTCCGTTCTGCCTGCCGCGGTGCAGAGAAGGCGCGAAAGGCCGCACAAGAATGGGCCTCCGGCTTCGACGCGATCCTCACCCTGCCGGCTGCAGGGCAGGCCCCTCGGGGCCTCGGCGATACCGGCTCGGCAGTCTTCAACGCGCTGTGGACGCAGCTCTTTATGCCTTGCGTAACTTTACCGGCCGGAAGCGGACCGGACGGCTTGCCGGTCGGCATCCAGCTGGTTGCCCGCCGGCATGCCGACGAGCCTTTGCTGCAGGTCGCACTCTGGGTCGAGCAGCGGCTCGGCGAGGGAGATCGGCGATGAATGGCCCCGAGCGTCTGACTGCCACCGAGGCGGTCGACCGGCTCAGGGCCGGAACAATGACGGCCGAGGCGCTAACACGCGCCTGCCTGGAGCGAGCCCGCGCGGGCGCCGAGATCAAGGCCTGGACGTGGCTCGATCCGGAGCAGGCGATCGCCCAGGCGCGCGCGGTCGACCGCGGCGGGCGCAAAAGCCGGTTGGCCGGCATCCCGGTCGGGATCAAGGATATCATCGATACGGCCGACATGCCGACCGGGCACGGCTCGCCGATCTACACCGGCAACCGCCCTTTTGCCGACGCGGCCTGCGTCGCGCTGATCCGCGCCGCCTCGGGAGTAATCCTCGGCAAGACCGTCACGACCGAGTTCGCCAACCGCCATCCCGGCCCGACCGTCCATCCGCACAACGCCGACCACACCCCTGGCGGATCGTCGAGTGGCTCGGCGGCAGCCGTAGCCGATTTTCAGGTGCCGTTGGCGCTCGGCACTCAGACTGGCGGCTCGGTCATCCGCCCGGCAGCGTTCTGCGGCGTTATCGGCTACAAGCCGAGCTTTGGCGAGTTCAGCCGGGTCGGCGTGAAGATGCAGTGCCACAATCTCGATACCCTCGGGATCATCTGCCGCAGCCTCGAAGACGTTGCGTTGTTGCGTGGCGTTTTGTTGGCGCAGGAACCGCACAAAGTCGACCGAGCATCGGCCGCTCCGCGCATTGGCTTTTGCCGCACCCCGGTGTGGGAGCATGCGGACCGGGATACGCACGCCTTGCTCGAACACACCACCGCGATACTGAGCAGAGCGGGGGCTGAAGTGCGAGAAGTGACATTGACCCCGGCCGATATCCTCGACCACCATCGGCGCATCTTCGAGTTCGAAGCGGCGCGCAATTACGCCTACGAGTATGAAGTACACGGAAAAAAACTTAGCCCCGCGCTGCGTGACGGGCTGCTCGCACCGGGCCGCGCGCTGCCGCTCGCCGCCTATATCGAGGCGATCGAGACGGCGGAGGCGTTTCGCCGCAACCTCGACGACATATTCGCCGAGGTGGACGTGCTGCTCGCCCCGAGCGCCCCGGGCGAAGCTCCGAGGGGGCTCGACTCGACCGGCGACGCACGCTTCAACGCGATCTGGACCCTGGCTTGGACACCCTGCCTCACCCTCCCCGCCGGCAACGGCCGCAACGGCTTGCCGCTCGGCATCCAGCTGGTCGGCCAGCGCTTCCGGGACGAGGCGTTGCTTGACACTGCCGCCTGGGTCGAAGCGCGCCTCCACTGACCTTTTCTGACCACCACTCCAGAGGAGAGGAGACGACATGCTCTACGAACTGAGGATCTACCATTGCATCCCCGGCCGGCTTCCAGATCTTCTGAAACGGTTTGACACGATCACAACCAGGATCTGGCAGCGGCACGGCATCGAGCAGGCCGGCTTTTGGACCGTCGCGATCGGCGACTCGAATCAGACCCTCTACTATTTTCTCAAATGGGAATCCCTGGCCGACCGCGAAAAGAAATGGGCGGCCTTCCAGGCCGATCCTGAATGGATCAGCGCGCGGGCCGAGACCGAAAAGAACGGCGCGATCGTCGCGCGCGTCGAAAACCAGATCCTGCAACCGACCAGCTTTTCATCAGTAAAATGAAATTTCGCCACGGAGAGCACGGAGGTGAAGCAATCTTGAATCCGTGCCTCCTCGGTGATTATCCGGCGAACAGTTTCTCGAACCCGGCCCAGCAGGCGTCGTAATCGCGCTGCAGGGCGTCGGTTTCGAGCGCGAAACGGGTAGGGCGAATGACGAGGTGCGTCTCGAACATGAAGGCGAGCGTGTTCTCGACCTTCTGCGGCGCGAGATCGGCGGCAACCGCGTTTTCGAAGGTGGCGCGGTCGGGGCCGTGAGCGGACATGCAATTGTGCAATGACGCGCCGCCGGGCACAAAGCCGCCAGCCTTAGCGTCGTAGACGCCGTGCACAAGGCCCATGAACTCGTTCATATAGTTGCGGTGAAACCAGGGCGGGCGGAAGGTATGCTCGGCCACCAGCCAGCGCGGCGGAAAGATAACGAAATCGCAGTTGGCCGTGCCCGGCGTCGCGCTCGGCGAAGTAAAGACTGTAAAGATCGACGGGTCGGGATGGTCGAAACTGACAGTCCCGATCGTATTGAAAGAAGCGAGGTCATAGACGTACGGCGTGTAATTGCCGTGCCAAGCGACGACGTCGAGCGGCGAATGGTCGAGCTCGGCAGCCCATAAATTGCCCTCGAATTTCGCGACCACCTCGGTGGGCTCGTCGCAGTCTTCGAAGGCCGCGACCGGCGCGCGGAAGTCGCGCGGGTTGGCGAGGCCATTGGCGCCGATTGGCCCCAATTCGGGCAATCGGAAGAGACTACCGTAATTTTCGCAGACATAGCCCCGCGAGCGGCGGTCGAGCAGATCGACCCGGAATTTTATGCCGCGTGGTATCACGGCGACTTCGCCGGGGGCCGCCACAACCTCGCCGAGTTCGGTGGCGAGCCGCAACCGCCCTGTCTGCGGCACTATCAATAGCTCGCCGTCGGCGTCGTAGAAGACGCGCTCCATCGGCTTGTTCGCTCGGTAAATGTGGACCGCAACTCCGCACCGCGCGCTCGCGTCGCCATTGCCACCCATCGTGATGAGCCCGTCGATGAAATCCGCCGGCTCGTCTGGGAAAGGCAGCGCGTTCCACCGCAGCCGGTTCGGCGGCGACGGCGCGTCGTTGATCGGCGCGGTGCGAACGAGCCCATTGTCCATTCGGCGAAACGGCGGATGCATCGCGGAGGGGCGGATGCGGTACATCCAAGACCGCCGGTTCTCGGCGCGCGGCGCGGTGAACGGGGTGCCCGAGATTTGCTCGGTGTAAAGACCGCGCGGCGGTCGCTGGGGCGCATTTTGGCCGGCAGGGAGTGTGCCCGGCATCGCCTCGGTGGCGTGCTCGTTGCCAAAGCCGGTGAGATAGCGAAGCTTGTCTTCCTGCATGCTCACTCCCGCGGGATGATCACCTTCTCCTCAGTGATGAAGCTTTTGATCCGGCCAATAAACAAGGCTCCGTCGGCGTGCAGCGCCTTGGCTTCGGGCGAGGCATTGGAGCGTTCCATGGCGGCGCGGTCGTCGTACCAGGTTTCGGCGATGCCATCGATTTCGACATCGGTCACCGGAATGTCGGGCCGGGTGCGTTCGCCGACAATATGTGACTGCACATAACGGCGGAGCCCCGGAACCGCATGCGCGAGCGGCGCATGTACCTCTAACCAGTGCCGGACGAATTCCTGATGCGACAATCCCGCCTTGCGGGTCAGCAATGAGATGCTCTTGATCATCGGCTAGCCCTTCTGTTGCACTCTGCAGTAGACCATGCTGCGCCGCACGAACGAGAGGAGGAAGCATGAAGATCGATATTGCCGGCAAGCGTGCCGTTGTCGCCGGGGGCAGCCGCGGCATCGGCCGGTCGATCGCGTTGGCCTTCGCCGAGGCGGGAGCCGGAGTGTCGATCTGCGCGCGGGGCGCTGACACGCTTGCTGCGACCCGGGACGAAATCGCGCGGCATGGCGGCACCGTGCATGCCGCGGTCTGCGATCTTTCCGATGCCGCCGCGATCCCACGCTACATTGTCGAGGCGGCGGATGCGCTCGGTGGGATCGATATTCTCGTCAACAATGCCTCGGGTTTTGGGACCAGCGACGATGAGGCCGGCTGGGCGGTGAGTATCTCAGTCGACCTGCTGGCGCCGGTGCGGGCGACACGTGCGGCGCTGCCCTACCTCGAAAAATCCGAGGCGGCATCGGTCCTCAACATCTCCTCGATTTCCGGGTTCCGCGCTTCGCCCCGCACGCCACCTTACGGAGCCGTCAAGGCGGCGATCCTAGAGTACACTCTAACCCAGGCGGCGGCGCTCGCGCGCAAGAACATCCGGGTCAACTGCATCGCTCCCGGCTCGATCGAATTCCCGGGCGGCACCTGGGCCCGGGCGAAGGCGAACAATCCCGACCTTTACGGCCGCATCCTTCGGAGCATCCCGTTTGGGCGGCTCGGGCGGCCGGAGGAAATCGCACAGGTTGCGCTGTTTCTTTGCTCGCCACTAGCCAGCTGGGTTACCGGCCAGAATATCGCCGTCGATGGCGGCCAGATGCTCTGAGGCCGATGCGATCGTTGTCCTCGGCTGCCGCGGTTCGGCGGCGCTGAAAAGGCGGCTGGAGATCGGGATCCGGCTGTTCGAGACAGGAGCCGCGCCGATGCTGGTCCTCTCGGGCGGCGGCAATGGCCCCCTGCCGGAGGCGGAAACGATGCAGCGGGCGGCGATCCCTTATGGGATACCCGAAGCTGCGATATTGACGGACTTGGTTTCGCGCAACACCTTTGAGAACGCGCGCGAGACTGCGCGATTGCTGCGCGTTCGAGGGTTGCGCTCCGTAATCTTGGTCAGCGACCGCGCTCACTTGCTGCGCACAGCGGTGTTGTTCCACCTCGCTGGCCTGAGCGTGACGGGTAGAGCGGGTGTGCCGGCGCGTTCGCTTGTGTGCCGGGCCGGCGCGACGCTTCGCGAAATCGCCGTGCTGCCGTGGAGCCTATTGCGCGCGATCCCTATACTGCTGAGTTCTGCTATTCGAGCAGGATCTCCGCACCGAAATCAGCCTCGCCCATGAACGCGAACCCGTAACGGGGATAGATTTCGCGGGCGACTTCGAGAAAGAATTGCGAAAACGCTTTGGCCGCCAAAGCCCGCGGCGGGTCGATCGTCGCAGCGAGTGCAATCGTGGAAGAAAATCTTTCGGCTCCCGGCACCTCGACCATTGAGCAAAGTTGTGGGTACGTCGTTGCGTAATAGCGCGCCAGGTGATGGAAAATGATGCCGACATCGGCCGCACGGGTGGCGATCGCCTGCAGTACGTCACGGTGCTGGATCCCGAGCCGCCCGGGAAAGCTTGTCGTTTCGCGGCCAAGGATGGATCTCGTCGCCTCCTCGCCCATCAGCTGTTGCAGCGCCGAAATGTATTGGCGGCGCGCGCCCGGCTCGTTTTCGCCCGCCATAACGACGCGGATACCCGGGTGGTCGAGATCATCGAGGCACCTGACGCCGAGTGAGTTATCGGCTGCGACCATCAGTGAGAACCCACGGTTTCGTGCGAAGACGCGCGCCTTGCTCTCGATGATCGTCGCCTTATGCAATTGCGCCAGCGGCGCCGCCCCACCCATGACAATATCGGGATAGAAGCCGCTGGCGCGGCTGACCTCCAATGTCAGGTTCCCGAGCGAAATCCCTTGCCGGATCAGCATGCTGACAATGATCGGCTGCGGCAGGGTCACCACGACGATGTTGTCGAGCGCAAGCTGAGCATGTTCCGGCTGCTCCTTCGTCCAGGCGCGGAAGGGCTCAATGATCTCGTCGCTCAGCAGAACGGGGAAATGATTGCCTTCGGTGAATATCGCGAGATCGACGGGCGCGCCGAGCCGGCCGATGATATCCGGTACAGTATCGGTATGGCCATTGAGCGCCGGGAGATCGGTAGGTGCCGAAATCACCGTTCGCCACACGACTGTATTGCAGCTTTGCCCGACCTCCCGTCCATTCGCGGTGGTTTGCGGAGGATCGGCAGTGGCGGGCATCGTTGGTATTGTCGCCGCCGCTGAGACGGCAATAAACGTCCGACGCTCCAATCGAATTGTTTGTGCCCGCCTCAATAAAAGCCTCGCAGCCCGACGAGATGCTGGCCAATCCGGGCGAGGATCAGGTCGGGCGCGATCCCGACGCGCGCTCGCCTCGGCGGGCTTACCCGGCAGGTGAGCTCTTTCGCTCCCAGTACCCGGCTGCGGCGGGAAAGACGGGACTGCAACGCGTAGCTTCAGGCGCCCCGTCCAAGGTGTCTGCCGCGGCGCGCCAGACGGCATAATGCGGCGCCGCCCGATGCGCTTCCAGTGCGGCCTCGTCCCGATAGACTTCGTAGAAGTAGTAGACGTTCGGGTCCCGGCCATCCTGGAGAACATTGAAGCGCATGCAGCCCGGCTCATCCCGCTCGGAACCGAGAGCATCCACCTCGATTGCTTTTAGGAACCGCTCACGCGCATCGGGCTTAACCCGGACCTTGACCCACATCGCCAGCATACCGCCTCCTTTCCGTTAGTTAGCAGACCCCAACGCGGATGTTACGCGAAGCGCGAAGCTCCCGTCATCCCCAGAGGCTGAAGTGCCGATCCTGACGCCGCTCCACAATCAATAAGACCTCGGCATTCCCAGGACGTGCTGGCCGATATAGGCGAGGATCAGATTGGTCGAGATCGGGGCGGTTTGGTAGAGGCGGGCTTCGCGCCATTTGCGCTCGATGTCGTATTCCTTCGCGAACGCGAAGCCGCCATAGGCGGCGAACGTCGCCTCGGCGGCATGCCATGTCGCCTCGGAGGCGAGCAGCTTGGCCATATTGGCGTCGGCGCCGCACTCCTTGCCGTCGTCGAATAACGCAGCAGCACGGCGGCAGATCATGTCGGCTGCTTCCAGCTCGGCGTAGGCACGCGCCAGTGGAAATTGTACTCCTTGGTTTTGTCCGATCGGGCGGTCGAAAACGACGCGCTCCTTGGCATAGTCGATGCCCTTCTGCAGAAGCCAGCGTCCGTCGCCGATGCATTCCTGGGCAACCAGAATGCGCTCGGCATTCATGCCGTCGAGGATGTAACGGAAGCCCTTGCCCTCCTCGCCGATCAAATTTTCGGGCGGCACTTCGAGATTGTCGAAGAACACCTCGGTCGTATTGTGATTGATCATCGCCTCGATTGGCCGGATCTCGACGCCGTGTCCAAGATTCTCGCGCAAATCCACGAGAAACACCGACAGGCCGTCAGTGCGGCGTTTGACTTCGTCGACCGGCGTCGTGCGCGCTAAGAGCAGCATCAGATCGGAATGCCGAGCACGAGAAGTCCACACCTTCTGGCCGTTGATCACATAGTGGTTGCCCTGTCGCACGGCGCGGGTCTTGAGCTTTGTGGTGTCCGAGCCGGTGGTAGGCTCGGTGACGCCGAAGGCCTGCAGCCGCAGCTCGCCCGATGCAATCTTCGGCAAATAGCGCTGCTTCTGCTGCTCACTGCCGTGCCGCAACACCGTGCCCATAATGTACATCTGGGCGTGGCCTTGGCTGGCGGTGCATCCTGAGGCGTTGATCTCCTCGAGAATCACCGCCGCGGCGCGCAGCGGCAATCCCGACCCGCCATATTCCTCGGGGATCAGTGAGGCAAGAAACCCGCCTTGGGTCAACTCGGTGATGAACTCCGTCGGATAGGCCTGGGCAGCTTCGAGTTTGCGCCAATACTCGCCGGGGTAGCGCTCGCAGATTTTGCGCACCGAGTCGCGCAGCTCAGGATAATCCTCACCGAGGGCCAGCATCGTCGCCGTGTCGGTCATCGCGCGCTCCTCTCTCCTCCCCGGGGGAGGATAACCCCCGAGGAGCCGATCACCAATCGCCCGATTTTCGCGACATCGACCTGAGCAATGCTGATCAGCGAGAAGGCGGCAACGGAAGTGCGGTATCCAGGAGCTGTCCGAGTCGTACCTCACTACGCCCGCCAGTATTGCCATATACACAACAATAAAATTGCCATATTTCCGTGCTTAATGCGGCTCGCGAAGCGGCAGCGACCTTCACTGGGTAAACGCTACGATGGTTATGATCTGGCTGTTTTTTTCGCTGCAGATAACAGCAAAAACAGCCAGGAGGCGCCGGGGGAGGACCGTGTCAAAGGACAATGCGGGGCTTCTGCCCAGCGGAAGTGCCGAGGTGGATGCGCTCGCCACATCTCC
>Ga0306920_100008383_pt1 | contig 13713 bp, 9 predicted proteins | sample flu12Cox44000170_FD_204666 | JGI IMG/M metagenome (GOLD analysis project Ga0306920, IMG submission 204666) | Lab enrichment of tropical soil microbial communities from Luquillo Experimental Forest, Puerto Rico - flux4day.12C.oxic.44.000.170 (v2)... | ecosystem: Environmental > Terrestrial >... | reverse complement strand
CGCCCGCAATGAGCGACACGATCGGCGAGATGATCGGCGCGATGTGGGCGACTGTCGGAAGGTGAATCTGAAAGCTCGGAGTCCGCTTCTCAAAGTCGGCGAGCCGGAGGGACACAGCCAACTTCCGCCCCGGCCCTGGCACCAACCAGTGAGTTCGACAATGGTTAGAGCTGATTCGATTCATACCGCGTAATCCTTAACCATTGTTACGTGCCTCATCTGACAACAACGCTACATCCGCTTGCTGCATCCATGTTTACGAATCAGCGGCGATCGGTTGATATCGCTCGACGTCTACCGTCGAGACCGAGCATGTCACGTCACGAAGAAACCGCCTGGAGCATCGTTAGCGCCGTCACCGTCGCCGCCGGCCTGCTGATGGCATTGGCGATTGTGTACGGAGGCGCATAGACGAGCCTGCGTGACGGTCCGACATCATGTCGGAGCTGCCGCCTGGCCGACGGCGAATTTGCGGTGATCGTGTTCGCCGTCAAGTTTGCGAGCGGCTTTTTTGCGTTCAAGAACGGGTTCGAGCTCGAGCTCCTTCTGGGTTTGCTCTGCCTTGCGATTGTCTTCGGGGGTGGCGGCAAACTTTCGGTCGATAGCGCGGTCGGCAAGGAGCCGTAACCGAAGCGAGCGAATCGTTTCGGCCTGACACCCGAGCGTTCAGTGATCAAAGACCGGTAATAGGATGGTCCCGCCGTCGCCGAACTCATGCAGCGCATAGAGAGCATTCTCGTTCGATCGTGAGGTCTCGCCGGTACAAGCAAGCAACGCTGACGGCACGGTCAGGTTGTCTTGAGGCACCGCGGTAACTTACCGCTGCGTTCAAGGGGGTCGCGGCATATTCGACGTGCGACAAAGTGGGCGGCAGCGCTGGCCGGCGTTGGCATTGTCCCTCGACACAAGTCATGGCCTTCGAGCCGGAGGATCGCGACGCGAGCCCCTTCCGCGGCGAAGCGCCCGTTTATTGCAACCCGCTCGTCTACGTGGCGCCGTTGTTGGAAATTGAGTAGCCCGTCGCTTCCTTGGCGAGTCCGAGAACGCCCGCTTTTGCGGCGGAGTAATGCCGCTGCCGCCACCGGCCTGCGTATTTGTGGGCGGAAGCGTTTTGGGTGGGGCCCCAGTTTCAAGCCTTGGTACTACTAGCCCGGCGACGTCGAGTCGATCTTGAACAGGCTCGAGTCGACCTTCTTGGTGGAATCGAGATTATAGACCGCTATCGTCGTGTCGTAGCCCCGGGGATCGGTTACCGTCCATTGCTTGAGCTGGCCGTCCTTGGCGCCGACCATCAACATCAGGCGGGTCGTGCCGATCAGCGCCCGCCTTTCCTCGATGGTGACGGAGACGAAGAGATCATCTGACGTCACGTTCACCACATTGGTGTCCTTCAGGAGATCGATGCGATCAGAAAGCAGGAAGCGTAGCGGCGTCTGGGACAGCGGGTAAATGTCCTGGGTCCCGAGATTGCGATCGCGCACCGCCAGCGACGATCCGTCGGCGATGATGGCGATTGGCGTCGGCGGATCGTATTCGAAGCGCACCTTGCCGGGCTTCTGGATGTAGAAGTCGCCCTTGGTCTTGGTACCGTCGGGGCCGACCTGCACAAAATTGCCGACCAGCGTCTGCAGCGAGCGGAGATAATTGCTCACTTTCGCAGCCTGCGCCTTCTGGTTGGCATCGAAGGAGGCGAAGATGTTGGTCGGGACGTTGCGACGTGGATCGGGAATGACAGGTTCGGGCGGCGTGGCCGTGCCCGTAGTCGGAAGCGAGCGCTTCTGTCGCTCCGATGCGCTCAACTGTTTATTGTCGCGGCCCTTGGGCGCGGGTTTTGGCACGGGCACGGTCTGCGCCGTGGAAAGCGTGGCTACGCCTGCGACGGAGACAGCAACGATCAAGGCCAACGCCGCACGCGCGCCAGCGAGCGTGAATGGTTCGGCGGGTCGGAATTTCGCAATTCTTGTCAACGCAAAGTCCTGGCTTGTTTCCCGCGCAATCGCGCGGCAGGGGTATTGTTTTTCCGTGAAAACATCAGTCCGTCGCCGGTATCGCCCGGTCTTATTTGAAAGTTACCTTACATGCTGGCCTTCAGCCGAAGCCGGTTGAGAGAACAGCGCAGCGGGGGGCGGCGCGCGGCGATACGGCCTCTGTTTTAGTAGTGACACTTCCGGAAGGTTGGAGCCAAGTCTGCCGATTGACAGGTATTGCGCATAGGCGACTCGATAGCTGTATTCACATCTATATTCACCGATTTTGCTTCATCGCAGCCTGTCACAGCCATAAGGATAAGAGCTACAGTACCGAGCCAAAAGATCCAATTCATCCAATTCAAAAGTCTGAACGTCATCTAAAAATTTCCTCACTCTTAATTCTCGTTCAATACCTCCGCACTCCATCTCCGGTTGCCTGTGATCGGAACTTCTCGGTCGCAGAATCACGTCGGATTGCCGGCTATTCGGTCCTGACCATCGGCTCTCCCGCGAGAGCCTTCATGCTTCCCCTCAACTTTCCGGCCGTGTAGCGGAAGCCGAAAGAGTCGAGGACAATCTCCCATCCAATCATCCACAACAGCATTATTCGCCCCCTGCTAAAATGCGAGTCGTTGCACCCATTCACGCTTTCACCAGATGGTTAACAACGCGTTAACGGCGAAAGGGCTGGCGCGTAGATCGCGCACACGGGCAACGCGACTTGCACCGGAGTATCGCGCTCGCCGACATCCGACGCCAGGCCAGAGGCGAGCCTTAGCGCTACTTCGTGGGCGACAGCTTGCGCGAAAAATCGATGATCGCTTCAGCAATCTTTTCGGGTTGCTCGGGTAACATCGCGTGTCCCGCGCCATCAATATCTATGAGTTCCACGCGACCAGCCATTTCTTCCTTCATCATGTGCCCGTTTTCGGGTGGTGCGACCGCGTCCTGCAAACCCTGGATGACCAAGAGGGGCGTTGTTGAACCAGCATTCCACCACCCCTCAGTGGGCGTCGCCTGCGTCGCCACCATCTGTGCTTTCGCGACAACAGGATACCAGCCATCGCGCCAGACGTTCGGATCATTGCCCGGCGCAAAGAACGCGAACCGCACATCTCGCATTCGCGCTTCAACCGGCTGATCGAGCCGAAAGCTTCCAAGCAAAGCTTCCTGCGCTCCCGGCTTCATCGGAGCCTTGCCTCCTGCAGCCACCATGATCATCGCCCTGACTAGTTCGGGCCGATCCGCGGCAAGCGTGCGCCCTACACGCTGTCCAAAAGCGTGACCAATCACGATAACAGGATTGCCGCCGAGAGCTTCGATTAACGCTGCGTTATCCGCGGCCAGGTCATGCAGCGAGAGATGGGTCATCGTTCCCGCGCTCTTGCCGATTCCGCGCGGCTCTGGACGCACAGTGGTGAAGCCAGCCCCTACGAGACGACGTGAAAGATCGTCAAAATCCGACGCGCCGCGGCCCAGCGAGGGGATCATCAAAATGGCAGGACCGGTGCCGTCGAGCTGAAATTCAACCTGTCCCCCCGAGGAAGCAGAGATAACGCGACTTTCAGCGTGTGCGCTCGAGGCCATCATTGCCGCCATAGCCAATGCAATCAGCGATAGCACCTTTTTCATTTCCTTACCGCCAAGTTCGGTCGTTGTCCGTCGCACGCCAGCAGGTTCAGGCGTACACTATAACAGCAGCGCCAGTGATAGGGACGCGGTCGCCATCTTTAAAACTTCGACGCCCATCGAACGCCGCCAGGTTGCGCCGGTGCCGGTCGGCTTCGTGTCGGCGCTCCGGGCAACCGCTTGAAACCGGCATGTTTTTTTGATGCGGCCGGTTCGGATTGGCGGCGAGCGACGACCTACACAAAAAAGAGGCCGCTCTGCCTAGAACGGCCTCAAGGACCATCATCAGATGCCCTGCCGGAATTTCAGTTCGCGTTGCGTCTGCGTTTGCCACAATTCAGGATCCGCGACTGGTTGGTGAACAATGCGGACGGGGTTTGCAATGCTCTGGACGCGCAGCGGCGGCTTGCGATACGCCCTTCATCTTGGCAGGCTGCAATCGATGGGCATCACTTCGTCCCACCCGACCTGCGTACCGGCAAGATGACACATCGATTGACGCTAGTTCCTGCCATCGGCCGCAAGGCGCAGGAATTGCCGCTTCATCGCATTGACCCTAGCGAGATAGCCCGCGACGAGGTGATCGCCGCAGCGCTCGCCGGCCATCATCTGAAAATTACGGCGTGCGAATGCTGTAGCGGGACCGGCGCCGCAGAGATGGATGAAGGCAGCGAGATCCTGTTTCTGCTGCGGGCTTGCCGTCACTTCCGGTGCGCGGGCGAGAACCGCCGCGACATTGCGGTGCAGATACACGGAAGTCAACTCGATGGCATGGCTGGGGATCGTGCGGATATAGAGGCTGGTGAACCCGCAGCCGGCATCCACGACCGCATTCCCTCGGATACAGAACCGCGCGGCCTCGGCGTAGGCCGCATCGGTCATCTGGTAGAGGCCAACGGCGCTGGAGGCGGGCTGGTAGACAGCGAAAGGATTCATGCTTAGTTGCCAGCGCCAGTAGGTGCGTGCCACCGGATTGCCGGTGCTCTCGACCTGCGCCAGGGCAGCCAGCAATTCGGGCGCGATTGTGTTGGTGGAATAGGCGTGGAAGAGCGGCCCGTATTGCCGCCACGTCTCGGCCGGCTCCTTGTCGAGCCTATTGCCAGCGAAGGCAAACAGCTCGGTCGGCTTGTGGATCACATGATAGACGAGGTTCGTCAGCGCGACGACCGCAAACAGGATCGTCACGACGCCAACGATCCGAGCCGCCCGCGGTGCTCTCGCGAGCTTCCGTCGCGCCCAACGTGCGCCTCGCCGCCAGCGGCGAAGGCGAGGGAGGAAGCTCTTGCTTTTTCTTGACATGCATCTTGCGAGAGGAGGACATGGCAGTGCGACCACACGAACGCGTCTACTCCTCGGGAAGCCGGAGTCAATGGCCCGAGAATTTCAGTAAGCGTTGCGTCTGCGTATTTCTGGCCCTCTGACTTGATGTGCTTCGCGGGTTCAGTGTGCGAGAAAGTGCCTTCGCGTTAACCCTCAACCTTCGGCAGTGTGATAGTACTTTCCTTGGGGAGCTACTCGATGGCCAAAAGGGCAGTCAAATTCGATCCTGACGATGGGCTGATCGTCGGCGAGGTTGGTCCGTGGGCGGTCGAGAAACACGACCGCGTGAAGAGGTACATTCAAGCGGCGCGCGGTGTACGTGCGAGGTTCTTGGCTCCGAAAGGAAACGGCGGCGCGACTTACATCGAACTCTATTCAGGCGCGGGCCGGTCACTCATTAAGGACACAAATCAGATCATCGACGGCAGCGCCGTAGCCGATGGCCCCGCTGCCCGAAAGGGTGCGGCGCTTTTTTTGCGTTTGTCACATGGCGCGCGATGGGGACCTCGCGCTTGGGCTTCTCGTCCGTTGAGGGGCCCTAGCCGAATAGATATGAGCCTCTCCGTCGATGGGACCCGCGACATGCCCAGAACTATCGGACTGTTGTAATGCTGCACTAGCAATGTCGCGGCGGAGCGTTAAGGGCCCTTTTTGCCAAGCCGATTCACACCTGGCGCATCGTGACCGACAATTTAACAGCCGTCTCGAACCGTTCGCGCGTAGATGCGGCGAGGCGTTCCAGGCCAAAGTGCTCTTGCATGCGGCGGACGATTTCTTCATCGTCCAATCCTTCGGTTTGCAGGACCTCCGCAAGCCCGGCGAGCTCTGGAAGTGGGATGTCGCCGTGGTCGCGGCCGCCGGCGCCCCGATAGGGCGTCATCTTGCCGAAGTTGGTGTTGCTGGGCCAAACGATCTGACGATCGCCGTCTCTGGATTTGGCGAAGCGAGACTGACCAAGCGCGGCGGCAACGACTTTTTGCACGACTTCACCCGAGCGCTGCAAACCGTGCGCGCGAGCAATGCGATCGACCACCACATCGAAATAAATCGGCCCCTCTGTCTCGACAACATGATCAACCATCTTGCGCAGGTCACTGCGGTAGCTGGCGTCGTAGAAGCGGTCGCGCCGCGGTGCGCACACCGCGGCCGGGTCGCTCTTGACATAGGTTAAGGCATTTTCCCCGCGGCTGGAGTTTGTCGCCGGCACTGGCCCGTGCGCATATAGCCCGGGAGGCTCTTCGACGGGTTCGCGGTCGTTCGCCAGCAAAGGAGTGCCCGCGGGCTGCTGCTCCATCGACCGAAACTCAGGTTCCGGCTCGCGAGCGACCGTCGCGCCGGCGCTACTTCCAGTGGAATCTACCCCCGGCGTCGCTTCAACGGGTTCGCCAGGCGTCACCGGAGTGCTGCGCGAGGCCCGATCAGCCGCGAGATCGGCCTCCAGCCGCACGTGGATTTTTTCCAAAGCCGAAGAGCCGTCCATCCACCACTCCGTGCTCCAGATGCGCCGAATCCGCCACCCAAGATCGGTCAGCACCATCTCGCGCAAGCGATCGCGGTCGCGCGCGGTTGCCGATCGGTGATAGGTGGCGCCATCGCATTCGATGCCCGCGAGGTAGCGGCCCGGAAAATCCGGATGCACGATACCGAGATCGATCCGAAAGAACGACACGCCAACCTGCGGGTGGACCACCCAGTCCTTTTCCTCGAGTGCCCGCATCACGGCGTCTTCGAACGGAGATTCAGTGCCCCGTCCGGTGGGGGTGAAGGCTTCCGCGATGGCCCCCGCGCCGTTTTGAGCGAATTCCAGGAAATGCTTAAAGTCGATGACGCCCTTAGCGCTGGTCCGTCCCAAGTCGATCTGTTCGGGCCGCAGCGTCGCGAATACGAGTAGCTCGCGCCGCGCCCGCGTGACGGCGACATTCAGCCGACGGTGGCCACCCTCGTTGTTGAGTGAGGAGATTTGGGCGGTGACGCGACCTGTCTTGTCCGGGCCGACGGCCACCGAGAAGATGATGATGTCGCGCTCGTCGCCCTGCACGTTTTCGATATTCTTGACCAGGATGGGTTCCACCGTCTGAGCGCGGTCGAAATGCGACTCGAGCGAGGGATCGCTGCGGCGCTCCGCGTCGAGCAGATTCTCGATCCGCCGTTGCTGCTCGGAGTTGAAGGTGACCACGCCGATCGAGTGCGTCGACGTCCTCATGCGCCTGACGACTTCGGCCACGACGGCTTCGGCTTCCTTGTGGTTCACCTTGGCGCCGCCGCGCTCGTAAACGCCGCCCTCGACGTGAATGTAGCGCACGGAGGTGTCCCGCGTGACCGGCGACGGGAATGTGATCAGTTCGCCGCGATAGTATTTAGCGTTGGAGAAGGCGATCAGGCTCTCATGGCGGCTGCGGTAGTGCCATGCCAGCCGCATGCTCGGGATATTCGAAGCAAGGCACTCGTCGAGGATGCTCTGCTGGCTCTGCACTGTGGAGCCGTCGTCGTCCTCGTCGTCGACGCCGCGCTGGCCGACGTTCGTGGGGGGAAGCTGTTCGGGGTCCCCGACAACGATCACCTGGCTGCCGCGGGCAATCGCGCCGATGGCGTCCCAGACCGGGATCTGCGAGGCCTCGTCGAAAATCACTACATCGAACGGCTTCGCATCTGCCGGCAGGTACTGGGCGATCGACAGGGGGCTCATCATCACGCAGGGCGCCAGCTGGGTTAGGATGTTCGGAATCCGCCCGAAAAGCTGGCGTAGCGGCATGTGCCGCGCCTTCTTGTTGATCTCACGCGCCAGCGTGCCCCACTCCGGGTCCTTACCGAAGTTCGTCAGGGTCGGAACCGCGGCGCCAATCCGCGCCTTGACGATCTGCTTGGCGAGTTCGCCGACCTTTTTGTCGGCGGCGACAAAGGCCTCGATGGCGGCTTCATGACCCTCGGCGAGAAACCCGCTCAGGACCTCGTCTTGGTTGACGATGGTTTCGGCGGTCCATCGCGCATAGGAATAGTCAAAGGCTCTGGCCAGCTGCTCTCCGTCGATAACTCCGGTTTCCACGGCATCGACCAGTGGCGAGAGGCCGGCGTTGCGCGCCGCCCGCGCGGCTGAGCGCCACTTTGCCCACTGCGGTGCCTTGATGACGTTCGCCTTCCATCGGGCCGTTTGTTCGAGCAACTCATCGATCCAGCCGGCTTCGATCTGAATGATGTGTGCCGGCTGGTCGAGGCCTATGCACTTTCCAAGCTCCTCGGCCGCCGCTCGCATCTTGGGAAAAGCCTGATGCATGGCCTCGAAGGCTCGCCCGACCTCGCCCCCGCTGTGAAACCGTGAGGCATCGCGAGTAAGCAGGCTGGAGAGATGGGAGAGCATCTCTTCTGAGGGAACATCGGCATCAAGGACATCCACTGCCCTTCGCAGGTCTCCGGTCCATTTGATGAGGCCATCGAAGCGCGACACGTCGCTTGCCGCCCCGCGCCACAGGCGCTCGATGCCTTTGAATTGTGGCTTGAGCGATTCGACCTCGCGCAGGAGCAGAGCAAGGTCCTGTAGGACGACGAGGTCGCGGCCGATATCGGCAGGCACCCCATTGGCGCAATAGGGCTCGAGGTGGAGGCGCACCTTGTTCTTGCGCCAGCTGCGCACCAGGAAGTTCGATGCGCAGGCTTCCGTCCATTCGCGCTGGAGGGACGAAAGGTCGAGCTGCGCTGCCTTGAGATCGCACGCGGCCGAGAGTTCGGATGCCTTCTCGTCGATGCGTCCGACGACGTCCTTGAGTGCGGTGAGTGCAGCGATGCGCGCCGCGGACTCGCCCATCAGCAGCACCGCGCCGTCAGGGGCGTCGGCATGCAGCATCAGGGCGCCCAGCCTTACGAGCTGCTGCAGCTTTGCGTCATCGCCATCGAGCTCCATCGACGCGGCAAGCGCATCCGCCGCGGTGCGAACCCCGTGGAGCGTGGCATGCAAATCGTCGATGCATCGCTGCAGTGACTGTACCCAGGCCGGGTTCCACCGGGTCTGTTCAATGCCGTTCAGCGGGTGCGTGGCGTGATCGCCGATCGCATCGAGCGCGGTGCGGATATCCAGGCAAGCCTCGCGCATCCTGGCGAGTTCTTCGGGCGAGTGAACGGTGCCTGCCGGCCATGTCAGCCCCACGTCGGCGAGCCGGTCGCGATCGGCGACCACCCGCCCGAAGGCCTCGTAGGCGGTCATGCCGTTGGGACGGCGGCGATGCAGCGCCGAGACCAGCTTGTTTAATTGGTCACGCCTTTTCTTCAGGTCGCTGGCCGCATTGGACCAATGCTCTTCGGTGACGAGATTGCGCTCGCGCCAGGCGGTGGCGAGCTGCTCAAGCACGCTCGACTTCTGCGCCTTGGTCGAGTGGACCTCGAGGCAGTAGCTGCCGAGCCCAACGCCCTGCATGCGTTTGCGCACGACTTCCAGGGCGGCCGTCTTCTGCGAAACGAACAACACCGTCTTATCGTGGGCCAGGCAGTTGGTGATCGCGTTTGCGATCGTTTGGCTTTTGCCGGTGCCGGGCGGGCCGAACAGCACGAAATCGGCGCCGCGTTGGGCGGCGACGATAGCCGCGACCTGGGATGAATCGGCCGAAAGCGGGGCAAAGAGGTCAACTGGATCGATGACCTGGTCGATCGTGTTCGCGTCGATGAAGCCGGCGGACGAGCCTTCGTAGCTGTGGGTCGGCGTTTCGATCAGGTGGCGGACCACCGGATTACGCTTGAGGAGATCGGTGCGGTCGACGAGGTCCTTCCACATCAGGTACTTCGTGAAGGACAGCGTTGCGAGCACGACCTGCTCGGTTACCTCCCACCCCTTGATGTTTTTCACGTGATGGCGGACGGTCTTCCAGATGCCGGCGACGTCGACGCCGGAAGCATTCTGCGGCAATTCGCCGTCGAACTCCGGCATCGACAAATCGAAATCCTGTTTCAGCATCTGCACCAGCGTCGGATTGAACCGCGTTTCATCCTCGTGAAGTGCGAGCCTGAAGCCGGAGCGCACGCTCTTGCGCTCGAGCTGTACGGGCACAAGGATCAACGGCGCGCGATAGGGTCCTGCCCCGCCCTGCGGCGTCCATTTCAGGAAGCCGAGGCACAAATACAAGATGTTTGCCCCGCCCTCTTCGAAAGCCAGCCGCGAGGCGCGGTAGAGATCAGTGAGCCGGCCTTCGAGCTCCGTGTCGGTGACGTTGGCGTGCAGATCGCCGCGCAGAAGAGCATCCATGATGAAGGCACGTCGCGCATCCTCGTTCTGACGTTGCGCGAGCAGAGCCGCGTCGCGGCCGTCGCTGCCATCGAGAACGCCCGCCTTGCCGAGCAGCTTGAACTTATCGCCACCGGAAAGCTTGTCCTCCAGTACAGTCGGGTCCGGGCATTCGATCGAGATGGTCGATTTCGATTCCTTAAAGTTGAGCAGCCGATTCCTGAGCGTGAGGTCGAGGAGATTACGCTTCCAGATCCCGAGCCGGTCGAGGGTCTTTTCCGGTGCCGGCTCGCGGCGCTTGTCGAGATCCTCCTCGAACTGCGGAACCTCGCCGACTTCCTGGGCGGTCAGGACCGAAGCTTTTGGCGTAATCGCGGGCTCGATCGAGCCGCCGAGATCAAGCGGGCGAATCTTGGCGGTCCGCGCACGGCGCACGTCGATAGCGACTTCAAAGGGCGAGGATACGTCCTCGGCAATCAGCTTCGCGCCGGCGTCGACGGCCTGCTTGAACCGTGCAGGATGTGACCCCGTCAGCAGTGTCGTCTCGACTACGACCATTTCTTCGAGCTGAACGCGTTTGCGAAGCATTTGCGGGTCGTCGACCACAAGGCTCGAGAAATCCTCGTCCTTGAGCCAGATGCCGACGAATGCGTGCCCCTCGGTCAGAACAAGGAGCGGATTCAGGCCAGCCTGCTCAAGGCATGACGCGTAAAGCAGCGTGAGGTCGAGGCAGGTGCCGACTTGGCGCGATAGGATATCGCTCGGGCTACGGACCATCTGGCCGGAACGCTCGAAGCTCTTGGGCGGCAGGACGTAGGCTATCGAATGCGACACAAGCGCCGCCCAGATCGAATCTGCAATCTCCCACGCGCGCGCCTTGGTTCCCTTGCGGTAGCCATCCATGGCCTCGTCGCGGCCGGCCGCCGCGAGTTTGCCGGAAGCCTCGCGCAGGATGACATCAACGCTCGGATCTGTTGGGCGGACAAACGCAGCGAGCAGCTCCGGAGCAGAATTGACGCCACCCCAATGCGAGGGCGGCAGGAGGTTGATCTCGACGGCATGCTCGGCGATGCACTCGTCGGCCGCTTCGACGCGAATACGAAGCTCGCCGCGGCGCGCCGCATTAATGCCGGCAAGAAATTGCGGATCCAGCTTCAGGTCGAGAGTGCGAATATGGTGTGTTGCTTGGTCGGCTATGCCGTCGATGCGCCAGACGCCTGGAGTTAGAAAAGGCGGCTCGGCCACGAGATGGACGCAAATATCCGTCAGGTCGCGACCCAGCCTGTTCTCAACCGCTAGCTCGCGCATAATCGGAACAGCGTTCTGATAAAACGCGACGTTTATGTTGGCCGCGGCATTGCACGTGATTTTAGCGGTCGCAGCTATCGTTTCCTCAGCTTGAACCCGTTCCAGCATAATGCGCCCCGTAAAACTTCGTTCTGGGATAGGTCGAGCGTCTAATGGCCGCTCAGATCGAGCATCACCTTGGTCATAAGCGCTGCTATCGGCTGATGCAGCCAATATTCTCGGCACGCCCGGCCGGTGACCCGTTCGAGCGCGCGCACACAGGCCCGCTATCTGTTACCACCCCGGGCGAGCGACCAAACAAAGTTGGCCTCATTTTTGTTGGGGAAAACTCCCCGCGCGAGCGGGATATAGAAAAAGGTCAAAGAAAAGCTTGTGATTTCGAGCCAATAAATTGGGCTTGAACGCCATAGCCGAGTTTGGACCCGCTTAGGGCACTGCGGTCCTGTTCGATCGGCGGTCTCGACGCTTGACGCGATCGCGGCGGTCTACTCGGTACGGTGGTCGAGACGCCCCGAAGTTTGAGTAGCTCCTGTTTACGGTTGTTCTTCCTCTGGTGAGGAGAGGGTCGAGGTAGAGCTCTCGTCGGGCCGCTTCAACGGCGCCAACTTCTTTTGCAGCGACTGGATCTCTTCCGGCGTCAGCGATGGCCTTGTCGAGCTCTGGTCGTCCGGTGCTCCGATCGACTTCAGGAACTCCGAGAGGTCACTCGCCTGCTTCAATTTGTTCAAAAGCTGCTCCAAGTCCGTCGTATCCGCTCCGTACAGCTCCTGCCGGTCTCTCAAGGCGTCGAGGAACGTCTCCATCTCTGGCTTCGTAGTTGCCAAATTCCTTGAGGCGCTTGCCGCCATTTCTGACCACGAGGCCCCCTTTTTCGTTGCGGGGGTTGACCTTTCCTCCTGCCCCAAGGTGCATCCAAGCTGAGCCCCCCGCGCGCGCAAGTGGACCTACCCCACCTTTCCGGTGAGTGTGTCAGCTGCGGCACACCCATGAGGTTAGTGCAAGATCGTAACAGCATTTCAGTAAGGCCGCGCTCACTCGCATCGAACAGTTTCAGCGGCCCTCACTTTACGAGGCAGATCGTCGATGAAATGAACGCAAGGGCAGGATCACTCATTGGAAGTGCCTTTGAGTGCGCACCAGCCTGATACGGCCGGTCACGGCGCTTCGACACTGCGTTGGCGCGTATTCCCAAAAATCTGGCTCCAAATAACAAGCCTCGCCGCGCCCATCTAGTAGGTTCGGTAGGCTCGCTCCGATCAATAACAACGATCGCTACGAGACACACTGTGTCGGAGTTCGGCTCACGCGGAATTACTTCCCTGTTGCTAAGCACTTCCGGAGCGCACTCACGGTATGCTAAGGCTTCTTGCTGGCAGAACACACAAAGCCTAATCACAGGGGTACTATTCAGGGTTGGTAGCTCCGAACGGCGCGCTCGCGACAAAACTGATGGCGCTGCGCCCTGGAGGCGCCCTGACGCTCATTGGTCTCGGGCAGTCTCAACTTCGTGCAGTTTTGTCCGGGACATCACCCCTGCCCCGCATGCTACGTCTTGACTTCGTTGGGCAACTAGCACGGCGCTTGCGATTGACCGCATTCTTAACGATCTTGCGGAGCTTGCCGCGGCTATGTGGCCAGACTGGGATGGTCCCGAGCCGCCGAAGTTCTTGCCGAGGTTGCTGCCAGCGTGGCGATTAGCCGCGAAGCGTCTCGCGTCGGAGGGCCGCAGCCCGAGGTTCCCGCGTCTTGCGCGCGAAATAGAGTTCATCCATCTGCTATCCGTGCTTCCCGGTCTTGTGCTTCTTGCTGAGGTGGATTCGGTGCGCAGCGAGCGCGCAGCACCAACGATCGCTGCGCTCGATTGGTGCCGCCGTCGTGGCTCTGTTCGACGAAGAGCCGGCGCCGGAGGCACCTTGGGACCTCCTGCTTTATGACGCAGTAATGGTCGAGTCGGTGCCCGTCGAGCCGGCGGCGAGCCGCCTAATGCTGCCGCAAACATTCGATAAGGCGTCACAGGGGAGCGCTACAGAACGGCGAATGCGCGAAGCCCTGCGTGCCACGCCAGACTTGGCTGGTCTCTTCGAAGACGAGGTTACTCTGCAACTTGGAGAGCTTGGTCCGACGCCACGCGTCGACCTGCTTTGGCGCGACGGAAAGGTCGTCGTAGAACTCGACGGTTCTGAACACGAGCGTGACCCCAACTACGGTGCCGATCGTCACAGGGATTACGAACTTCTTGTGGCAGGCTACCTCGTGTTACGGCTTACGAATGCGGAGATA
>Ga0306920_100008382_pt1 | contig 13714 bp, 12 predicted proteins | sample flu12Cox44000170_FD_204666 | JGI IMG/M metagenome (GOLD analysis project Ga0306920, IMG submission 204666) | Lab enrichment of tropical soil microbial communities from Luquillo Experimental Forest, Puerto Rico - flux4day.12C.oxic.44.000.170 (v2)... | ecosystem: Environmental > Terrestrial >... | reverse complement strand
TCGGCGGGGCGATCATCACGCCCTGGCCGAAATCGCAGCCCATCACCATCAAGGCTTGCAGATCGGCCGTGCTTTCGATGCCCTCGGCGACCGCGGCACTGCCGAAGCGGTGGGCAAGATCGATTGCGGTCTGGCAGATGGCGGCATTGGTGGTGTCTGTCGCGCAATTCTTGACGAAGCTGCCGTCAATCTTGAGCTCGACGAAAGGGAGCCCGCGCAGGCTCGAAAACGAGGAATAGCCGGCGCCGAAATCATCGATCGCGAAATCGATTCCACTCGCCCGGAAGCGGTCCGCCAGGTCCCGGGCCAGACTCATGTGACGCACGATCTGATCCTCGGTCACCTCCAGGATAATTCCAGGCCAGCGATCGGATTGCGGCCGGCGCATCTCTACCAGCTCGGCAATTCTCAGCGTGAGCAGCACGCTGACGGGAATATTGATGGCGAGATGCAGGTTGAAGCCTGCCTGCTCGAACGTCGTCCAGCTTTCAAGCGCGGTGATCAGCGCGTGCTCCGCCAGGCGACAAACACTCTGCTCTGCGATGCCGGGAAGGAAGCTGCCGGGCAGCAGCACGCCGAAACGGGGATGCCGAATGCGCGCCAAAGCCTCGGCACCGGCAAGACATTTGCGCTTGAGGTCGATCTTGGGCTGATACCAAATTTGGAACCAGCCTTTGTCCAGGGCCTCGTCGATCTCGATGCGGGGCGGCTGGCCACTCGCGTTACCGGCAGGCGAGCGAGGCTCAAGAATGTCCATCGGTCCGGCCCAATGCGAAGACAGCAACCTGGGGCATCACGAGCTGCCTCGTAAACGCAAGTTATGAATTATCGGGCCTTTCCGTTAATGGTCCGTCCTAAGCGGCAAATTTTCGGTAAACGGTCGCGTCGGCGCGTTGCGAGCCGCGACCCATGGTTGCGCCGCCAGCCCTGGTGCTGCGTTGGGCAGCACTGCCAAAGCAATGCGCTTGAGGCGCTTCTTTGCTGTGCTACTGTATTCTTCGCTCAGCATCGCGAGAGGGTTCGCATGAAACTGCTTCCTGCATCCGCCGTTGTCGGTGTTCTTGCCGGCGCAACCTTCATTTCCTCCCCGGCACTGCTGGCGCAACAATCGCCGAGCGCGCCTGCGAGCCCACCCGCCGAGGCTATTCCGGCAATCGGACCCGCCGATCCAAATCTTCGCGTGGTGCAGCTCCCGAACGGCAAGCGAATTCACCTTCTCCCGGCAACGCTCCAGACCACGCAATGGGGCTGGTTCGATAATGCGCAGCCGCCGGTTCTGCGTGTCCAGGCCGGGGACACGGTCGCGATGGAAACGATGATGCACAGCCACAACCAGGTCATTCCCGGCACGACGATCGAGCAGATCAAGAAGTTGCGCACCGATTATCCCGGCCGCGGGCCGCATACGGTAACGGGGCCGATCTATGTTGAAGGTGCCGAGCCCGGCGATGTGCTCAAGGTCACGATCAACAAGATCGTGCCGCGCTCCTATGCAGCGAACTTCAACGTGCCCGGCATGTTCGGCGAGTTCCCAAAAGAGTTCCAGGACGGGCAAGTGAGATATCTGTATCTCGACTGGGACAAGAAGGTCGCCGAGTTTCTGCCCGGCGTGCAGATTCCGTTGCGGCCTTTCCCTGGCACGCTCGGCGTCGCGCGCAAGGACCCCGGGCGCTACAGCACCGTGCCGCCGGGGGAATACGGCGGCAACATGGATATTCGCGACCTTGTCGAGGGAACGACGCTCTATCTGCCGGTTTTTGTGCGCGGCGCCTTGCTGTGGTCGGGAGATTCCCATGCCGCGCAGGGTAACGGCGAGGTGAACCTCACTGCCGTCGAAACCGCCTATAAGGAGCTCAATATCACCCTCGACGTCGTCAAGGGAAAACCGCTCGACATGCCGCGCATCGAGACGCCGCAATCCTGGATCACAATGGGTCTTGATCAAGATCTGAACAAGGCCTGGGATCAAGCAAAGGCACAAACTATCAAGCTTCTGTCCGAGTTGCGCCGCGTCTCCCCCGAGCATGCCGAACAGCTGATACGGCAGGTTTCTGATTGCCGTATCAGCCAGGTGGTTGACATCAAGAAGGGTATTCATTGTCTCAGCCCGAAGAATACATCGGGACGCGAGGATATGGAGCGGCCGACGAAAGAAACCCCGAAATATTTTGTTTCGTACGCGAAGGATGCAGACCTCAACAAGGCTATGGATGCCGCGTCGATGGGGATGATCAATTGGCTGGCGAGCAACAAGAAGATGGCGCGGCTTGATGCCTACGGGCTTGCCAGCATGGCAATGGATTGCCGTGTCGGCGCTGTCTCCGAGGGCGAGAAGAATGTCCATTGTCTGTTGCCCAAGAGCATCTTCGTTGCCGCGCGCTGAGGTGCGATGCACTCTCATTTTTCTCATGGTTGTTTGCGCGTCCGTGCTTTGTGCGGCGTTTGCTCAGGCGAAGCCGCTGCGCATCTTGGCTACCACTTCCGATCTCGCGAGCCTGGCGCGATCGATGACCAGCGGCCTGGCGCAGGTCGAGCTGCTGATTCCGCCGGGAGCGGATGCCGAGGCCTTCGAGCCGCGACCCTCCGATTTGCTGAAGCTTAGAGGTGCCAACGTCGTTGTTCGCGTTGGGCTCGGATACGATCATTGGCTCGACAAGCTCCTGCCCTCGTACGGCGAGCCCGTCATCAATCGCGGCGGCATGGGCTATGTCGACGCCTCTATCGGCATCCCGCTGCTCGAGGTCAAAGGCAGCACCTTCGATCCCGCGAGCAGAGATGGCCATGCGCACGGTCTGGCCAATCCGCATTATTGGCTCGATCCCGCCAATGCCGAGGTGATCACCGGCGCCATCGCCCAAGCGCTCGCCGCCACCGCCCCTGCAACGACGGAGAAAATCAGGGCGCAACGCGCGGATTTCCTCGCCCGGCTTGCCACCGATCTCAGTGGCTGGGAGGCTCTTCTTGCTCCCCATCGTGGCGCCAAGCTGATCTCCTATCATAATACGTGGCCGTATTTCGCGCGGCGGTTTCGACTCGATGTGGTGGATGTGATCGAGAGCAAGGAAGGCATCGCGCCAAGTCCCGCTCGACTTGCGATGCTCGCATCCGTCATCCGTAAGCAGCACGTGCGCGTCATCCTGCACGAGCCGTTTGCACCGGATGATGCCTCCCAATTGCTCTCCCGTCGCACCGGCGCAATCGTCACCAAGCTTGCGCCTTCGGTCGGCAGCGTAGCGGAGGCTGCCGATTACCTGGCGCTTTTCGAGCACGACGTGGCGATCCTGGCGCGTGCGCTCTCGGCAGCCCCGAACTGACCAACACCATGCTTGAGGATGTACTCGCCTTCGCCGCGCTGCCGCTCGCAGCCGCGGTGGTGTTCACCGGCATTCACACCTGGTTCGGTCTGCAGGTGCTGCGTCGCAACGTCGTATTTGCCGATCTCGCTCTGGCGCAGGTATCGGCGCTCGGGGCGACCGTGGCGGCGGTGGCTGGACACGCGGTGTCGAGCATTGCCAGCTATGCCTACACGCTCCTCTTTGCTGCCGCGGGTGCCTTGTTGCTGACCGCAAGCCGCGCTCTGGCGCGCAACGTTCGCCAGGAGGCATTCATCGGCGTCCTCTATGTCGTCGCCACCGCCGCCACCATACTGGTGGTCGATCGCTCGCCGCAGGGCGCCGAGCACGTCAAGAAAATGCTGGTCGGCGGCATCCTGTCCGTGACCTCGGATGATTTGCTCAAGTTTGTCGTTCTCTATGCCGCCATCGGCATCGTGCATTGGTTCATACGAAAGCCTTTGCTGGCAGCAGCCGATGAGTCGCCGAAGGACGCAGGCAGAGCCGCCTTCTGGGACCTTGTCTTCTATCTCTCCTTCGGCCTCGTCGTGACATCGTCGGTCAGCGTCGCCGGCGTCCTTCTCGTGTTCTGTTTCCTGATCGTTCCCGCACTCGTCGGCTTCCTGTTCTCGTCGCATATTGGCGCGGCGCTGTTGATCGGCTGGGGTGCGGGCGCCATTGCCAGCGTGTGCGGGATATTCGGCTCTTTTCTCCTCGATGCGCCCACGGGAGCCGTCACCGTCCTGACCTTTGCCGCCGTGCTGATCATCGCCGGCGCAGTTCGCGTCTTTCTCACGGCACCGGCCGCCGAGCGTGCCCGTAATGGCAGGCGGGCGCTACGCGCAGGCGGCTTTATTCTCTGCGCGGCGTGCGCGCTCTCGGGAGCATGGGCGCTGATCGCTCCTGCCGGCGATCATCCGCTGCTGCCCGGGGTGGAGATGGTCATGGGAATTCGCCCCGAGCAATTCCTCAGCGAGAGGGAAAGGGCAGATTTCGCCGAGGCAGCAGCGACCGAGCAACGGCACCGGTCGGAGGTCGATCGCTTGCACGAACTCGAGCGGCGCTCGCGCTGGCAGGGCGAGGTGCTATCGGCCGACGATGTGCGCCACATCGCCTCGGTGCAGCAATCGCTCACCGAGATGGGACGCGGCGAACGGTTTGTGGTCGACTATCTGCTCGCGCGCGCTCGCGCGCGCGAGCGCTGGTATGTCGGTCTGCCGCTCGCTGCGCTCGGCATTCTCGGCCTTGCTGCCATGGCCTTTGCCCCGCGACGGGCAAGGCCATGATTACCGCCCTCGGCGTGCCATTGCGATCAATGCACGGGCGCGCCGAGAACCGCTACTTATCGAACCGGACGGGGCCTTCCCATTGACGCGCGCCCGCGGCGCTAGGCGCGAAAGCATAACTGGCATAGAGATCGTCGAGAGCGATTGCTCGAATGGAGGGCGCGACGGCGGCGGCCAAGGCCGCATTGTAAGGATCGAGATGGATCAGGCGACCGCTAATTCGAGTTTCGATTGCGATCGAAGAAGGAAGCGTCGCCGCAAGCACGGTGTTGTACGCATCGAGTTCAATCGCTGGACCGCCCCATAGCGTATCGGCCGCAGCCGAGGACGCTACCGCCGCTGCGAGCCCGATCGCGAGCGCGCCACCAGCCAACGTTTTTGCAATAAGGTTCCCCATGATGAGCCTCCCTGCTTGCTCCCAGCCATGACAGAGCCCGCCCGCGGCCGCGCGCTGGGCGTGCCGGGAAGCGAGCGTTAGGCTAACGCGTATTAGTCGTGACGATCGGGCGCAAGGTTCAATCTTCGCTGCCCCCGCTCAACTTGCAGGCCGAGCGGGCGGCGTCGTGTGACATCCGGAGATGATAGATGCAGCTGCTCGCCCTACCTCCCCTGCCCCCGCTCGACGCAAAGTCCATCGTGACCATAGGGATGGCTGGCCTTGGCGCACTCTTTTACGTTGCATCCATCTCGATGAAGACGGTGATTCCGCTGCGCATAGCGGGGATCGCGAGCTCCATTTTCTTTCTAATCTACGGAATCCTGTCACCCTCAATCAGCACCATCTTCCTGTACGTGATCCTGGTGCCGCTGAACTCGGTGCGCCTCTACCAGATGATCGAGCTGATCAAGAAGGTGCGGACCGCTGCCGGCACGGATCTGTCCATGGACTGGCTGCGGCCTTTCATGACCAAGCGCAAGTGCCGGCGCGGCGACCTCCTCTTTCGCAAAAGCGATATCGCAAACGAGATGTTCCTCGTCGTCAAAGGCATCTATCGAGTCCCTGAATTGGGTATAACCTTCAAGGCCGGCGAGATCTTCGGGGAGCTCGGGCTGCTGACGTCCGAGAACCGCAGGACGCAATCGATGGAATGTGTCGAAAGCGGTCACGTGCTGACGATCACCTATGACTCCGTCCGCGAGCTGTACTTCGAGAATCCAGAATTCGGATTTTATTTCCTTCGCCTCACCAGCGACCGGCTGCTGCGGGCAGTGGCACGCCTGGAGGCGCAGTTGGAGGCGGAACGCCATAGGCATTGACTCTCTCGGCACTGCGCATGACCTTTCGCCGCGCGGCCGGTTGATTGCGGTCAAGGCCGAGCTGCGTGATTTACGCATAATGAGCCGAGCGACGGCGAGACAATCGGCGATCGGCAGTCGGGCAGCCATACCTGCGGGATGACGTCGGAGGTCAATGCGGGATGACGTCGGAGGTCAATATGAATGGCAGATTGAGCCGCGCTGTCGCTTGCGGGCTGCTGCGTGCAACACTGGCAGCCGCATGTTGCAGCGCGCCGGCGCGTGCACAATCGCTCGATCAGCTTTATGCCATGGCCAAGCCGGAGAAAAGCCTCATCCTGTCGGCTGGCGGCCCGGCGGCAAGCTATGAGACCGCCGCCCGTGCTTTCGAGCAGAAATTTCCCGGCATCGCCGTGTCACTCACCGACGGCTTCAGCAATGTTCTCGGCGCCAGGGTCGAGGAGCAAGTGCAGACAGGGCGGATGGAAACCGATGTGGTCATCCTGCATACGATTCAGGACTTCGTCCGGTGGGCGGCTCGCGGAGCATTGGTGCCGTTCAAGCCCGACGGCTTCGACAAGATCAGCCGGAGCTTCCGGGACGGCAACGGCAGATGGATCGCGGTGAGCACACATCCGATCTTCTACGGCTATAACAGCGAGCGCGTGCCTCAATGGGAGGTCCCTAAGCTCGCAATCGACTTCTTGCGGCCGCAGCTCAAGGGCAAGCTGGTCAGCGGATATCCGGCAGATGATGATGCTTCGCTCTTCGCCTTTACCACCATAGTCCGGAAATACGGCTGGGGCTTCATGGCGCAGTACATGAGGCAGGAGCCCAAATTTGTTCAAGGACATCTGGACGTCGCCCGCAGCTTGGGCTCAGGTGAGAGCCTGCTCAGCTTCGACATGACCGCGGGCAGCGCGGTTGTTGCCCGGGAGGCCGGCGGAAAGATTGGTTTGGCGGGTCCCGTAGACGATTTCCTGCCGGTTGTCTTCTTTGCGGAAGCAATCTTGAAGGATGCGCCACATCCGAATGCTGCGAAGCTCTTCGCCGCCTGGCTATTATCCAAGGAATGGCAGAGCCGCAGCGGGGCTTATTCACCCCGGAGCGACGTGCCGCCACCGGCGGGACTGCCTACGATTTCAAATTATCGCATCGAGGACCGCTACCTCGAATTCGTAACCGGCGGCGAAGACCAGCTCGCCGACCTGCGCAGGCGGTTTGAAAGCTATACCGGGCCGGTAGTCAATGTCGGTGGGGTTCGGTAGCTGTGCAACAGATCGACTGCGTCCCCCGAGCGGCGGACCTTCAGATCAGCTGTTAGCCGGCGGGAATTTCCAGAGGCCTCACTCCGCCTCCTTTGCAGGTTTTCCCATGTGGTGCTGTGAGTAGAGCTGCACGCCTAGCTTGGAAACAAGATCGAGCTGCGTTTCAAGGAAGTCGACATGATGCTCCTCGTCGTGCAGCAACTCTTCGAACAAGTCGCGGCTTACATAATCGCGCACCGAATGGCAGTGCGTTGCCGCTTCCTGGTACAGCGCCCGCGCTGAAAGCTCAGCTGCAAGATCGCAGTCGAGCACCTCTTTCACATTCTGCCCGATATGTAGCGGATCGAGCACCTGCATGTTGGGAAAACCATCGAGAAAGATGATGCGCTCCACGAGCTTGTCGGCGTGCTGCATCTCTTCCAGTGATTCCTTGCGCCACTGCTCGGCGAGCTCGTTGTATCCCCAGTTCTCCAGCAGCCGATAGTGCAGCCAATACTGATTGATCGCGGCGAGCTCGCTGCGGAGCCCGCGGTTGAGATACTCGATGACCTTGGCGTCGCCCTGCATGAGAAGCTCCTTTCTAGTCCAATTAATCAATTGCAGGCCGGGGATGTTTCCGAACCAGCGCTCAATGTTTCTGCCAAGGTCTGAGGGTACGTGGCAATAGGCAGGCAGCCGGGCGCGCATGAACGTATCAAGTCTGCGCGCGGAAAGCGGATCAGCTCATCCTGCGCGCGGCATCTGAGCCACCGAGCAACCCGCAGACAGGGCCTCATCGATGATACGGCGAATTGTTCGCGCGCAGCGGCCACATTCTGCGCTACAGCCCAGGCAGCGATAGACTTGGCCCGGCGTGCAGGGGGCCGTGGCCGCAGTCAGGAGACCTCGGACATCCCCATCCGTGAGCACGTTGCAGGAACAGACGATCATACACGCATGCAATGTTGAATGCGCTTTGCTACGGGAACAGCCTCTGCTCGGCAACAGGCCAAGTCGTACATTGGACTGAATCTAAGTTCCTAAATGAGCTTGCAGCAACAATGAAAGGAACTTCAAATTCACCGCACTAGGCGATCGATTCCATGAGAGCTGTCATTCCGGGGCGCCGCGAAGCGGCGAGCCCGGAATCTATAACCACAGACCTGGGGTTATGGATTCCGGTTTCTCGGCCCTGCGGGCCTCGCCCCGGAATGACAGCCGATATGATTCGTATTTTGCAATCGCATCACTAGCTCCGGCGGCTTCCAAGGAGGAGCTCGGCGGGCGAGAAGCTCATCTTTAAGCCGACGGGCAGCCGACGCCGTCACCGCGGCAGCCGGGGAAATCAACAAATCGGTGACCATAATCACAGCCCAGAGCGCAGATACGCGCTACTAATGCATGCGGTTGCACGGAGCGAGAAACCAACCATCATGATCCGAAAGGCGGCACCATTGAACTTGCTCGATGTGTTCGGTATAGGGACAGGCCGGCCTTTGCCAAGCAGTGGAACGGCCCGGCAGGTCAACCCATCCACATCCAGACTGTTCAGATCCGCGTGAGAAAAGCATGACTGATCAAGTACATACGATGTCTCCGGCGACCTTTGAGTCGGTGGCCAACATCATCTCCGAGACGTGCGACATTCCGCACGAGACGATCAAGCCGGAAAGCCACGCCATCAACGATCTGGGCATCGATAGCCTGGACTTTCTGGACATCGCCTTTGCGATTGACAAGGCGTTCGGGATCAAAATGCCTCTCGAACAATGGACACAGGAAGTCAACGACGGCAGGGCCACCGCGGATAAGTATTTCCAGTTGAACAACCTGTGTGCGCGCATCGACGAGCTCGTTGCCGCCAAGAATGCCTGATGCGCTCGCATGCGCCTCGAATATTTTCAGCTCATTGATCGCATAGTCGAGCTCAAGCTAGCCGATCACACGATCTCTACCGAGGCGCGGGTCCCTACCCAGTCCACGATTTTTGAAGGCCATTTTCCCGGCCATCCTTTGATGCCTGGGGTCTTGCTCATCGAAGCGATGGCCCAGACCTCGGGCTGGCTGCTCATCGCAATCACCAAGTTTGCACGCATGCCTTTCTTTGCAGCCGTCAAGGAAGCCAAGCTGCGAACGTTCGTGACGCCGGGTCAGCTGCTGCGTCTGTCAGCCAAGCTCGTGCACGAGGGCTCGGGCTTTGGTGTCACCAAGGCGGACATCCGCTGCGACGGCAAGCTCGTCTGCAACGCCGAGCTGACCTTCCGGCTGGTGCAATTTCCCAGTCCGAAGTTCCGCGCCAACATGGAGAGCATGGCAACCATCCTCGAGTTCCCGATGCGGGTGGTCGCCGATGGCTGACGCGGCGCGCGATGTCTGGATCACCGGGATCGGAATAGTTTCCTGCCTCGGTGAAGGAGCAGAAGCCCATTGGCAGGGCCTCACCAATGGCGAGGTCAAGGTAGACGCCAAACGCTTCGCGCCCTATCTCGTGCATCCGCTGGCTGCGCTCGATCTCGACCGGCAAATCCCGAAAAAGGGCGACCAGCGCCAGATGGAGCCGTGGCAGCGGATTGGCACCTACGCGGCCGGTCTTGCGCTCGAAAATGCCGGGCTCAAGGGGAAAGCCGAGCTCCTCGGGCGAACCGACATGATCGTCGCGGCGAGCGGCGGCGAGCGCGACACAGCTGTCGATAGCGCAGTGCTTTCGCACAGGCCTAAATCCAACAATCCGGATGCCTTTCTCAATGAAAAGCTGATGAGCGACCTGCGCCCCACTCTCTTTCTGGCGCAGCTGTCCAACCTGCTTGCCGGTAATATCTCACTCGTTCATGGAGTCACCGGCTCCTCGCGCACATTCATGGGTGAGGAGGCAGCGGGAGTCGACGCCGTGCGCACCGCGGCGGCGCGGATCATGGCGCGTCAAAGCGACGTCACTCTGGTCGGCGGCTCGTACAATGGCGAACGCGAAGATTTGCTGTTGCTCTTTAACACCGGCGGCTATTTGTTGTCTCCGCCGTTCAAGACGGTTTGGGAGCGCAGCCACTCTCCCGGCATGGTGCTCGGCTCGCTCGGCGCGTTTCTGGTGCTGGAGGCGCGCGCGCACGCGCAGGCGCGCGGCGCAGAGCCGCTCGGGCGCGTCGTTGCAGTGCGCTCCGAGCGCTCTGCGCGCCCGCCGTCGGCCATCAGCAACGCGCTCACGCGAATGTGGCAAGAGCTCGCGCCGCAACGCAGAGCAGAACGCATTGCCATCATTTCCGGAGCAACCGGCACGGAGCCGGCAACCGGCGAGGAACGCGCCTGGCTCAAGAGCCTGCCTGAGCTTCCCGTGCGCGCGCCGGGGACGCGGTTGGGGCATAGTCTCGAACCCCAGTTCGTGATGAATATCGCGCTTGCGACACTGGTGCTGGGCCGAGAAAAATTGTTCCCGGCACTCGACTCCTCAGGCGTCGAGCAGCAGCACGCCGGGCGCATCGATCAGATTGTGGTCACGTCGGTTGGCCACTGGCGCGGGGAAGGCATGGGATTGGTTGAACGGGTGCAATGACGGAGCTCAGGATGGCAACCTCGCACAATAAGAACGGGCGCCCGACTGTGGTTGTGACGGGCATGGATGTCATCACTTCCCTCGGAGCGGGCAAAGAGGAGAACTGGGCAAAGCTCATGCAGGGCCGTTCCGGCATTCACCGCATCGACCGCTTTTCCACTGAAGGGCTCAAAACCACCATAGCGGGCACTGTCGACCTCATTCCGGTGGAACCGTTCTGCTCGACCGAGCTATGCGAGCGCATGGCCGCGCTCGTGACCGAAAAAGCCATCGCCGAATCCGGGATTAGCGCCAAAGCTGATTTCCCGGGCCCCCTGTTTCTCGCCGTTGCACCCGTCGAGACCGAATGGCCCCACCGCGAGGCCCTGGCTGCGGCCTCGGGCGCCAAGGACACGGTGGGCTATGCCGATCTGCTGCGGGCGAGCGCATCGGGCCAATTCCATGCCATGCACGAGCGCTGCTTGTTTGGGTCGGTCGCTGAGCACCTTGCGGAGCGCTTCGGGACCAAGGGCTCGCCGATCTCCGTTTCCACCGCCTGCGCCTCAGGCGCGAGCGCCATTCAGCTCGGCGTCGAGGCGCTGCGGCGCGGAGAAGCCGAGGCGGTGCTGTGCGTCGGCACGGATGCCTCGGTCAATCCGGAAGCCTTCATCCGCTTTTCCCTGTTGTCGGCGCTCTCGACCTCCAACGATCCGCCGGAAGCGGCGGCAAAGCCCTTTGCCAAAAATCGCGACGGCTTCGTGATGGCCGAGGGCGCAGCCGCCCTCGTGCTTGAGACCTATGAGCACGCCAAGGCGCGCGGCGCAAGAATCCTGGGCGTCGTGGCGGGCTGCGGCGAGAAGTCGGATTCTTTCCATCGCACGCGATCGAGCCCCGACGGCAAGGCAATCATCACCTGTATTCGCAACGCGCTCGCCGATGCACGCCTTCAACCCGAGGACATCGACTACATCAACCCGCACGGCACCGGAACGCCGGAGAACGACAAGATGGAGTGCCTGGGCATCACGACCGTTTTCGGAGAGCGCGCCAAATCGATCCCGGTCTCCTCGAACAAATCGATGGTCGGACATACGCTCTCGGCTGCCGGCACAGTCGAAGCCGTATTCTCTCTGCTGACCCTGCAACATCAGCGACTTCCACCGACTATCAATTACAAGGTTCCCGACCCCTCCATTCCGCTCGACGTGGTGCCGAATGAGGCGCGCGATGCCAAGGTCACGCATGTGCTCTCCAACTCGTTCGGCTTCGGTGGCCAGAACGTGTCTCTGGTGATCAGCGGGGAGCCCGCCTGACGCATGCGCGCGCTGACGCTGATTGGAGATCGCAAGCTCGAGCTCGGCGAGGCCCCCTCCCCGCCTCCGCCGGCGCCTGACGAGGCGCAGATCCGGGTAAAGGCCGTTGCCCTCAACTACCTCGATCTGTGGGGCTATCGCGGCATGGCCTTCGCCAAGCGGAAGATGCCGGTGGTGGTGGGCGTGGAAGCCTCCGGCGAGATTGCTGCCGTTGGATCTGCGACGACGGCATTTCGGCCCGGCGACCCCGTCGTCATGTACGGCGCCATAACCTGCGGCAGCTGCAAGGCCTGCAAGCAAGGGCGGGACAATCTGTGTGAAAATGTCGGCGGCATCATGGGTTTTCACATCGATGGCTTTGCCCGCGACCTCCTCAACCTCCCGGCACGGCTGGTGATCCCGGTCCCGCGCGGGGTGTCACTGCGCGATGCCGCCTGCGCTCCCATCGGCTTTGCAACCGTGCAGCATATGCTGTTCGACAACGCCAAGCTGGAGCCCGGAGAAACCGTGCTCGTGCATGCCGGCGGCTCCGGCATCGGCACCGCCGCCATCCTGATGGCCAAAGCGATCGGGTGCACGGTGATTACGACGGTGGGCGATGATGCCAAGGCGGAGAAGGCGCGCACGCTCGGCGCCGATCACGTCATCAATTATCGCACCGATCGTTTCGAGGGCACGGTGCGCAAGCTTACGAGCAAGAAGGGCGTTGACGTGGTGTTCGAGCACGTCGGCGCAGAAACATTCAACGGATCGCTCCTTTGTCTCAAGCGCGGCGGGCGCCTGGTGACCTGCGGCTCGACCTCAGGGCCTTCGACCACCATCAATCTGATGCAGCTTTTTCAGCAGCAATATCGCATTATCGGCTCGTTCGGCGCCTCCATGCGCAATATCCGCGAGAGCCTTGCCAAGATGGCCGACGGGCTTGCCCCGATTATCGACACCGAGGTGCCGCTTGCCGAATTCGAACGCGGGCTCGCTCGGCTGGAAAACCGGCAGGTATTTGGAAAGGTTGTCGTCACCTTCTGACGACATCCGCGAGCGCGAGCACGATGTCCGTACGCGCCGGTCGCGCCAGCCGACAGCTCAAGACCGCTGCCGACGCGCTTATCGGTGGCTTGACCGTCGGCGCGCTGCGCGCGATCCGCGCCACAAACCGCAAACGTATGTCGGATTTTGCGGCCGCCTGCATGCGCACGGTCGGCCCGCGGCTCAAAGAGCATCGGCTCGGGCGTGCCAATCTGGTTGCCGCTTTTCCGGACAAGCCGCCAAGCGAGATCGAGAGCATTCTGCGCGGCGTCTGGGACAATCTCGGGCGCGTTGCGGCGGAGTTTGCTCATCTCGATCGCCTGCGGATTCTCGAGCCGCCCAAGGAGCCGGTCGGCGATATCGTCTACACGCCGCAGACCGAGGAAGGCTTTCACCGCTTGCGGTTGGACGGCAAGCCCGCCCTCATCTTCGCTGCCCACCTCGCCAATTGGGAGCTGCCGGCGCTGATTGCGGCGAGGTTCGCGCTCAATGCGACGATCCTCTATCGGCGGCTCAACATCGGCGCGGCCAGCGACGCCGTGATTGCGCTGCGCCAGGGCAGCATGGGCACGCTCGTCCCGACCGGCCTCGATGCCCCGTTCAAGCTGGTGCGCACTCTCGAGGGCGGCGGGCATGTCGCCATGCTCGTTGATCAACACTACGTCAACGGCGTCGACGTGACATTCTTCGGGCGGCCGTGCAAAGCCAACCCGCTGATTGCCCGGCTTGCTCGCCACGTCGAATGCCCGAT
>Ga0306920_100008380_pt1 | contig 13716 bp, 16 predicted proteins | sample flu12Cox44000170_FD_204666 | JGI IMG/M metagenome (GOLD analysis project Ga0306920, IMG submission 204666) | Lab enrichment of tropical soil microbial communities from Luquillo Experimental Forest, Puerto Rico - flux4day.12C.oxic.44.000.170 (v2)... | ecosystem: Environmental > Terrestrial >... | reverse complement strand
GGAAATCCAATAAAGCCCCGCGACGAAAAAGCCGAAGCCGAAGGTATAGCCGAGGCCAAAGGAAGCGCTCGGACTGGAGCTGCCTTCATCGAGCCAGAGAAGCCCGGGGAAGGCCACGACGAGTAAGGGGCTCAGATCCACCGGCGGCAGTGTTGCCACGGCGCTGACCCCTAACAAAAAGGCGACCCCGTAGCGCCGCCAGCTAGACAACCCCGCGAGTTCGTGGGCCAAACGGCAGAGTGGCGCGTGGATCCGCGACCCAGGTTGGACGCGGGCGGCCGAAACCCTAGACACCAGCCGCGTCTCTACCGCTGGTCGCCGCCGACGGGCTGCGCACGCGGAGCCGCTTAATCCGACGCGGATCGGCATCGAGCACTTCGAACTCGATTCCCGACGGGTGGGCGATAACCTCTCCGCGCTTCGGGACACGACCTGCGAGGCTCGAAACTAGCCCACCGAGCGTATCGACCTCTTCCTGTTCTGCAGTCGGGCGCAATCGGGTACCTTGACGCTCTTCCAGCAACTCGATCGGGGTGCGGGCGTCGACGATTAGCGTACCATCCGCGCGCTCGGTTAGGCTGGGTCTGTCTGCCACATCATGCTCATCCTCGATCTCGCCGACGATCTCCTCGATCAAATCTTCGATCGTCACCAGCCCATCGATCCCGCCAAACTCGTCGACCACCATGGCGATGTGGGTCCGCGCTTGGCGCATCTGGACGAGAAGGTCGAGAGTCGGCAGCGAGGGTGCGACAAACAGCACTTTGCGCAAGATCGGTGACAGCTTCGTCTGCTGTCGATCCGCGACCGGGCCCAGCACGTCTTTGACGTGGATGAAACCGATCACATCGTCGAGCGTTTCGCGATAGACGGGGACCCGCGAATGGCCCTGCTCTACCATACATTTGACTACCTCAGGGAAGGGCGTCTCGACATTGAGAGCGACAATGTCGATGCGTGGCACCATCACGTCCGCAGCCGTCCGGTTGTGGACTTTGAGAATGTTGCCGATCAGGACGCGCTCATGCGCGCTGAGAGGGTGGGGACCTTCGGTGGAGGGCTCCTCGATCATTTCGTCGATCGTTTCGCGCACGCTCTCACCGTCGCGCAGACGCCGGATCAGCCTCAGGAAGTTCCGTAGACGTGCAAACGACCGATCGGGCTCAGCCTGGCCGCCGCCCTCGGGCGGCTCGGGATCGCTCATGCAAAAACAGGTCCAGGTTCGATGGACAAATCAATTTCGTGATAGGGATCCGGAATCCCTAGCTTGGCCAATATCGAAGTTTCCAAGCGCTCCATTGTGATCGCATCGGCCTCTCTTCGATGATCGCAGCCAAGCAAATGAAGGACGCCGTGCACGATCAAATGGCGGAGGTGATCGCAGAACGGCTTAACCTGCTCGTCCGCTTCGCGAGCCACCGTCTCAAAGGCGAGCACAACGTCGCCGAGCAGAAGCGGCGCGCCGGGTGGTGCATGCGTCCCCGGTTCCCAAGTGCGAAATGCAAGCACATTGGTTGAAACATCCTGCCCCCGGTATCTGCGATTAAGCTGCAGCTGCTGGGCATCGTTAGTCAGCGTGATCCCCAGTTCGATCCGCGTCGGCGATATAAACCCCGTTGCTGCAATGCCATCGACCAGCGCGACCCGAGCAGCGTCGTGAACGAGCCGTTCGGCGTCCGGGCAAACCCGTTTCCAACCGATACAGAGCCAGGCGATGTCGATCGCCGCGATGGGTTTCATAGCTGTTCGTCGGCGCGCGCCGCCCGCTCACGCGCCTCGTAGGCGCGAACGATACGAGCGACAAGCTCATGCCGGACCACATCCTCGTCAGTGAACCGCACAGTGGCGATCCCGTCGACGCCGCGCAGGGTTTCCAGCGCCTCGGCCAGACCTGAGCGGGTTCCCGCGGGCAGATCCACCTGGGTCGGATCGCCGGTCACGACCATGCGCGATGCTTCCCCGAGCCTGGTCAGGAACATTTTCATCTGTACCGACGTTGTGTTCTGCGCCTCGTCGAGAATCACAAATGCGTGCGATAGTGTGCGTCCGCGCATGAAAGCGATGGGCGCCACCTCGATCTCTCCGCTGCCTAGCCGTTTGGCAAGTTGATCGGCCGGCAGCATGTCGTTCAGGGCGTCGAAGATCGGCCTTAGGTAGGGGTCGACCTTGTCGCGCAGGTCGCCGGGAAGAAAACCCAGCCGTTCACCGGCCTCGACGGCTGGCCGAGAAAGGATAATACGCTCGACGAGTCCTGTCATCAGGAGGTCGACCGCTGCAGCGACCGCGAGGTAGGTCTTGCCGGTGCCGGCGGGTCCGAGCCCAAAAACGAGCTCATTCTCGCGCAGCGCCTTGATGTACATTGTTTGTCCAGGAGAACGCGCTGCGATGCGCCGTTTGCGGGTGCGGAATGCTGTATCCCCCCGCCATAGAGCGGGGCTCTTGTCGGCGAGCTCGGCCGCGGCGAGCCGAATTGCAGCCTCGACCGCGGGCAGATTAACCTCCTGACCTCGTTTGAGGCGGTCGTAGAGCTGAGACAACGCGAGTTGGGCTGCCCCCGTCGCCGTGGCCGGGCCCGAGATCGCGAGCCGGTTCCCACGGGTAACAACCGAAACGCCGAGTTGTCGCTCAATCCGATCGAGGTGCTGGTCTCGCTCACCGTAAAGCAAAGGGAGCAGCAGGTTGTCGTCAAATTCCAGCTGGGTGCGTCCTTCGACCTGTTCGACAGCAGGCATTTCCGAGGTTAATGCGGTCATGCGTCGACGGCCTGGGCAAGCGAGCCCGAGAGGCTATTGGAGCTCGTCCCTGAAATCAGCACGGGGACGATCTCGCCGAGACGCCCTGGCGCCGCGACGTGGACGCTTTGGAGATAGGGGCTGCGTCCAACGAGTTGTCCGTCGTATCGGCCGGGCTTTTCCAAGAGTACGGGCAGGACCTGTCCGACGCACGCCTCGTTGAAGTCGCGCTGTTGCTGTTTTAAGAGCCGCTGCAACACATCGAGCCGATAGGACTTCACCGATTCCGGGACCTGGCCCGTGGCTGACGCCGCCGGCGTACCGGGCCGCCGCGAATATTTGAAAGAGAAAGCCTGGGCGAAGCCGATCTCGTCGGCGAGATCCAGTGTGGCCAAGAAATCCTCCTCGCTCTCACCCGGGAAACCAACGATGAAGTCCGAGGAAAGGGCAAGATCGGATCGGGCCGAGCGCAAGCGGTCAACAATTCGTCGGTAGTCATCTGCCGTGTGTCGACGGTTCATCGCGGCGAGGACTCGGTCCGCTCCGCTCTGGACGGGGAGGTGTACGAAAGGCATCAGCTGCGCCACGTCGCGATGCGCCGCGATAAGCCCATCGTCGACATCACCTGGATGCGAGGTCGTGTAGCGAATTCGGTCGAGGCCGGGTAGGTCGGCCAGCCCGCGTATGAGTTCGCCGAGACCCCAGTCTTTGCCATCGGGACTCTCCCCGTGATAGGCATTCACGTTCTGGCCGAGAAGAGTGATCTCGCGAACCCCGGCCCCAACGGCGTGGCGCGCCTCGGCCAAGACCTGCGCCACCGGACGCGAATATTCGGCACCACGCGTGTAGGGTACGACGCAAAAGCTGCAAAACTTGTCGCACCCTTCCTGAACCGTAAGGAAGGCGGTCGCCCCCTCTACCGATGAGGCCTCCGGCAGGTAGTCAAATTTAGGTTCGGCAGGAAACTTCGTGTCGAGGACCCTGGCGCCACCCTTCCGTAGCGCTCGAACGACCAGTTCCGGCAGTCGATGATAGCTCTGCGGCCCGAATACTAGGTCGACGAACGGCACCCGGTGGAGGATCTCGGCGCCCTCGGCCTGCGCGACGCAACCGCCCACCGCTACGATCATGGTGCCGCCGCGGCGGGCTTTTTCGATCTTTAGTTGGCGGATCTTGCCGAGTTCGGAATACACTTTCTCAACAGCTTTTTCGCGAACGTGGCATGTGTTGAGGATAACTAAATCCGCTTCGTTCGGCGCCATTACCGGAAGAAAGCCGAGCGGTGCCAAGAGTTCGATCATCCGTGCGGAGTCATAGACGTTCATCTGGCAGCCGTATGTCTTGATAAAGACGCCCTTTACCACGTCCTGCGCATCTCCTCTTGAGAGGGCCTCCTGCATGATCACGCTGCCGCCTTTGGCACCGAGGTCACGGATTCCCCGCGGGGAGCGGGACCCGGCGGCTTTGGCATTGGCTGCGGGCGATCGAAGAGCGCGCCGGCCATTCCGCCGGCAATCCGCGCATAGCAGTAACCAGCCAGCGCCTTGCGCGACCCGCAATCGGCGAGAAATGTTGGCGGATGGAATTGGACCACCACTTCGACCGTGCCGAGCCCGATCATGCTCCATAAATGAGGTACCAAACCCACCGCCCCGTACCAGGAGAAAAACGGTCGGAGGGACCGACCGATCGGTATGCCGTCGAGCCGCGTATAGGCGAGGGAAACGGGTTGAACCGCCACAGCTCTGATGTTTCCTTTTTTCTCCGCGGCGCCGAACAGCGCGGTCTTGAACGGAAGCGGCCGATTACCGTCTCCGCTTGTTCCCTCCGGGAACAGGATCAGCGCATCGCCGCCGACCAGCCTTTCGGATATTGCGTCGCGCTGGATCGCGGCGCTGCGGATTTGCCGGTCCACAAAGACTGTGCGCTGCAATTTGGCGAGCCAGCCGAGGAACGGCCACTTGGCCACCTCCGCTTTGGCGATGAACGAACCGGGAATAAGGGAGCCGAGGATCGTAATGTCAGTGTAGGAGACGTGATTTGCCGCAAACAGTGCGGGGCGCTCATCGGTGGGCGTTCCGATCAGGCGGACGCGAAACCCGAGGATTCGACAACACCAGCGGTGATAAAAGGCTGGCAGCGTCTCCACCCACCGGCAACCAAAAGCCAACCCGGCCCACTGTATCGGCATTAGGCTCAGCGTCCACGCAAAATAGAGCGCAAGGCGCGCCGTCCTCAGCAGCGACGAGCTCATTTGGTAAATTGGGTCAAGTATCTTTGCATTTCCGTTCGTAATGACGCGAATATTTAGCCGTGACTAGATCAGTCTTAACCAAGATGCAGACATCGGTGGTGTTAAACTGATCGTCGATCACGGCCCCTTCGCCGACAAACCCGCCAAGGCGCAAATATCCTTTGATGAGGGGAGGCAGCGCCGCCAGCGCCCGCCCCGGGTCTATCGCGCCGATCGAGAGCCGGCGCATGTCGACATAACGTTCGTTGAGCGCACGCGGCCGCAGAGCCGGGGGCGCCAGATGGTAGTAGTGTAGGTAAGAGAGTGGCGTCGCAAGCGCGTCAGGATCGGTGCCGGGCAGGCTCGCGCAACCGAACATCACCGTGATGTCGTGATGAAATACATAGGCCGCGATCCCGTTCCAGAGCAGCTGCATGGCCGGTCGTTGGCGATAGGCGGAATCGACACACGAACGGCCGAGCTCAAGGATTTCCCCGTTATGGGCGACAAGCGGGGCGATGTCGTATTCGTCGGCAGAATAGAAGCCGCCAAGGCGCCGTGCCGCATCACGCCGAAGCAGCCGGTAGGTTCCCACGACTGAGTTGCTGCCCCTACCATTTCCGCGGTCGAGGACGAGAAGGTGGTCGCAGTCATTATCAAAGCGATCGAAATCGCGTCGTCGACGCGACATCTCGGGCAGTGGCCGCGCCCCCAAGCTTTCATAGAATATCCGGTAACGCAGCGCCTGTACTGCGTCGATGTCTGCAGCCGTCTCCGCCAGCCGGACTTGCAACGGGCCTGATCGAATGTCGACGATGCGGTCTCGGACATGCGCGGCGGCGCCTTCGATGAGGGGCGGGGCTTCGATCGGAAGGACGGGCTGCTCCACTGCGGTGCCGATGATCACGCCGGTCGCCCCTGGTAGATCTTGGGATGGACCCGGTGCATCGCCACAGACGTCGACATCGTTTGCGCCGGCGGAGCCTGCCTTCGACCACGCTCGCAGTTCATTCCGTGCCGGCTCGCGGTTTGCCGCTGCGAGGCACGGCATAGAGTTCGAGCCGATGGCCGACGAGTTCGTAGCCGAGCTCATCGGCGACGATTTCCTGCAGTCGTTCGATCTCCTCGTTGCGGAATTCGATCACCCGACCGGATTGCAAGTCGATCAAATGGTCGTGGTGAGCACTCGGCATTTCCTCGTAGCGGGAGCGCCCATCACCGAAATCGTGTCGCGCCAGAATGCTCGCCTCTTCAAACAGCCGCACGGTCCGATATACGGTAGCGATACTGATGCGCGGATCGATTGCGGTGGCTCGCCGGTAGACCTGCTCGACATCGGGGTGATCGGCGGACTCTGACAACACGCGAGCGATCACCCGACGCTGCTCCGTCATCTTCAAACCCTTGTCAAGGCAGAGCTGCTCCAGCCGCGAAATCATCACATCCCCACCGTGGCATGGCTATAATATACCGAGCCGATGTCCTGAACGATGGTAGCCCGGCCGAGGTCGGCAGCTTCCCGGCCGTGTAGCGGCCCTCGCACGGGGTCCTTAGAGATCAGGCTCGGGGCCGCCGCGCCCGGGTTCCGAGACCGATTTCCTTCGCAAGACGGCTGCGCTGGCGCGCATAATTAGGGGCAACCATCGGATAGTCCGTTGTCAAACCCCAGCGCTCACGATAAGCCTCGGGCGTCATGTTGTAAGCAGTCTTCAGATGCCGCTTCAACATTTTGAGCTTCTTCCCATCCTCCAAGCAGACGATGTAGTCCGGGAAGACGGATTTCTTGACCGGGACCGCCGGCTGCGGGCGTTCTGCGGGGGGCGGCGGTGCGCTCCCGATATTCGCCAGCGAATTATATACCTGATTGATCAGCTGCGGCAGATCTCCCACCGATACCGTATTGTTGGAAACGTGTGCGGCAACGATTTCGGTCGTCAGCGCCAGCAAATCGCTGCTCTGGTCGGGGTTGTTCATTTCAAGGGTCCCACCGTGAGTATGATCTCTAAATATAATTAACAATCCGCGATGGGGCAATCCGGTCAATGTCCGATTTCTTCAAATCGTGCGCACGGCCGCAAGAAGAGTCGGTCGCGGTCGCCAACAAGGCGAGAGGAAAGCGCAAGCCTTACCAAACTCACGGCTGGATCTTTACGTCGGCGAGCGCGCGCTGCAGGACAAGGGCATCGCCACGACGACTCGCCTGCCGGTAATAGTTCCGGCGATGGCCAACGGGGATAAAGCCTCGGCCGGTGTAGAGAGAAAGCGCCGCGCTGTTGTCCACCGCTACTTCAAGAACGATGCATTCAGCGCCGCGTACACGCCCCTCGGAGCATACGGAATCCAAAAGCGCCGAGCCGATTCCTTCTCGCCGGTGTTCAGGCAATACACCGAGCGATAGGATCTCGCATTCCTTACGGAGGTCAACCGCCAAGGCAAATCCGGCCGGCACCTCCTCTGCCCACGCGATTCGGCCGAAAAATCCCGGGATATTCATTATCTCGGCGATCGCCATGGAGTTCCAAGGATCTTCGGGGAAGCAGGCGCAGTGCAACATCGATACCGGGCCGGCCATGATTTTGGATAGCGGCTCGAAACGGCGGTTCACCCGCCGGCTCCTTGGTGCGCCGTCGGCACGGTGACGTCGGGTGGGCGCAGGTACAAGGGCAATAGCTTGACGCGACTCTCGCCCCCGCGCGCGCGGCGGAGCACCGCTCGCAAGACGCCCGCCGCATCAGGTGCAGATCCTTCAATGACGATCGTACAGGAGCGGGGCAAAAGCATGTTTGCGGCGCGCTGCGCTGCATCGCCGGCGACAACGAGCGGTGCCACGCCGATGACGTGACTCAGCGCTTTGTCAAGCGCTGCCGGCATTACTGCCGTTGGGTCACCAAGCGGACGGTAAGTGTGATCGAAGAGCTGTACGTAGAGGTCCTCCCGGCGGCTCTCGAGAGCAACGAGGAGAAAGCCGGCGCCCTGCTCCCGAGCCCGAGAGGCAAGACCGGCGGCCACAGCTTCGAAGCCGGTCACACCAACCGAACGCGCACCGGTAGCGAGTGCGATTCCGCGCACAGCTGCAAGTCCAACGCGGATGCCTGTGAAACTGCCGGGTCCGATCGTCGTCCCTACGATGTCCAGCGCCAACGCGGACAATCCTGCCTTGCGGATCACCGCATCTATCATTGGGAGCAGCCTCTCGGCTTGGCCGCGCGCAATCGTACACCGCTCAGCAGCGAGCACAGTCTCACCCGCGGCAACCACCACCGAGCAGCCCGACCCCGCCGAATCGAGCGCCAGCACAATCGGCTCCCCTGATGCCGCCCTCATACTCAGGTCGTTAAGTATCGCTGTGCGGTCAGGGTGATCCGCGTCCTCGCCCCTTGCAGGTGCGCTAACCACCTCTTCTTCCGCGCAGGGGTCCACGAAACCCGCTTGTGGCGCCCTCGGGTGCCGATGTAGCCGGGGCGCCGGGAAACGCTCAGACCGCCCGCACCTCAACGACCTCGGGGATGTAATGCCGAAGCATGTTTTCGATTCCCGCCTTCAGCGTTGCGGTCGAGCTTGGGCACCCTGAGCACGAACCCTGCATGTGGAGATAAACCACGCCGTCCTCGTAGTCGTGAAAGATGATGTCTCCGCCATCTTGCGCGACCGCTGGACGCACGCGCGTCTCGAGCAGCTCCTTGATCTGCGAAACAACTTCGTCCTCGTCTTCTTGCCGCGCTTCCATGACCGCACTATCGGCGGCCCCTGCGAGCACCACGGGTCGCTCCGCGGTGAAGTGTTCCATGATTACCGCCAGGATCACCGGCTTCAGCTGATACCAATCGCCCTCGACGTCCTTCGTCACCGTAATAAAGTCCGCGCCGAGGAAGACGCCCGTTACCTGTGGCAAGGCAAACAGCCGTTCCGCCAGCGGCGACATCCGCGCTGCCACCTCCGCGTCCGTAAAGTTTGCCGTACCCGAAGCCATAACCACGCGGCCAGGTAGGAATTTTAGGGTCGCGGGGTTCGGGGTCTGCTCGGTCTGGATGAACATCGATGGCTCCGAAAGCGAAACGAAACTGCTCACCTTAGCATGGGGGTTTGGCGCGGCGAATCAACCCTCGGCAGGCCGGCGATCGTTGTGAGGGGGGTCGGTTAAAGTCAAAGCGCCAAGCCGCCTCAGCTGACGGCGTCGAGTTGCTCTAGGGTGAGGCCGCCAGGAACAATCGTGATCGGAATACGAAGGCGGGCGGCGGGCTTGCCGGTTAGATACGTGATCAGCGGCCCCGGTCCTTCTGGTCCGGTTCCAGCGGCGAGCACGAGTATCGATATACTCGGCTCCTCGGCGATCAAGGCCAGTAGCTGGTCGCGACGGTGACCCTCGCGGATATAGACTATCGGCATCGTGCCGGCGATCGGGGCGATTTGCTCGCAGAGACGTTGCATCAGCTGTTCGGCTTCCTCGCGGCGTTCCTCGCTGACGAGTTTCTCGATCGAAATCCAATGCTGCAGTTCCGACGGCTCGATTACATAAAGAAGCGCGATCCGCCCGCCGGTATGCCCCGCGCGGCGCGCGGCGTAGTGCAGGGCGGCCTGAAGCTCCTTGGACTCGTCAACCACCACGAGAAAAACACGCGGGTTTGCGGTCCCTTCCATTGCGCCATCCCTCCGCCCGATCCGCGCACGGATCAGGCGCTTCTAAACGGTAGGCTCGCCAGCCATCCTGCCACTATCGCGGTCAACACCGCAATTGCTCCGTAAAGCGCAGGCTGTCGACCAGCAAAGCCGAAAACGTCCGCGTCGATGCCCACCTTCGAGACCACGAGGGGGGTCGTCTGGCCACCGACGACGTCTTTGTCGCGGACCAGGAAGACCTGGACGAGATAGGTCCCGGTCGGCACGTTCGAGGGAAACTCGATCATCGTGCGAAACAGCCGTTCGCCGATGAAGTTAACCTTGCTCACAGAACTGGGGAACAGTCTAGCGCGCTGTTGCGTCCTGACGAGCGCTGTAACGAACTCGTCGACGGCGTGCGACGGCGTCAACCCCTCAGGCTTCAGCTCCAGGTTCGCGACGCCGAGGCGATAGAACGCCGCAGTAGCTGGCGAAACAATATCTTCGAGTGGCCGGCTTGCAGCGACGAAATAAAAGCTCGGGACATTAGCGAAGATCACTTCTTGAGAATTCACCCAAATGCCGGCAATACGGCTCTTACGCCGAACCGTCATCTCGCGCTCCGGGCCCTTGACGACGACAGCGACGTCGCCGGGGCCATCGATTGCGCCGAACAGCACGACCGAGGCGCCGGTAAAGCCGGTCGTGATTGCGATCAAGTGGTTGGTGAGATCGGCGACTAGCGCCTCGGCGCGCGCCGGCGCGGCCCAAAACAATATCAGAGCCACCAGTCCGAAGTACCAGCCAGAGGTCCGGTCCCCCAGTCTGCAGGGGCGAGCGGTCATCGGATCCAATCCGGTATACGTTTTGGCCGAGCCTCGGCTCATGTCTTCTCCCACGCGATGGAGTAGGGATCCGACGGGCGCACGGTCAGGTCGAAGGCAAGCTTCGCTGCCACCGCAAGCACCAGCAGAGCGAGCAGAAGGCGAAGCTGATCGCCGCGCAGCCGCGTTCCGAAACGGCTGCCAATCCGGGCGCCTATAACACCGCCGACCAGCAGCACGAGGGCGAGCACGGCGTCGACCGTGCGGTTGGTATAGGCTTGTAGCAGCGTCACATTCGCGGCAACGAAGATGATCTGCAACAGTGAGGTCCCCGGTACTATGGCGGTTGGCATGCCGAGCATGTAAATCATCGCAGGCACCATGATGAACCCACCGCCGATCCCGAGAATTGCGCTGAACACGCCGACCACAAAACCGAGTCCAATGGGCAACAGCGCGCTGATATAAAGCCTCGACCGGCGGAAACGCGCCTTCAGCGGCAACCCGTGCATCCAGTTGTGCTGATGTAGCTTGCGCCGCCGCACTCCTGGCCGATGCACTCGCAACTGGGCGTAAATGCTCTCGACCATCATCAGTGCGCCGAGGGTCCCGAGCAGGATCACATAGCAGAGAGAGATCGTAAGCTCGATCTGTCCCAGCCGTTTCAGCAGAGTGAAGATCCATATCCCGAAAACGGAGCCGGCGAGACCGCCGACCAGCAACACGGACCCCATCTTGAAGTCGACATTGCCGCGTCGCCAATGCCCGACCACGCCCGAGACCGAGGCCCCGACGAGCTGGTTGGCCGATGAGGCGACGGCGACTGTCGGCGGGACCCCTATGAAGATCAGCAGCGGGGTGAGAAGGAAGCCGCCGCCCACCCCGAAAACGCCCGTGAGAAAACCAACAGCTCCGCCAAGTCCGAGCAGGATGAAGACGTCGACCGACACCTCGGCGATCGGCAGGTAGATGTCCATGATGTAGGAGGCGCCGGCTTCGTGTTGTCGTTTCACGCGCAGCTCTGCGGCGCGGCGCGCGGGAGCGGCTAGCTTACAACCGGCGCCGCGGTGGGAAAAGCGCCAACCCGGACGAGCCTCTGCCTCGCGGGGGAGGGTCCTGGCTAGGCTTCACTCAACCCCTCCTGTGGGTCCCCACCGAGGGCGCGAATCAGCGCGATGAGCTCCTCGACTGCAGCAGCGAGCCGGGTATTCTCGGTCCCGCGCAGCACCAGGGTCACGCCGAAATCGCCGCGCCGGAAATACGGGTAGGAGCCGATCTCGAGATCGGGGTAACGCCCCTGCAAGTCACCCAGATCCTTGGCCAGTGTGCCCTCGGCGAGGTGGCAGCTAACGCTACGGCTGAGCAGCTTGGCGCCGCCGACGAGGCGGTGCTTAAGTTGATCGAAGATCCCCTGCATGATGCTGGGTACTCCGGGCAACACAAACACGTTGCCGATTTGGAAACCGGGTGCACGCGAGATCGGGTTGGGGAGCAACACCGCACCCTTGGGAACCATGGCCATCCGCAGGCGCGCCTCGTTCAAGTGACCGGGCGGATAATGGGTTTCGAGCAGCCGCTTCGCCTCGGGATGCACGATCAGCGGCACACCGAAAGCATCGGCAACGCATTGCGCGGTGATGTCGTCATGGGTCGGGCCGATCCCGCCGGTCGTGAAGACATAATCGAAGGCGGTTCGCACCTCGTTGACCGTCGACACGATCACGCCGGCGTCGTCCGGGATCACCCGCGCTTCGCGCAGCCTGATCCCGAGCTCAGTCAGCCCACGGGCGAGAAAGACGAGATTGGTGTCCTGGGTGCGTCCCGACAGGATCTCGTTGCCGATGATCAGGACACAGGCGGTGACAATCCTGCGCTCGGTGTCGGTCGTGTCCATTCGCTCCTCGGCTTTTAGGCGCTTCGCGCGGCGCCCTTCTTAGGGAAATGCTTGCCTTGGCACAACCCGATGAGGATTGCCCTCGGGCGACCAAATCCCTACCTTCAAGCCTCGGAGACCATGCGTACAACAACCGACATACAACCGCACCTGATGATGGGCCTCGCGTCCTCTGAGGCTCGCGACAGCCGAATCAAAATCCACGGGCCCGAAGCATTCGAGGGCATGCGGCAGGCCGGAATCCTCGCCGCCGAGACGCTCGACTTCATCACCCCTCATGTCCATCCCGGGATCACCACCGGCGAGCTCGACCGCCTGTGCCACGGCTTCATCGTTGACCACGATGCGATCCCTGCGCCTCTCAACTATCGCGGTTTCCCAAAATCGATCTGCACCTCGATCAACCATGTCGTCTGTCACGGCATCCCGGGCGAGCGGCGGCTGATGGAAGGCGACATTCTCAATATCGACGTGACGGTGATCCTCGATGGCTGGCACGGCGACACCAGCCGCATGTTCTTTGTCGGTGAGCGAGTCGCGGTCAAGGCGAGGCGGCTGGTCGATGTCACCTATGAGGCGATGATGCGCGGCATCGCCGTCGTGCAGCCCGGCATTCGCGTCGGCGCGATCGGCGACGCGATCCAGCGTTACGCCGAGAGCCACCGCTTTTCGGTGGTCCGCGACTTTTGCGGTCACGGCGTCGGACGCGTCTTTCACGACGCCCCCTCGATCCTGCATTACGGCCGCCCCGAAGAAGGACCTGTCCTGCGCGAAGGCATGTTCTTCACGGTCGAGCCGATGATCAACGCCGGCCGCTGGGAGGTCAAAATTCTCAGCGACGGCTGGACCGCGGTTACCAAGGACCGCTCGCTCTCGGCGCAGTTCGAGCACACGATCGGGGTGACCGCGGCCGGCTACGAGATCTTCACGATCTCGCCCGTGGGTTTGCACCGGCCGCCTTATACCTAAGGCGAGAGCCGCACGGTACTGTGGGCGCTGCGGCCCGCGGCGTCGATCACCGAGAGCTGCACGAAGCCGATGCCTTCGGGCTGCCAGTAGATCTCGCCGCGCGGCGGGTCCAGCGTTAGTGGTCTACCATCGACCAGCCACCGCAGCGGTTGCTTGCCGCCGATCGCGTCGAGCGGCACTTCCTCCCCGCGCCACTCGATCAATGCCCCGTCCGGCGGATAGACGATCTTCGGACCCCCGGCATGTGATGCGGTTTGCCCGAGTGCGCCGAGTTCGAGCCGGCGCAGTCGCGGCGGCAGATCATTCCGGCCGACTAAAAGGGCGCCGGAGGGCGGTGGGGTGACGTCGCGTGACCGCGACGGACCGAGCAGGTCTGCGATCTTGAACAAGACCGGTGCCGCCGTCAGCCTGCCGCTGTGGCCCGGCATCGGCGTGCCGTCGGGCCGCCCAGCCCACACCCCGATCGTC
>Ga0306920_100008379_pt1 | contig 13718 bp, 16 predicted proteins | sample flu12Cox44000170_FD_204666 | JGI IMG/M metagenome (GOLD analysis project Ga0306920, IMG submission 204666) | Lab enrichment of tropical soil microbial communities from Luquillo Experimental Forest, Puerto Rico - flux4day.12C.oxic.44.000.170 (v2)... | ecosystem: Environmental > Terrestrial >... | reverse complement strand
CGCTGCATCAGGTGCGGAGAATCGTCACAGAGTCGGCACAGACACGTTCCTCCTAGCCCGCTAGCGTGGCTGCCGATGCTCACGTCCGGCTGTTCTGCGCCCTTCGCCTCCCCGACGATGCCCTCGATCTCCTCTGCGCGTGGCAGGCCACGCACATCGCTCGGGCACGACCCGTCACCCGCGACAATCTCCACGTCACGCTTGCATTCCTCGGCGCGCGCCCCGAGGCTGACGTGCCGCGGGTCGCGCGTGAGCTCGGCACGGCCGCTGTCGCCGCCGGCCCGATCGTCTTCGAGGCGCTGCGCTACCGCGAGACGCGAAGCGTCGCGATGGTCGTGCTCTCCGACGAGGACGGGTCGGCCACGGCATTCGCCGGCGACCTGGCCGGGCGGCTCGAGCGCCTGGGCGTCTACCGCGCGGAGGGCCGCCCCGGGCTGCCCCACGTCACGGTCGCCCGGTTCCGTGAGCGGCCCCGTCTGGCCCCGCCGGCGCCCGTCCTCGGGCGGGTCAGTCCATCCGATGCCGCTGTCTACTCTTCGGTGCTGCGGCCTGGCGGGGCGCAGTATCGAGTTCTGGAATCGGTTGTGCTAGGAGGTCGGTAGACGGTGGAACGCGAACAGGCACTGGACGTCGCGCTCGGGCAGATCGAGCGGCAGTTCGGCAAAGGCGCCGTGATGAAGATGAACGACGCGGCGCAGACCTCGATCGCCGCCATCTCGACCGGCTCGCTCTCCCTCGACCTCGCACTCGGCATCGGCGGACTGCCCCGCGGCCGCGTCGTCGAGGTCTTCGGCCCCGAGTCGTCGGGCAAGACGACCCTCGTCTACCACGTGATCGCCGAGGCCCAGCGTCGCGGCGGCATCTGTGCATTCATCGACGCCGAGCACGCCATGGACCCGGGCTACGCCAAGCGCATCGGCGTCAACATCGACGAGCTGCTCGTCTCGCAGCCCGATACCGGCGAGCAGGCGCTCGAGATCTGCGAGCTGCTCGTCCGCTCCGGCGCGCTCGCCGTCGTCGCCATCGACTCCGTCGCCGCGCTCACCCCGAAGGCCGAGATCGAGGGCGAGATGGGCGACTCGCACGTCGTCTTGCAGGCACGGCTGATGAGCCAGGCGCTGCGGAAGCTCACCGGCACGCTCAGCCGCACCGACACGATCTGCCTCTTCACGAACCAGCTCCGCGAGAAGATCGGCGTCATGTTCGGCAACCCGGAGACCACACCGGGCGGCCGAGCGCTCAAGTTCTACTCGTCCATCCGCCTGGACATCCGCCGCATCGAGACGCTGAAGGACGGCGTCGAGGCGATCGGCAACCGTGTCCGCGTCAAGGTGGTCAAGAACAAGGTCGCTCCGCCCTTCAAGCAGGCCGAGTTCGACATCATCTACGGCGAGGGGATCTCGTGGGAGGGCACGGTCCTCGATGCAGGCCTCGAGCGGAAGGCCGTCCAGAAGTCCGGCTCGTACTTCTCCTTCGGTGACGAGCGGCTCGGGCAAGGGCGCCAGAATGCGACCGCGTTCCTGCGCGAGCACCCGGACGTCGTCCAGGGGATCCTGCAGGCGATCCAGGCCCAGTCCCCGGCCGGGCAGGTCGTGTCGGCGCGCCTGCTCCCGGTCGCCGACCCGACCGATGCGATTCCGGTGACCGAGGACGAGGAAGAGCCGGTCCCGACGCGGAGCTAGTTCGACGACCCGGGAGAAGCGCGACCCGGTCGATCTCGCGGCTCGCGCGCTCGCGCACCGCGACCGGTCGCGGCACGAGCTCGACGAGCGCCTCGAGCGGGCGGGCGTGACCGAGCGGGCACGGTTCGAGGCGATCGAGACGCTCGAACGGATCGGCTACCTGGACGACGGCCGCTTCGCGCTCGCGCGTGCGCAGTCGCTCGCTTCGCGCGGCTACGGCGACGCGGCGATCCTCCACGACCTCGGCGAGCGAGGGATCGAGGGTGAAGTCGCGGCATCCGCGCTGGCTGGGCTCGAGCCGGAGCACGAACGTGCCGAGGTGATCGCGGCCCGCCTCGGGCGGAGCCGCAGGACGGCCGCGCTGCTCGCCCGGCGCGGGTTCGATCCCGCTGCGGTCGAGGCGGCGATCGGCGCGGACGTTGCGCCGGAGGCGCCGTGAACTGTAGGCTGGCGGCTTCCATCGAAAACATGTCGTTTTGCCTGCACGTTGCATCTTCCAACCGATCGAAAGCGCGTCTTGAATCCCGTATCCACCTCGATCTCACGAGCAACCCCAGCCGCCCGACGAGAGCGACGAACCTGAGCTGATATCGAGGCGGCGCGCACGCCTGCGCGCCGGAGCACGCGCCGATCGGCGACGGAGTGCCGTGCGGGCGAGAGCCTGCAGGGAGAGTCCGTGTACCTGTTGTTGGGAGTCGTGATCGGAGTGGCCGTCGGCGCGCTAGGCGTCCTCGCCGGTTTGCGGTTCGCGACCGGCTCCCGGTTGGAGGCCGCACGGCGGACGCGCGCGCTGCTCCTCGACGAGGCCAAGCGCGACGCGGACGCGACACGGCGCGAGGCCCAGATCGAGGCGCGAGAGCAGGCGGTGAAGGTACGAGCGGAGCTCGAGGCCGAGCTGCGGGGGCGGCGCGACGAGGCCGTGAAGATCCAGGAGCGCGTGATCCAGAAGGAGGAGGAGTCTGACCGGCGGCTGCTCGACCTCTCGCGGCGAGAGCAGGGTGTCGCCGATCGGGAGATCCACCTCAAGGAGCTGCAGGAAAACCTCAAGCACGCGAACGACCGCCAGCGGCGAGAGCTCGAGCGGGTCGCGAAGATGACGCGGAGCGAGGCCCGCCAGCGAATCCTCGAGGAGTCCGAGGACGAGGTACGCCACGAGCTGGCCGGGCGCGTCCGTCAGCTCGAGGAAGAGGCTGCCGCAGAGTCGAAGCGGCGTGCCCGCAACCTCGTCGCCGACGCGCTTCAGCGCGTCGCGGCCAGCGCGGCGGCAGAGGCGACGGTAACGCTCGTCGAGCTTCCATCGGACGACATGAAGGGGCGGATCATCGGCCGCGAGGGTCGCAACATCCGCTCGCTCGAGCACCTGACCGGGGTCGACTTCATCATCGACGACACGCCGAACGCGGTAGTCCTGTCGTCATTTGACGGCATCCGGCGCGAGATCGCGCGCCTGACGCTGCTGAAGCTGATCGAGGACGGGCGGATCCATCCGACCCGCATCGAGGAGATGTACTACCTCTCGAAGGCGGAGCTCGACGAGCACGTCCGGCTCGCCGGAGAGCAGGCCGTTTTCGAGGCGAACTGCGGCGAGCTGAACGAGGAGCTCGTGAAGGTGCTCGGCCGGCTTCGCTACCGCACGAGCTACGGACAGAACGTGCTGAAGCACACGCTGGAGGTCGTCCAGCTCGCCGGGATCATGGCGGCGGAGGTCGAGGCGTCGGTGAAGACCGCCAAGCGGGCCGCGCTTCTGCACGACCTGGGCAAGGCGATGACCCACGAGGTCGAGGGATCGCATGCACAGATCTCGACGCAGCTGGCCCGGCGGTACGGCGAGAGCGCGGCCGTGTGCCACGCGATCGAGGCTCATCACTACGAGGTGCAGCCTCAGACCGTCGAGGCCGTCCTGCTGATCGCTGCCGACGCAATCTCGGCGTCGCGCCCTGGGGCGCGCGGCGAGAGTCTCGAGCACTACGTCAAGCGGCTCGAGTCGCTCGAGCAGCTCGCTGCGAGCCACCCCGGCGTCGAGAAGGTCTACGCACTGCAGGCCGGCCGCGAGATTCGGGTGCTCGTGAAGCCGCAGGAGATCGACGACGACGGGGCCGTGCTCCTCTCCCACGAGATCGCCCGCGAGATCGAGGACCACCTGGAGTACCCGGGGCAGATCCGCGTCACCGTGATCCGCGAGAGCCGCGCGGTCGACGTCGCCGCGAACAAGCTCGAGCAGCGGCGCGAGCGCGTCGACGCCGCCTAATCAGCGGTCGAGGTCGCCGAGAGACAGGTGCCTGGCACCTTGGTGCCAGGCACCTTTTCAGAGCGCCGGTACTCTGTGCCCGCGGTGCGGCGCTACCACGTGCACACGTTCGGGTGTCAGATGAATGCGCACGACAGCGAGCGCATCAAGGGCCTGCTCGAGGAGCTCGGGCTCGGCGAGGCTGCGGCGCCGGAAGAGGCCGACGTCGTCGTCTTCAACACCTGCACGATCCGCGAGAGGCCTGACACGAAGCTGGCCGCGTACCTCGGGGTGGAAGCGGCGCGCAAGCGGGTCGATCCGTCGCGGGTGATCGCGGTCGGCGGCTGCTACGCGGAGGCCCAGCGCGACCGCATCTTCGAGCTCTACCCGCAGGTGGACGTCGCGTTCGGCCCCGGGTCGATCGCCCATCTGGGCCAGTGGCTCGGCGCCGGCGGCGAAGGGGTCGCACGTGGAAGCTTCGGCGTCGACGACCGATCGTTCGCCGCGACGCTGCCGATGCACCGCGAGCGGTCGTTCCAGGCCTGGGTGCAGGTGTCGATGGGCTGCAACTCGGTGTGCTCGTACTGCATCGTTCCGGCGGTGCGCGGGCGGGAGGTGTCGCGCCGGCCGGGCGAGATCGTCGCCGAGGTGACACGCCTCGCCGCCGACGGCGTCAAGGAGGTGACGCTGCTCGGGCAGAACGTCAACTCGTGGGGCCGCGACCTGCAGCCGGAGATCAACACGGAGTTCGGCGAGCTGCTGCGCGCAATCGACCGTGTCGATGGCATCGAGCGCATCCGCTTCACGAGCCCGCACCCGAAGGACTTTCGCGATCCCGTGATCGCCGCGATCGCCGACTCCAAGGCGGTCTGTGAGCACGTCCATCTACCGTTGCAGTCGGGCTCGACGCGGATCCTGAAGGCGATGCGCCGCACGTACTCCCGCGACCGCTATCTCGCTCTCGTGCACAAGCTCCGCGCGGCGATCCCAGACGTCGCGATCGGCACCGACATCATCGTCGGCTTTCCCGGCGAGACGGAGGCCGACTTCGCGGAAACCCTGGAGGTCGCCGCCGAGGTCGGCTTCGACAGCGCGTTCACGTTCGTCTACTCGCCGCGGGCGGGGACCGAGGCCGCGGCGATGTCCGATCAGGTTCCGCATGACGTGAAGATCGAGCGTCTCGAGCGGCTCGTCGAAGTCACGCAGGACACGGCACGGCGCCGCAACGAGAGCCGGATCGGAAGGGTGGAGGAGGTCCTCGTCGAGGGCCCGTCGCGAACCGACGACACACTCCTCCGCGGCCGCACCCGGCGAAACACCACCGTCAACTTCCAGGGTGACGCGGCGGCGGGCCGGTGCGCCGACGTCCTCGTGACGGCGGCCACCTCGACCACGCTCCGCGGCACCCAGCACGCTCTGGCCGTCGCCTGAGAAGTCCGCGCACATTGGGCATTCGACACAACTGCCCACTGTGTGTGGGCTTCTAAGGCAGGATTCGGCGATGCGGGTCCTCGTCACCGGCTCGTCGGGACAGATCGGAACCAACCTCGCGCTGCGGCTGCAGGCCGACGGCCACCGGGTGTTCGGCGTCGACAAGCGCCTGAACCCGTGGGCGCCGGAGGCGTTCCCGACGTTGCTGCAGGACCTCGCGGGCCACTATCCAGCGTTCCGCGGCGGGATCGGAGGCGTCGAGTACCCGGAGGTCGACCTCGTCGTGCATCTCGCCGCGCACGCGAAAGTGCATCAGCTCGTGCGCCAGCCGTACCGGGCCCTCGAGAACGCGATCATGACGTTCAACGTGCTCGAGTACGCGCGCGCGCTCGGGCTGCCGCTGATCTTCTCGTCGACCCGCGAGGTCTACGGCGACGTTCATCGCTTCGAGGAATACGCGGAGGAAGCGGCCGACTTCGCCTTCACGGAGAGCCCGTACTCCGCCTCCAAGATCACCAGCGAGGCGTTCATCTACTCGTACGCCCGCTGCTACGAGATGCGGTATCTCGTCTTTCGGTTCTCCAACGTCTACGGCCGCTTCGATTCGGATCTCTGGCGCATGGAGCGGGTGCTTCCACTGTGGATGCACTCGTTGTCGCGCGGTGAGCCGATCACGATCTTCGGCGGTGAGGAGAAGCTGCTCGACTTCACCTACATTGACGACTGCGTGTCGGGCATCGCCCAGGGGGTCTACCTGCTCGAGTCGGGCGAGCTCTCGAACCAGACGATCAACCTCGCGTTCGGAGAAGGGAACACGCTTGTCCGGGCCGCGAACCTGATCGCGGCCGAGCTCGACGTCGAGCCGCAGATCACGCTGTCACCGTCGTTGCTCGGCGAGGTCACGCACTACGTGGCCGACATCAGCAAGGCGCGCGACCTGCTGGGCTGGGAGCCCGAGACGTCCCTCGACAGCGGGATCCCGAAGGCCGTCGCCTGGTTCAGGGAGTGGCGGTCGGCCCACCCCGAGGAGGATCGCCCATTCGTGAGGCAGCAGGCCGCCGACGAGGTCGATCATGGCTTCAAGCAGCCCGCGCCAACCGGCACCTGAGGTCGTCGCGCTCTTCGGACCGACCGCCTCGGGCAAGACGGCGGTCGCCGAGCATCTGATCGCACCGCTCGACGCTCGGCCGATCTCAGCCGACTCGGCAGCGCTCTACGCAGGCTTGCCCGTTTTGACCGCGGCGCCGCCGTATCCGACCGATCTCGTCGGCATCGTTCCGCTGTCGGACAGGGTGTCCGTCGGCGACTACCAGCGGCTTGCCCACACCGCGATCGACTGCGCGATCGCCGAGGGGAAGCGTGCGCTCGTCATCGGAGGTACCGGCCTCTACCTCCGCGCGGCGCTCTCCGACCTCGCGCTTGCGCCGCCTCCGCCTCCAGGCGAGCGGGAGCGCTGGGAGGCCGTGTATCGCGAGCTCGGCCCCGAGGGTGCCCACGCGTTGCTCGCCGAGCGCGACCCGTCGGCCGCAGCGCGTGTGCACGCCAACGACCGCAAGCGGATCGTCCGCGCACTGGAGTTGACGGCGGCGCAGAGCTCGCTCGCGCCGGCGCGCGACGATCTCTGGGGCGGCGAGTTCCGCCGTCCGACCCTCCTCGTCGCGGTTGACCTCCCGCTCGAGGTGCTCGACCGCCGGATCGAGGCACGCACAGCCGCGCTCGCCGCGAACGGGGCCGCCGCGGAAGCCCGGCGCGCCTGGGCAGGGCCGCTGTCCGCCACGGCGGCCAAGGTGCTCGGGCTCGAGGCCTTCGCGACCCTTCCGGAGGACGACGCGATCGCTGCGGTCGCGGCAGCAACGAAGCGGCTCGCCCGCTACCAGCGGAAATGGCTCCGGCGCCTGCCGGGCGTCGTTACGCTCGACGGCGACCGGCCCGCGGAGGAGATCGCCGATGAGATCGTCGCGCTGGAACGCTCAGGGCAACGTGTACCTCGTCACTGAGGAGACGCCGCTGCGCGCCGACGACGTCGTGGCCGCGGTCGACGCCGCCGACGGGATCCTCGAGGTGCTCGCGACCGGCGACGACTGGGTCGAGGTCAGGATCTGGAACCCGGACGGCTCACAGGCCGAGATGTCGGGAAACGGGACGCGCATCGCGGCACGCTGGCTTGCCGAGCGCAGCGGGGCGGAGGCGGTGACTGTGCGGGTCGGCGATCGTGCGGTCCGCGCCAGGATGCTCGAGACGCCCCTTGTCGAGCAGCGGATCGACCGGGTCACGGTCAGTCCGGAGGAGGATGTGGACGGGATCCGCCTCGTCGCGGTCGACGTAGGGAACCCGCACGCGGTCGTCGCCGGCGATCCTGCCGACCTCCCGATCATCGGGCCGAGGCTCGAGGCTCACCCGCGCTTCCCACAGCGCACGAACGTCCAGGTCGCGCGCCGCCTCGACGACCACACGATCGAGGCACGGGTCTGGGAACGCGGCGTCGGGGAGACGGGCTCGTCTGGGTCGAGCGCGATCGCGGTCGCCGCGGCGCTCGGAGGCACGTCGGCGACGGTTCGCTTTCCCGGCGGCCCCCTCGATGTCCGGTTCGAGGACGGCGTCGCCTACCTGACCGGTCCCGCCGTTCGCGTCGACGAGTAGCTCCGAACCCGAGTCGGCAAGGACACGGTGCCTGGCACCTAGGTGCCAGGCACCAGGGAGTCAGCCCCCGCCGATCCCGAACTCGCGGAGCGCGTCGTTGAGCGACGTCTTGCGATCCGTTGACTCGTTCCGGCGCCCGATGATCAGCGCGCACGAGAGGTGATAGGTGCCGGCCGGGAACTTCTTCGGTCGAGTGCCGGGGACGACGACCGAGCGCGGCGGCACGTGCCCGCGATACTCCACCGGATCGACGCCGGTGACGTCGATGATCGGAATCGACGCAGTGAGCGTGACCCCCGGGGCCAGGACGGCCTCACGCCCGATGCGAACCCCCTCGACGATCACGCAGCGGGAGCCGATAAACGCTCCGTCCTCCACGATCACCGGCACCGCGCCGGGCGGCTCGAGGACACCGCCGATCCCGACGCCGCCGGCCAGGTGGACATCGGCGCCGATCTGCGCGCCCGACCCGACCGTCGCCCACGTGTCGACCATCGTGCCGGGTCCGATCCACGCGCCGATGTTCACGTACGAGGGCATCAGGACGACGCCGGGCGACAGGAACGCGCCGAAGCGCGCGACGGCGGGCGGCACGACCCGCACGCCGAGCGCCTCGTAACCGGACTTGAGCGGGATCTTGTCGAGATACGCGAATGGGCCGACCTCCTGCGGCTCGAGGCCGCGGACCCGGAAGTAGTCGAGGATCGCCGCCTGGACGTCGGCGTTCACGTGCCACTCGTCGCCGTCGGGCTCGGCCACCCGCACCTCGCCGCGATCGAGCGCCGCAACAGTCTCGAGCGGATCGAGGGTCAAAGCACCTCGCGCAGGATCGCGGCCGCGCGCTCGCACTCCGCCTGCGTCGGCACGAGCGCGAAGCGCACGTAGCCCTCGCCCGCTGCGCCGAAAAACGAGCCCGGAGCGCACACGATGCCGTGCTCGAGCAGCCGCCGGGCGAATGGCTCCGACGGGCCGCCGACGTCGAGCCAGAGGTAGAACGTCGCGGCCGAGCCGGCGAGGCGAAGCCCGCCGGCTTCGAGCGCGGGAAGGATCGTCTCCCGCTTGCGCGCGTAGAGCGCGCGGACGTCGGCGACGTGGGCGTCGTCGGTCCAGGCGGCGATCGACGCGCGTTGCACGAACTCCTGGGGGGCCGTGCCGACCGTCGGCCGGAAGCTGCGAAGCGCGTCGCAGATCGCCTGCGGCGCGCAGACGAAGCCCGACCGGTAGCCCGTCATCGACGAGCGCTTCGAGAGCGTGTTGAACACGACGACGTTCGTACGATCGGAGACCTGGAGCGCGGAGACCGGAGCCGCGTCGAACCACAGCTCCGAGTACGCCTCGTCGGAGCAGACGAGGAAGCCGTGCGCTCGCGAGCGCTCGGCGAGCTCCTCGTAGAACGCGGGGGAGGCGATCGCGCCGGTCGGGTTGTTGGGGTAGCACACCCAGAAGACGGCGATCTCGTCCCACCCGTCGAAGGCGTCGAGGTCGGGAAGCCATCCCGTGCTCTCGCGCAGCGGGACGGCGACGACCGACCCGCCGCCGAAGAGCGCTCCGCGCTCGTAGACGGGATACGCTGGCTCGGGTACCGCAACCGCCCGCTTCTCGCCGAGGGCGACCTGTGCGAACGAGAAGATCGCCTCCTTCGAGCCGAGTGTCGGCACGACCTCGGTCGCCGGATCGACCGTGACACCGAAACGCCGGTCGATCCAACCGGCAATTGCGGTGCGCAGCTCGGGGAGGCCGGAGGCGCGCGGATAGGACGAGACCTCGTCGACCGATGCGAGCAGCGCTTCTCGGATGAACGGCGGCGTGATCTCGCGCGGGTCGCCCATGCCGAAGTCGATCGGGTCGACGCCTCGCGCTCGCACCTCGGCGCGCCAGTCGTCGAGGCGCGCGAACGGGTACTGCTCGAGCTCGGCGAGCACGGGCGAGAGGTGAAGGCTCACGCCGAGACGGTACCGCCCAGCGCTTTCAGGTCGTGCAGCACGTCGGCGGCGGTCACTTGAGCGTCGTAGTACGCGCGCTCGCGGCCGTGCGGGTCGACGAGGACCTCGAACGAAGAGTGACTCACGGTGTTGGCCGGCCCGGGAGCAGTTGCGACGTGCCAGGCCCGCCAGACGGGCGAGAGTTGGGCGCGCGAGCCGATCAGATAGTGAAAGGTGCCCGAGAGGTGGCGGGCGCGGATGAAGGACCGAACTGCCGCCGGCGTGTCGCCCTTCGGGTCGACGCTCACAGCAACTACGCGCAGGTCGTGAGCCTTGGCGAGGGCCCGGTTCAGGTTCTGGGCGATCAGCGGGCAGACGTCGGGACAGTGTGTGTAGATGAACGCGACCGCGACCCACTTGCCGCGGAAATCGGAGAGGCGAATCGCGCGGCCGCGGTCGTCGTGGAGCGCGATCGGAGGAGCGGACGGCTTCGACTGGATGATCGCGCCCCCGACCTGCGTGGTCGTCACGGCAGGCCCGGCGATCTTCGGCGCCGAGCTCCCACAACCCGTGAGCACGAGCACGGCCAGAGCAACGCAACCGGCCGCCGGGCTACGCATTCGAGAGCCTCCGGCGCCGGCGGAGGAGCATCGACGCTCCGAGCGCGACCGCGACGAGCACGAGCGCCCCGCCTGCGATCTTCAGGCGGTCGGCGTTGGCGGAGCTGTGAACTGCCGGCGGCGGAGCGACCTGGACGCCGTGGAGGGCGAGCAGCCGTCGCACCGCGGTGTTGGCGGCGGCGACCATCGTGTCGCCGTCAGAGGACGTCGGCGGCGGCAGCGCGTGGATCGCAGCAACTTCCTTCGCGGGAAGCGGCTTGTGCCACCAGAGGCCGTAGCCGTTCGGGAAGACGACCAGGAGCCGTGCCTTGTTCACGAAGCTGAGCTCGGTACCGAGGAACTTCGCATACTGGTTCGGCGGCCGGTCGAAGAGAATCGAGATCGCCCCTAGATCTCCCTTCCCGGCGATGATCGCGACCTTGATCGGCACCCCTGACTTGCGCCCGGACGCGAGCGCGGCGTTCAGGGCTTGCTTCTGGGCCGTCGAGACCTTCGCGGTGTAGGAGTAGAAGGCGTCCTGCTGAATCAGCCAGTCGCTCGCCGGGTCGGCGTCCGCGCGTGCGACCGACGCGCCGACGCAGAGAGCGAGCAGAGCAGCGGCGGTGACGACGATCCCTCTAGCCAAGGACCGACCTCACGAGCATGGCAATCACGACGGCGGCGGCGACCCCGGCGACGAGCGCGCCGAGGGCCGCGGCGAGCCGGATGCCGACCCCGGCCGTCATGACGCGACGTTGAGGGTGAACGGAGCCGTCAGGATGTGGCCGTTCACCTGTGTCTGGAGGAACAGGCGCCACGTGCCCGGGACCGGCACGAGCACCCCGACCGTCAGCTTGCCCGGCGTCGTCGACGTACCGGTTACCTTCGCGCCGCCGAGCAGGCTCGTGCAGCCGCTCGCTCCCTTGGCGCACACGTGCGTGTGGAAGTAGTCGAGCGAGCCCTTTCGGAAGAAGATCGCGTGTGCCAGGGCGCCGTACCACGGCATGAAGTGCGCCGGCTTCCCGTCGGGGCCGGTGACGCGGAGCTTGAGGAACGCGGCCTGGATCGCGTGGAGCCGCGGAACCTGGTCGAGCGTGAAGGTGTACCCATCGACGGTCACGCTCCGCGCCGGGCGAGGCAGCGGCTTCCGCTTGTAGGTGCCGGCCACACGGACGGTCCGGAACAGCTGGAAGTTCGGCTGGTCTCCGTATCTCGGGTAGACGTCGATCACCGTCCTGTACGTACCCGGAGCGGGGAAGGTGATCTTGTCGCTGATCGTGCCGTCCGGCGAGATCGGCGGGTGTCGGTGCACGATGTAGGCGAGATCGTCGCGCACAAGGATCAGGTGCACGCCCGTGTGCGGGCCAGGCCCGCGCTTGAACGCCGTGAGCGGGCTGCCGTCGGGGCTCCTGATAGTGAAGGAGACGGTCGTCGGCGTGTTCGGCTTCGCCACGCCCGCCGGCTCGAAATGGGTGAGGGAGTAGGTGCGCGCGGGGGCGATCGTCGGCGTCGAGGAGCCCGAGCCACCGCAGCCGGCGAGCAGTGCAGAAACGAGTGCCAGCACGACCAGGCGCGCTCTCACGGCTGCTCCGGAGGGAAGAGGAAGGAGCGGTGCGGCGGGACGTACGCACCGAGCTCGACGACGATCTGTGCGTGCCGGGTGAGTCGAACGGCGGCAGCGTCGCCGCGCACCGGTTTCCCTGCGACGTAGGCACGCACCGACAGCGTCGAGTGGAACGACGCGATCCGGTGGCGGGTCAGCGGCTGGCCCCACAGCCGGAACAGATCGCCGATCGTCGCCTGCCCCTCGCGGGCGACGTCGAGGACCCCGATCGGTGAGCGGGTGCGAACCGGGTAGTCGCAGCCCGCCGCCCGCCCAATTTCCGGCGGGATGATCACAACGCGGCGGTTGACGAAGACCTCGACGTGCGCCTGGAACGTGCTCCGCCCGTGCACGCAACGCAGGTCGCCGAGCGGCCGACCGTCCAGCTTCTGGGCCGGCGGGCGGTACCGCGGGCCCGGACCGATCGGCCAGGGATGTACCGACGGGTCGCCGCCGAGGGCGAGCAGGGTGAGCGCGAGGGCGATCAGGGGGCGAGCCTCCGCGGCGGATCGGCGAGGAAGCTCAAAGCGGCGGCGCAGGTCCCGCCGACGATCGCCGCCGCGCTGGCGAGACGGGCGAAGCCCGCCGGCAAGGCGGAGATGACGACCCCGTGGAAGAAGATGGGAAGGGAGCTCAGCATGCCGGCCGCGGCGAGCGCTCCGATCACTCCAGCCGCAGTCGTGCGCCGTGCCCCGTTCGTGCGAACGAGGACCGCTGCGGCGGCGGTCGCCACGATGGCCCCGCCGGCGACCTGGAACCACTCGATCCCCCCGGTCGGCGCGTCGCGCACGGCGAACGCGGTGATCGAGGTGAGCGCGGCGATCCCGGCGACGATCGCAAGCGCCAGCACGATCGTCGCCCGTGTGTGCGGCCGGCGGAATGCCACGGCGACGATCGCGGCCGCCGCCGCAACCGCGCCGACGACCCATGCGAGGAGGTCGGGGCCGGGGACGTGGACGAAGGTCCCCGTGATGGCGGCGGGGCGTCCGTCGATCGTGACGGGCACGACGAACCGGCCGACCGTTCCGGTCCCGCCGCGGGGTGGTGCGAGGCGATGATCGTGCCAGGCGAACGCGCGGCCGTCGGCGACGTCCTGCCAACCCGTACCGGCGGTGACGATGCGATCAGCGTTCGCCGTCGGCGAGCCCCGGTTCGCCTCGACCTTCCCGCCGGCGAAGCGGATCATCGGCTCGCCAAGGTAGCCGCGCACGACCACAGTGTGGCCCCGCGCGACGCTGACGTGGAGCGAGCGGTCTCCGTCGAGCACCCGGACGCTGATCCCCGCGACCGGCCGGCCGACCACGAGCCGGTCGTCGAGAGCCACCACCGGTCCGCGGCCGTGCGCAGCCGCGTTTGCGGGCAGCACCAGCGCCAGCACGACCATGACGACGAGCCACAGCAGGAAAGTCTCCTCCTTCACTTCTCTCGACCGCGTGCGAGACGCGGCGAAGGCGCAGTCAGCCGAGGAGGGGAGGGGCGCGGCCTGCACGTGCAGTCGCGAGCGGCCTCGGGCGGACGACCGATGCGGAGGCGGCGGGACGCAGCCGAGCGAAGGCGAAGCGGGCGCGCCTTCGGCTCGTCGCCGCGCGCGCGACCGCGTGGACCACCGCCGTC